>Ga0315268_10001062_pt1 | contig 32058 bp, 39 predicted proteins | sample C1_top_MG_FD_204535 | JGI IMG/M metagenome (GOLD analysis project Ga0315268, IMG submission 204535) | Sediment microbial communities from Yellowstone Lake, YNP, Wyoming, USA - C1_top | ecosystem: Environmental > Aquatic > Freshwater > Lake > Sediment | place: USA: Wyoming | collected 2017-08-01
TGCCGGGAGACAACATTTCTTCGGAGATCACGCTGATCACCCCGGTGGCGCTCGAGAAGGGGCTGCGCTTCGCCATCCGCGAAGGCGGGCACACCGTCGGCGCCGGAGCGGTCACGGAGATTATCGAGTAACTTTATGATGAGACAGGGCGACAAGATTCGAATTCGTTTGAAGGCGTACGACCACCGCATTCTGGACCAGTCCACGCGGGATATCGTGGAAACGGCCAAGCGTACCGGCGCGGATGTTGCCGGTCCGATTCCTTTGCCGACCACCATCAACCGCTGGACCGTGCTGCGGTCGCCGCACGTGGACAAGAAATCGCGCGAGCAGTTTGAAATGCGCACGCACAAGCGGCTCATCGATATTCTCGAGCCGACTCCGGACACGGTGGATGCGCTGATGAAGCTGGATCTGCCCCCGGGCGTGGACGTGGAGATCAAGGCCTTCGGGCACGCCGCCAAGTAATTGGCCGGCGGTGGTGCGGGAATAAAAATAACGCAGTGACAGCGGAGCAGAGAGAGACAAGACATGTCGGTTAACGGAATCATCGGAATCAAACTGGGCAGCACGCAGGTCTTCAAAAAAGACGGCACGCTGGTTCCTTGCACCGTGCTGCAGGCCGGGCCGTGCGTGGTGGTGGACCGCCGCACCAAGCTGCGCGACGGCTACGACGCCGCGCAACTGGGGCTCGTCGAATTCGTCAAGCCCCAGCGCGTCAGCAAGGCCATGACCGGGCATTTCAAGAAAGCCGGCGCGGCCCCCATGAAAGTTCTGCGCGAAGTGCGCCTCGAGGAATCGGCCGACGAAACCAAGGTCGGCGACCGCGTCCTGGTAGACCGCTTTCAGGCCGGCGAGCTGGTGGACGTCACCGGCGTGAGCAAGGGCAAGGGCTTTGCCGGCGGCGTCAAGCGCTGGCACTATGCGGGCGGCGACGCCAGCCACGGTTCGATGCATCATCGCGCGCCGGGCGGCATCGGCGGCAGTTCGTTTCCCTCGCGCGTGTGGAAGAACCAGCATTTTCCCGGACACATGGGCCATGCCCAGGTGACCGCGAGAAATCTGGAAGTGGTGCAAGTGGATGCGGACGAAAACCTGCTGCTGGTCTGCGGGTCGGTTCCGGGCCCGAACGGGGCTTACATCATGATTCGCAAGGCTCGGAAGAACAAGTAAGCATCGCAACAGTCAAAGGAACGAAACGTTATGCCGGTCGTGGATGTAGTCAATTTGAGCGGGAAAAAGGTCGGCCAGGTCGAACTGGCGGACAGCGTTTTTGGCGCCAAGGTCAACCCGCACCTGGTGCATGAAGCCTCGCGCTGGTATCTGGCGGGAGAGCGCGCGGGCACGCACAAAACCAAGGTGCGTTCCGACGTCAGCGGCTCGGGCAAGAAATTGTGGCGGCAGAAGGGCACCGGTCGCGCCCGCATGGGCTCGATTCGGTCCTCGATCTGGCGCAAGGGCGGCACGGTGCACGGCCCCCAGCCGCGCGATTACAGCTATGCGCTGCCCAGGAAGATGGTGATGGGCGCGCTGCGCTCGGCGCTGTCGGCCAAGCTGGCCGCTTCCAAGCTGACCGTGGTGGACTCCTGGTCGCTCGAGTCGCACAAGACCAAGGCGTTTCGCGACACCCTGGACAAGCTGGACAGCAAGAAAAAGACTTTGCTGGTCGCTCTCGGCGAGAATCGCAATCTGGTTCTGGCCAGCCGCAACATGGAAGGCGTCACCCTCGTGGCTCCTAACGTTTTGCAGGCGTACGACCTGATGCGTCATGACCGCCTGATCTGCTCGAAGGACGCGGCCACGCGCTTGAGCCAGTCGCTCGATCCCGAACGCGTCGAGCCAGTGGCTCCCGTGGTTCTGGAAAGCATCGCGGCGGCGCCCGCGGCGAAAAAAGAAGCGGCAGCCAAGCCGGCGGCGAAGAAGGAAGCCAAATCCGCGGGTAAGGAAAAACCTGCGGCCAAGAAGGCGGCCAAGCCCGCGGGCAAGAAGAAGGGCAAGGGATAAGCCATGGCTCTCATCACTCAGTTTCAGATCATTCGCCGGCCCATCATCACGGAAAAAGGGCTGGGCGTGAAGGAAACGCAGCACACCGTGGTCTTCGAAGTGGCCGCGGGAGCGACCAAGACGCAGATCAAGGAAGCCGTGCAGCAGATCTTCAAGGTCAAGGTGGACGCCGTGCGCACCTCGAATTTTCATGGCAAGATGCGCCGCCGCGGCCAGTTTGAAGGCTACCGGCGGGACTGGAAAAAGGCTTACGTCAAGCTCGCCGAGGGCGAGAAGATGATCGAATACGCGGATAACCTGTAGTCGTTCGGGCAGGGGCGGGCGAAGGGAAGACAAGAGGCAACGATGGGACTGAAGAGTTTTAACCCGTACACAGCGTCGAGGCGGTTCATCACCGTCCTGGACAAGAGCGCCATTACCAAGGAGCAGCCGGAAAAGGCGCTGCTCGAACCCAAGAAGCGCACCGGGGGCCGCAACAGCCACGGCGAAATCACTTCCTGGCACCGCGGTGGCGGGCACAAGCAGCAGTATCGCAAGATCGATTTTAAGCGCGACAAGACCGGCATTCCGGCCAAGGTTGCCGCCATTGAATACGATCCCAACCGCTCGGCGCAGCTCGCGCTGCTGCATTATGCCGACGGCGACAAGCGCTACATCCTCCATCCCATCGGGCTGGAAGTGGGCATGACCGTTTCCACCGGCGAAGGCGCGGACATTCTGCCGGGCAATGCCATGGCTTTCCGGCACATTCCCCCGGGCACCATGGTGCACAACATCGAACTCTATCCCGGCCGCGGCGCGCAAGTGGTGCGCTCGGCGGGCGGCGCGGCGCAGTTGCTCAGCAAGGAAGGCGATCTCGCGCTGATCAAGCTGCCCTCCGGCGAAGTGCGCAAGTTTTCCGTGGACTGCATGGCCACCATCGGACAGGTGGGCAATCTGGACCACGAGAACGTGACCTACGGCAAGGCCGGCAGAACTCGCTGGCACGGCAAGCGTCCCACCGTGCGCGGCGTGGCCATGAACCCTGTGGATCACCCGCACGGCGGCGGTGAAGGCCGCGTCAAGGGCAACCACCCGCAGACCCCGTGGGGTTTCCCCACGCTGGGCGCGAAGACCCGCAACAACAAGCGCACGGACAAGATGATCGTGCAGCGGCGGAAGAAGTAAAGATTTTGGCGGGCGGAGTTTTGAGGACCGCCCGGCGAGAGAGAAGCGATGCGAGCGACACGCACAAGCCGTCCGGCAGTTCGCCGGGCAAGCCGCAGCAGCAAGAAAACGGCGGCCAAGCGCGCGGTGAAGCCGGCAGCCAAGCCGGTGCTCAAGCCGGTGCTGAAACCGGTCGAGCCGGCGCTGTATAAGTTGTGCAAGACGGGCTGGGCGGTGGTGGTCGAGCGCGCGCCCAACGCGCAGGGCACACGGTTTGTTTGTCCGTTCTGCCCGCATTCGCACCGTGTTCCCGGGCCGGTGCGGGGATTTAAGAAGATTCGGCGGGCGCAGTGGGGCCGGTTGCGCCGCGTGGAGGAATAGAGGAAAGATGCCGCGTTCATTGAAAAAAGGGCCGTTTGTCGATGGCCACCTGCGCGATAAAGTCGAAGGACTCAACGCGCGGAACGAAAAGAAAGTGATTAAGACGTGGTCGCGCCGTTCGACGATCGTGCCCGAAATGATCGGGCACACCATCGCCGTGCACAACGGCAGGAAATTCATTCCCGTGTACGTGACCGAACAGATGGTCGGCCACAAACTCGGGGAGTTTGCCCCGACGCGCACCTTCAAGGGCCACGCCGTCAAAGCGGCGCTCGAGCGGGCGGCCGGAGCGGTACCAGCGGGAGGCGGCGCGCCAGCAGTAGCGGCAGCGCCGAAGGCATAAGACATGGCTGAAGAAAAAATACTGCACGCTTCGATTGAAGCCCAGGCTCTGGCCCGGCACCAGCGGATGTCTCCGCAGAAGGCCCGCCTGGTCATTGACCTGATTCGCGGACGCAGCGTGAACGACGCCAAGCGCATTCTGCGCTTTACGCCCAAGCGCGCCGCCAAGCATATCGAAAAACTGCTCGATAGCGCCGTGGCCAACGCCCACGTCAAGGCCGAAAACGCCGGCATGCCTCTCGATACCGACGAACTCTACGTCAGCAACGCCTACGTGAATGAAGGCGCGCGCTGGAAGCGCATTCGCCCCGCGCCGATGGGCCGCGCGTTCCGCTACCAGAAGCGCACCGCACATCTCTGCGTCAGCGTCAGCGAACGTCATATTGCCGCGCAGCAACGCGGAGCGGCCGCCGCGGCGGAAGCCGAAGCGGATAAGGGCGTGCGCGGTACGGCTCGCCGGGTCCGCAAGGCCCTGGTCGGCAAGAAATCGCCGTCGAAGAAAAAAGGCAAGAAGTAAGGAGAGCCAGAGTGGGACAGAAGACACATCCATACGGGTTCCGGCTGGGCTACAACAAGCCCTGGAAATCGCGGTGGTACGCCGATCGCGACTACGCGGATCTTCTTTTCGAAGATACCCAGCTGCGCAAGGAACTGAAGGAACGGCTGAAGTCCGCCGGCATCAGCAGCATCGACATCGAGCGGGCGGCCAACAAGCTGGTGGTCCGCATCCACACCGCGCGTCCCGGCATCATCATCGGGCGCAAGGGCGCGGAAATCGATAAGCTCAAGCAGGAAGTGCAGAAGCGCACCAAGCGCGAAGTGCACATCGACATCCAGGAAGTGCACCGTCCCGAACTGGACGCCCAGCTGGTGGCGGAGTCCATCGCCCTGCAGCTGGAAAAGCGCGTCGCGTTCCGCCGGGCCATGCGCAAGGCCGTGGATTCGGCTCTGCGGTTCGGCTGCAAGGGCATCAAGGTGCGCGTGGCCGGGCGCTTGAACGGAGCGGAAATCGCCCGCAAGGAATGGTATCTGCAGGGGCGTCTGCCGTTGCAAACCCTGCGCGCGGACATTGATTTCGGCTTTGCCCAGGCCTACACCACCTACGGCGTCATTGGCGTGAAGTGCTGGGTCTATCAGGGTGAGAACGTCCCGCAGCGCGGATTGCGCACGCGGGAACGCGCGGCGGCGGCACCAGCGCCCGCGGCAGTTTAGCAAATCGAGCGCAAGAGCGGCTGAGGGAGCGAGAGAATAGCGATGTTGATGCCCAAGAAAGTAAAGTACCGCAAGCAGCAGCGCGGGCGGCGCAGCGGAAAAGCCTGGCGCGGCGGCAGCCTGGCCTTCGGCGATTTCGGCCTGAAAGCCATGGAAGCGGCCTGGATCACCGACCGGCAGATCGAAGCTTCGCGCGTGGCCATTTCCCGCTTCATCAAGCGCGGCGGCAAGCTGTGGATCCGGATTTTCCCGGATAAGCCTTACACCAAGAAGCCCGCGGAAACCCGCATGGGCAAAGGCAAAGGCGCTCCGGAGAAGTGGGTGGCGGTGGTCAAGCCCGGGCGCATCATGTTCGAGATGTCGGGAGTGGACGAGGTAACCGCCAAGCAGGCCATGCTGCTGGCTTCGCATAAGCTGCCCATCCCCACCAAGTTCGTTAGCCGTACGGGAGGATTCTGACGATGCCGCGGCGAATTGAAAAACTCCGTGAAGCGGACCCCAAGGAACTCGCCGTTCGCCAGCGCGAACTGGCCGAACAGGTCTTCCGCCTGAAATTTCAGATGTCCACCGGACAGGGCGAAGCGCTCAAGCGCCTGCGGGAAGCCAAGAAGGATCTGGCCCGGGTGCAGACTCTGCTGCGCGAGCAGGAGATCGGGAAATCGAGGAATTCGAAATGACAAGCGAAATACATGCCGCGCCGGTAAGCCACCAGCAGGAACTGGTGGGCAAGGTTACCAGCGCCAAGATGGAAAAGACGATCGTGGTGGAAGTCACCCGGCTGGTGAAGCACCCCAAGTATCACCGGGTCATCCGCCTGACGAAAAAGTTCTACGCTCATGACGAGCGCCGGACGGCCAAGCCGGGCGACACGGTACGCATCATCGCCTCGCGCCCGCTGTCCCGGCTGAAGCGCTGGCGGCTGGCCGAAGTGATTGCCAGCAAGACAGCGGCGAAGTAAGGAAAGGCAGCGGAGCGAACTATGATTCAGATGAGAACATGGCTGACGGTGGCCGATAATTCCGGCGCGCGGAAGTTGACATGCATTCTCCCGGTGGGCGGCGATGTGGGCCTGAAGGCCGGCCTGGGTGACATCGTCACCGCGGCGGTGAAGGAAGCCACCCCGGAAAGCCAGATCAAGAAGGGTTCGGTGGTGAAGGCCGTCATCGTGCGCATGCGCAAAGAGCGCCGGCGCAAGGATGGCACCTACATCCGCTTTGACGATAACGCCGCGGTGCTGATCAACGACGCCAACGAGCCTCTGGGCACGCGCGTGTTCGGGCCGGTGGCGCGCGAGCTGCGCGACAAGAAGTTCACCAAAATTGTCTCGCTGGCTCCGGAGGTCTGGTAAGCGATCATGGCCATGAAAAACCAGGAAGTGGTGCGGCATACCTTCAGCATTCGCAAGGGCGACCAGGTGAAGGTCATCAGCGGGCGCGACAACGGCAAGACCGGACGGGTGCTCTCCGTGCACGCGCGCAAGAATCGCGTGGTGGTCGAGCACGCCAATATCATCAAGCGGCACACGCGTCCCAATCCCGCCAAGAATATCAAGGGCGGCATCGTGGAACGCGAAGCGCCCATCAACGTTTCCAATGTGATGGTCATTTGCCCGTCGTGCGGCAAAAGCACCCGGGTGGGCCACACCACGCTTCCCGACGGCTCGCGCGTGCGCGCCTGCCGCCGCTGCGAAGCGACGCTGGACAAGTAAGGACGAGGCGGAAGAACTTATGATGAGTCGAATGCAGGAAAAATACCGCAAGGAAGCGATGCCTGCGCTGATGAAGCGCTTTGGGTGGAAGAACCCCATGGCCGTTCCCAAGCTCAACAAGATCACCCTGAACATCGGCCTGGGCGAGGCCAGCCAGAACGTCAAGCTGCTGGACACCGCCGCCGTCGAACTGGGCCAGATCACCGGGCAGAAGGCTGTGCTCACCCGCGCCAAAAAATCCATCGCCAATTTCAAGATCCGCAAGGGCATGCCCATCGGCTGCGCCGTCACCCTGCGCGGCGACCGCATGTACGAATTTCTCGACCGTCTGTGCAACGTGGTGCTGCCCCGCGTGCGCGACTTCAAGGGCCTGCCCTCCAACGCCTTCGACGGCCGCGGAAATTACACCCTGGGCCTCAAGGATCAGCTGGTCTTCCCGGAAATCGATTACACCCGGGTGGACAAGATCAAGGGCATGAACATCACCCTGACCACCTCGGCCCGCAACGACGAAGAAGGCCGCGAACTCTTGAAACTGCTGGGCGTGCCGTTGCGCGTGGCCAGCACTGTGAAGGAAGGATAAGGAATGGCGCGTACAGCCAAGATTGCCAAGTCCAAGAAGAAGCCCAAGTTCAAGGTGCGTGTGCGCAACCGCTGCTGCCTGTGCGGCCGCGCCCGCGCGTTCATCCGTAAGTTCAAGCTGTGCCGTATCTGCTTCCGCGGCATGGCGCTCCGGGGCGAAATTCCCGGGGTCACCAAGGCGAGCTGGTAAGGAAAAGAGACGATGCAGACTGATCCCATTGCTGATTTTTTGACCCGCATCCGCAACGCCGTTTCGGCCAAGCATGCGCGGCTGGATATCCCGGCCTCCAAGCTGAAGATCGAAATCGCGCGGATTCTCAAGGACGAAGGCTACATCTCCACCTATAAAATGGTGGATGAAAACAAGGTGCGCAAGACTCTGCGCATCTTCCTGAAGTACACGGCGGATCGCCGCAGCGTCATCACCGGGCTGCGCCGCATCTCCAAGCCCGGCGCGCGCCGCTATACCGGCGCCTCCGAAATCCGCTCCGTCGTGGGCGGCCTGGGCATCAGTATCTTGACCACCCCGCAGGGCCTGATGAGCGGACGCTCCGCACGGCGCGCGCGGGTGGGCGGCGAAATTCTCTGCGAAGTCTGGTAAGACTCGCGCAGGACGAGGACAAAGACGATGTCACGGATTGGAAGAAAACCGATTGCGCTGCCCAGCGGGGTGAAAATTTCCCTCTCCGCCAGCCGCGTCGAAGTGCAGGGCCCCAAGGGCAAACTGGCCGTCGCCATTCCCGCGGGGATTCATTTTGAACAGAAGGACGGCGTGCTGACTGCGCTGCGCGCCACCGATGATCACAGCGCGCTGCACGGACTGGCCCGCGCCCTGGTGGCCAATGCGGTCCACGGCGTCACCGAGGGTTTTAAGAAAGAACTGGATATCGTCGGCGTCGGTTATCGCGCGGAACTCAAGGGCAAGGTCATCAATTTCGCCCTCGGTTATTCACACCCCGTCGAGTTTCCGATTCCCGAAGGCATCACCGTCACGGTCGAAAAACAGACTCGCATGGTGGTGACCGGAGCGGACAAGGGACAGGTGGGACAGGTGGCCGCGGATCTTCGCGCCCTCCGTCCGCCGGACCCCTACAAGCAGAAGGGCGTGCGCATCAGCGGTCAGCGTTTGAAGAAGAAGGCCGGTAAGGCTGGGGCCAAGGCCGGAGCGTAAGGAGAAGCGACAGTGGCAAGGGTATCCGTTCGCAGAATTTCACGGGATGAGCACCGCCTCCGCATTCACGAGCGCGTGCGCATGAAGGTTGAAGGAACGCCGGAGCGTCCGCGCTTGTGTGTCTACCGCTCGCTGGGACACATCTACGTGCAGGTCATCGACGACCGTTCCGGAAAAACTCTGGTTTCCGCCAGCTCTCTCGACAAGGAAACCAAGAAGTCTCTCAAGGGCGGCGGCAACATCGCCTCGGCCAAGGTCATCGGCAAAATCATTGCCGAACGCTCCAAGGCCGCCGGCATCGCCAAGGTTGTTTTTGACCGTGGCGGTTACAAATATCACGGCCGCGTAAAAGCGCTGGCCGACGCGGCAAGGGAAGCGGGGTTACAGTTCTAAATGTCCAAGCAAATTTTGCGTGACAGCCTGTCTGTACGGCGCTTGCTCGATGTGAACCTCTCCGACCTCAAGGACGATGTGGTGGCCATCAACCGCGTCACCAAGGTCGTCAAGGGCGGCAAGAACATGAGCTTTTCGGCTCTCGTGGTGGTCGGCGATCATCACGGCCATGCCGGTTTCGGCATGGGCAAGGCCCGCGAAGTCCCCATGGCCATCAAAAAGGGCATCGAGCAGGCCAAAAAGAATCTCATCAAGCTCAACATGAAGGGCTCGACCATTCCTCACCAGGTCATCGGACGCTACGGCTCCGCTCAGGTTCTTCTCAAGCCCGCTCCCGAAGGCACCGGCGTCATCGCCGGCGGCCCCGTGCGCAAGGTCATGCAGGTGGCCGGCATTCATAACGTGCTCACCAAGTCCTTGGGCACCTCCAACCCGCACAACGTCATCAAGGCCACTTTCGCCGCCCTGTTGGGCTTGAAGGACGCCGCTCATGTGGCCGAAATCCGCTCGAAGACCGTCGAAGAGATGATGGGTGGCCGGCCTCGTGAAAAAGCGGCAGGGGAAAGTAAATGACCAGTCAGAAAAAAGAATCCGCCAAGAAGCCGGTCGGAACCTTGAAGGTCAAGTGGGTTGTGAGCTTCATCGGCAGCACCGATGACATTCGCCAGACCGTGCGCGGCCTGGGCCTGCGCAAATTGAACCGCGTCGTCGAACGCGAAGACACTCCAGAGGTGCGCGGCATGATTCATAAGGTCCGTCATCTCGTGAAGGTGGTGGAGTAAGACCATGTCCATAACTCTTTCCAATTTGAAGCCCCCCAAGGGCTCCCGCAAGCGCAAAGTCCGCGTCGGCCGCGGCATGGGTTCCAAGCTCGGCCGCACTGCCGGCAAGGGCAACAAGGGCCAGAAATCCCGCACCGGCTATTCCCGCCGCCGCGGTTTCGAGGGCGGCCAGATGCCCCTGCACCGCCGCATGCCCAAGCGCGGCTTCCACAATCCTTTCGAGAAGTCCTTCTCGATCATCAACGTGGAAAGCCTTAACGTCTTTCCGGCCGGCGAAACCATCACCCCGGAAGTGCTCCGCGCCCACGGCTTTGTGAGCAGCGCCACGGACATGATCAAGATCCTCGGAGACGGGGAATTGACGTCCAAACTTTCCGTGCACGCGCACGCGTTCAGCGCCTCGGCCAAAGCCAAGATCCTGGCCGCTGGCGGAACCGCCGAGGTCCTGAGCTAAGGCACTTATGAACCGCTTCCTGCAAGCATTGGCGAACATGTTCCGCATCGAAGATCTGCGGAAGCGGGTGTTGTTTACCCTGGCTCTGCTGGCGGTCTATCGCATCGGTGCGCATATCCCCACCCCGGGAATCAATACCGCCCTCCTCCAGCAGATGTTCGAGCAGGGCAAGGGTTCCATGCTGGGCATCTTCGACCTCTTCAGCGGCGGCAATTTCCGCCGCCTCACCATTTTCGCCCTGGGCATCATGCCCTATATCACCTCGTCCATCATTCTCCAGTTGCTCACCGTCGTCTTTCCCTACCTCGAGCGCCTGCAGAAGGAAGGCGAACTGGGCCGCCGCAAGATCACTCAGTACACCCGCTACCTGACCATCGCCTTGAGCATCATCCAGTCCATGACGATCGCCGGAACTCTCCAGCGCGCCACCGGCGCCGGCGGCCAGTCCATGGTCTATCATCCAGGCTGGGGCTTCACCCTCATGACCGTGATCACCCTGACCACCGGCTCGGCCTTCATCATGTGGCTCGGCGAACAGATTAGCGAACGCGGCATCGGCAACGGCATGTCCCTCATCATCTTCGTCGGCATCGTCGTGGGCCTGCCCCGCGCCATCGCCGACCTCTTTGACAAGGCCAGGACCCAAGCTTGGGGGCAGTTCACCTTCCCCGCCCTGCTTCTGTTGGTCGGCATGATGATTGCCGTGGTGGCCTTCATCGTCTTTGTCGAAGGCGGCCAGCGACGCATTCCCGTGCAGTACGCCAAGCGCATGGTTGGCCGCAAGATGCTCGGCGGGCAGATGACCTATCTCCCCCTGCGCGTCAATTCCGGCGGCGTTATTCCTCCCATTTTCGCCAGCTCCTTGCTGGCACTCCCGGCCACCGTGGCCATGGTCTTCTCTCAGTACAAGTTTCTGACCACCATCTCCGACACCCTGCGCTGGGGAGAACCGCTCTACACCCTGGTCTACATCACCATGATCATGCTGTTCGCGTTCTTCTACATCGGAATCGTTTTCAATCCGACCGAGCTCGCCGACAACATGCGCAAGAACGGCGGCTTCATCCCCGGCATCCGCCCCGGCCGCAACACCTCCGAGCACGTCAGCCGCATCCTCAAGCACCTGACGTTCATCGGCGCGGTCTACCTGGCTCTGGTCTGCCTGATTCCCGAATGGCTGATTGCCGGCATCAAGCTGCATCACGTCTGGGGAGTCGGCCCCTGGTTTGACGCGCACTTCCCGCGCTGGATTCTGGAAGGGTTGGGTGTGCAGTTTTATTTCGGCGGCACTTCGCTGCTGATCGTCGTTGGCGTGGCCATGGATACCGTGCAGCAGCTCGAAGCACAGCTGGTCATGCGCAATTACGAAGGCTTTGCGCGGAAGGGCCGCGTTCGCGGCCGGCGGTAAACGGAGGGCTTAGGCTTGGCGCCGGCCAGACATTCCAGTCCGCGGACGAAGGACCAGTTGCACCGCGCGGTGATTTTTCTCGGGCCTCCGGGCGCGGGAAAAGGTACGCAGGCCAAGGAATTCGCGCGGCACTTTGCGGTGCCGCACCTTTCGACGGGCGATATGTTTCGCGAGAACGTCGTGAAGGGAACGCCGCTGGGGCTGGCTGCCAAGCCCATTATGGAGCGGGGCGAATTGGTGCCGGACTCGATCGTCCTGAAAATGGTCGAGACGCGCATCACCAAGCCGGATTGCTCGAAAGGCTTTGTCTTTGACGGCTTTCCGCGGACCGTCGCCCAGGCCCAATGGCTGGGCGAACTGCTCAAGCAGCAGGGCTACAAACGGCCCGTGGTGGTGCACTTCGCCATCGAGCCGGCTCTGCTCATCCGCCGCCTGACCGGCCGGCGCATGTGCAAGGTGGGCGGGGAGATTTACAACGTTTTCGAGCGTCCCACCAAAGTCGAGGGGCGCTGCGATAACGACGGCGGGGAACTTGAGCAGCGCCCCGACGACCGGGAAGAAGTCATCGGTCCCCGGCTGGCGGCCTACGAGAAGCTGACTGCGCCTCTGGTGGCCTACTACCGGCGGCTGGGTCTGCTGCACGACGTGGATGCCACCAGGGCCGTAAACGAGGTTTTCGAGCGGGTGCTGGAAGTCGTCGGCGGAGCGCGATAGAGCAATGGCCATTCATCTGCGCAGCGCCGACGAACTCGAAAAGATGCACCGGGCCGGGTTGATCGTCTGGGATGTGCTGAACGCTCTTCGGCAGCTGGTCAAGCCGGGGCTTTCGACGATGGACCTGGAAAAGTTCGCCGAGCAGAAGATCGCCGGCGTTTCCGGCAAGCCCGCTTTTAAAGGCTATCGCGGTTATCCGTGCGTGCTTTGCACCTCGGTCAACAGCGAGATTGTTCACGGGATTCCGTCGCCCAAGCGCGTGTTGCGCGAAGGCGATATCGTCTCGGTGGATTTTGGGATGGTGGTGGACGGCTATTACGCGGATTCGGCCGTCACCATTCCGGTGGGTTCCATCGCTCCGGAGCTGCAGAAGCTCCTCGATGTGACCCGCGAAGGGCTCGACCGCGCCATCGACAAGATGCGCGTCGGCAACCGCCTCGGCGATGTCGGCCATGCGGTGCAGAGTTGGGTCGAGGAGAACGGTTTTTCGGTGGTGCGGGAGTTTGTCGGGCACGGCATCGGTACCAAGATGCATGACGAGCCCAATCTCCCCAACTACGGCGAACCCGGGCGCGGCGCGCGGTTGCAGGAAGGCATGGTCATCGCCGTCGAGCCTATGGTCAACGCCGGCAAACCGGCGGTGCGCATGCGGGACGAGTGGACGGCGGAAACCGCCGATGGCAGCCCCTCGGCTCACTTCGAGCACACCATCGCGGTGACCGCTAGCGGGCCTTGGATTTTGACCAGGCCCCGGGATGTCACCGGGCCGTCGTGGTAAGCCGAACAGGAGAGTATGGCGAAACATCACGAGGACGATAAGAAAAAGGGCGACTCGGGCAATACCAAAGAGGATGCCATTGAAGTCATGGCTACCGTGATCGAGCCGTTGCCCAACGCCATGTTCCGGGTGGAGCTGGAGAATAAACACCAGGTCCTGGCGCACGTTTCCGGCAAGATGCGCAAGAATTTCATCCGCATCCTGGCCGGGGACAAGGTTGCCGTCGAGTTGTCGCCGTACGATCTGACCCGCGGCCGGATCGTGTATCGGTACAAGTAAGGCCGGGCGAGGAGCGAGAAGCATGAAAGTGCGGTCATCAGTCAAGAAAATTTGCGACAAGTGCAAGGTGATTCACCGGCGCGGAGTCGTGCGCGTCATTTGCATTAACCCCAAGCACAAACAGCGTCAGGGGTAAGGAGAAGGCATGGCACGTATTGCAGGTGTTGATCTACCGCCACAGAAACGAATTTGGGTCGGGCTGACCTCCATTTATGGAATCGGGCAGCACCGCGCCAAGGAACTTTGCGCCAAGGCCAACGTCGACCACACGAAAAAGGTCCGCGATCTCACCGAGGAGGAGACCAACCATCTCCGCCAGGAGATCGAAAAGGAAGGCCGCGTGGAAGGCGATCTCCGCAAGGAGATCCAGATGAATATCCGCCGCCTTATTGAAATTCAGTGCTACCGCGGCATCCGTCACCGGCGCAACCTGCCCGTGCGCGGACAGCGCACCCACACCAACGCCCGCACCCGCAAGGGTCCGCGCCGCGGCGCCGTGGCGGCCAAGAAGAAGATCACCGGTAAGAAGGGCTAACAGATAAGATTTCCGGCGGCTCCGGCCGCCGCGATACACGCTAGAAACGGAGTTACACGTGGCCAAGGAACAACAGAGCGCGGCGCCGGAAACAGCGGCAACAGGCAAAGCGGCCGCCGCCAAGCGCAAGAAGGAATTTAAAAAGAAGCGGGAACGCCGCGTCGTGCCCCACGGTCTGGTGCACATCCAGGCGACGTTCAACAACACGCAGATCACCATCACCGACCCCGATGGCCGGGTTCTGTGCTGGTCCTCCGCGGGCGCCATCGGCTTCAAGGGCTCCCGCAAGGGCACGCCTTACGCCGCGCAGCAGGCTTCGCTCGGCGCTGCCGGCACCGCTCGCGATCAGTACGGCATGAAGAGCGTGGAAGTCCGCGTCAAGGGCCCCGGCTCCGGACGCGAGTCCGCCGTCCGCGCCCTCGCCGCCGCCGGGCTGCACATCGTCGTCATTCGCGATGTCACCCCCATTCCGCATAACGGCTGCCGTCCGCCCAAGCGCCGCCGTGTATAAGAGTTTGCGTTCCACCGGGACGGGCCAGCAGGCCTGTTCCTCCCGAGAGATTCGGGGAAGGAGATAAGAAGTTGGCAAGACACCGAGATGCAGTTTGTCGCCTATGCCGCCGGGAAGCACAGAAGCTCTTTCTAAAGGGCCTGCGCTGTTTTACCGAGAAGTGCGCGATCGAGAAGCGCAACTTCGTTCCGGGCCAGCACGGGCAGTCGCGGCGGCCCAAGGTCGCCGGTTACGGCCTCCAGTTGCGCGAAAAACAGAAGGTCAAGCGCACCTATGGCCTGCTCGAACGCCAGTTCCGCAACTACTTTGAAAAAGCGGAGCGCGGCAAGGGCCCCACGGGTGAAAACCTGATCGTCATGCTCGAACGCCGCCTGGATAACGCCGTCTGGCGCTCCGGCCTGGCCTCTTCGCGCTCGCAGGCCCGCCAGTTGGTGCTCCACGGCCACGTCCAGATCAACGGCAAGAAGGTCAACATTCCTTCCTACCTGGTCAGCGTCGGCGAGGAGATCGCCCTCAAGGAAAAGATGCACCAGAACGCCATGGTGCTTGAAGCCCGCAACGTGGCTCAGAGCCAAAGTGCCGTCCCCTGGCTCGAACAGGACCGCGAACACTGCAAGGCCCGCGTCGTGGCCCTGCCCAAGCGCGATGACGTGCAGACTCCGCCGATCACCGAGCAGTTGATCGTCGAACTCTATTCCAAGTAACGGGCTCCCCATACGGCGCTGCGCGCCGCAAAGCATGGATGTCCGGCCTCGCCGGACAGAAGGAAGGCAACGATGTGGAAGGGATTTCAGAAGCCAAAGCGTCTGGCGGCCGAACTTGAGTCGCTGACCGAAAAGTACGGACGCTTCTCCGCGCAGCCGTTCGAGCGCGGCTGGGGCACCACCGTCGGCAATACCCTGCGCCGCGCCCTGCTCAGCTCCATCGAGGGCGCCGCCATCACCGCCGTCAAGATCGAGGGCGTGCTCCACGAATTCTCCTCGATCCCCGGCGTCGTCGAGGATGCCACCGACATCATCCTCAATCTCAAGCAGGTGCCCATCAAGCTCAATACCGACCTGCCCAAGACCATCTATTTCAACGTCGAAAATCCCGGCCCGGTCACCTCCGCCATGATCGAGGAAGACGCCGACTTCGCCATCCTCGATAAGACCGTCTATATCGCCACGGTCAGCGAGGGCGGCAAGATGCAGGTCGAAATGCGCGTCAAGAACGGCCGCGGCTATATGGCCGCCGACCGCAACTTCGACGAAGACCTGCCCATCGGCTACATCCCGGTGGACTCCATCCACTCGCCCGTGCGCAAGGTCAACTATTCCGTCGAAGCCGCCCGTCTCGGCCAGATGACCGACTACGAAAAGCTTCTTCTCGAAGTCTGGACCAACGGCGCCATCACCCCTCAGGATGCCATCGGCTTGGCCGCCAAACTGGTCAAGGACCACATGAGCATCTTCATCAACTTTGAAGAGCAGCCCGAAATGGTCGAAGCTCCCACGGAAATGTCCCACGATCCCCGCCTCGAGCATCTGGACCGCTCCGTCGAGGAACTGGAACTCTCCGTGCGCTCCTACAACTGCCTCAAGAACGCCAACATCCAGAGCATTCGCGAACTCGTGCAGAAAAGCGAAAACGAAATGCTCAAAACCAAGAACTTTGGGCGCAAGTCGCTCAATGAAATCAAGGAGATCCTCACCAAGATGGGCCTGAGCCTGGGCATGAAGTTCGACGAGCACGGCCGCATCATCTGGCCGCCGCTCCCCAGCCAGACCGCGCCTCCGGCGTCGGAAGACACGGTGGGACTCTAAAGGCGCAAGGGGCTAAACCATGAGACATCTTAAATCGGGATCGAAACTCGGACGTAACCCCGCGCATCGCCGCGCAACTCTGCGCAATCTCGTCACCAATCTCCTCGAGCACGGGCGCATCACCACCACGCTCACCCGCGCCAAGGCCACCCGTCCTGTCGCGGAAAAAATCATCACCCTCGGCAAGCGCGATACTCTCCAGTCCCGGCGCCAGGCGGCGGCTTATCTTCAGACGCCCCATGTCACCCAGAAACTGTTCAGTGAAATCGCTCCCAAATTCGCCGACCGCGCCGGCGGCTACACCCGCATCATTCCCGGCGGCCTCCGCGTCGGCGATGGCGCCAAAGTCGCCATCCTCGAACTGGTCAACTACGAATTCAAACGCAAGGAAAAGAAGTCGGCGCCCAAGAAAGAAGAGCCCGCCGAAAAGGCCGCCAGCTAACTTCGGCCTTTCTCAACCACAATCTGCGGCCCGCGATGCTTCACCGTCGCGGGCTTTTTTCTTTTACCCTTGCCGCGAACTCCGCCACCTGTACCAAGCCCAGCAGCACGCCATCGCCGCCAGCGCCCCCGCCGAATCCAGCAGCGAATCCCACCCGCTGGCCGTCCGGCTCTTCACGAACGACTGGTGCACCTCATCCAGCACCGCATAGCCCGCCGCCAGGCTCAGCGCCATCCCCGCCCACTTCCAGCGCCAGCCCTTTTCCTCCCCGCGCAATCCGCGGTAGAGCAGCAGCCCGAACACAAAATATTCAATGAAATGCCCGCACTTGCGGATCAGAAAGTGGATATGCCGGACCTGCTCGTGGCCGATCCCCGGAAAAATCCACCGCAGCAGCGGCTCCAGTATTCTCCCGGTGTGCTGCGCGGAAAATGCATCGGTGGAAAAACTCCAGATCACCGCCGCCCAGCACAGCGCCGGCAGCCACGGCCGAATCCAGCGCAGCCGGGTCATCTGGGCAGGGAACCGCGAAGGAAAAAAGAAAATATCTGCTTTGTGGAAGTCCGTGAGAAGGGAAGCACCTTACTCCATCCGGTAATTCGGCGCTTCCCTCGTAATCGTCACGTCGTGCACGTGGCTCTCGCGCAGCCCCGCCGCGGAAATGCGCACGAACCGCGCCTTCTCCGTCAGTTCCTTCAGCGTCGCCGCCCCGCAATAGCCCATTCCGCTCTTCAGTCCGCCCACCAGCTGATCCGCCAGCGCGGTTAGCGGCCCCTTGTAGGCCACCCGTCCTTCCACGCCCTCCGGCACTGTCTTGCCCCGCTCCACGCCTTCCTGCGCGTAGCGGTCCGCCGATCCCGCCTCCATCGCTCCCGTCGAGCCCATCCCGCGGTAGGACTTGAACGTCCGCCCCTGATACAGAATCGTCTCTCCCGGCGACTCTTCCGTTCCCGCAAACAGGCTCCCGATCATCACGCAGGAAGCCCCCGCGGCGATGGCCTTGGACACGTCTCCGGAAAACTTGATGCCCCCGTCGGCAATCACCGGCACTCCCGTGCCTTTCGCCGCCCGCGCCGCTTCCATGATCGCCGTCAGTTGCGGCACGCCCGCTCCCGTCACGATTCGCGTCGTGCAGATCGAGCCCGGCCCGATCCCCACCTTCAGCCCGTCAATCCCCAGCGCAATCAGATCCTTCGCTCCCTCGTACGTGGCCACGTTCCCGGCCACGATCTGCATCTCCGGCAGCCTCTTGCGAATCTCCCGGATCGCCTCCATCACCCGCTCGGAGTGCCCGTGCGCCGTGTCGATCGCCAGCACGTCCGCCTTGGCCCGCGCCATTTCCACGGCCCGCTCCAGGTAGTCTCCCGTCGCTCCCACCGCCGCTCCCACCCGCAGCCGCCCCTGCTCGTCCTTCGCCGCGCTGGGGAACTCCAGCTTTTTCTGGATGTCCTTGACGGTGATTAGCCCCTTCAGGTTGTAGTCCTTGTCCACCACCAGCAATTTCTCGATGCGGTGCTTCTGCAGGAGCCGCTCCGCCTCTTCCAGCGTTGTGCCCACCGACACCGTCACCAGATTTTCCTTGGTCATCACCGCGCTCACCGGCAGCGTCAGATTCTTCTCGAACCGCAAATCCCGGTTGGTCAGGATTCCCGCGAGCCGCGATCCCCGCGTCACCGGCAGCCCCGAAATCCGGTACTTGGTCATGATCTCCAGCGCCTGCCGCAGCGTGATGTCCGGCGAGATCGTCACCGGGTCCACGATCATCCCGCTCTCCGACCTCTTCACCCGGTCCACTTCCTCGTACTGCCGGTCCACCGGCATGTTGCGGTGAATCAGTCCTAGCCCGCCCTGCCTCGCGATGGCGATCGCCAGCCGCGACTCCGTCACCGTATCCATCGCCGCCGAGACCAGCGGCACGTTCAGCGGAATTTTTCTCGTGAACAGTGTCCGCGTGTCCACCTCTCCCGGCAGCACCGACGATTTCCCCGGCAGCAGCAGCACGTCGTCAAACGTCAATCCTTCGGCTATCGGTCCTTCAATCATTCCGTCCTCTTTCGCCGTCCGCGCGGCCTCTTAAAACAACAAAGCCCAGCGCTCTTCCGCTGGGCTGAAATCCTGGCTCCAATTGGCAATAATGCTTCACTGTTGAATACCCATTGTAGAGACGTCCGAAAATCCGGTCAAGCCCGGACTCCGCCAGTCTCGCTTGCTCCCCCAACCCTGCTTGCCTCCCGCCCTCCGCTCAAGTACTGTTTTTCTGCATGCCCGAAAACTCTTTCGACCCCCACCCGCTCCTCCGCAACGGCCATCTCATGACCGTGGCCTCCAACTTTTGGCCGCGTTCCTTCGCCCTTCCGCCCCCCGAAGAGCGCCTCTTCCTCGTCGCCGAAGAAAGCCGCATCTTGGGCCATTGCCACTGGCAACCCGGCCCCCGCGCCAACTCTCCCGCTCTCGTCCTCGTTCATGGCTTGGAAGGTTCTTCAGACTCCGGCTACATGCTGGGCATCGCCGAAAAAGCCTTCGCCCTTGGCTTCCACGCCATCCGCCTCAACCAGCGCAACTGCGGCGGCACCGAGCGCCTCACCCCCACGCTCTACAATTCCGGCCTCAGCGGCGATTACCGCGCCGTCCTCGAAGACCTCATCCAGCGCGACGGCATCTCTCAACTCTTCTTCGCCGGCTATTCCATGGGCGGCAATCTCGTCCTCAAAATGGCCGGCGAACTTTCCTCTTCCGCCCCCGCCGCCCTGCGCGGTGTCGCCGCCGTCTGCCCCGCGCTCGATCTCGCCGCCTGCGCCGACGCCCTCGAAAAGCCAGAAAATTTCTTTTACCAGCGCCACTTCGTCCGCAAACTCCTCCAGCGCTACGCCGTCAAATCCGCCCTCTTTCCCGCTCTCTATTCCCCCAACGGCTTTGGCCCCATCCGCACCGTTCGCCAGTTCGACGACGCCATCACCGCCCCCCACTTCGGCTTCCGCGACGCCCAGGACTACTACCAGCACTCCAGCGCCTCCAACGTCGTCCCCAATATCCGCGTTCCCACCCTCGTCCTCACCGCCCAGGATGACCCCTTCATCCCCTGCGCCCCCTTCCTCTCCTGCGGCATCCCCCAAAATTCCGCCATCACCTTCGAAGCCCCCGCCCGCGGCGGCCACTGCGCCTTCCTCTCCTCCCACCCCGGCTCCCGCCGCTTCTGGGCCGAACAGCGCATCCTCTCCTTCTTCCAGTCTCTCCTCGCTAGCGCATAACGCTCTGCGCACAAAACGAAATTGTCATTCTGAGTCCCGGTGCTTTTTACCGGGACGAAGAATCTCAACTGTATGAGTTGCAATCACTTATCGTTGCGGCTCCTTGTCGCGTCACGACGCCCCCCCCCCTCACCCGATCGGCTTCTCCAGCGACGCCGCAAACCCCGCCGTCAGCAATTTCGCCGGCCCCTCCTCCATCACCACCATGTCGTCCTCGCACCTCACCCCATATTCCCCCGGCACATAAATCCCCGGCTCATTGGAAAACGTCATCCCGGCCTCCAGCACCGTCTTGCTCCCCTTCACCAGGTACGGATGCTCGTGCCCATCCAGTCCAATCCCGTGCCCCAGCCGGTGCGTGAAATATTTGTACCCCGGCATATACCCCGCCGTCAGAATCACCGCCCGCGCCGCCCCATCCACCGCCCCCGAAAGCCTCCCCGCCCGCGCTGCTCGCAGCGCCGCCTCCTGCGCCTCGCGCACCGCCGTAAACGCCCGCTGCACCTTCTCCGCCGGCTTGCCCAGCACACCCGTCCGCGTCACGTCCGACTGGTAATGCTCCACCGTCGTTCCCCCGTCAATCAGCACCGCATTGCCCTCGCGCAGCCTCCCCGGCTTCACCGACCCATGCGGCAGCGCCGCCGACGCCCCAATCAGCACCAGCGTCCCTCCCCGCAGCCCCATCCGCGCGTACCCGCCCTCCACCATCCCTCCAATCTCCTCCTGCGTCATCCCCTCCCGCAACGACGCAAACACCGCCCGAAACACGTCGAACGTCGCCTCGCACGACAGCCGCATCAACTCCAGCTCCTGCTCCGACTTCCTCGCCCGGCAACCCGCCGTCACCCCATCCGCCGAGTAATACTCATAATGCGGCGCCGCCTCCCGCAAATGATCGAAGAACGTAAAGGGCATCGTCTCTTCCACCCCCATCCGCCCTCCCCCCAAGCCCTTTTCCGAAAGCGTCGCCGCAATCAGCCGCGCCGGACTCTTGTCCTCCGGCCACGCCCGTATCTCCATCGGGAATTTCAGCTGCTCCCGCAGCCGCCCCTCCTCGAACTCCGGGCACACCACAAACGGCTCCCCGTTCCGGGGCAGCACCATCCCCAGCAGCCTCTCGCTCAGCCCCCACCGTATCCCCGTGAAGTAATACAGCGAACTCCCCGGCCCCACAAAGATCGCATCCAGCTTCTGCCCCCGCCTCCCCGTCAAGCCCTCCCCCGCCGGCTCGCCCATCAGCCGCTGCGCCCGCGCCAGCCGTGCGCGATACTCCGCAACCCCAATCGGCCGCACCCTCTCCCCCAGCGGCTTCAACCCCGTAAACGCCGCCGGCAACCCCGCTCCACCGGCGCAATCTCTCGGCGCCTGCGCCAATCCAGCTGGCACCAGCGCTCCCAGCGCCGACGCCGCAACTCCAGCCTGCAAGAAAATCCTGCGTGAAACAGAAGACATCGAACTGTTTTTTGTCATAATGCAGCCACGTTACCCCGCCCGGGGCCCGTCCTGTCAAGAAAATCCGCTCGCGGCTCTCGGTCCGCGCATCAGAATGACGAGTTTCTGCCAAATGGAATGGAAGTCCAGAAGTGCCTTCGGCTGGGACGATGCGCTGCCAAATTCTCCCGCAAGTCGTGGTCCTAGTACTACTTACAAAAAATATGTAAATTCATATAAAATACGAATATTTAGATTAATTTTAGCTGGCAGTCAGTAACGCATATCGAAGATTATTTTTAAGTAGCACAAAACAAATACGTTATTCTTTTATTTGTGTTTCATATTCAATTTATGTTTTGGAAGTCCGATTGCACCTAAAGGACCAACAGTTTGGACTACAGGTGTGTTACTAGTACCGCGATTTTCAATTTTGAGGAGGGTTTTGTGAGACACAGTTCCATCAAGCTTCTGGCGCTTTTCGCTGTTCTGCTCTTTGTCTTCGGGACAATCAATCTCGCCCCGCTTTCTGCCCAGACCGAAACCGGCACCATCTCCGGCACCGTGACGGACCAGAGCGGCGCGGTCATCCCTAAGGCCAAAGTAACAATTCGGAACGTCGAAACGGGTGCCGGGCGCGACGCCGTCACCGATGAGCGCGGCAGCTTTAGTGCCTCCAACCTGCTCCCAGGCCATTATGCAGTCACCGCCGAGGCACCCAACTTGGCCAAACTCGAACGCCGCGTTCAGCTCACCGTCGGCGGGCGGGTCGATGTCAGCCTCCAGTTGACGGTCAGCGCGGCAGCGGCCACGGTGGAAGTCGTCGCCGAAGGCGGCGTATCCATTAATACGGAAACGGCCACTCTGGGCACCATCGCCGATTCCGCTATGATGGAAAATTTCCCCTCGCTCACTCGCAATCCTTACGATTTTGCTGCCACGGCTCCTACGGCCTCCGATAGCGACCCCAGCGGCCGTGGCGTCGGCGTGGCCTTCAACGGCCTGCGCTCGGCCAGCACCAACGTCCTGCTCGACGGCACCGCCAACAATGATGAATTCATTGCTTCTGTCGGCCAGACCGTCCCCATGGACTCCGTCCAGGAATACAGCGTGCTCACCAACAACTTCGGTGCCGAATATGGCCGCGCGGCTGCCGGCGTGGTTAACCTCACCACCCGTTACGGCACCAACGACTTTCACGGCTCGATTTACGAATACAATCGCGTCTCCGCCCTGGCCTCCAACGACTTCGTCTCCAATGCCAACGGCAACGAAAAAGCCCGTTTTGTCCGTAACATCTTCGGTGGCCGCGTTGGCGGGCCCGTGCTAAAAGACAAGCTGTTCTATTTCGTCAACGTCGAACTCAACCGCATCCGCAGCAACGAGAACGTGATTGCCATGATCATGGACCCCGCGTTTATCGCCATGACCGACCCGGCGATCACGAACTTTTATAGCCAATACGGAAATCTGCGGTCCAGCGCCAGCGTTCAGGCCGTCTATACGATGAGCGCTGTCAATGCTGCTTATGACCCCTGTGGTGTGGCCCCTGTGCCCGCGATGTGCATAAGCGCGGGTGGTACTTTCGACCCGGCGGTCACTCCCTTTATGGACAGAGTGAGCTACTCCGCTCCGGGAGATTCCGGCGCGGGTGCTCCCCAGAACCAGGCCCAGATCGTTGGCCGGGTGGACTGGAACGTTAATGGCAAGACCAATGTCTATTCCCGTTGGGCCATGAATAAACAAACTCTAGCCGACGGATGGGTCTCCAATAGCGCCTATACCGGCTACGACACGGGTGAAGCTGTCATGCAGAATAACTTCATGATCTCCATGACGCGCACCATCAGCCCGCGCATGACCACCCAGTCCAAAATCGTTTTTAACCGCCTGTCCGACTTCCAGCCGCTGAGCACGAACGCGATTACCCCGAACCTCTATGTAAGCTCCGCCGGCACGGCCCGAGCGCTGGGGCATCCCATCACGCTTCCGGGCTATCTGCCTTGGTACCCGGGCAGCGGCATCCCCTTCGGCGGTCCCCAGAACTTCCTTCAAGCCTATCAGGACTTTAGTTGGTCCAAGGGCCGTCACACCCTGCGTTTCGGTGGCTCCTATGACTACCAGCGCGATAATCGCGCCTTTGGTGCCTATGAAGAACCGGTGATGAACTTCCGCACAGGGAGTTCTCTCTCTTGGAACAGCGCATCGCTTAACAAGTTCATGAGAGGTGTTGCGGCTCAGTACCAAGGCGCCATTGATCCACAGGGCAAATATCCCTGTAACCAGCCGATCTACACCGCATACTATGGCGCACCCCTTTGCATAGATGCGAACGCCTATTTTAATTTCAACATGATTAATGAGCTTTCCGCCGGGGAAATCACCACACCAGCTTCTCCGCCGATCTTCAACCGCAGCAACCGCTACCATGAGTTCGCCTTCTATGGTTCGGACCAGTGGAAGATCAGCAATCGTTTGAGCCTGACCCTTGGCCTGCGCTGGGAATACTTCGGCGTTCAGCACAACAAGAATCCCAACCTGGACTCCAACTTCTACATGGGCAGTGGCGGGAGCATCTTCGACCAGATTCGCAACGGCAGTGTGATGACCACACCCAATAGCCCCATCGGCGGCCTGTGGGCCAAGGACTGGAACAACTTCGCCCCCAAGCTTGGCTTCGCCTATGACGTCTTCGGCAACGGCAAGACCGTGGTCCGCGGCGGCTACAGCATCGCCTACGAACGCAACTTCGGCAACGTGACCTTCAATGTCATCCAGAACCCGCCGAACTATGCCGTCGTTTCCGTTACTGCCGGGCTGGACATCGGCTCGATACCCGTCACCACTGATCCGATGGGACCCTTGGCGGGCTCTGGCACTACCTTGGCCCTCCCTAAAACCAGCCTGCGCGCAGTGAACCCCAACATCCGGACCTCATTTGCGCACCTCGTGAGCCTCACCGTCGAGCACGAAATCCGGCATAACATCGTAGCCGGAATCGACTATTCCGGCTCCTACGGAGAAAAGTTGTATGACATCTCCAACATCAACAAAGCCGGCAGCGGAAACCACTATATGGGCGACACCTGCACCGACTGGGCGGATGCCTATGGAGGAGGCGCATATCCTTGTGCTTGGATTGCGTTCGGCATTCTGTCGAGTCCTTTTTCCAGCATCGGGCTTCCCTACGTGGCTCCTTGGTCTGGATGGCGTGACCAGTTCACTCGCATCCTCAACGACCGGTATTCCAACATCAACTACCGCAGCGACGGTGGCAAGTCCCACTACAACGCCCTGGTTGGCCGCGTAACCATGAAGAATATTTCCAATACCGGCCTGACCATGAACGCCAACTACACCTGGTCGCACACGCTGGACCGCCTGAGCGACACGTTCAGCAGTTCCGGTAACAACTATAACTTGGGCTATCTGGACCCCTTTGACCCCAAGGTGGACTACGGCAACTCCTACATGGACCTCCGTCATCGCTTCGCGCTGGCGGCGGTCTGGGATCTTCCCTTTGGCAAAGGTAAGACCGGATGGCAGAAATATGCGGTACAGGGCTGGAGCATCGCTCCTGTCGTGACCGCCGAAACCGGCTCGCCCTTCTCTCTCTATGACTGCTCGATGGCCTACACCGTATGCATGTACGCGGTTAACGCTGCGGGAATGATGGCTCCGCGCACGGGCACTGCCGTAGAGGATCCCAGTCAGCCGGACTATTACAATTACCTCAGTTACAGCGATGCTTCGAGTACTCCGTATTTCGACACCAACTATTACGATCCAATCACAGGTGTGTCGGACTACGGCCCGTACCCGGCTCGCATGAACGCCCGCAACGCCTTCCGCGGCCCCGGACAGTGGCACTTTGACATGTCCGCGCAGAAGGAATTCAAGTTCCGCGAGCGCTTTGGCCTCATCCTGCGCGCGGAAGCCTACAACATGTTCAACCACGCCAACCTGTTTGTGAACTCCGGCAATGCGGACGTTTCCGCCGGACCCACGGGCTTCACGGATGCCTACAAACAGGGCCGTCGCAACCTCCAGCTCTCTCTGCGCCTGAACTTCTAACTGCGCAAGGCATCAGAACACCCTTCCCGGGGAGCCTCCACAGGCTCCCCGGTTTTTTTGCCTATATCCTTCAGTGAACTTCTCGCTACACCACCAAATTTCCCCCCTCTCTTTCTGCTATCCTCAAATCTGGCCATGCGGAGCCTCCACCCCGGGGGACACGCCGGTTTTCCTTCCCGGCGCCACAACGGGTGTAAGATGCTCCCGCGGTCTGAACGCCATAACCATGAGCGCAGACACTCGCACAGCGGCCCGCGCCTTCTTGCGCAGCCTCAACGTCCTTCTGAAGTTCGCGCGGCTCTATGAGTTCGGCCACGCCCGCACCTCCGCGCAATTCGAAACCACCTGGAAGGAACTCCAGCAGGCCATTCAGCAGGGCGGCAGCGGCCTGCTCCTCGGCGCCACCGGCACGCAGATCCTCATTGACGGCGAAGCCATCGCCGGCGCCGCCGCCGAGCGCAGCTTCGCCCAGTTGCTCTCCTCCGCCGGCATCGCCAGCATCCATTTCGCTCCCACTCTCACTCAGGCCCAGTTCGCCCGCTTCGTCCGCGCCTTTCCCACCGGCAACGCCAAAGTCAAAAACCTCGGCGAACAGTTGAAAACCGCCCTCGCCGGCGACCCCTCCATCAAGATCAACGAAATCCGCTTCGTCGCCGAAGACTCCTCCGTCGCCGGCGTTAAGATGGCCACCCAGCTCACCGCCAAAGTCCTCGGCGCGCAGGGCGAAAAGTTCAAGGACTTCCTCGAAGACCCCCAAAAAATGCTCCAGCTCCTCCTCTCCGCCGAAGGCAGCCGGGGCGGGGGCCCTGGCGGTGGCTCAGGCGGTAGCGGCTGGGGCCCCGGCACAGGCGGCGGAGGCGACCTCTGGAGCGCCAGTCCCGGCTCGGGTGGCGGTTCGTCCGCTCCCGGCTCGGGCGCAGTCTCAAGCGGCTCTGGTAGTGGCGGTACAGGAACGGGCTCCGGCAGCGGCTGGGGAGACTCCAGCGGTGCTCCCAGCGGCAGCGGCACAGGCAGTGGGGGTACAGGAACGGGCGGCGGCTGGGGAGGCTCCAGCGGCGCTCCCGGGGGCGGCCCCGCTGGCTCTCCCGCCCAAGCCCCAGGCAAATGGCTCACCGCCAAGTCCGTCCTCGGCATCGGCTCGGCCAGCAACGTCCCTCAGGGCGCTTCCCCCGGCTACAACGTCGCCGAAGAAGACGTGCGCCAAATGCTCAGCCTCTTTTCCCAATTGGGCCGCGCCCAGCGCGATCCTGCCGCCAAGCTCGACGTTCCCACCTTCCAATCCCGCCTCTCCACCATTCCTGCCAACGCCCAATTCACGCTCCAGCAGGCCCTTGCCGGCCTCGCCGCGCAGGCCCCCACGGACAAGCCCGATAAGCCCATGCTCCTGCAACTGGCCGAGCATGTGGCCATCCGTTTCGCTCTCAACAGCTACGAGCGCGGCGAACTCAAGGTCAACGCCGTCAAGCAGATGATGGACCGCATGAACCAGGAGATCGAAGCCCTGCGCAAAATCCTCGGCCATCACGAGGAAGTCATGGCCGGCGCGGGCATTTCTGTCGAGTCCCATACCGACTTGCTCGACCAGGAATTCTGGGAGCAGGTCCCCGATGAGAACAAGACCGAAGTTCTCAAGTCCGAGGAAGCCTGGTGCGTTCCTCCCCGCAATGTCCGCATTCATCTCGATGACCTCCTCCGTCGCGGCGAATTGAAGACCGTCAACGAAATCCTTCTCCGCTATTGCTCCTGCGTGGCCCTCCCGCAGCCCGAAGCCCGCAGCACCGCCGCCATCGGCATCTCCGACCTCGCCGAACTTTACAGCTCCGGCGACGGCAGCGCCCTCATTGACGCCATCCGCCGCCTCGGCGAGCAGTTGGCCATCGAGCCTGAATCCGAACTGCAAACCCTCGTCGGCGCCGCCTTCGTCCGCCTCTGCCAGCAGGCTGCCTCCAAACGCGGCTATCCCGCCATGCAGCAGGCCCTTGCTTCCCTTGATGTCGTGGAAAAACAGCGCCCTGGCATGGCCCAGAGCCTCCGCCCGCGCATCGGCGCCGAAGATCGCATCCCCGAATTTATCGAAGAAGCCATTCGCGCCGGCGAAATCGCCGACGGCCTCATCGACATCCTCATGCTCATGCCCAAGGCCACCGTTCGCTTCGTCACCCAGCGCTTCGGCAGTTGCGGCTTCCGCCAGGATTGTGAACTCCTCGCCGGTATCGTCCGTCAACTCGGCCTCGAGAGCATCAACGGCCTGGCCGAAACCCTCGATAAGGCCTCCGCGCTCGAAGCCGTCGAGACCGTCGGCTTGCTCACTCAATTGGATCCCGAGGGCGTGGAGAAGTCCCTCCCCCTGCGCCTGGCTCAGTGGCCCCGCACCTCTCACGACCGCGTCATCCGCCAGTTGTCCGCCGCGCCTCCTTCATTGCGCGTCCGCCAATTGCTCGCTCTCTTCGATTCCCTCGACCCGCTCATCAAGCCCCTCGCCGTCGACGAAATCGGCATGACCGGCGCTCCCGACGGCATCACCCTCCTCCTCAATCTGGCCTCCAACGAAAAAACCGACGGCTATCTCCGCATCAAGGCTGTCGAAGCCCTCGGCCGCCTTCGCGCGCAGTCCGCCAACGGCATCCTTCAGCAGATTCTCGAGACCCGCCACATGTGGAAGTTCCACCATCCTTCCGAGCTGCGCATCGCCGCCGCTCAGGCCCTCACGCGTATCGACCCTCAGACCGCCCTGCAGCGCCTGGACGCGCTCGGCATCGAGCGCAAGGATCTCGGCTTCGACCCCGTGGACCTCGATCTCGCCAGTCCCGTCATTCGCCAGCGCCGCTACGCCCGCTGGAAGCTCAGCCAGCCCGTCTCCGCGGTCACCACCAATCTCCGCGAGGACTTCAAAATCCAGCTCCTCGAACTCAATCTCGGTGGCGGCCTCGGCTCCTGCGACCGCCATCTTGCTCCCGGCACCCTTCTCAACATCCGCATCCCCTCCGGCGTTCGCCCCATCCGCGCCCAGGTCCTCGTTCGCGGCGCCCGGCCCCAGGCCATGGCTTTCGAATTCGTCGAAATGGAACTCGATGACCGCTCCCGCCTCCGCAAGCTTCTCCTCGACATCGGCGGTCAGACCCTTTCCGCCAGCGTTGCCAGCCGCTCGCACCGCCGCGGCCGCGTCCCCGTGGCCAAGTCTTAAATCCCCCCTTTGCGCATTCCTCCGCTTGGCGCGATACCTTCCGACCAGATAGAATGATTGTTCACCCAAACGGCGGCCGGCTTGGCCGTGCGCCGCGCGCGGGTTCCGGCTTCCTTCGCCTTGAGCGGACCGCCGGCCCGCTCGGAAACCAGCGTCAGGGATCGGCATAACGAATCCATGGATGTAGCTCAGATAGTCGACAAGTTCCTCGCACGTTTCATCGGCACCAAGCACGAGCGCGACGTCAAGCGCCTTCTGCCCGCCGTTGCCGCCGTCAACGTTCTCGAACCGGAGATGCAGTCCCTCTCCGACGCCGATCTCCGGCTCCGCTTCGCCGAACTCCGCTCCCACGTGCAGGCCCGTCTCCAGGACGCCGACCCCGCCGACACCGAAGCCTTCCGCGAACGCCTCCGTCTCGCTCTCGCTCCCTCCGTCGTTCCCGCCTTTGCCCTGGCTCGCGAAGCCGGCCGCCGTTTTCTCCACATGCGCCATTTTGATGTTCAGCTCATCGGCGGCATGGTCCTCCACGACGGCAAAATCGCCGAAATGAAAACCGGGGAAGGGAAGACCCTCGTCGCCACTCTTCCCGCCGTCCTCAACTCCCTCGCCGGCCTCGGCGTCCATATCGTCACCGTCAACGACTACCTCGCCCGCCGCGACGCCGAATGGATGGGCCCGCTCTACCGCTCCCTCGGCCTCTCCGTCGGCATCATCGTCCACGACCTCGATGACGCCGAACGCCGCGCCGCTTACGCCGCAGACATCACCTACGGCACCAACAACGAATTCGGCTTTGACTACCTCCGCGACAACATGAAGTACGACCTTGCAGGCTGCGTCCAGCGCGGCCACCACTTCGCCATCGTCGACGAAGTCGATTCCATCCTCATCGACGAAGCCCGCACACCCCTCATCATCTCCGGCCCCTCCGAAGAGTCCACCGACAAGTACTACAAAATCGATAAAATCATTCCCAAGCTCATCCAGGAAATCGATTACGTCATCGACGAAAAACACCGCACCGCCACCCTCACCGAAGAAGGCGTAAGCAAATGCGAGCGCCTCCTCGGCCTCAGCAATCTCTATGACCCTGCTCACATGGAGACCATCCACCACGTCTATCAGGCTCTCCGCGCCCATAGCCTCTATAAGAAAGACGTCGATTACGTCGTCAAAGACGGCGAAGTCATCATCGTCGACGAATTCACCGGACGCCAGATGCCCGGCCGCCGCTGGTCCGACGGCTTGCACCAGGCCATCGAAGCCCGCGAAGACGTGAAAATCGAACGCGAAACCCAGACCCTCGCCACCGTCACCTTCCAGAACTATTTCCGCATGTACAAGAAACTCTCTGGCATGACCGGTACCGCCTCCACCGAAGCCGCCGAGTTCGCCAAAATCTACAACCTCGATGTCGTCATGGTTCCCACCAACCGCAACCTCATCCGCATCGAGAATCCCGACATCGTCTACCGCACCGAACGCGAAAAATTCGTCGCCGTCGTCAACGGCATCCTCCAGGAAGACGAATCCTACGCGCACGGCATCCGCCAGTATCACGAACGCGGCCAGCCCGTCCTCGTCGGCTCCATCTCCATCGAAAAATCCGAAGCCATCGCCGAACTGCTCAAGCAGGCCGGCATTCCCCATCAGGTCCTCAACGCCAAGCAGCACGAGCGCGAAGCCAAGGTCGTCTCCCAGGCCGGCCGCAAGGGCGCCGTCACCGTCTCCACCAACATGGCCGGCCGCGGCACCGACATCCTCCTCGGCGGCAATCCCGAGCAGATGACCCGCGAGCATTTCCTCAAGAACAAACTGGCCATGCCCTCCGCCGAAGCTCCCACCGTCATCACCCCCGACGAGGGCGATACCCCGGCGCCCGCCGCCGTTCGCATGGTTCTCTTCCAGCACGAAGGAAAAATCTTCCAGGTTCCCGAGGACCAGTGGAAGCCCGTCTACGATCAGTTCGTTCTCCAGTGCAAAGCCGAACACGATGAAGTCATCGCTCTCGGCGGCCTGCATATTCTCGGCACCGAGCGCCACGAAGCCCGCCGCATCGACAACCAGCTCCGCGGACGCGCCGGTCGCCAGGGCGACCCCGGCTCCTCGCGCTTCTTCCTCTCCCTCGAAGACGACCTCATGCGCATCTTCGGCGGCGAACGCGTCAAGCAGCTCATGTTCCGACTGGGTATGACCGAAGGCGTGCCCATCGAGTCCAAGCTCATCTCCCGCCGCATCGAAAACGCGCAGAAAACCGTGGAAGCGCAGAACTTCGACGCCCGCAAACACCTCCTCGAATACGACGACGTGATGAACAAGCAGCGCGAAACCATCTACGCCATCCGCCGCTCCGCCCTCGAAGGCAAAGACCAGCGCGATTACATCCTGGGCATCGCCGAGGATATCGCCCGCGAAACCGTCGAAACCTATTGCCCCCGCGAGCAGCATCCCGACCAGTGGAACTCCGCCCAATTCGTCGCCGAAGTCCTCGCTCAGTTCGGCGTGGACGCCAAAGCCTCCGGCGCCGACCCCGCCGTGCAGAATCACGACCAGCTCGCCGAAGCCCTGGTCGCCGCCGTCACCGCCCGCTACGAGGAAAAGGAAAAATCCTTCGGCGATAAAGTTCTCCGCTGGCTCGAACGCCGCATCATCCTCGACGTCGTCGATTCCCAGTGGAAGGACCATCTCCTCTCTCTCGACCACCTCAAGGAAGGCATCGGCCTGCGCGGCTACGGCCAGAAAGATCCGCTCGTCGAGTTCAAGAAGGAAGCCTTCGTCCTCTTCGAAGAGATGATGGCCCGCATCGACAACGAAACTCTCCGCTACCTCTTCCACGTCCAGGTGCAGCAGGGTGAAGCCGCACCCGAAGCCGCGCAGGAACCCGCCGCGCCGCGCTCCTCCGCCTCCCACGCTCTCGCCGCCGCCGCGGCCGCCAGCGCCCGCGCCGATGAGCCGGAGCGTCTCCCCGCCTTCGCCCGCGAAATCGAACGCCGCCAGCAGCGCCAGCAAAAAGACCTGCAATATCAGGCCGGCCCCGCGCAGGCCGATGCCCCCAAGCCCGTGCGCACCGGCGCCAAGGTCGGCCGCAACGACCCTTGCCCCTGCGGCTCCGGCAAAAAATATAAAAAATGCCACGGCGCCGGCTCTTAATTTTTTGTGATTAATCGTATTGAGCAGTGGTTGTCATCCTGAGCGGTAGCGAAGGATCTCAGCTTTCACCCGCGGCAAAACGCCGCAAGGAACATCCCGAGGAGAACCTGACACCATGCCCCCATCGCCACCGCCACAACAGCAACCCGAAAAACTCCCCATCCCCGGCGTAAAACACCTCGTCGCCGTCGCCAGCGGCAAAGGCGGCGTCGGCAAGACCACCGTCGCCGTCAATCTCGCCCTCGCTCTCATCCAGCTCGGCTTCAAAGTCGGCCTCATGGACGCCGACGTCTACGGCCCCAATGTTCCCATCATGCTCGGCTC
>Ga0315268_10001063_pt1 | contig 32053 bp, 28 predicted proteins | sample C1_top_MG_FD_204535 | JGI IMG/M metagenome (GOLD analysis project Ga0315268, IMG submission 204535) | Sediment microbial communities from Yellowstone Lake, YNP, Wyoming, USA - C1_top | ecosystem: Environmental > Aquatic > Freshwater > Lake > Sediment | place: USA: Wyoming | collected 2017-08-01
TGTAATTTGCGTGCTAATAAAAAAAACCGCCGGTGAATTATTCTCTCCGGCCGATGAAGCTGAATTGAAAGAATGTATTATTTGGGCATTAAATTATCCGGAAAAGCTGGAAAAAATTGCAAAGCTAGGTCAAGAAAAAATTAAAGAGTATGATATCAGAAATTATATTGAAAGCATAGTTGAATTAATCGGATAAATCAATCAAAAATATTGTTTATTGATTCACTTTTAGTAGCGGTCGTTTTGGCCTCTATTTTTTTTATAATTTTTTCAAAATTTTTAAAATCAATGTTTTCTGAGGGATCGGGCTTTTTGGCAATAGCGTTGTTTTCATAAAAACTAATGGCATTCAAATAATTGTTGTAAATCGAGGTGGTTATCAATACAACAGTCAAAATACCTAAAAATATCAATATTAAAACAACAAATTGGATTATTCTGGAAATATTGAATTGTTGTTTAAGTTTTATTTTAATATTATTTACCATAAAATTCAGCGGTTATATTCATGAATATATCTTCCTGGGTTTTTTGGACATCCAGAATGTCTATGTTTATATAATAATTAAGCGATTCCAAATCTTCTAAAAAGTTCAAAATATTTTTATAGTTTCCTTTAGCCGCCAGGTTCAATATATTTTTTGAGAAGCCCGATGATTTATCGGCTGAATCCGAGATGTTTATAGTTTGATTGACTTTGTTGGCGGCGGCGATTCCTTCGATCGTGGTGACGAAATCAAGCATTCGATCTTTGTTAATAAAAATAGAATCTACTTTTTTCAATTGTGATTCTACCATTTTCATTTTACCGATCAGTTGTTTCTGGCTGATGCTTTCGCTATATTTTTTATCTTGTTCGATTTTTTGGACGATAATTTTATCTTCGGTCTCTTTGATCGCCTGTAGTGAATTGTAAATAGCAAAATAATAAGCAACCACGCATAATATAATTACAGCTAAAGATGAAATAATTATTTTAGTTTTATTATTGACTTTAATAGCTAAATTTTTCATAGTTATTTTTCAGTTGGCGTATTATTACGAATATTTTCAACAATTAAATCGGCCTTGATTTCAAAATCGATATTTTCTTTTTCAAGAATATTTTTTAACGGAAAATCAATATTTGTCAAAAAGTCAAAATTGTCGAGACTTTTTTTCATTTCAAGCAAGCTTTCTCTTTTTCCGGCCCGGCCGGAAATGGTGAATTCTTTTTTATTGCGGTCCAAATGTATTATAGATGCCGTAATGTCATCTTTTATATTCAATGATAGCGTTTTAAATATTACCGACCATGGCGTAAACTCTTCTTGAATTTTTGAAATATTATCAAATTGGGCAGAAAAGTTTTTATTGTCAATATTATTTTCAATTACTTTTTTGGTCAAATTATTGTTAATCAATTCAGTTTGGTAATAATTATTTATTGTATATTTCAAAGTTAACAGCATGAGGCTGATAATTAAAACAAAAAAAATTATAACCGAATTTATAGATTTCATAAAACGGTATATCCGGTTCCATCTATTTTCTTCTTTTAATTTTTCCGATATTAGATTTAATTTGAGCATATTTCAATATTCGTTTAAAAATAATTCTCTCAGAGACAATCCGACAGCCGTGGCCAAAGACCCGCTGGAATTTTGAGAGGCCGTATAATTTTCATTTTGCTTAAAATTTGTTTTTAACGGACTCTTTTTATCTTTAAACGGTTCAAGCTGGTGCGTCTCGATCAATTTGATATTATCTTTGGCGGTTATTCCATCGCAATTTGTAAAAACATCGGCAATCTTTGTTTCAATGGCGGTCAAATCCTTGATTAACAAGTCGATGTTTTTAATATTGGCGCCGCCGCCTGAGAGCAGTATCAAGGAGATTGGCCCGCGGTTTGTAAAATGGCTGTTGTAATAGTCTATATTCTCAACTATTCTATTTTTTAGATCTTTAATAATATCCGATAATATATTTTTAATAATACCATCAGCTTTATTTTCATCCAGACCGCAGATAATTTTGGCTTTTTCCGCCTGGTCTGTTTCAATTTGCAAAGTTGTTGAAATTTTTTGAGTTATTTCTTCTCCGGAAATCGGAATGCTAAGAGAGAATAATATCGTATTATGGGAGTATACGATCATATTTGTTTTGTTCATACCGATATCGATGATCGCGTAATTTTTATCAAATTGGCCTCTGAATTTTTTTGACTCTTCAGCCAATAGCGCACGACAAACTGCTTCTGATTCAATTTCCGCGGCTATTACATTGAGACCTGCTCCGTTCAGTGTTTGTATGTATGTATCTAATATTTGTTTCTGGCACGCGCTGAATAAAACCAGCTCATGCTCGATATTTAAACCGGAGTCTTTAATGATTTGCCAGTCATAGGCCAAGTCATTTATCGCGAAAGGAACATGATTAATGATTTCATCGGCAACTTTTTCTGATTTTTCTACCTCGATTAATTTAATAAAACTTACGGCGTCGGGCAAGCTAAAAACACACTCACTGGAGGTAAATTTTCCAATAATCGGTTTGGATAAAATATTTTTTATCTCTTTAATGGCTAGATCTTTATTTGTAATTACGCCATCGACAATAATCTGGTCGGAAAGCGTTGTCTTACCCATAGCTTGAATGGAAATCTTATCTCTATGTCTTGCCAGCTCTACCAATTTTATAGCTCCGTTGGAAATATCTACGCCGATCGGATTTTTTTTATTTTTTATAAACATAATATATTAATTTTCATCCCATGAAATAAATGAATATTCTCCGGTGGTTGGAAAAGATGGAGGTGGGGAAAATAAGACTTGATTATCATAAGTGGATGAAGTATTCGTATAACCATCTGTAATATTATCATGTTCGTCGGTCCAGTTCCAGGTCCATACATTATTTGTAATTATCCCTCCATAAATCTGTATACTATTTTTTATACTTAAAGATTCGTAATTATTTCTGAACACTCGGCCGTTTTGAGCCAAAAGAATAGCATCAATGATTAGATTGGTTGGTGCGTAACGAGGGACTTTGATATGTTTTTGGGCAACCAACCCGAGTATATTGGTGCCATCGCGCACTAAATAACTGATATTATTGTTAATATGAATTGTTTTTCTGGTATTGACATTATCCGGCAATTTGGCCGCCACCAAAGTTACCCGTCCTTTTACAGTACCCTCCACCCATACATCGTCTTCTATAAAAATAATGCCATTAGCCGGGATGGCATAATTTGCTACAGAACCCTCATTTTTTATTTGCTCGGCGATATTTGTCCAAGCGTTCCAATCGTCATTTAATTGCGAAATGGCGCTTTCTAGATTATTAACTTTATATATGTCGAAAGTGCCATTTGATTTAAAAATTACATGGTAGCCCCTGCCTTGTGAATCAAAATATTTACCGGAAGTGGATGTAGCTAACGCTTTCAGTTTAGCGAGGTCCGTCGTAATATTGTTAAAATCAACACTGCTCACCGGATAATTCCATAATGCATTGCCGGCGCCGGCGCCCCATACGCCCGGACAGGCACAAGTGGAAGTCGGGGCAGCGATCCAATTGCATGGGTTGGAACAATTAGCCTCTATACATCCGTGCGAAGACGTACAAGTATATGTGGATCGCGCGGAGGTAACCTCGGCATCGTTCTGGCCATCCATTCTGACTCCGCCATTGGAATGCAGTTCACCGGAAACAGTTTCGCTTGGACCAAACCAAGCGTCGGAATTTGTTAAAAATGAAAAGTAAGCCAGCGACTGTATGCCATACCTGACTGTGATTTCTCTTTTTAAGCCGGGGTATTTATTGGTCCACCCGGTTGACTTTATATTCACGATCGTGGAACCTGAAGGCGGTGGCGTAATTTCTAAGCTAAAAGATCCGACAATATCGCCAGCCGGAGAGGTGTATGTGTGCGTATATAGTCCGTAAGGCGCGCCGGCTGGGCCGGGATCCGCGCCGGTACCGTCATAATAATCATTTTGGCTATGTGCTAAATGCCAGACATAATAATTTATACCGGCTTCGGCCACATGGAGTGCCTGTGCCTTGGCGTATTGACGCATGTAAAGCTGGTTTTGATAAATACCCAGGCTAGCCAGCCCGCAGGCAAAAGCCAAAAAAATGGTTACTGCTCCGAGTATGGCCAGCAGCATAAATCCCTTTTGATTATTTAAATCCAAGGCCATAGTTCAAAGGTTATCTTTTAAATTTCTAATTTGTACATTAGCTCTGACGATATAATCATTCGGTGCTCTATCCGGAGTAACATTTATTTTTATATTCAAGTTTATCATCCGGATATTTCTCATAAATGTTGCGGGGTTAGCCAATTGAGTATCGTTTTTATCAATATAAATAAACATCGGTTCACTGTTATTGTTAATATAATTTGATAAAATAGAAATATTCTCATTGGCCCCCGGATATTCTAACGGACTATTGGTCGCCTTGATAATCCCTCTTTTAAGATATTTATTCTCCAAAAAATACCTGATTCGCTCGGTTTTGTCGTCATTATCAACATCGGCATAAAATATAAAATTTTGCGGGCTGACCGTTTCTAAAAGGTAATTCCCATTTTCCGCTTGATTGGCTTTCCTGATCTCTTTAACCATGACATCAACCGATTTTCTGGCGTATTGCGTAGCCGCGTCTTGTTCGTAAGCGAATGTATTTGAGCGTAGACCGCGAATTATAAACTCGGTTGAAATAATAACCAAAAAAATAAATATGCTTAACACGACTGTTATTTCAATCAAAGAAAAACCTTTATTATTTGTTAATTGGCCCATGTTATTAGGGATCTATATATAGAATTATATCTTTGGTAATGCCCGGGGTCACATCAAGCGGTCTGTCCGGATTGGACAGTACTATGGTATGGCCGGGATAGCTGGTGGTGGCCAGGTCAATAGAATAAGAATCCCATTCGATGTTAGGTATATTTAAATCACCAAAACCATTAGTGGTAAAATTTTTTTTGAATTTAAATATTATGGGATTTTCTCCAATTCTCTTGGCCCCGGTAACAATTAACGGGACATTCCCAATATTCGTAATGCTTCCGTATGAATCAAATTCGGAAGCATATATGTCGTAATTGCCCACCCGATCATCCTGCCAAGTTACAAATGGTTTTCCGGAAACCGGGTTGATGGTTACATTAGGATTTGATTGGGCGGAATCATCGGTATTAATATTGACTCTTAGATCTTCAGACCATTGTCTCGCGCCGGTGGCGTCAAGCTTTTGGGCGTAAATATCCGGATTCCCATTTCGCTCATCGGTCCAGACCACGTAAATATTGTGGCTGGTATCAATGCCGATGCTCGGTTGCGTTTGGTTGGTACTGGTGGCCGCGGTTATGACCAGGTTGGCCGGCGTCCAGAGCAAAGTGCCGTCTAAGTTAAACTTAGCGCCATAAATATCCGGTCCGCCTTCCCGCTCATCGGTCCAGACCGCATATAAATAATTATCCACATTGTCAAAAGCCAAAGCGGGCGAATATTGATTGGCGTTTCCGGCGTCATTATTGATTTTTATATTGGCCGTGGGCGAAGGTGTTCCGGAATCACTTGAGCTAGCCATATAAATATCTTTATTACCGTTTCGCTTATCGGTCCATACGGAAAATATCAGATCATTATTGTTAACGGCGACAGCCGGTTCGGATTGGTCGGTGGCATCGGTATTGTTATTTATTTTTAATTCATTTGTCCATAGCACATTCCGCGCGTTATCATAGCGCTGCATATAAACATCCAAATTGCCGGCGCGATTATCCTGCCAGACTATAGTAGTGGTACCGGCATTAGATACTGCGATACGGGAGTTGTTTTGGTCGGCGTTACTGGAGGAAGTATCAATTTTGCGCGGACCGGTCCAAAGGTCATGTCCGTCCGATGAGGCCCGTTTGGCCAAATAACAATCCTGGTTGCCGTTGGAATTGTCATTCCAGCTGACATATAGATTTCCGGAACCGTCAACTTTAACTTCCGGTAAAACTTGATTATTCGGGTTGCCGATCACCACATCCGATGGCCATTGTTTCACCCGGCTGGCATTATATTTTTGCCCGTAAATTTTGGCATCGGCCGAACTTCTGTAATCTTGCCAGACTATGTAAATATTACCAACATTATCAATTGCTATGCGGGAATTGGTTTGATTTTCATTGGATGAATCGGTGTTTATTTTCCAATTTTGCGGCAGGATTGCGTTAACGGTCGTGATGTTCATATTGCTTAAAACATCAATAGCAAAGCTGATAGAAGTTCGGTTTCCTGCGATTACGGTAGCATTGGGAATAGTCGGATTTGGATTGGCTACGGTTCTTGGTGAAGTGGAACTTTGGCTGTATCCGGCCTTAGAGACAGATATTTCATAGCCTTCCACGCTAGCCGGTGCGCCTGGATAAGTCAAAATCCCACTGGTGTCCGTTACTTCTGATATGTTTATGATCGGGTTAACAATATTATTTTTTATATTTACATCAGCCAGATTGACCGGCTGCCCGCTGGCGTTAAAAACCAGTATTCTTAATGTGCCGCCGCCGGCGCTCGACTCCAGGCCTTGCGGAGCGACATAAGTGTAAAGCACTACATCTTTTTGTCCATACGGACCATTATAGGTGGCTCGTATTCTGATTTGTTTGTAATCGGTTGACAATAGGTCATTCGGCGTACCGCTGGCCACGCCGTCAAAAGGGTCGTCTATATACTTGACAAAAGTGTTAACATAAAAAATTCCGTTATTTTCAACCAATGTTTCATTGTCCGGCAACACTCCATGCACCAGGCCGGTCACTGTGCCGATTTGATCATAAGGCAGATTTTTTACGCGCTCCATCGTTAGATCCGCCACCATAACGGCTCCGAGCCGGAATTTGTTTTCAGCGGCTAGCTTCAATACATATATCAATAATGAATAAATGCCAAGAGTTAAAATAGAAATAATCAAAATAGAGACCACGGTTTCTATCAAGGTCATACCACGAGAATTTTTAGTTGAAATTGAATTCATTATTATGTTTTACGAAAACTCATTAAATTATTTTATAGTCCGGAGGTAATCGAGTACATCGGCATTATTACCGCTACGGCCATGGCGCCGACGCCGCTGCCCAATACCAAGATTAAAATCGGCTCGATTATAGAAGGCAAGTTGTTCATTATCTGGTCCACTTCCGCTTCATAGAATTCAGCCAGCTCCTGGAGCATATTATCAAGTTCGCCGGTTTCCTCGCCCACCGAGATCATCTGGCTGACCATCGGCGGAAAAAGATTAGGGTAAAGGGAAATTATTTGGTTGATTTGCCCGCCTTTTTTGATTTTTTCGCCCATATCCACAATCGCCTGGCGATAATGGAGATTACCGATGACATTGGCCGTTATCTGAAAAACTTTAATGATCATAATGTCGGTCTTGAGAAGCGAGCTCATGGTTCTGGTGAAACGGGCTAAATTTATTTTTTTTACAATCGTGGAAAAAAGCGGAGTTTTTAAGAGTATCAATTGAAATATATATTTTCCGGTATGAGTTTTTAATATATAGGTCATGCCGGCTATAAAACCTGCAAACGCCAGAAATGACAAAATGCCATTATGAGAGATAAACGATGACACTCCGATTAGAATTTTAGTAGGCAAAGGAAGCTCAGTGTTGAAACTTTTCAGCATATCAGTAAGCTGCGGAACCACCACGATCATCATGAATGTGCCGATACCGCCCATGGAAAAAAGAATAACCAAAGGGTAGGTCAGGGCACCTTTAACTTTTGATATTAGCTCATTTTGTTTTTTTAATTGTACATACAACTGTTTTAAAACGGCTTCTAATTTTCCGGAAATTTCCCCGGCTTCAATCATATTTATGAATAATTCCCCGAAAATATTTTCATACGGTTTAAGACTTTCTGTAAAACTCATGCCCTTTTCCACTCTTAAGCTCACGTCATTCAAAATTTTCAGAAAATATTTGTTTTCGCTTTGTTTGGCCAGGGTTTTGAGGGAGGCGGACAGGGATATGCCGGCCTTTAACATAATACTAAGATGTTGCACAAAAAAAAGTTTTTCTTTAAGCGGTACACGCGATAATTTTAGTAGCAGCGTGTTCACTTTTTCAATTAGGCCGATTTCTTTTTTTCCGCCCTGGTCACCTTGGTCGGAAGAATTATCGAATGAAGATAAATTTATCGACATATTATTCTTTGGTAACGCGCATTATTTCTTCAATGGTCGTTATACCGTTTTTAGCTTTAATAAAACCGTCTTCAACTATGGTTATCATGCCTTGGCTCAAGGCGGCTTTTTTTATTTCACTGATTGATGCTTTTTTTAAGATCAATTCTGATATGATCGGGGTAATTTCCAGTGTTTCATAGATGCCGACACGGCCTTTATAACCGGTATTTCCGCATTTTTTACAGCCTTTGCCCCGATAGAATAAAAGCGACTCCAAGCCTTTTTTTGCATCAATTATCGCTCTTTCTTTTTGCATTATGGCAAGTATGTTGTCCATATCCATTTGTTTTTTCATGTCTTCTATGGTGGTGGTATCCAAATTAAAACTTTGTATGCAATGGGAGCATATTTTCCTAACTAACCTCTGGGCAATCACGACATTCGTGGTAGTGGCTACCAAAAAAGCGGGTATGCCCATATCCGATAGTCTCGGCAAGGTTGTTACGGCATCATTAGTATGAAGCGTGGACAGCACCAAGTGTCCGGTCATCGCGGAATGTATGGCAATTTCAGCTGTTTCTTGATCGCGAATTTCTCCCACCATGATTATATCCGGGTCTTGCCGGAGTAATGCCCGCAGACCAATAGCGAAAGAATAGCCGATTTTGGGATTGATTTGCGATTGATTGACCATCGGCATGCGATATTCTACCGGGTCTTCAATGGTCGAAATATTTACTTCCGGGGTGTTGAGAATATTGAGTACAGTATAGAGCGTGGTTGTTTTTCCTGATCCGGTCGGTCCGGTAACGAGTATCATGCCATGGGGTTTGTTAATATTTCTTTTTATCGATTCCAAAGAACTTTTTTGCATGCCAAGCTGTTCCAAGGTCAGAACTTGCGCTTTTTCATTGAGAAGGCGCATAACTATTTTTTCTCCGTCAAAAACCGGAATAGTGGAAACGCGGAAAGAAACCTTGTATTCGTCATTCATAATTTTGAACCGGCCGTCTTGAGGTATGCGGTGCTCGTCAACTTTTAGATTGGTCAAAATTTTTATTCTGGCCATAATACCGGACTGGACTTCCTTTGGCAAAGTCATGACATTATGCAGTATTCCGTCAATGCGGTATCTGACTATAATGTCGTTTTCTTCCGGTTCAATATGAATATCACTGGCTTCTTCATAAATGGCGTATTCGAGCAAACTATCGACTATCCTCACCACCGGCAAGTCTTCGGCTAATTTTTTCAGATCCAAACCATCTCCTTCTTTTGCGGCGCTTCTTTTATCAGCGGTTAAATAATCAAATTCCGCTTTCAATCCTTTATGGTATTGCTTTATCGCATCGTCTATTCCTTCCGGCGTAGTTAGGTATATTTTGGTTTCTAAATTAATCTTTTTCTTGATAAATTCAAATATTTCCAGGTCATTGGGGTCGATTGTGGCCAGTTTTATTTCCTTTCCGTCATTTTCAAATGAAATTATATTGTGCGTAACTGCTATCGGTTCTGGAATCATAAACAAAATATCTTTTCTAATCGAGAGCCCTTTCAGATTTATGAAAGGAATTTTATAGTAATTTGCAGCGTTCTCATAAAGTGTCAAAGGAGTGATGATTTTTTTCTCAGTCAACAAATCTTCAATTTTTTTACCCAATTTATCCGCTTCAGCGCTATATTTGGCAAAATCATCGGCAGATAGAACTTCCGATTTTTCCAATATGCTTTTTATTTGATCTTTTGTGAACATACCTTATTTAAAAGAAATCTTTACATTTGCGCCATTCACAGCCCGAACACTCGCCTTGCCAATGACGCGAATAAATATAATAATATTTATTTGGCCTGTGTAAAATTATATTTATTATAACATAAAATGAGAAAACAATAAAACATTAAAATAATAAACATTTACGGTAAACGGCTTATATGGTTAATTGTTGTATGTTATTTGGTTATGCGTTATGAGTTACGTGTTAAGGGTTAAGGAATCTCGGTCTTTATTTTTACGGACTTATTGTGTTATAATTAACATATGTTAAAATTCGCCGAAATAATCGATTTTTTTTATACCGGAAAAAAACGTTTAGGCCACATATTCATTTCTTTATTAAAGCCGCTTTACGTAAAAATATTTATTTTTATAGGTATTTTAACCAATGCGGCTAATTGGTATTTTGCATACTTGATTAATTCCAATATTACCTCTGATCGGACTATACTGCATTACAATGTGGATTTTGGCATAAATTTAATCGGGGCCGAAAAACAATTATATATCATTCCTTTAATCGGACTTTTGATTTTTTTAATAAATTTTTTAATTTTGCCGATTTATTATAATCAAAAAGAAATAAAATTCATGTCTTATTTTTTATATACAACGAGTATACTTACTAACATTTTTTTGTTATTGGCTGAGGTTTCAATATATTTAATTAATTTAACTTAATATTTTTTGTGTATGCAGGATTATTACGTAATAAAAACATTATTTATCACCGGTTTTGCTTTTGTTTTTACAATTCTTTGGACTCCGTTATTAACAAATTTGCTTTATAAATATAAAATAGGCAAGCAGATCCGAAACGACGGCACAACCCCGATATTTTCTGTTCTGCATGCCCATAAATCCGGCACACCAACCATGGGCGGACTTTTAATATGGGTTACTGTAAGCATATTTTCAATCGTATTCTTTATTTTTTCTGAGATTTTTTCTTTGGATTTTTTTAAAAATTTGAATTTTTTATCTCGTAGCGAGACATTACTGCCTCTGGGAGTTTTGATCGCTACCGGACTGATCGGTTTATTTGACGATTGGCTGGATGTGCGAGGCAAGGGAGTAAAAGGCGGCGGCGGTCTAAAGATATGGCATCGTCTGATAATATTCGCAGTCGTGGCAATGATCGGCGCTTGGTGGTTTTATTTCAAATTGGGCTGGGATTTTTTTCATGTTCCATTTTTGGGAAATTATGAGGTCGGCTGGCTATACATCCCGATTTTTATTTTTGTCATTTTCGCCACTTCTTTCTCAGTGAACGAAACTGATGGGTTGGATGGTTTGGCCGGCGGCGCTCTTTTAACCTCATTTGCTGCTTACGCCGTAATTGCTTTTGCGAACGGCAAATACGACTTGTCTGTTTTTTGCGGATGTATTGTTGGTGCTTTGCTCGCGTTTCTGTGGTTCAATGTCAATCCGGCGCGTTTTTATATGGGCGATACCGGTTCGATGAGCTTGGGCGTCACGCTCGGTGTGATCGCTATGCTTACCAACAGTGCGATGATTTTGCCGATTATCGGATCGATCTTTGTAATTGAATCCTTGTCGGTGATTATTCAGCTTTTGTCAAAAAAATTGCGCCATGGCCGGAAAATTTTTGTTTCATCCCCATTTCATCACCATCTTGAAGCTAAAGGCTGGTCTGAACCAAAAATCGTGATGAGATTTTGGATAATTTCCGGTGTTAGCGCGGTCATCGGGCTGATAATTTTTATGCTTGATAAAACGATTTAACGCTCCATATTATTTTAACACAGATTTATGGCAAAAAACTGGTTGCTTAATAAAATTTTCGGCAAAGAAAAAGAGCCGGATTGGGTTTTGATCATTATTGTGCTGGGATTAGTTGTTTACGGTTTGATTATGCTTTCCAGCGCTACTTCCGCCGTCGCTTTTTCCAAATTCGGAAATTCATATTATTACGCCAAACACCAATTATTCGGCGTTTTTATCGGCCTGCTGTTTATGATATTTTTTGCCAATTATAATTACCATAATTTAAAAAGGGTAGCTTTCGGATTTTTAATTATTTCTTTTTTTCTTTTGTTGCTAGTTTTTATCCCTGGTTTAGGCGAACATTATGGCAAAGCGCGCAGCTGGATTAATGTTTTTGGCTTTTCACTGCAGCCGTCGGAATTCGTTAAGCTTTCCTTTCTGATATATTTGGCCGCTTGGCTGGATAACCGCGGGAAAAAAATAAAAAAAAAATCAGAACTGTCCACCCCGTTTATTATTATCCTTTCGGTTATTTGTATTTTAATGCTGCTCCAGCCGGACCTCGGCACTTTATTGATTGTGGTGGCCGCATCATTGATAGTATATTTTGTGGGAGGCGGCGGCAAAAGGCATATTGCGCTTTGGATTGTTATCGGTTTGATCGGCCTGACAGCGTTAATAAGCATCAATCCATATCAGCAAGAAAGATTTAAGTGTCTGCTCAATCCGGAATCAGCCGCCAAAACCACTTGTTACCAAGTTAATCAGTCATTGATAGCCGTAGGTTCGGGCGGACTATTCGGCCGTGGGCTGGGGCAAAGCCGACAAAAGTTTTCATATATTCCGGAAGTGGAAGGAGATTCTATTTTTTCCATAATCAGCGAAGAAACCGGTTTTATTTTTAATTTTTTACTGATCATTTTGTATCTTTTATTTTTTTATCGGGGGTATAAAATATCCCAAAATTCAAGCGACGGTTTTGGCGCTAATTTGTCTATTGGCATCGCCAGCTGGCTAACTATCCAAGCTTTTATAAATATCGGCGGAATGATTAATTTGCTGCCGATGACCGGCGTGCCATTGCCATTTATAAGTTACGGTGGTTCGGCCATGATGGCCTCGCTGGCCGGTGTCGGCATTCTACTCAATATTAGTAAGCAGATGAAGGATGGTTAAATTAAATAATGTCTAAAATTTCAAAAAATAAAAAAACAATTTTTCTCACCGGCGGCGGCACCGGCGGATCGGTTAGCCCACTACTGGCTATTTATGAAGAGATTAAATCAGTCGAAAATAACACAACCGATCAAATCAGTTTTATATGGATCGGGTCGTATTATGGACTGGAAAGGCAAATGGTGGAAAAAGAAGATATTAGATTTATTCCGATTTACAGCGGCAAGTTAAGACGTTATTTTTCTTGGAAAAATTTTGGAGATATACTTTTTATCAAGCTTGGTTTTTTTCAATCATTTTTTTTAATTTTTAAATATCGTCCGAGTTTGACTATTTCCGCCGGCAGTTTTGTGAGCGTGCCAATGGTCTGGGCGAGTTGGCTAGCCCGGGTGCCGGTAATTATCCACCAGCAGGATATCCGTCCTGGACTGGCAAACAAATTAATGGCACCTTTTGCTAAAGTTATTACGGTAAGTTTTTATAAATCTTTGGAAGATTATGGCAACAAAGCTGTTTGGATCGGAAATTTGAGCAGGATAAAATTGAGCGTAGATTTCAATATGGAAATGTTAAAACAAAAATTCGGCATCAATAATAATTTACCGATTGTTTTTATTACTGGCGGCGCCACCGGTGCGGAAGCGATAAATGATTTGGTATCAAAATCCATTGAAGATCTGTCGCGAATCGCTAATATAATTCACCTGACCGGACAAGGAAAAGGGGGCTCGGCCGTACCCCGGCAAAATTATTATCCTTTTAAATTTTTTAAACGCGAAGAAATGTCCGAAGCATACTTTTTGGCTGATCTGGTCTTAGCGCGCGCTGGATTATCCACCCTGACCGAACTGTCAATTTTAGGCAAGCCCGCGATTATAATTCCCATATCGGATTCGCACCAAGAAGAAAATACTGAATATTTCTGCTCACGCCAGGCTATCGTATGCCTGAATCAAAAACAATTGAATAAAGAGTTATTTATTTCGGAGATCAAAAGGGTTTTGGGCGATGAGAAATTAAAAAATATTTTAAGAGTGAATATAAAAAGAATAATGAAACCGAACGCGCGCCAGGAGATGGCTGAAATAATCCGAAACTTAGTTTCAAAAATTAATTGTTGATATAACAAAATGTTTTGTGATTTATTGATAAAATCAAAATACATCCTCCCAATAGACGAAGAATCAACCGTCATAAAAGACGGTTTTGTCGCTATTAGCGGGCAGAACATCGTTGATATAGGTGAAGAATCTAAATTAAAAGAAAAATATAAGGCAAGGGAAACAATTGACGCAGGCAATTCTATTTTAATGCCCGGCCTGATCAATATGCATACACACGCCGGTATGGCGTATTTCCGGGGTCTGGCCGATGATTTGCCTCTAAACGATTGGCTTGAGAAGCATATCTGGCCGGCCGAAGCGAAATACGTGAATCCCGATTTTATCAAGAGGTCAACCGAGCTGGCTTGTCTGGAGATGATCAAATCAGGCACTACTTGTTTTTGCGATATGTATTTTTTTGAAAATGAGGTCGGCACGGTCGCCGCCAATGCCGGTATGCGCGCAGTTATCGGTGAAGTGATACTTGATTTCCCGACACCGAGCGCCAAGGAACCGAAAGAAGGGATGACAAAAACTTTGGAGCAATATCGGACATTCAAGGATAGTGATCTCATCAAAGTTTCCTTTGCTCCGCATTCTATCTACGCCTGCGGACAGAAAATTTTGGAGGACATCGTAGAAAAAGCCGGATCAAATGAACTTATGCTCCAGATACATTTGAGCGAAACAAAAAAAGAGGTGGATGATGCGATCACGAAATTTAAAAAGTCACCGGTTAAATATTTGGACAATCTTGGATTTCTATCCGGAAAAACCCTATTAGAGCACACAGTTTGGCTGGACCATGATGAAATTGGGATTTTGAAGGAGAGAGGGGCAAACATAGCGCATTGCCCAACCAGCAATATGAAGCTTGCGTCAGGAATCGCTCCAATCTCGAAAATGCTGGACGAAAATTTGAACATAACGCTCGGTACGGACGGGGCGGCCAGCAATAATACAATGAACATGTTTAATGAGATACGGATGGCCGCTTTGCTTCATAAAGTGGCAACACTAAATCCTACGGCCATCCCTGCCGAGCAAGCCCTCAAAATGGCCACCATTAACGGCGCTAAAGCGCTTGGCTGGGACAAAGAAATCGGTTCCCTTGAAGTTGGCAAGAAGGCTGATATAATAACCATAAATTTGAATCAACCGCATTTAACCCCGATGTACCACCCATATTCCCATCTGGCATACTCAGCCAATGGCAGTGAAGTGGAAAATGTCATTATTAACGGGAAAGTTATTATGAGGTATCGGAAAGTTTTGACAATGGATGAGGAGAAGATACTGAAGTTAAAAGTTTAAAGTGAAAAGTTAAAGGTTATTTTTTTATTGTAATTTTATGGATATTTCGAAGCTAAAAAAAATCTACATGATCGGCATCAAGGGCGTCGGCATGACTATGCTGGCGCAGTATTTGCATGGGCAGGGGATAGAGATAATCGGTTCGGATACTGGAGAGATATTTTTGACCGACAAAGCATTGAACAAATCGGGCATTAAAATATTTGGCGGATTCGATATAAAAAATATTCCAAGCGATGCTGACCTGATCATATATTCCACCGCCTATAATGCTGAGAGAAATATAGAAATAAAAACGGCCTTGGCCGGAAAAATAAAAGTGATGACTTACGCCGAGGCGCTCGGTATGTTTTTTAACTCGCGTTTCGGCATCGCGGTTTGCGGTTCGCACGGCAAAACTACCACCACGGCTTGGCTAGGCTATGTATTGCAGCAAGCTGGTGTATCACCTAGCACTTTGGTCGGATCTTATGTGCCGCAGTTTGAGGGCGCGGCTATTATCGGACATTCTGATTATTTGATAATTGAAGCGGACGAATATCAGAACAAGCTAAGAAATTTTCAACCCAAGGCAGTACTTCTCAATAATATTGATTATGACCATCCGGATTTTTTCCCGACCATAGATGACTATCATCAGGTCTTTGTGGAGTTTATAAGTAAAATTCCAAAAAGCGGCTGGCTTGTTGCAAATTTTGACGATGAACAAATTAGAAAAATTGCCTTGGTTAATACTCGCGCCAAAGTGATCAGTTATGCGATCAATGAGTCCGCCGATTACGTGACTTATGATCTGAAATCTTTTAACGGCGAGCAGTTTTTTAAAGTAAAAATGTCAGTTAATGAAGCCGAAGAAGGAGAAGGGGTGGATAACTTAAATCTCGGTGATTTTAAAATCAAACTTTTGGGCCGGCATAATATATATAACGCATTGGCTGTGATTGCGGCGTCAATTGAACTCGGCGTTGATCTGACCGATATCCGCAGGCATTTATCCGAATTTACTGGCACAGCCAGGCGAATGCAAATTCTTGGCGAATACCGCGGAGCCATAATTATTGATGACTATGCCCATCACCCCACGGAGATAAAAGCCACTATTGAAGCTTTACGCCAGAAATATCCAGCTGAACGCCTAACAGTTATTTTTCATCCGCACACTTTTACACGTACAAAAGCTCTAATTGACGATTTTACAAAAAGTTTTAAGCATGTTGATGAATTAATCATGCTTGATATTTTCGGCTCGGCCCGCGAAAAACAAGGCGGGGTGAGTAGTTTAGAGTTGGTTGAAAAGATTAGGATTTGGAATCAGGAAATGGGAATTGGGAATCAGAAAATTAAGCATATTCCCGGCTTGGAAAAGGTTGAAGAATATTTGCGGGAAAATATTGAACGAGGCGATGTGGTGGTGACCATGGGAGCCGGGGATGTTTATAAAATAGGGGAGCGGCTAATCAGTGGTTCAGACATCTATGATTGAAAATAAAATACAAATTAACATCAATTTGGCGCCGATGACGACCTTTAAGATTGGCGGCCCTGCCAGATATTTTGTTATTATAGAAAATAAAGAGGAGCTGGTTGATGCATTTGCCTGGGCTAATAAGAATAATATTAAATGTTCGATACTCGGCGGAGGTAGTAATCTTTTGGTCAATGACCGCGGCGTTGACGCTTTGGTTATGAAAATAAAAACAAAAGGAATTTTTTCAAAAGGCGATTTGATTGAAGCGGCAGCCGGCGAAGATCTGGCCAAACTAATTTCTTTTGCCACGTCCAACTCATTAACCGGACTAGAGTGGGCGGCCGGCATACCCGGCACGGTTGGCGGGGCGATCAGAGGCAATGCCGGCGCATTCGGTAGTTCAATATCAGAGGCAATTGAATGGGTTGAATCTTATAATTTGTCGGCATCTGAATTCCAAAAATTCAACCAACGCGCTTGCCGGTTTGATTATCGGCAAAGCATCTTTAATAATAATAACTTGATAATTTGGTCAGGGGTTTTTAAATTTAAACCTGGCAAGAAGCAAGAGATAAAAAAGGAAATTGAAAATAATATAAAATATAGGAACATTAAGCAACCTAAATTGCCAAGCGCCGGTAGTGTATTTAAGAACGTAACTTATGAAAATATTTTAGAAAATAATCCCGGTTTAGCTGAGCTGGCCGATAAAGACAGGGTGGTAAAGGGAAATAAAGTCGGCTCCGGCTGGATTATTGACCAAGCCGGACTTAAAGGCAAGAAAATCGGAGGGGCCAAAGTCAGTTTAGAGCATGGAAACTTCATTGTTAACACCGGAAACGCATCCGCGGAAGATGTTATTATGCTGATAAGTTTCATTAAACAGCAAGTGAGAAACAAACTGAATATTCAACTGAATGAAGAAATAGAATATTTTGGCTATTAATTATTACTAATATTAAACAATAAAATTATAATCTTTTAAAAATATTTTTAAAAGATTTTTTTGTATTGTACTATTGACTAATTTCAAAAATTATGCTATATTTTTTATCGTAAACTAAAACATCTTAAAATTCCCCATTTAAAATAGTATGGACAACAAATCGATTCTAGATCAAATAATCAGCAACAACAAAGCCGAGGAGGTTTCCCAGGTTGATGCACGGGAAATTATTAATAATCTTTTCAGCGAATTGTCAACCAGAGAGCGCGATGTTTTGATGCGCCGTTTTGGATTGTATGGCAGCCAAAAGGAAACATTAGAGAATATTGGCATTGCGCATAAGCTCACCCGCGAGCGTATCAGGCAGATCGAAACATCCGGACTAAAAAAATTAAGACAGCTGAAAGATTTAAACGAACATATCAATAATCTAAAAAAGGTGATAATTCAATTATTGGAAGAGCATGGGGGGTTAATGGAGGCCGGTTACCTTTTGGATACTTTAATGCATTTTTCTGTCGATGGCATCAGATCAAAAAAAGTAGAAGCGATTACGCACCGTCGTTTTTTAGATTTTATAATAACCAAACTTTTACAAGATGATTTTGAATATATTAATAATTCAAACCATTTTAAAAGCATTTATAAGCTTAAATACCAGGCTTTGGATCAGATACAAGATATAATAAACGAATTGATTTTAAGAGTTGAGCAAGAAAAAAAAGTTTTGGAAACAGAAGAATTGATCAAGCTCTCGAAAGATCTGGAGTCCTATAAATCTAACCTTGGTGCATTTGACGCGCCAAATAATATTGATTTGTCTAAAGTATTGGTTTCCCAGCTTTATGAAGAAAATGCCGATTTGATTAATGAGCATAAGGTTTTATACTCCATCCTTAAATCGGCCAAGAATTTGGATCAAAACAAATTCGGCCAGTGGGGACTTCATAATTGGCGGGAAATTAAACCGAAAACAATAAATGATAAAATTTATTTAATAATGAAAAATCACGGCAACCCGATGCATTTTACGGAGATTGCCGATCGAATAAATGATATCGGTTTTGACCGCAAAACTGCCAATGCGGCAACTGTGCATAATGAATTAATTTTAGATGAAAAATATATTTTGGTGGGGCGCGGTTTATACGGCCTAAAAGAATGGGGGAACAAAAAGGGAACTGTACTAGATGTAATACAGGAAATATTAAAAGAAGAGGAAGCGATGGAGAGAGAGGAGATCATAAAAAGGGTTTTGGAAAAAAGATTGGTTAAACGAGCTACGATTGTACTGTCTTTAATGAATAAGGATAAATTCGATAAAACAGAGGATAACAAATATAGGGTAAAAATTCAAGAATAAATTAATTTATAGATAAAACCGCCCCACGTCGCTAAAGCTATGCGGGGCGGTTTTTATTATTGCTTGAAACTCTATAATATGTTAAAATATATTTATGGACATCGTTATTAATATACAACCAATCCAGGATTTTTTTAGTTTATCCGGAAGTGAAATTCTAACACGTATTATTTATATTTTTGGCTGGATTCCGATACTACTTTTAACAATTTGGGGGTTGAAAGAAATATGGGTGAATAATATCATACAAGTTATTTATGCTTTAAAGCAGAAATACATTTTTTTGGCGATTGATGTGCCCAGGGGCAATATGCAGTCCCCGCGCGCTGTGGAAAATTTATTCAATTATCTGGCCGGCGCGCACGCCAATATCAACTTGATAGAAAAATACTGGGAAGGAAAATTCCAGCTGTCTTTCAGTCTGGAAATCGTCAGTATTGACGGCTACACGCAATTTATTATCAGAACGCCGGAAGGCTTTAGACAGCTGGTAGAAGCGGCCATTTATGCTCAATATCCGGACGCTGAAATTAACGAAATAAATGATTACACTACGGATATGCCTTCAAAGTTTCCCAATGAAGAATGGGATGTCTGGGGCGCCGAATTTATTCAGGCTCAAGATCAAGTTCTGCCGATAAAAACATATCCGGAATTCGAGCATGATTTTGGCAAACCTGAAGACAAATACCGCGATTCCATGGCCGCGTTGATGGACCTATGCGGCAGTTTGCGCAAGGGCGAACAGCTATGGTTTCAAATAATAATTCAGCCGATTGATTTTAAATGGATCGAAGATGCGGAAAAGGTCGTCAGTAAATTAATCGGTGAGAAACCTCCTTCAAAAACGGACGCGGTTGATAAAATTCTGGGAGCAATGTCAGCCGGAAGTGAATTGATATATTCTTCCTGGGGTGAGATCAAGCCAAAAGAAGAAAAAAAAGAAGACCAGTTTAGAATGATGAATCTGAAGCCCAATGTCAAGAAAAAGATAGAATCGATATATCTTAAAGTCAGCAAGATCGGGTTCAATACAAAGATCCGCATGGTCTATTTGGCCAAAAGAGAATTGATGAACAAACTCAAGGTGGCCAGCGGTTTTGTCGGCTATATGAAGCAGTTTGCCAGTTTGGATTTGAATAATTTAAAACCGGATACGGAAGTGACCGCTACTGGAACCTCTTATTTTTGGAAAGAAAGCCGTTTGCATGACCGCCAGCGAAAAATCGTCAGCCGCTATAAATCAAGGGATGGTTATGCCGGCCGCAACCCCGGCATCTTGAATGTTGAAGAGTTGGCGACAATCTGGCATTTTCCGGTTGATTCAGCGGTTAAAGCGCCGTTAATTCAAAAAGCCCCGGGACGCAAAGCCGAACCGCCCATGGGACTGCCGGTTGGAGAGTCAAATATCAGCATGGGTATGTCTGCGCTTCAAAAATCCGCCTCATCTGATTTTTTATTTGATTTGACCCCCAAAGCCAGGCAAATAAAAACAGCCAAACCGGCAAATGAACAAATTGATATTCCGAAAAAAATGAACAATTTTGAATTGAAAGAAAAAGGGTCCCCGCCGCTAAATTTGCCTTTTGCTTAAATCAATTTTAACCAAAAAGTGCTCTGAATATTATTTAACCATTTAAATTTTATTAGAAATTAGTAATTAGAAATTGTTTTTACAATAACCGTAATATAAAAATTATAAGTTTTATTATTATTTATAGAAATTAGTTTAAAATTGAAAAAGATGTTCGATAATGAAATTACAATTTTTGCACAGACTAATTATCGGAATCAAAACCGGAGATTTGGTATAAAAATCGATGATCGCCGCCGCCATATGTATCTGATCGGAAAAACCGGTATGGGGAAATCAACCGTGCAAGAAAATATGATAGTAGAGGATATTCGCGCCGGTCGTGGTGTCGCGGTGGTTGACCCGCACGGCGACCTGGTGGAAAAAATAGTCAAATATATACCAAACAATCGGGTCAATGATGTTATTTATTTCAATCCATCGGACATGGAATTTCCAATTTCATTCAATGTGGTTGAGCAGGTTGAACCGCACTTAAGGCATTTGGTCGGATCCGGGTTGATCGGAATTTTTCAAAAATTATGGGCGGATTCCTGGGGTCCTCGTCTGGAATATATTCTGCGCAATGCAATACTTGCAATTTTGGATTATCCGGGAGCGACACTACTGGCGGTTACCAGAATGTTGTCCGATAAAGCATTTCGGAAAAAAGTAGTTGAAAAAATAAAAGACCCGGTGGTGAAAGCTTTTTGGGTAAATGAATTTTCCGGTTATGCTGACAAATTTGCCTCCGAAGCCGTATCTCCGATCCAGAACAAAGTAGGCCAATTTTTATCCAGCTCGCTGATCAGAAATATTGTCGGCCAAGTCAAATCATCTATAGATCTGCGCAAGGTAATGGACGATAATAAGATTTTGCTTATGAATTTAAGCAAAGGCCGTATCGGAGAAGATAATGCAAATTTGCTCGGTTCGATGATGATCACCAAGATCCAGCTGGCCGCTATGAGCCGGGTGGATGTGCCGGAGAAGGAACGCAAAGATTTTTACCTTTATGTGGATGAATTTCAAAATTTTGCCACAACCTCATTTCGGAATATTTTATCAGAAGCCCGCAAATACCATTTAAATTTGATCCTAGCTCATCAGTATATTTTACAGCTGCCGGAAGAAGTGGCTGCGGCTGTTTTTGGCAATATTGGCACTTTGGCGGTTTTTCGCGTTGGCGCAGCCGATGCCGAAGAACTTGTCAAGGAATTCACGCCGACGTTTACCGAGGAGGATTTGGTTAATTTGCCCAAGTATCATTTTTATTTAAAGCTGATGATTGACGGTATTTCTTCCGAGCCATTTTCAGCGGCAGGGTTGCCGCCTTTAACCGATGAAGAAATGACCGGTAATGTCGAAAAGGTTATTAAAGTATCAAGAGAAAAATACGCCAAAGACCGGGAAGTGGTAGAGGATAAAATTACCCGCTGGCATTTAAATTCTGACGAGCCTGAAAAACAAGAAAAAATCAGGAAATTTGAACAACCAAAAATTTTTGAAAACAAATCTGTCAACAGGACGCAAAATAAAAATTATGCGGAGTCAAAATATACCCAAGGATATAAAAGTGAAAAAAATGCCTTGCCTTCCGGAGTAATTTCAGAAAGCAAGATAGCGCAAAAAGAAAATAACTTTAATAATTATAATATTTTTAAACACAAAGCAATTTGTTTTGAATGCAAAAATGAAACCTCGGTGTCTTTTCAGCCAGACGGTATCAGGCCGGTATTTTGTAAAGATTGCCTCAAAAAATCCAGAGACTCAAAAAAAACAAGCCAGCAAAAAAGGCTGCAGGCCAAAGAAGACGAGCTTAAAAAAATACAAGAGGATGAAATTCCTCTGCGTCTCGCAATGGAAAAAACCCCAATTTTTTTCAAAAGAAAAGATCGCCCTGATGCGCAAAAGAATAATTCAAACAATACAAATAATTTTTCCAAAACGCCTTCGGCAAGAGCCGATATCCCAAACTTAGATCCTGTTGGCAAAGTATCAAATATGCCAAACAGCGGCACTCCACTGTCCGAAGACGAAGAAATAAAAATTAATTCATAATCCATTTCTAATAAAGAAAGCTTGCGTTCAGCTTTTTTTTAAATTTCATTATGCTAGCCAAGGCCAGCCTGCACATCCACACCAAAGAAGATAAAATTGACGGAAAGATCATCAAATATAACGTTTATGATTTAATCGATCAAGCCTACAAATTAGGATTTAACGTTATTGCCATAACACCGCACGAAAAATATATTTTTACCGAGCAGCACCGATCGTATGCCGCGCAAAAAAATATTTTATTTATCCCAGGTTTAGAAATTGAAATTGCGCAAAATTATTTTTTTCGACACCATATAATTTTACTTAACTGTGAATCGGATATTAAAACAGAACTGGAAAATATAACTGATTATGATAAATTAAAAATATTCAAGCGAAACCATCCGGAAGTATTTATAATGGCCGCTCATCCGGATTTTGGCAGGTTTGAATCAATGGGCAGCCGGAATCTTGAAAAAAATATTGATTTATTCGATGGCGTTGAACTTTGCTGGTTTTATTCCAACAGATTTAACCTTAATAAAAGATCTTTGTCCATAGCTAAAAAATACGACAAACCCGTTATTGCCACTTCCGATGCCCATACGTTTGATTATTTTGCGGATGATTACTGTTATATCGAATGTGAAAAACTGTCAGCACCCGAGGTAATAAAATCGTTAAGAATGCGGCGGGTCACTAACCACAGCCATCCGAAATCTTTTTTTAAAATAATCATGGTCTATTTAAAAATTGAAATTAAGGGCATTATAAAATATTTTTTATGAATTTTCTAAAAATCGGCAACGCCAGCGAACTCGCCGGAAGCGATAGAATGGCATATCGCCTTTTTGAAATTTTGCCGGCGTTTTTGTCTGTGGCAACGTTGTTATTATTAATAGTTTTTTCTTATTTCCAGCCGGTTTTTGTAGCATATTTTATCATATTGTTTGACATTTATTGGCTGCTGCTCGTGGTTTATCTCAGTATCCATTTGTTTTATGCATATTCCAGAATGATGAAAAATATAAAAATAGATTGGAAAGATAAATGCCAAAATATTAAAAGCTGGGATGAAATTATCCATTTGATTATTTTTCCGACTTATAACGAACCGGCTGAAGTTATTTTGCCGAGCTTTCAAGCGTTAATAGACGACGGCTATCCGACCGATAAGATGATCGTGGTACTAGCGACCGAGGAGCGGGAAGGGCGCAAAGCTGCCTTAAAAGCAGAGTATATAAAGAATATATTCGGAAATAAATTTAGGGATTTTTTGGTAACCATACATCCCGATAATATAAATGGCGAGCTGAAAGGAAAAGGTGCCAATCAAGCATGGGCGGCGAAAACCGTTAAAGAGCGGATAATAGACAAAGAAAATTTGAATTATGATAAAATTTTAGTAAGTGTTTTTGATATTGATACCATTATTAATAAAGGGTATTTTTTTAGATTATCATATGCTTTTTTAACCGTAAAAAATCCCTATCGCGCCAGTTATCAACCCATTCCGGTATACCACAATAATGTCTGGCGCGCTCCATTTTTTGCCCGGGTCGCTGCTTCGTCCAATACCTTTTGGCAAATGATGCAACAGATCAGGTCAGAAAAATTAGCCACCTATTCATCGCATTCGATGACCTGGCGGGCGCTGGCTGATATAGGATTCTGGTCAACAACAATGGTTTCCGAGGATTCAAGGATATTTTGGCATTGCTTTTGTTTTTATAAAGGCGACTATCGGGTAGAGCCATTGTATTTTCCGGTTTCAATGGATGTAACCATGGATATCTCGCTCTTGCAAACGGCCATAAATCTTTATAAACAGCAAAGACGGTGGGGATGGGGCGTAGAAAATATTCCTTATCTTATTTTTAACACTTATAAAAACTGGCGATGTTATCCAATGAAATCTTTTATTAACCGTATATTTATTCAGTTATATGGATTTCATTCTTGGGCTACCAATGCTTTGATCATCGGAGTGATCGGATGGATGCCGATGCTTCTCGGGGGAGATAGATTCAATTCTTCGGTTCTTTCAAGTAATTTGCCGGTTGTAACCAGAACATTGATGATAGTCGCAATGTTCGGCCTTGTTTTTTCAGCGATTATTTCTTCCAGACTGCTTCCACCGCGTCCGGCCGGTACCCGGGCTTATAAGTCCGTCTCCATGGTGCTCCAATGGCTGATACTTCCATTTAGCATTATTGTTTTTGGTACTATACCCGGCCTGGAAGCGCAGATCAGGCTGGCGATAGGCAAGTATTTAGGATTTTGGGTAACTCCCAAAACCAGATAAAAATGAAAAGAGAAAAAAATTATAAGTTTATAAAAGCAATTTTTTCCAAACAAATTTTTTTTGCAATTTTTGGGCTGATTATTATTGCCTCGATTTCCTGGCCGCTATATTTAAACATGAAAAAAAGATATTCAATAAAAAGTGAAATCGATCAGCTCAAAAATGACATTACTATTTTTGAAAACAAAAACAGCCAGCTTGATAAATTGATCAAGTATTTGGAATCTGATCAATATATAGAAGAACAAGCCAAGAAAAATTTGAATTTAAAAAAAGAAGGCGAAAATGTGATAGTAATAAAAAATGAAAAAACGGCGAATGTAGTTTCGGAGATTAAAAAAAATAAACCCACCCAAGATGTATATAGCATAGGCGGAATAAAAAATGAAATAATCCAAAAAAATACCAACCCCAGCAAATGGATCGGTTATTTTTTAAGATAAATTTTTAGACGTCCAGATTTTCTACTTTTTTGGCGTAGGTTTGAATAAAATGCTTGCGCGGCGCGACATCTCCTCCCATCAGCATATCGAATACTTCATCCGCTCTAGCGGCATCTTCTACAGTTACCTGCCTCATAATTCTTTTGGCCGGATCCATGGTGGTTTCCCAAAGCTGAGCGGGATTCATTTCTCCCAAGCCTTTGTATCTTTGAATGTATATTTTAGAGAGATTTTTTTTGACAGCGGCTTTTTTAGACTCGGCCGTTTCTTCTTCAGTCGTTTCTTCGCCCGCCTCTTCTTCGACTGACTCAATTGATAAACCGCCCATATCCTGGATCATTTTGTCTTTTTCTTTGTCGGAATAAGCGTAGTTGATTGTTTGGCCTTTTTTTAATTGGTAAAGAGGGGATTGGGCGATATAGAGATTGCCATTAGTCACCAAAGGATTAAAATGGCGGTAAAATAAGGTAAGTAGCAATGTCCGGATATGCGCGCCATCCACATCAGCATCGGTCATTATAATAATTCGATGATAACGTAATTTATCCAAGTCAAATTGATCATCAATATTTGTTCCAAGCGCAATAACCAAATTTTTAATTTCATTATTGGCGAGCATTTTATCAAGACGCGCCCGTTCCACATTTAAAATTTTGCCGCGTAAGGGTAGAATAGCTTGAAATTTTCGGTCGCGGCCTTGCTTGGCCGAACCGCCAGCCGAGTCTCCCTCCACAATAAATAATTCGGATTCCTCCGGTTTTCGGCTGGAACAATCTGCCAGTTTACCTGGCAGGGTCATGCCTTCCAGGGCTCCTTTGCGGAGAATGGTGGAACGAGCCGTTCTGGCGGCTATGCGCGCCTGGGATGAAAGAATACACTTAAATATAATAGCCTCGGCTTCTTTGGGGTGCTCTTCCAGAAAAATAGAGAAGGCTTCTCCAAAAACCTGTTCTACAAATGTTTTAATTTCCGCGTTGCCCAGCTTGCCTTTGGTTTGTCCTTCAAATTGAGGATCGGTAAGCTTGACGCTGATAATAGCTGTTAATCCTTCACGCACATCCTCGCCGGTCAGGTTTTCATCTTTATCTTTCAATAAATTCTGCGTTCTGGCATAAGAATTCAACGTTCTGGTCAGGGCCGTTCTGAAACCAACCAAATGTGTCCCTCCTTCGCTGTTGTAAATATTATTGGCAAAGGCCATAACCATTTCGTTGTACTCATCGTTATACTGGAGAGCTACCTCTATTCTGGAGTTGTTAACCTCCTTGTCAATATAAAATATAGTTTCATTTTTTACGGTTTTTTTGTGATTCAATGATTTTATATAGGATTTTATGCCGCCTTCAAAATAGAACTGAAATTTTTTTTCGCGATGACCATCTCGTTTATCATTGACGATCATTCTTATGCCTTTGGTCAAATACGATTGCTGCCTGAGACGATCCAATATTTTTCCCCAATTATATTCGGTTTCGGGAAATATTTGGCTATCCGCTTTAAAAGAAATAATTGTGCCGGTACTTCTGGTTGGTCCGATTGATTTGATCGGTTTAACCGGTTTGCCGCGCCGGTATTCTTGAATCCAGACTTTGCCTTCATTATGAATTTCCGCTTTTAAATATTCACTTAGAGCGTTAACTACCGATACGCCAACGCCGTGTAGTCCGCCTGATACCTTATAACCGCCGCCATCGCCGAATTTCCCGCCGGCATGCAGTTTTGTCAAAACAGTTTCCAGCGCGGAAACACCGGTTACTTTGTGTTTACCCACCGGTATGCCGCGTCCATTGTCCGAAACTTCCACCAATCCATTTTTTAATAAAGTAGTTTGTATCAAATCCGCATATCCGGCCATAGCCTCATCAATGCAATTATCAACAACTTCCCATATCAAATGATGGAGCCCCGAGCTGGATGTTGACCCGATGTACATGCCGGGTCTTTTTCTCACCGGATCCAAGCCTTCCAAGACAGTAATATCATCAGCTCCATAGGTTGATTTTTTTGAATTGTTATTTTGACCCACTTTGTTTTTTCCGGGCATATATATTTGCTAATATTAAATAAAAAAATGATTATTTTATATTTTATTCTTCTTTTTACTTCTCTTATATTTTATCAAAAATTTAATATTAACACAAGAGAATATTCAGTAATTTTTAATTATTTTTTTATTTAGGGCTATTATGTTATAATAAATTTATCCAAGGAATTTAATTGAAAATTCAATTTTTATGCAAAATATAAAAGATAAAACAAAAGTATACCAAGACCTTGATGGCGTATCCATGAATAAATTGAATATCGGATTATGGTATGTGGAAAAAAGGCTGGTTTTGATAAAGATGTTAAAATATTTTTTGATTTTAACATCTGTTATTTGTTGGTCTTATTTTTTTTATGGATTCGGATATTATATATTTTTTGGAATGAAAGAAGATGATAAATTATTAACAGAGCTGGTTAAAAATAATTTGGTAGGCCATGACATTATCGCTTTGAAAGGAGCAAAAGAATTGATAATCAATAATCCGATGGTCATCAGGCAAAATGGACGAAATGACATAATTTCAATCATTCAAAATCCAAACGAAAAGTTTTTCGTGAAATTTGATTTTGTTTTTCGCGTTGGTGAAAAAGAAATTAAACGAGGCAGCTCTTTTATTTTGCCGTCCGATCAAAATTTCTTGTTTGCGCTAGGCCAAGAAGTAAATACCAGCGAAGATCCGCAAATTTTTATTGAAAATATTAAATGGAAAAGGATAAATCCGCATACGATTCCGGATTGGCCAAGCTACCGGTTTTCACATTTGAACTTTGAAATTACCGAAAGGGGCATTATTAAAGCCGACGATTTCAATAAACCGGAAAACAAAAGCGTAAATTTTGCCGAAGTCAGATTTTTTGTTAAAAACAACACGCCATTCAATTATCTTGATCCGGAATTTATTATTATTTTGCGGAATGGATATGGAATTTCCGGCATCAATAAATACGTGATAAACCGTTTCAATTCTGGGGAAAAAAGAGAAGCGATGATAAACTGGGCGGATGCGCCGTCTGATGCAGTGAATATCGAGATAATTCCAAATATTAACATAATTGATGGAGATGTTTATTTTAAATTTGATTCAGAAAATATTAACACGGACAACCGAGATGATATTGAATAAATTTATAATATATATAAAGAATGCTGATTGGATATTATTTTTTTCCTTTTTTATATTAATTTGTTTTGGCGTCATAGAAATATACAGTATCGCTTTAAGCCAAAATTCAGCGGATTTATTAAATTTTAAAAAACATTTATTATACATTATTTTTGGACTGGCTTTATTCTTTTTTTTATCCGCGATTGATTACAATAACATCAAGCAATTAAGCTTAGTTCTTTATATAATTGGCATTTTACTTTTAATTATTGTACTTTTTTTCGGACGAACTGTCCGGGGAACCAAAGGATGGCTCTATATCGGGAACAACGGCATCCAGCCGGTGGAATTTATTAAAATTATATTTATTATTTTTTTCGCCAAATATTTTTCCGGAGTTAAGTCCAAAATAAAAGATTTCAAATATATAATTATCTCCGGATTATTCTGCTTGACAGCCGTTTTTTTGGTGATGTTGCAACCGGATTTCGGTTCCGCCATGCTGCTGTTTCTGTTGTGGTTTTCAATGTTGTTTATTGTCGGCTTTGATAAAAAACATTTTTTAATAATAATATTGATAGTCGGCATTATCGCGTCAGCCGGGTGGTTTATTTTTTTTAAAGATTATCAAAAACAGCGGATTATTACTTTTATCAATCCATCATCGGATCCCTTGTACCGCGGCTATAATGCGCTTCAAGCAATGATCGCGGTTGGTTCCGGCGGATTGATCGGACGCGGGGTGGGGTTTGGTTCGCAATCACAACTGAAATTTTTACCGGAATCACAAAATGATTTTATATTCGCCGTTATTTCCGAGGAATTGGGTTTTTTCGGAGTGATAATAGTCTTTTTACTTTTTGCTTTATTTTTTTATAGAATAATAATCAATGCCAAGAGATCATCAGATCTTTTCGGGTATTATTTCCTAATGGGCGTATTGTCCTTGATTTTTATCGAGATGTTGATAAATATCAGTATGAATATCGGCATAATGCCGATAATCGGCATATCCTTGCCCTTTCTAAGTTATGGCGGGAGTGCTATAATATCAACATTGATAATGGTCGGCATCGCGGAAAGTATTATAATTAGATCAAGCAATAAATTAAAAATTTAATTTAATATTATGAAAAAAAACATTAAAGGGTTTACTATGATAGAATTGATTATAGTAATATTAATTATCGGATTCCTTTTATCCGCCGCCGTTTATGTTATTAATTCAACCAGGATGAAATCCAGGGATGCCCAGCGCGCCGCGAATATCAGCACGATTACCAAGGCTTTGTCGTTGTATATCAACGAAATGTATACTTTTCCTCCTGCGCCAAACGGAATATGCTTAAATAGCGGCGCGCAACCGGCCAAAGACTTGATAGCGAAAAAGGCATTGGCGTTTATGCCTAACGATCCGTTATGGGCCAGCACTTCGCCAACTAAATTTCATGATGAACCAGCCTTCAAAGATTATGCTGTTGAACCCGCAATAAATTTTTGTTATTGGTATTGGACAAATGCCGACAGCTCCAAATATTATCTTAGCTCCTTCCATGAAACAAAATCCAATGCCGGAATCGCCGGTATACATTTTATTACACAAGAAGGCAATTAGCCATAATGGACAAACGTGTTCGGCCGCTATAATCTTTTAAATAATTAATTTCTGAATCGGGCAAGTATTTTCGCGCGATTTTTTTTATAGATAAATATTGCCGCGGATTGATTTCGCAGAGTAAAAAAAACTTTTTATTTTTTAAAATTTTAAACTGTTTCAGGAGTTGACGGTAATGCTCTAAGCCATTTTCCCGGCTGATCAATGAAGTTTTCGGTTCAAATTGGATAGTAGGGGAGCGGTTGAACTGTTTTTTGGTCAAATATGGCAAATTGGCGGTGATAAATATGGTTTTATCGGTGTTTATCAAGCAATTTAAAAAAGGCATGGCCAAATGCCCCTTTTTAAAATTTATTAAATTATCCACCCGGTGTTTTTGCGCGTTTGATTTGGCGGTTTTTAAAGCTTGGGCCGAAATATCAGATCCGCAGTATGTATTTTTTTTCCCGAGTAATCTAGCCAAGGTAATTATTATACAACCGCTGCCGGTTCCAATATCGTAAAATAAAAAGTTATTTTTTCTTTTATTCTTTTTAACGAGTCCCAAGATATAATCAATTATAATTTCAGTTTCCGGACGGGGGATCAAAACATTTTTGTTTACTTTAAAATTCGCTCCGTAAAATTCTTTATGTCCGATCAGATAGGCGAGGGGATAGCCGTTGCTTCTTTTTTGAGCCATTTCCTTAATCGTTTTTATTTGCCCGCTGTTTAATTTGAATTCCGGATAAGTAATAACAAATTCTCTGGTTTTTCCAATAACATAGGCAATTATTATTTCAATTTCCAGGAAGTTTATTTTATACTTAATTAGAGCATAACGAACACTGGAAATGTCTATGTTAGTTTGTCGCATTTATTTTATTCTCTTCATTTTTTAAAGCTTCGATCATCTCATTTATCTCTCCGGCCATGATACGATCAATAGCATGCCAGCTTGATTTGACCCGATGGTCGGTGACTCTATCCTGCGGAAAATTGTAAGTTCTGATTTTTTCGCTTCTGTCTCCGCTGCCGATTTGAATTTTCCGTTCTATGGATTCTTTTTGTTTTTTTTCCTCGTCAATTTTAGCGAGTATTCTGGAGCGTAAGATTTGCATGGCCTTTTCACGGTTTTGCTGCTGCGATCTTTGGTCTTGGCAGGTAACCACCGTATTGGTCGGCAAATGAGTGATCCGGACCGCGGAATAAGTGGTATTAACGCTTTGACCGCCCGGACCGGACGAGCAATATGTGTCAATTTTCAGATCTGGCATTTTTATTTCTACATCCTTTTCATCAGCTTCCGGCAAAACCGCGACGGTAGCCGCCGAAGTATGTATCCGTCCGGATTTCTCAGTATCCGGCACACGCTGTACTCGGTGAATCCCGCTTTCATATTTGAGCATACCAAAAACACCCCGGCCTTTTACGGCAAAAATTACTTCTTTGAAACCGCCGAGTCCGATCCGGTTGGAATTCAATATTTCTATTTTCCACTTTTTATTTTCGGCAAATTTTGAGTACATGCGAAAAAGATCAGCCGCGAATAAAGCTGATTCATCGCCTCCGGTGCCCGCCCTTATTTCCATAATAACGTCTTTTTTATCGCGCGGATCCTGTACTCTTAGATCAAAATCTATTTTTTTGCGCAAAGATTCGATTTGTTTTTCTATCTCTTGCTGATCTTCTTCGGCCAGTTCAATTAATTGTTTATCAACGCTATTTTTGATAATTTCTGCGTTTTGAAAGCGCAGCCGTTCAAAATTTTCCATTTTTGAAATTTTTTCATTGACATCTTTCAATTCGGCATGCTCTTTTGACAAGCGGGCCGTTTCTTCGTGGCCAAGGTTATTGGACTGGAGTTTTTCTTCAAAAATTT
>Ga0315268_10001064_pt1 | contig 32043 bp, 25 predicted proteins | sample C1_top_MG_FD_204535 | JGI IMG/M metagenome (GOLD analysis project Ga0315268, IMG submission 204535) | Sediment microbial communities from Yellowstone Lake, YNP, Wyoming, USA - C1_top | ecosystem: Environmental > Aquatic > Freshwater > Lake > Sediment | place: USA: Wyoming | collected 2017-08-01
CACTGGGCCTGCAAGGACGCGGTGCCCGCCAGGTTGGCGCTGTAGGTGGGGATCACCGGGATGAACAGGGTGCCCTGCACCATCCAGTGGTTCAGGTACTGGTTGTCCCGCTGCAGCGCGGTGAAGGAAGCCAGCCGGTGGTCGTCGTCGTCGAACCAGTAGGCGGTGAAGGTGCCGCGGTTAAACCGGCTGCGCTGCCAACCGGCCACCACCTGGGCCACGAAGCCCCGGGGCACGCCGTAGAACGGGGCCTTGCCCCACAGATCCTTTTCGTAGGCGATCTTCGCCTGCAGTTGCGGGGTTTCGGAGTTGGCCCCCTTCCACTGCAGAGAGGTGGTGTCCGTGGGGCCGGTGTTGTTGATGTCCGTGGGCACGCCCACCAGGCCCGAGACGGTGAATTCACGCCATTTCTGGGTGACCCGCACCTGGGCCAGCCGGTGGGTGGGGACGCCGTGGAATTGCAGCGGCCCGTCCTGCAGCAGCTCCGGATAGTATTCGCAGAACATGGACCAGTACTGGCCGAACAACAGCTCGGTCTCGGGCCAGTTCAGGCGGAACATGGCGTGCCGCATCCGGGGCGTATAGCCGTGCGAGGCGTTGAGCGGCTGCACCGCGGTGGGCGTCGAACCCGCCCGGAAGGGAGTGCCCGGCTCGGTGTCGCTGTCGAAGTCAACTTCGATGAAGCCGGTCACCGTGGCGCCCCAGAGCTTGGGCCCCTTGATGGTGAAGTTGAAGCGGGAGCCCTGGGCCGTCATGAAATAACGGCCGTGCTGAAACGCGGGGCTGTTGTTGCGGAGAATGGCGGAGTTCATGTTTTTGCCTTCCTGGGTGGAATCCCAGAAAGAATCCAACTTGATGAACCCGCCGAGAGAGAATTCCGTTGCTGCCAGGGCCGTGACCGGCACGGCCAGCAGGGCCACAATAGCCAACAGAAGTAAGGTCTTTTTCATCGTTCCCCCCTTTAATTAGGAATGACCACATTCTCCTTTCTTAACTATCAGTTATCTCTGGTGATTAACCACCTCCTCCCGCTCTTCGGATTTACCCAGCGCCATATTAGGACACCCCAAAACGTTTGTCAATAAAAATTTTGAAAAAAATTATCGGGGATTAAAAGGAGTTGCCCAGGCCGCGGCGCCGGGCAGCCAGGACGCTAAGTCAATTTAAGGTTCCAAAGGCACTAAAAAGGCCCGTGGTAAGGGTCCCAGAGAAAGGAAAGGATGCCCGCCAGGACCATGTTGCCTTCCACCAGGCTCTCCAGCATCAGGCCCGGCTCCATGAATTCCCGTCGGTACAAGACGAGGTACCCCAGGGCATAGAGGCCGCAGAGGCCCAGGGCGTAGCCCAGGGAGGGGATGATGCCTCCCCAGGCCGCGGCCAGCACGGTGACAGTCAGGGCCACGGACGCGGCAAAGAGCAGGTTCAGGGTGCGCTCTTTCCCCAGGGTGATGGCCAGGGTCTCCTTGCCCACCACCCGGTCCCCTTCGATGGCCATGATCTCGAACAGCCCGGACCGGATGAAGATCAGGCCGGTGACGAACAGGAAGGCCACCAGGGTGGCCCAGGTCAGTTCCTGCCCCGAGCTCACCACCGGGATGAGCGCGGCCAGCACCCCCCAGGCCACCGCGGTGAACATGGTCTTGGAGCCGGGAATCTCTTTGAGCTTGGCGATGCGGGTGGCCGCGGCCAGCCACTCCGGGAAGATCTTGAAATTATAAACCAGGCCCAGGGCCCCCATGACCAGCACAAAGGCGAAGGACACCGGCCCCAGGTACACCCCCAGGGCCAGGGTGGTGAGGGCCGAAGCCGCGCCGCTGCCCAGGAGAAACCGCCGGTGGCGGCCGTAGAACATGGACTGCACCGGGTCGTTGAAACGGGAGGCCTCGTCCGTGAAGTGGTTCAGCAGGTGCATGGCATAGACGTAGAAAAAGGCCACGAAAAAGTAGCTCAGCAACGGCTCCACCTGCTGCAGCAAAGACGAGGTGTAACTGAGGCAGCCGGCGCCGGTGGCCACGTAGAGGTTGGACTTGAGGGAAAAGCGCCAGGCCCGGTAGAGGTAGTTGATCCAGGAGCCGGGGCGGAAGGCCCAGGCGTGTTTCAGGGTGCCCACCACGTTGCTGATGAGCCAGTGGGGGGTGGAGGCACCCGCGGTCACCCCGACGGTGCCGTAGCGGCTCATCTCCTCCAGGTCCAGCTCCTGCTCCGTCTCCACGTGGTAGGTGGGAGTCCCGGTGGCCCGGGAGATTTCCACCAGGCGCTGGGTGTTGCCGCTGTTGCGCCCGCCCACCACCACCACGGCCTCCACCTGGCGGGCCAATTCCTGCACCTCCGCCTGGCGGGAGCTGGTGGCGTCGCAAATGGTGTTAAACACCCGGGCCTGGGGGAAACGCGCCTGGATCTCCTCCACCCGGGCGTCAAACTGGGCCTGGCTCTGGGTGGTCTGGGCCACCACGATGAGGTCCTGAAGCTCGGGCAGGGCCGCCACGTCCCGGGCGGTGGCCACCACGTAGCCCCGTTCCCGGGTGTGGCCCATAAGGCCCCGCACCTCCGCGTGGTCTTCGTCCCCCACGATCAGGGTGGCAAAGCCCTGTTGGGCCCAGCGCCGGATGATGGCCTGCACCTTGGCCACCCGGGGACAGGTGGCGTCGATGATGCGCAGCCCCGCGTCCTCCAGGGCCCGGCGGTCCTGTGGCGGAATGCCGTGGGCCCGGATCACCACCATCCCCTGGCTGACCCGGTCCCCGGGCTCCAGGATGGTGATGCCCCGCTCCTTCAGCAACTCCAGCACCTGGGGGTTGTGGATCAGGGGCCCATAGGTGTAAATCTTCACCTGGTTTTCGGTGATGGCCTTGAGGACCATCTCCAGGGCCCGCTTCACTCCCATGCAGAAACCCGCGGTGCGGGACAGGATCACTTTCATGGCTGCTTGCCGGGCCGCCCAGGGCAGCCCAGTTTAGGGATATTTTATCATAAAATGGGGCAAGCCAAAAAAGGGGCGGTAAAGGAGGCTCCTCTGCCCGTTTGACGCCGGAGGCGCCTTATGATAGCCTTGCGCCCATCCCGACTTCCCGGGAGGCCCCCCGTGGTTCATTTCTTCGGGCTCATGCTGGGCACCATCTGGCTGCGCCCTTATGTCTTTCTCTTTCTGGCCGTCTATCTCCTCCTGGCCACTTGGCACCTGGGCGCGCCCCGGGCCCTGGCCTTCCTGGCCCTGGGCTACCTGATCTCCTGGGCCGCGGAGCTGAGCTCCATCACCTGGGGCTTCCCTTTCGGGGAGTATCTTTACATCCCCGCCACCCGGGGCCGGGAACTGTGGGTGGCCGGGGTGCCTGTCATGGACTCCCTGTCCTATGTGTTTCTGGCTTACGCTTCCTTCGCCCTGGCCCTGGCTGCCCTGGGGCCGGCCCGCTGGGAGGGGTGGCGCTTTCACCTGGAGGAGACCGCCGCGCTCCTGGGCTCCCGCCGGGTCTGGGTCCTGGCCGCGGTGCTCATGGTTTCCCTGGACATCGTCATCGACCCCGCGGCCCTCCGGGGCTACCGCTGGTTCCTGGGGCAGATTTACGGCTACCCCGAACCCGGGGTCTATTTCGGCATCCCCCTGGCGAACTTCGCGGGCTGGCTGCTGGTGGCCCTGGTCCTGGTGCGCCTGCTGCAAGCCCTGGCCACTAGGCCCGCCGCGCCCTTCTGGGACCGGGGCCGCCGCGCCTTTCCCGGCCGGGCCCTGCTGGGGCCCGCGCTTTACCTGGGCATCCTGGGATTCAACCTGGCGGTGACCTTCGCCATCGGCGAGGCCGCCCTGGGGTGGGTGGGGGTCTTTATCTACCTGCCCTTTCTCACCTGGCTGGCCGTGAAGCTCTGGCCCTGACCGCAGGCACCCGCCAAACCGAGAGCCGGACCGGCGCGTGTCCTCCTGCCGCGTCACAGCACCGGCAGCAGCACTTCCAGGGCCCGGGCCAGGAGCCGCCCCGCCAGCCGGCTGCGCCGCCACAAGCGGAGCAGCATCAGGAGGCGCCGGGGGTCCCGGGCGGCCCAGGCGAAGGCCGCGGCCGGGCCCGGCTCCGCGCCCCTCCGGCACGCCTCCCTGATAAATTCCGGGATTTCCTCCCCCGCGCCGTCCGTCACCGCGCGCAGTCCCAGGAAGGCCAGGCCACGCTCTGCCGCGGCCGCGGCCAGGGGCGCGCTCTCCAGGTCCAGCACCGGACAGGGCAGCTCCATCAGGGGTCCGGCCTCAGCGGCCTTGTGGAGGATGCGGGGCGCGGTGATGATGGTGCCGGTCAGGGACGGCAGCCCCGCGTCCCGAAGGCGCCGCACCAGCCCGGCCAGGAGCCGGGGCGGGGCCGGGCCGGGCGCGGCGGCCAGTATGCCCCTGTCCGGGTCGTATTGCCGGAAGCGCTCCCCCAGCACCAGAGTTCCCGGGGCCGCCTCCGGGGTCAGGGCGCCGCCGAAACCCAGGGAGATGAGGGTCCGGGGCCGGCACCGGGCCAGCGCCAGGGCGGCGGTCCGGGCCGCGGCCTCCGGCCCCACCCCGGCCAGCAGCATCACGGCAGCCCCATCGCTCAGGGCCAATTCCCAGGCCGGGGCCCCCAGGCCCCCCCGGGGCCGCGCCGCGGCCCGGCGCAAAAAAGACCGCACTTCCCGGAGAAGCGCGGCCACCATCAGGATGTTCACGGATTCGCAGGGCTCTGACGGTGACGCGGCGGGCGCCTCCTCCCTCATGGCTTCAGGGCCGGCACCGGCGGCGGCTCCGGGGACAGCAGCTCCGCCTCCGGGGGCGCTTTGCCCGCCTGCCGGGACTTGCGGAAGCGCCTTCCTTCCACCAGCAGGTGGCCGTCCTTGTAAAGCACGGTGCGGTTGTCCAGGATGATGAGCCCGAACTTGTCGGAGATCTGGGAATAGTACTGGTACTGCAAGTGCTTGTGGTTGAGGCGGTACTTGAAGAACAGGAAAAATCCCAGGTACACCGCCACTATGACCCCCAGCCCGGCCAGGGCGTAGCTCAGGAAGAGAAAGGCGTTGTAGCCCAGCGCGCCCAGCCAGGCCATGATGTGATTCAGGTTATACAGGGCAAAGATGGTCACGAGCAGCAGGAACAGGAGCCCCAGGAAAGGCAGGCGGCGGATCTGGTGCACCACCGCCTCCAGGTTGCCGGCGGGATCCTCCTTCTCCGGGAGTTCCTCCTCCCCCAGGAAGTAATTGAACCCGGTGACGATGAGGCCCATGAGGAAAGTCAGCACGATGGGGAAGGCAAAGGCCACGAACACATACTCCCGCCAGGGAAAAGGAGTGGAGGCCTGGCGGTACTTGCCATCCGTGGCCCACAGGACCACCACGATGAAGATGACGATCTCCAGGATGCCGACGAGTTTCAGGTAGTCGAAGAAAAGTTTCTTGCGGTCAGCTTTGCTGAAGTAACTGGCGAGCTTGGCCATGATACCGCGCCCCCTCAGGACGGCTTGAGTTCGTTAAAAAGATAACAATTATCGCCCCGGGGGTCAATGCTTTTCTGGCCCCGGCGGCCGGCCTCCCGGGCCTCCGGGAGCCGACCCCGCCGCCACCCTGGCTTGGTCTCCCAAAAATGAAGGACACCCACCTCCGGGTGTCCTTCCGGGCCGCCTCCCTAAAGGTGCGCCTCGCGGCTGGGCGCGCCCTGCTGCCACTTAAGCCGGTTATGTCTGGGGCAGGGAGACCACGAAGTTGGAGCCGTCCACCTTGGCCTCATACCACAAGTCGCCCCCGTGGTTCTGCACCAGGTCCCGGCTCAAAGACAGGCCCAGACCCAGGCCTTCCTCCTCCCGGCGCGACCTGCGGCTCTTCGGGGTGAACAGCCGGGCCCGGTACTCCTCGGGAACGGGACGGCCGCTGTTGTAAACCTTCAGGCGCCAGTGCCCCCCCCGGGTCTCCAGGTCGATGGCGATGGTGCAGCCCCGGCCGCCGTACTTGATGCCATTGGCCAGGAGGTTGCGGAACACGCTCTGCAGCCCCGCCCGGCTCCCCTTGACAGGCGCCGCGGCCGCCGGGGAAGCGCTGAGGCGGTTGTCAATGGTGACCTCCTGGTCCCGGAGCTCCCCGGAGAATTCCCGCAACACCGGGGAAACCACGTCCTTCTGCAAATCCAGGGGTTCCTCCTCGCCTCCCGCGACCGCGGAGCCGGACGCAGCCCGATTCAGGAAATCTTCGGTGAGGCGGGTCAGGTTCCGGAGCCGGGCTGACATTTCCTTCAATTTGGCCGCCATGGGCTCTGCCACCGGACCGCTGTTCCCCCGGAGCAGGAGCTTCAGGGCCGCGTCGGTGGACACCAGCCCGCCCCGGATGTCATGAGCCATGAGCATCAGCCGGCTCCACACCCGGCTGTTGAGGTCGCGGCGGCGCCCCGCCGGGGTCTGGGCCGGCCGGGGCTTGTTATCCAGGACCGCGCTCACCCGCCGGCACAGCTCCAGGGGGCTCAAGGGCATCATCAGGTAGTCGTCCACCTCCACCTCGTAGGCCTCCAGGGGGAAGGTCAGCTCCCCGTTGCCGCTGATGGCCATCACCCTGGTCCGGTGGTTGAGCGCCTTGGCCCTCTTGATGACCTCGATGCCGTCGGGCTCGCTCAGGGTCACCCGGGAGATCACCAGGTCGAAGTTCTTCCTGACCAGCGCCTCCAGCGCGGCCTCGGGGCTGGCCGCGGCCCGGACCCGAAAACCTTTGTATTCCAGAACCCAGCCGATGGTGCGCAAGAGGTGGGAGCCGTCGCCAAAAAGCAAGATTTCATGGGGGGTCATGTCTCTGCTCCTGGGTTGACAGTGGTTAGCATGAAATTAAAAATCAGGCAGCCCGTCAATCCGCATTTCTGCCTAATTGCGCCTAGGCAAAACTACCTATATGTCCGCCAGGAGGGCAGGAACGTTCCTCCCCGGCGGATGGCCTCGATGGCCTCGGTGAGCCGGGCGCCCGTCTCCAATTTCAGCAGGCACCCTTCCGCCCCGGCCTGGGCGGCCATGGCGGGATACTCCGGGGACTGCTCCATGGTCAGGAGCAGGACCTTCACTCGGGGAAATTCCCGCTTGATGCGCCTAGTGGCCTCCAGGCCCCGGCAGTTGGGGATGGCAATGTCCAGGATCACCAGATCCGGCGGCGTCTCTTGCAGAATTTCAAAGAGTTGGCCGCCGTCGCCGGCCTCCCCCACCACCTTCAGGCCGCCCTCCTCTTCGATGACCCTTCTCACCTCCCGGCGAAAGCCCTCGTGGCGGTCAGCCAGCAAAATGGAGTAAGGCTGCTTCAGGTCCATCATCCCCGTAGTCATGAGCGTCAACCTCCTGGTCCCTGGGCCGGGGAGCTGCTCGGGGGCGTGCTGCCGTTGTTGTCCAAGAGCCGACGCCGCAGCCCGGTCCCTAGGACAGGCCGCTTCCCGGGGCCGTGTTTTCGAGTCTCCGACTGCCGTGGCCCTGGTCCTTTCCGCCGCGTCCGGCCAGGCGCGCTGACAGATGGGCCTGCCAGTGGCCGGGTGCCACCAGCCATCCACGCGCCCTCAACAGCTTTGTTGGCTTACATCTTGTCGGCTAATTGACCCCCTGTAAATCGGCAATATTGCCCATTTCCCCATGGGCAAAACTACCTAGTTGCTCAAGAGTGCAGGAGGAGACGCAGGGGGGCAAAGCCGGGCCGCGGCCAACCGGGGCAGGGGGCAGGAACGCGGCTTAAAGTCCAGGATTGAGGGAAACCGCGGGACCGGCCGCGGCCTTCAGGACGGCTCGGTTTCTGTGTAGCCCCGCTGGATGGCGTAGCGCACCAGGTCCGCAGTGCGCTTCAGGTCCAGCTTGCGCATCAGGTTGGCCCGGTGGTGCTGCACCGTGCGGGTGCTGATGAAGAGCAGATCCCCGATCTCCTTGCTGGACCTGCCCTCGGCGATGAGCTTGATGATTTCCCTCTCCCGGACGGTCAGGGCCTCCCGCGGGAGGGCCGGTTTCCCCGCGGCCCGGGATTTCTCCTTGAACAGGTCCGTCAACTGGGAAGAAAGCAGGGGGGAGACATAGGTGCCGCCTTTGCGCAGGGTGTCGATGGCGGCGTGGAGTTCGGTGTCCGCGTCTTCCTTCAGTAGATAGCCTGCCGCCCCCGCGGTGAGGGCTTCGGCCAGGTAGTCCCGGTCCTTGTGCATGGTCAGGATCAGGACCTTGACCCCGGGGTCGATGGCCTTGATTTCCCGGATGGCCTCCAGCCCCCGCAACTGGGGCATGGAAATGTCCATGATGGCCAGATGGGGTCGGGTTTTCTTGAGGAGCGCCAGGAGCTCCAGGCCGTCCGAGGCCTCCCCCACCACCTCCACCGCGGGCAGGCCCTGGATGAGCTGGCGCACTCCCCGGCGGAACATCACGTGGTCGTCGGCCAAAACGATGGTAAAGGGCGTGGCCATGGGCCCCCTCTCAGAAAGGCGGCTGGTCCAAAATAATTTTCAAGTTAACGAGTCACCTAAACAAAGTCAACAACTGCCTGGCTTTTGTCATTCTTAAATCCTATTGTTAATTTATTGTATAGATGATATTTTTCCAAGAAAATTATTTTAATCATAATTGTCTCTCCGTCCGGCGTGGCGGCGTACTAGGGACGGGCGGGAAAAAAGGATTTATGATATATTTTCAGGGGCCGGAGACCGGGCCAGGAGAGGGTTGCAGACGCGGGTTCAATAATCGGCCAGAGACCCCCCATCCCATTCATCATGTCCACCCCCACACCATTGGCCAAGAAAAAGCTCCAGGTGACCGGCGTCGTCCAGGGCGTCGGCTTCCGGCCCTTTGTTTACCGGCTGGCCAGGCTCCACCGCCTGTCGGGCTGGGTCCTGAACACCTCCCGCTGCGTGGAGATCGAGGTGGAGGGCCCCCGCCGGGCACTGGACGCGTTTGTGCGCCAGCTGTCTGCGGAGGCCCCGGCCCTGGCCCGCATTGACTCCGTGGTGGCCGTGGACGCCGAGCCCCAGGGGCACGAAGGCTTTGCCATCCTGGACAGCCAGGCCTTGGCCGGCGCCGAGGCGATGATCCCCCCGGACGTGGCCGCCTGCCCCGACTGCCTGGCTGAAGTCCTGGACCCAAAGGACCGCCGCCACCGCTACCCCTTCACCAACTGCACCAACTGCGGCCCCCGCTTCACCATCATCCAGGCCGTGCCCTACGACCGGCCCCACACCACCATGGCCCGCTTTGCCATGTGCCCCCGGTGCCTGGCCGAATACCAGGACCCGGAGGACCGCCGCTTCCACGCCGAACCCACCGCCTGCCCGGCCTGCGGGCCCCGGGTATGGCTGGAGGAAGGCGGCCGGCGCCTGGAGGGGGACGCGGCCCTGACCGCCGCGGCCCAGCTGCTTAAGGACGGCAAGATCGTGGCCGTCAAGGGCCTGGGGGGCTTCCACCTGGCCGCGGACGCCCGGAACGAAAGCGCGGTGGCCGCGCTCCGGGAGCGCAAGGGCCGGGTGGCCAAACCCTTTGCCCTCATGGTGCGGGACCTGGCCGAGGCTGAAAAGCTGTGCTTGTTGGGTGACCAGGAAAAAAGCCTGCTCCGGTCCCCGGAGCGGCCCATTGTCCTGGCCCCCCGGCGGCAGCCCGGCCCCATCGCCTTGAGCGTGGCCCCGGGCAACAAGTACCTGGGCTTGCTGCTCCCCTATACGCCCCTGCACTTCCTCCTCCTGGCCGCCTCGCCCCCGGTCCTGGTCATGACCAGCGGCAACCTGAGCGAGGAGCCCCTGACCTTCCGCAACCAGGAGGCCAGGGAGCGCCTGGCCGCCTTGGCGGACGCCTTCCTCTTCCACGACCGGGACATCCAGGTCCCCTGCGACGACTCCGTGGTGCGGCCCGCGGCCGGCGGCACGGTGATTCCCATCCGGCGGGCCCGGGGTTATGTGCCCCAGTCCCTGCCCCTGCCCCTGGAAACCCCCCAGGTGATCCTGGGCGTGGGCGCGGAGCAAAAGAACACCTTCTGCCTGGCCTGGGGGAGCACCGCGCTCCTCAGCCAGCATATCGGCGACTTGGACACCGCCGAAACCTTCGACTACTACGGCCTGGCCGTGTCCCACTTCCAGGCCCTGAGCCGCAAGGAGCCGGAAGTCCTGGCCTGCGACCTGCACCCCCTCTACCTCAGCACCCGCTATGCCCTGGAACAGCCGGGCAAGACGCTGGTGGGGGTGCAGCACCACCACGCCCACGTCGCCGCCTGCCTGGCGGAAAACGGCCGCGCGGACCAAGTCATCGGCCTGGCCCTGGACGGCACCGGCTACGGCCCCGACGGCACCGTCTGGGGCGGGGAGGTCCTGGTGGCCGGCTTAAACGGCTTTGACCGGGTGGGGCGCTTCGCCCAGGTGCGGCTCCCCGGGGGCGAAGCTGCGGTGCGGGACCCCCGGCGCCTGACCGCGGCCTACCTTTGCGCCGCCCACGGCGAAGGCTGGCAGGCCGCCGCGGAACCCCTGAACCTGGGCTTTACGCCCCTGGAGGAGGCCATCCTGGCGCGCCAGCTGGCCGGCGGCCTCAACTCGCCCCTGACCTCCAGCGCCGGCCGCCTCTTCGACGCCGTAGCCGCGGCCCTGGATATCTGCCGCCGCCGCACCTACGAGGGCCAGCCCGCGGTGGAACTGGAAATGGCCGCCCTGCCGGAGGAAGAGGGCTTCTACCCCGCGGACCTCCGGGAGGAGGGGGGCCTCATTATCCTGGACACCGTCGCCTTGTTCCGCCGGCTCCTGGACGACTACCTGGCCGGCGCCGAACCCGCCCGCGTTTCTGCCCGTTTTCACCACGCCCTGGCGCGGCTCCTGGCCGCGGCCGCAACGCGGGTGCGGGAGCGCACCGGACTCAACGCCACGGCGCTCTCCGGCGGGGTGTTCCAAAATGCCCGGCTCTTTACCCTCACCCAGGGGCTCCTGGAAGAGGCAGGGTTTGAAGTGCTTTACCACCGGGCCACCCCGCCTAACGACGGCTGCATCTCTCTGGGCCAGGCCGCGGTGGCCTCAGCCCGGCTGCAGGGAAGCCGGAAATAATCGCCCAGCGCCCCGGCAAAGCGCGGCAATGGCAGGCGCGGGGACTCCCCGCCTGCTTCAGGGGGTCAGGGATTGCGCCCCTACATTGAATCTTAAGGAACCGTCTTATGTGTCTTGCCATACCCATGCGCATCATAGAAATGGACGGGGCCACCGCGGTGGCGGAAGTGGATGGCGTGACCCGGAAGGTGCGCCTGGACCTCCTGCCCGAAGCCAGCCTGGGGGACTACGTCCTCATCCACGCCGGCCTGGCCATCGCCCGGGTGGACGCCGCCCAGGCCGAGGAAACCCTGTCGCTGCTCAGGAGCCTGGCGGATGCCGATGAAGTTTATTGACGAGTTCCGGGACCGGGAGCTGGTTGCGGAAATCGCCCGGCGGCTGGACCGGCTGGCCTCCGGCCCCGCCACCCTCATGGAGGTCTGCGGCACCCATACCATGGCCGCGGCCCGCTTCGGCCTGAAGAGCCTCCTGCCCCCGGGTGTCAGCCTCATCTCCGGCCCCGGATGCCCGGTGTGCGTCACGGACCAGGCGGACCTGGACGCGTTCCTGGCCCTGGGGGCCAGGCCAGATACCGTCCTGGCCACCTTCGGCGACATGGTGCGGGTCCCCGGCAGCCGCACCTCCCTGGAGCGGCAGCGGGCCCAAGGCGCGGCGGTCAAGGTGGTTTACTCCCCCCTGGACGCGGTGGACCTGGCCCGGGAGCAGCCGGCCAAGACCGTCATCTTCTTCGGCGTGGGCTTCGAGACCACCATGCCCGCCTCCGCGGTGGCCATAAAAAGCGCCGCGGCCCTGAACCTCAACAATTTCCTGGTGCTCAGCGTCCACAAGACCATGCCCGCGGCCATCAGGGTCCTGCTGGCCGGAGGGGAGCTGAAGATTGACGGGCTGCTGCTCCCCGGGCACGTCACCACCATCATCGGCGCCGCGGCCTACGACTTCATCCCCCGGGAGTTCGCCCTGCCCGGCGCGGTGGCGGGCTTTGAGCCGGTGGACCTGCTCCTGGGGGTGGAAGCCCTCCTGCGCCAGGTGCGCGAGGGCGTGGCCCGCATCGACAACGTTTACCCCCGGGCGGTGCAGGCCCAGCCCAACCCCCGGGCCGCAGCCCTGCTGGACGAGGTCTTCGCGCCCGCGGACGCGGCCTGGCGCGGCCTCGGGGTGATTCCCGGGAGCGGCGCCCAGATTCGGCAGGCTTTCCGCCGCTTCGACGCCCGGGTGCGCTTCCCGGAGGTGTGGCGGGAACTGCCCCCGCCCCCCGCGTCCGCCTGCCGCTGTGGTGAGGTACTCCGGGGCGCGCGGCGGCCCGGGGAGTGCCCCCTGTTTGACACGGGCTGCACGCCGGCCCAACCCCTGGGACCCTGCATGGTCTCCAGCGAAGGCGCCTGCGCCGCGGCCTACCGGTATGAAAGGGATTGAACCTTGCGGGAGGAGTCCCAGGCCGGCAGCGCCGGCCTCTGCATTGGCCCACCCTTGGTAGGGGCGCAATTCATTGTGCCCTAGCGGCCGTGATAAAATCACGCTGTAGGGGCACCGCGTGCTGTGCCCTAACTACAACCTGATTCAAGGAAAATGAAACACATCCTCTTAAGCCACGGCGCCGGCGGCCGGGAGATGGGCCGCCTCATCCAGCAGGTCTTCCTGGCCGCGTACGGCGGCGCCGCCAAGCCCGGCGACGACTCCGCGGTCCTCACCCTCACCGGGGAGCACCTGGCCTTTACCACCGACTCCTTCGTGGTGGCCCCCCTGTTCTTTCCCGGGGGGGACATCGGCCGCCTGGCGGTGGCAGGCACGGTGAACGACCTCCTCACCGCCGCGGCCCGGCCCCTGGCGCTGTCCGCCTCCTTCATCCTGGAGGAGGGCCTGGAGGTCGCGGCGCTCACGGCCATCGCCCAATCCATGGCGGCCACAGCCCGGGAATGCGGCGTGCCCATCGTCACCGGCGACACCAAGGTGGTGCCCAGGGGCGCCGCGGACCAGGTCTTCATCACCACCGCCGGGGTGGGGGAAGTTTTGCGCCCCGGGGTTTCTGGGGCCGCGGCCCGCCCCGGGGATAAAGTCATCCTCACCGGCTCCGCGGGCGACCACGGCACCGCGGTGATGCTGGCCCGGGAGAACCTCCTCCAGGGCGTGGGCCTGGCCAGCGACGCGGCTCCCCTTACTGACCTGGTCCTGGCCCTCCTGGTTGAGGACCTGGAGGTCCACGCCATGCGGGACCCTACCCGGGGGGGCCTGGCCGCGGCCCTCAATGAAATCGCCCGGCAGTCCGGCGTGGCCGTCACCGTGGAGGAGTCCCAAGTGCCGGTGCAGCCCGGCGTGGCCGCGGCCTGCGAGGCCCTGGGCCTGGACGTCTTCCAGGTGGCCAACGAAGGCAAGATGCTCATCTTCGTGGCCCCCAGGGATGCGGACCGGGCCCTGGAGGTGGTGCGGGGGCGCCGCTACGGCCAAGACGCCGCCCTCATCGGCGAGGTGCTCCCGGGGCCGCCGGGCCGGGTCCTGCTGCGCACCCCCCTGGGCACCACCCGCCTCCTGGACCCCCCGGCAGGGGAACTGCTGCCCCGCATCTGCTAGGGGATTTTTACTCCTAACATGAAGGAACTTCAGGTTATCTCAACATAAAAGAAATAGCACTGCCGGTTAACGGCCAACCGTGGGGAAGGTAATTAGTGGCAAGTCTCGCGCCCTGCCGGAATTCATCCCCCACGTTCAGATTTTTTCAAAAATTATGCTATCATGCCTGCCAAGAGACCGGTTGGTCAAAGAGGGCCCTTTATGAGCGCTGCCATTTGCCGATTCTTCTTGTTATTGTTGATCACCCTTCTGCCATCTGTAACTCTTGCCGCTTCCTCTCCCCCCGGGGCGGCCCGGCAGCTCATGCCGCCCCACCCCAGCCTGCGGGAGCGCATCCGGCTGGGGGACGTCAAGGTCCCCCGGCGCGCGGCCCTGGCCCGGGAGAGCGCGCTGGCCGCGGCCCCCCAAGCCGCGCCCCTCACCGGCGGCATCAAGGCCCTAGCCGTGGTGGTGGATTTCAGCGACAAGGTCCACACCGTCACCGCCAGCTTCTTCGACAGCCTCATCTTTGCCGCGCCCGCGGCGGGCCGGGGCTCGGTGCGGGACTACTACAACGAGGTCTCCTACGGCCAGGTGGACATTTATACCGTGAACCTGCCCAGCAGCCTGGGCTGGGTGCGGGCCCCCCTAACCTACAGCTATTACGTCAACAATAATTACGGCACCGACTCACCCTACCCCCACAACTGCCGGAAGCTGGCCGAAGACATTGTGGACGCGGTCCACGACCTGGGGGTGGATTTCTCCCAATACGACAACAACGGCGACGGCGAGGCCGAGCCCATCATGCTCATCCACGCCGGTCCGGGGGCCGAGTTCACCGGCAAGAGGACCGATATCTGGTCCCATTCTTGGTCGCTGAAAAATCCCCGCACCTATGACGGGGTAACCATCAGCCGCTACGTCATCATGCCGGAGTACTGGCTCAGCGCCAGTTCCAGCACCAGCGACATGACCATCGGCGTCTTTGCCCACGAGATGGGGCACGGCTTCTGGGACCTGCCGGACCTTTACGACACCACCTACTCCTCCGCCGGCATCGGCAACTGGAGCCTCATGGCCGGCGGCTCCTGGAACGGCCCCAATAGCCTCGGCGGCTACCCGGACGGCAGCTCCCCGGCCTGGCCGGACGCCTATTGCCGGGTGCAGATGGGTTTCGTCTCCCCCGCTGCGGGTTCCGGTGACCTCAGCCTGCCCCAGGCTTACGACAATCCGGCGCCGGCCCCCACCGTTCTCCAGCTGTCCTCGCTCTTCAACACCAAGGAATATTACCTCCTGGAAAACCGCCAGCGGGTAAGCGGCTCTTATGACGAATACCTTCCGGCCGGCGGCCTTCTCATCTGGCATGTGGACGAAAACGTAGCCACTGACAATTACAGGCCCTGCACCGCCCAGGCGGATTGTTCCTGCCCGCTGCACTATCTGGTGTCCCTGGAGCAGGCCGACGGATTGAAGAATCTGGAAAAAGGCCAGAATGAGGGAGATGCCGGAGACCCCTTCCCGGGAAGCGCCAACAAGCGCTCCTGGACCATGGCCACCATCCCCTCCAGCGGCTCTTTTTACAATTGCGGCGACTCCGGCCTGGCGGTGAATAATATCAGCAACTCCCAGGCTACCATGACGCTGACGGTGGGCCCCAGCATGGTGGTGGCCGACTTCAGCGCCGATGTCACGGTGGGCATGGCCCCGCTGTCGGTGCAGTTCACCGACGCCTCCACCGGCGCCATCAGCACCTGGTCCTGGACTTTCGGGGACGGCGGCGCCAGCTCGGAGCCCAGCCCCAGCCATACCTACAAAAAACCAGGCTCTTACAATGTCAACTTGACCGTGAGCGGCCCCGGAGGCGCCAGCAGCAAGAGCGCCACCATCACCGTTTACAAGAAAGGGGCGCCCAAGGCCGCGTTCACCGCCACCCCCAAGACCGGACCGGCCCCTCTCCCGGTGCAGTTCACCAACGCCTCCACCGGCTGGATCACCGATTATTACTGGGAATTTGGGGACGGCAATACCAGCACGGAGCCCAGCCCCACCCATATCTACGCCGACGCGGGAAAATACAAGGCCACCCTCACCGCCACCGGACCGGGAGGTTCCAAGAGCAAGTCCACCACCATCAAGGTGACACCCTGAGGCGGCGCGCGGGAAAAAATAACCGCGTTTGACCTCCGAAACCAAGGCCGGCCAGGGTAATCCTACTCCCTCTCCCCCTGGGAGGGGTGAAGGGGGCGGACGATTAAGACATCCCTCACCCCGACCCTCTCCAGGGGATAGGGGCGGCGTCCGGGGTTGAGGTTCCCCTGGCAAACCCCCGGTCAGGTTTTCTGCCCCCGCCGTCACCCTACTGCCTGCCCCGGAATCAGGCCCGCCCCCCTGGCAAATCAGGTTAACCCCGATTGTCTTTGCCTGCCCGTGCGGTATCCTTTACCTGGGGCAAAATCCCCCGGGCAGTTTCCGCCAGGGAAGGATGGACATGGACTACCTCTTCATAGTAAGCAGGTCCGGGGTGTCTGGGGCGATGAACGATCTCTCTTTAAATCCCCTCCCCATCATCCTCGGGCTTGCCAGTATCATCGTGTTCTTCTGGCTGCTGTCCAAGGCTTGAACCCGGGCCGCCTGGACCCCTACCCCCGGGCCGCCAAAAACCAGGGCCGGCCAAGGGGCCTCCTGGACCGGCCTTTCCTGCGCTCAGCTTATTGGTTTCCTCTTGGCGCTACTCCTCTGGCGTCTCTCCTTGGCGCCAGCGCTGCACCTGCTCCCGGGCGGCCTGAAGCAGCCGGGGCAGGGCCGCGGCCACCGGCGCGGTGAGCTCCAGGCCGTAGTCAATGGTCTGGGGCTCCACCCCCAGGATGACTATCTCCGGCCTGGCCTTTTCCTGAAGAAACCGCAGCGCCGAAAGCAGGCTCAGTTCGTGCAGCGAGGCCTGGATTCCCGGGTCCTCCATGTCCACCGCGCCGCAGGCATAGACCGTGCCCGGGGGCCCCCCCGCCTGCATGGCGTCCAGGGCCAGGATCTTCTCGGCCCACTCGAAGAGGTGCAGGGCGTCCAGGACCGCGGTGCCCACGTCGGCGCAAATCACCCCCCGGGGCGGCCGCCGGGCCAGGGCCTGCACCGCGTGCACCCCCACGCCGTCGTCCTGGAGAAGGAGGTTCCCCAGGCCGGCGATGAGGATGCGGGGCTGGCGTTTTTTAGCGCCCATGGCCGTGACCGTGGCTGTGGCCGTGGCCATGGGGGTGATGATGACGGGGATGGGCCATTTCCTCCCCGTGGACGTGGTTCAGGGTGAACACCTTGGCCTTTTTCCCCGGCCGCATGACATGCACCGCGCAGGAAAGGCAGGGGTCAAAGGAGTGGATGACCCGGAGCACTTCCACCGGCTCGGCGGTGTTCTTCACCGGCGTGCCGATGAGGGCCTGCTCGATGGGGCCCCGGTTGCCGGAGCTGTCCCGGGGGGAGGCGTTCCAGCAGGTGGGGGTGACCACCTGGTAGCGGGAGATTTTGCTGTTGCTGATCTGCAGCCAGTGGCCCAGAGCGCCCCGGGGCGCCTCCGTCAGGCCGATGCCCGAAGCGCTGGCGGGCACCCCGTGCGGGGTGTAGACGGGCCCCGTGGTGGTGATCTGCCCCACCCAGGTCTGCATGGCCTGGGCCACCTTTAGGGCCTCCCGGGCCCGGGCCCGGTGCCGGTCCATGACGGAGATGCCCAGGCGGTAGTCGCCGTTGACCCACATGCGGGCCAGGGGTCCCACCTCGTAGGGCGAGTTGCTGTACCGCGGCGCCTTCAGCCAGGAATAGGCGCTGCCTTTGGGGTACTGGGGGGTGAAGGCCCCGGACGCGGGATTCAGGTTGTTGGTGCTGTCGGCATACCAGGAATAAGTGACCTGTTCGGTGATGGAGTTGGTGCTCACCGTCTGCACCGAAGTGGAGCCGTTTACCACCCGGCCCCGTTTCAGCAGCTTGGAAGTGCCCGCGGCGTTGAGGTCAAAGACCCCGTAGGCCAGGAGGTTGCCGTAGCCCCGGCCGACGGGTTTGGCCGAGGTGTGGTCGTAGTCGCTGTACGCCTGGGCCAGCCTCTCGATGTCCGGCAGGTAGGTGTTGTTGATAAAGGTGATGAGCTGGCTCAGGTAATTTTTAAACGCGGTGATGCGGGCGGCCCGGGGGGTGGTGGTGAAGCCCCCGGAGAGATAGGTGGGCGGGTGGGGCAGGCGCCCTCCGAAGAGGGCCCCCATCTCGTGGGCCTGGCGCCTCGCGGTCAGGGCCGCGGCGTAGTTGTTCCACAGCGTCGTGTTGACGGAAGCCCCCAGCCGTTTGTCCGTCACCCAGTTGGGGGTCCAGGGCGCCATGTTCAGCGTGCTGGGCGGAGGGCCTACAAAGTCCTGCAAGGCCAGGTGGTAGAAGTGCAGGATGTGGGACTGGATAAAGTTGCTGCCCAGGACCAGATTGCGCATGATGCGGGCGTTGTCCGGCACGGTCACCCCGCCGGCTGCGTCTTGGGCCAGCACCGCGGCCAGGCCGTGGGACACCGGGCACACCCCGCAGATGCGCTGAGTCAGGTGCTCCGCGTCCTCCGGCGGCCGGTTTATCAGGATGGACTCAAAGCCCCGCACCAGGGTGCCCGTGGCCCTGGCGTCCGTCACCTGCTGGACGCCTCCCACCGTGTCCACCTGCACCGTGATCTTGAGGTGGCCTTCCAACCGGGTGACGGGATCGATTACTATGGAAGTGGCTGGCATAGGAAAATCTCCTTAATCAGGGTGTGGCCATTCTCAGTCGCCGCCGCCGCTGCCATTGTGGCAGTTCGTGCAGTTGTACCGGTTTGTCTGGATAAAAGAAGCGCTGTGTCGGTCGTTGGCGTCTCCCCGGTAATTGAACAGCGCCGAGAAGGGGAAAGCGGGCTCGGTGCAGCCCAGGCAGCGGCCGTTGGCGTCAATGCACCAGTTTTGCTTGTTGTTCCAGAGCTGCGCCGGGCAGTTGGCGAAGGTCACCGGGCCCTGGCAACCCATGTACATCAAACAGGCGTTGTCCACTCCGAAGGCGATGGCCCGGGTGCTCTTTCTCCGGGGACACTGGTTGTGCACGGTCTGGGAAAAAAACTGGGTGGGCCGGCGGCTGCCGTCCAGGGGGAAGGCGGCGCTGCCGGGCTTATTCCCCAGTAGGAGTTGCACCACCACCCAGGTGATCCAATCGGGGTGCGGGGGGCAGCCGGCGATATTGACCGTGCTCAGCCCGGGGTTGGCGGCGCTGACGCTCTTTACCTGAAGGGGGTTGGGCCCGGCTGCGGGAATGCCCCCAAAGGCCGCGCAGTTGCCGATGGCCAGTACGTAGGCCGCCCTGGAGGCCAGGTCATGCACCGCCTGCTGGAAGGTGACGTCCACGCCATTGTAGGTCCAGGCCCAGCAGCCGGCGCCGTTGAAGGCCGTGGGCACGCCCCCCTCCACCGCCAGGATGTAGCCCCCGGCATTGTAAGCCGCCTCCGCCTGCTGCGCGGCGCTCTGGCCCGCCAGGGCCATCAGGTTGGGGTGGTAAGTGAGGTTGATATTGTTGATGAGCACATCCGCCGCGGTGGTGGGCGAACTGCTGGAGATGCGGTTCATAAATGACACTGAGCAGCCCGTGCAGGCCGCGCCCTGGAGCCATACCACCGTGGGGCCCCCGGTCTTGGCCAGGGCTTCCTCCAGGCGCAGCAGCTCCTTCCCGGAAAGCCCCAGGACCGCTGCGGAAACGGTGCAATACTTGAGAAAATCCCGACGCGTGATGCCCATGAGTCAATCCTCCTCTTAACCGTGGTGAGGTGGGTGATGATGGCGGGGCTGGTCCAATTCCTCCCCGTGGACGTGGTTCAGGGTGAATACTTTGCCTCTTTCCCCCGGGCGCATGACGTGCACCGCGCAGGAGAGGCAGGGGTCAAAAGAGTGGATGACCCGGAGCACTTCGATGGGCTCCGCCAGGGTCTGCACCGGCGTGCCCATGAGGGCTTCCTCCAGGGGTCCCCGCTGGCCGGAGCCGTCCCGGGGGGAGGCGTTCCAGCAGGTGGGCGTCACCACCTGGTAGCCGGAGATTTTGCCGTTGCTGATTTTCAGCCAGTGCCCCAGGGCCCCCCGGGGGGCTTCCGTCAGGCCCACGCCCGTGCCGCTGGCCGGCAGGCTATGCTTGGTGTACACCGCGCCCGAGGAAGAGAGCTGCCCCACCCAGTCCTGCATAGCCTGGGCGACTTTCAGGGCCTCCAAAGCCCGGGCCCGGTGCCGGTCCATGACGGAGATGCCCTGGCGGTAGTCGCCGTTGACCCACATGCGGGCCAGGGGCCCCACCTCATAAGGTGCGCCTTTGTAGCGGGGCGCTTTCAGCCACGAATAGGCTTCGCCCTTGGGATACTGCGGCGCCGTGGCCCCGGACGCAGGGTTCAGGTGGTTGGTGCTGTCCGCATACCAGGAATAGGTGACCTCCTCGGTAATGGCCTTGACGTTCACCTTCTTGGCTTTCCTCTTGGAGGCGTTGGTCACCAGCCCTCTCTTCAGCAGCTTGGAGGTGCCCGCGGCGTTGAGGTCAAAGACCCCGTAGGCCAGGAGGTTGCCGTAGCCCCGGCCGATGGGGTCGGGGTCGGTGTGGTCGTAGTCGGGGTAGGCCGCGGCCACGGCCTCCACGTCCGTCAGGTACGTGTTGCTGATGAAGCTGACCAGTTGGCCGAGATAATTGCTGAAGGCCGTGATGCGCCCCGAGCGGGGTGCGGTGGTGAACCCCCCGGAAATATACGCGGGCGGATGGGGCAGGCGGCCTCCGAAGAGGGCCCCCATCTCGTGGGCCTGCCGCCGCATGTTCAGGGCGGTGAGGTAGTTGCTCACCAGCGCCGAGTTGGTGGCGGGGTCCAGGCGCTTATCCGAGGCCCAACTGGGCTGCCAGGGGGGCATGGCCGGGCCGTCCACGTAGTCCTGCAGGGCCAGGTGGTAGAAGTGCAGGATGTGGGACTGGATGAAATTGCTGCCCAGGACCAGGTTGCGCATGATGCGGGCGTTGTCCGGGGCGCTCACCTTGCTGGCCGCGTCCTGGGCCAGCACCGCGGCCAGGCCGTGGGACACCGGGCAGACCCCGCAGATGCGCTGGGTCAAGTGCTCCGCGTCCTCCGGCGGCCGCCCCGCCAGGATGCTCTCAAAGCCCCGGAACAGGGTGCCGGTGGTCCAGGCGTCGGTCACTTGCAGCACCCCCCCCACCGTGTCCACCTCCACCTTGATCTTGAGATGGCCCTCCAGCCTGGTGACCGGGTCGATGGTTATGTAAGTCGGGCTTGTCGCCATACTCGCTTCTCCTCTTTGCCGGAAGCAGCCCCAACCTTAGGGGTATGGAGGCACATAGCCGTGGCAGGAGACACAGTTGTTGACCGTGTAGCCGTGAGGGTTCGGGGGTGCGGTGCCGCCGCCCCCGCCGCCACCGCCGCCGCCCACCGTGGTCCCGCTGTGGCAGTTGCCGCATTTATACTGGTTGTCTTTGATAAACGCGGCGCTGTGTTCATCGTTTCCCCCGCCCACATAGCTGAAAAGCTGGCTGCCGGGGAAACCGGGCTCGGTGCAGCCCAGGCAGCGGCTGTTGGCGTCGATGCACCAGTTTTTCTTGTTGTTCCAGAGCTGGGCCGGACAGTTGGCATGGGTCAACGGGCCCTGGCAGCCCATGTAAATCAAACAGGCGTTGTCCACCCCGAAGGTGATGGCCTGGTCGCTGCTCCTCCGGGGGCACTGGCTGTGCACGGTCTGGGAAAAAAACTGGGTGGGCCGGCGGCTGCCGTCCAGGGGGAAGGCGGCGCTGCCGGGCTGGCGGCCCAGGAGCAGCTGCGCCACCACCCAGACGACCCAGTCCGGGTGTGCCGGGCAGCCGGAGATGTTGACGGTGGCCTGGCCGTTGAGGGCGCTGGTCACCGACTTCACCCCCGCGGGGTTGGCCCCCGCCGCGGGGATGCCGCCGAAGGAGGCACAGGTGCCCACGGCCAGGATGCAGGCCGCCTTGGAGGCCAGGTCATGCACGGCCTGCTGAAAGGTCACATCCATGCCGTTGTAAGTCCAGGCCCAGCAGGCGGCGCCGTTGAAGGCGGTGGGCACGCCCCCCTCCACCGCCAGGATGTAGCCGCCGGCGTTGTAGGCCGCCTCGGCCTGCTGGGCTGCGTCCTGCCCCGCCAGCGCCATGAGGTTGGGGTGATAAGCCAGGTTGACGCTGTTAATGAGCAAGTCCTTGGCCGTGGTGGGGGGATTGGTGCTGTTGTCGATGTAGTTCAGAAAAGACACGGAGCAGCCAGTGCAGGCCGCGCCCTGGAGCCACAGCACCGTGGGGGCGCCGCTGGCCGCCAGGGCCTCTTCCAGGCGCAGCAGGTCCAGGCGGGTCAACCCCAGGGCGGCCGCAGAGACCCCGCAATACTTGAGGAAATCCCGGCGAGTTATACCCATAATCAATCCTCCGGCGAAAATTCCCGGGGCTTGGGGCCCCTCTGGGGGAAGCTGGGAGCCTCCTCTTTAACTGTTATGGCCGCCGCAACCTCCTGCGGCCTGCCCAGGCCCCCGCCGGTCAGCAGCAGTTCCGACAGCGAGCGGGCCAGGCGGCGGACACCGCAAGTCAACATCTCCCGGCGATTCACGCTTCTTCTCCCTTCCAGGGGTCGGACCCCTTTAAAATCACGCTGCTATTAACGGCTTGGGGGGGGAGCCAGTAAGTTCCTTAGACCCGTAACCAGGTATGCTCCTTTCCGCAAGCATACGGGACCCTGGTCTTCCCCGGGAACTTATCTGTACTGGAGAAATTTTATTACAAGGGTAAATTGTTTAGACGTCAAAATATGCAAATTCTAAGCCAGCCGGCCCCGAGAGGGAAAGAAGACGCCCCCGGGCCGCTTCACCGGGTTTTTAGGGTCGCAAGATATTCTTAATTATTATGGTAGGTTACTGCGGGGACCAAAAGAAGAGAGTGCGCCGGCCAGAGACCCGCCCCACCCCAGGAACCTAAGGGTTGGGAACAAATTTAGAATTTTTAAGCAAAATATTTGAACTTCAACTCGATAAATATTCTTCACCAGTAATAACTAAGACTAATATTCCCCACAGGTTTGCCCCGGTTCAAATATTTGGCCCGGGGAGGAGCAGTAAATCCCCACCAAAGAGGTTTAAAGCCTAGCCAGTGGGTTTATAGGCCCCGGGCCCCGGGGGGGAGGCGCCTTTTCCTGGGCGCCTTTGAATAAGCCCGTCAGGCGGTTCTTGAAAGCCTCCATATAGAGATAAAAGACCGGGGTGATGTACAGGGTGAGAAGCTGGGAAACCACGAGGCCCCCCACCACCGCCAGCCCCAGGGGCCGCCGGGCTTCGGCCCCGGCGCCCAGACCCAGGGCGATGGGCAGCGACCCCATCAAAGCGGCCATGGTGGTCATCATGATGGGCCGGAAACGGATCAGGGCCCCGGAGTAAATGGCCTCCCGGGGCTCCTTGCCGCTGGTCCGCTGGGCCTCCAGCGCGAAGTCAATCATCATGATGGCGTTCTTCTTGACGATGCCCACCAGCATGATGACGCCCACAAAGGCATAGAGGTTCAGGTCGTGGCCGAAGAGCATCAGGGTGATGAGGGCCCCCACTCCCGCGGAGGGCAGCCCCGAAAGAATGGTCAGGGGGTGGATGAAGCTCTCGTAGAGGATGCCCAGGATCAGGTAGATGACCAGGATGGACATGATGAGGAGCAGCCACAGGCCCCGCAGAGAGGCCTGGAAAGCCTGGGCCGCGCCCTGGAAGCTGGTGGTGACGGTGGCGGGCAGGGTCGCCCGGGCCACTTTGTCCACCGCGGCCACGGCATCCCCCAAGGCCACGCCGGGCTTGAGGTTGAAGGAAATGGTGACGGAGGGCAGCTGCCCCGAGTGATTCACGGTCAGGGGCCCCACCCCCCGGGTGAGCTTGGCCACCACGTCCAGGGGCACGAGCTGGCCGGTGGCAGACCGGATGTAGAGCAGGCGCAGGGCCGCGGGGTCCATCTGGTAGCGGGGCTCCAGCTCCAGGATGACCTGGTATTCGTTGTTGGGCGCGTAGATGGTGGAAATCTGCCGGGAGCCGTAGGCGCTGTACAGCGCGTCCTCGATCTGCTGGGCCGTCACCCCCAGGGCCGCGGCTTTGTCCCGCTGGATCTCCACGTTCACCTGGGGGTTCTTGATGAGCAGGTCGCTGGTGACGTCCTGGAGCCCCGGCAGGGCCCGCACCTTGGCTTCCAGGATGGGCGCATAGCGGTAAAGCTCGGTGGTGTCCGGGCTCTGCAGGGTGAACTGGTACAGGCTCTTGGTGAGCATGCCGCCGATGCGGATGGGCGGCAGGTTCTGCAGAAAGGCCTGAATGCCCGGCACCTGGGCCAGCTTGGGCCGCAGCTCCTGGATGAGCTCGTCCACGCTCAGGTCCCGCTGGGACCGGGGCTTGAGACGCAGGAACATGCGTCCCTGGTTGCCGGCCACGGTGGGGCCGCCCGCGCCCACGCTGGACATGAAGGATCCCACCGCGGGTTCCTGGGCCACAATGGCCGCCAGGGCCTGCTGGTGCCGCACCATGGACTCGAAGGAGATGCCCTGGGCCGCCTCGGTGAAGATGAAGATGTTGCCCTGGTCTTCGCTGGGCAGGAAGCCCTTGGGGATGACGTAAAACAGGTAGCCCGTGAGTACCAAAAGCAACCCCGAGACCGCCATGGTGGCCCGCTGGCGCTTGAGCACCTCCTTCAGGCTCCAGTCATAAAGCCGGAACATGCCGTTAAAAAAGCGCTCGCTGAGGGCATAGACGCGGCCGTGCCGCTCCTCCGCGGGGGGGCGGAGGAACCGGCTGCAAAGCATGGGGGTGAGGCTCAGGGAGACAAAGCCCGACACCAGGATGGCCGCGGCGATGGTCACCGCGAATTCATGGAGGAGCCTCCCCAGGATACCCCCCAGGAAGAGCACCGGGATGAACACCGCGGCCAGGGACAGGGTCATGGAGACGATGGTGAAGCCGATCTCCCGGGCGCCGTTTAAGGCCGCGGTGAAGCCCCGCTCCCCCATCTCCAGGTGCCGCACGATGTTTTCCAGGACCACGATGGCGTCGTCCACCACGAAGCCCACGGACAACGTCAGGGCCATGAGGGACAGGTTGTCCACGCTGTAGCCCAACAGGTACATGATGGGAAAAGTGCCCACGATGGACATGGGCAGGGCCAGGGACGGGATGACGGTGGCGGAAAAATTGCGCAGGAACAGGAAGATCACCAGCACCACCAGGCACAGGGCCAGAAACAGGGTGAACTGAACGTCGTTCACCGAGTCCCGGATGCTGACGGAGCGGTCGTACAGGGAGACGATGTCCACGGACGCGGGGATCTGTTGCCGCAGGGTGGGCAGGAGGCGCTTGATGTTGTCCACCACCTCGATGGTGTTGGTGCCGGGCTGGCGCTGGATGGCCAGGACGATGGCCCGGTCTTTGTTGTACCAGGAGGCGATCTTGTCGTTTTCCACGCTGTCGATGACCCGCCCCAGGTCCTGGAGGCGCACCGGGCTGCCGCCCCGGTAGGCGGCGACCAGGGGCCGGTAGGCTGCGGCGTCGTAGAGCTGGCCGGTGGCCTGGACGATGAAGGCCTGGTGGGTGCCGTAGAGCGTGCCCGTGGGGAGATTGACGTTGGACTTCTGGATGGCGGTGGAGACTTCATCGATGCCGATCTTCCGGGAGGCCAGGGCCTTGGGGTCCACCTGGATGCGCACCGCATACTTCTGGGCCCCGAACACCATCACCTGGGCCACCCCGTTCACCATGGAGATGCGCTGGGCCATGAGGGTCTCGCCGTATTCGTCCACGGTGGACAGGGGTAAGGTGGGCGAGGTCAGGGCCAGGTATAGAATAGGCTGGTCCGCGGGGTTCACCTTCTGGTAGGTGGGCGGGGTGGGCAGGTCCGGCGGCAGCTGCTTGCCCGCCTTGGCGATGGCCGCCTGCACGTCCTGGGCCGCGGCGTCGATGTTGCGGCTCAGGTCGAACTGCAGGGTAATCTGGGAAATCCCCAGGGCGTTGGTGGAGCTCATGGAGTCCAGGCCGGCGATGGTGGTGAACTGACGCTCCAGAGGGGTGGCCACCGCGGAGGCCATGGTCTCCGGCGAGGCCCCGGGCAGGCTGGCGCTCACCAGGATGGTGGGAAAGTCCACGTTGGGCAGGTCGCTCACCGGCAGGTACCGGTAGGACATGACCCCGAACAGCAGGATGGCCAGCATGACCAGGGTGGTCATCACCGGCCGCCGGATGAAGACTTCGGAGATGCTCATGGAGCCTTGGCCCCACCCTCCGGCTGCTTCACCTCCACCTTGGCGCCGGGCACCAGGCGCAGCTGGCCGTCCGTCACCACCTGTTCCCCGGCCTCCAGGCCCTTCTTCACCACCACCTCGCCGTTGAAGGTACGGCCCACTTCCACGGGCCGGGCTTCCGCGGTGAGGTCCGGCTTGACCACAAAGACGAACTGCCCCTGCTGCCCTGTCTGCAGGGCCTGGGACGGCACCACCGCCGCGCCCTTCTCGGTGGTGAAGTTGACCACCACGTTGACGAAGAGGCCCGGCCACAGGTGCTTGTCCCGGTTGTCAAAGGTGGCCTTGCACAGGATGGTGCCGGTGGCGGTGTCCACCGTGTTGTTGACGAAAGTGAGGCCCCCCTCCTCCACCTGCTGGTCCTTGTCGTCCTTGGGGATGACCGCGGTCACCGTCACCTTTTCCACGGCCATGTATTTCTTGACCTCCGGCAGGAGCTGCTCGGGCACCGCAAAGCTCACGTAGATGGGCTGAATCTGGTTGATGACCACCATGGGGGTGTCGGCGTCGGCTTTGATGAGGTTTCCCAGGTCCGCCTTGAGGTTGCCGGTGCGGCCGCTGATGGGCGCGGTGATGAAGCAGTAAGAGAGCTGTAGCCGCGCGTTTTCCACCGCCACTTCGTCGGCCTTCACCGTGGCCTTGAGGGACTCCGCGGTGGCCCGGGCCTGCTCGAACTCCTGCTGGCTGACGAATTCCTTCTTGATGAGCTCGGCGTAGCGCCGGGCGTCGGACTCGGCCTTGTTGGCCAGGGCCGTGTCCCTGACCAGGTTGGCCTGGGCCTGCTTCAAGGCCGCTTCCAGGGGCCGGGGGTCGATGACGAAGAGGAGGTCCCCGGCCTTGACGTCCTGGCCTTCCTGGAAATTCACCTTCTTGATCTCCCCCCCCACCCGGGCCTTGATGGCCACCGTGGCGTAAGGCTCCACGTTGCCGATGTTCTTGAACTGCACCGGCACGTCTTTCTTCACCACCGGCGCCACCACCACCGGCACGGGGGGCGGGCCCGGGGGCTTCTTCTCGGAACACCCCCAAAGGAGCAGGGAAAGGCCCAGGGTCAGGCAAAGGGACGCTTTTAACAAAAGGTGGGCTTGTTTCATGACAAACGGGGGAACCCCCGGGCAACACCAATTTAAGGAGCTCTTTTCAAGCCCTGGAAAATTATAGTAAATCCTCCCCGCTAAGTCCAGGGGAAGAGTTGTAAAGAAGCTTCGCCCATCAGGCCACGTGGCGCCGGAAGCGCAGCACCGCCACGCTCAGCATGGCCGCGCCCAGGCCGGCCATGGCCGCCATCTGCGGCCACAGCAGCCTCAGCCCCGCGCCCTTCAAGAAGATCCCCTGCACCACGATGATGAAATACATCAAGGGGTTGAAATAAGTGAGATACTGGAAAAAGGCCGGCATGTTGGCGATGGGGAAAATCAGCCCCGACAGCAGAATGGCGGGGGTCAAAAAGAAGTTCCCCGCCATCATGGCCTGCTGCTGGGTGGAGGCCAGGGTGGAAATGAGCAGCCCCAGGCCCACGGAGTTGAAGAGGAAGCACATGATGCCCACCAGCAGCACCAGGACGCTCCCCCGGAAGGGCACCTCGAACCAGAAGATGCCCACCAGGGTCACCAGCACCACGTCCCCCAGGGTGAAGATGATGAAGGGGATGGTCTTCCCCAGCAGAAATTCCAGGGGCCGGATGGGGGTCACCAGGATCTGCTCCATGGTGCCGATTTCCTTCTCCCTGACCACCGCCAGCGCCGTGAGCATCAGGCTGATGAGCAGGGTGACCATGGCGATGACCCCGGGAATCATGGAGTGGCGGCTGATGAGGTTGGGATTGTAAAAGGCCCGGGGGGCCAGGGCCAGGGGCGGCAGGTCGCTGATGAATTGGACGCCCCGGCTGTTCAGGCGCTCCTGCAACTGCACGTCGGTGTAATCGTTGAAGATGGTGCCGGCGTAGCGGGCCACCACCAGGGCGGCATTGGAGTCGGTGGCGTCAATAATTACCTGCACCCGGGCCTTCTTGCCCTGGCGCAGATTGCGGGCGAAATCGTAGCTCACCCGCAGGGCCATGGTGATCTCGCCGTGGTCAATATCCCGCAGCAGCTCCCGCTCACTGGTGAAGTACTTCTTCACCTGGAACCAGTCGGTGGCGCGGAAGCGCTTGATGAGGTCCCGGGACTCCTGGGTGCGGCTTTCGTCATAAATCCCCACGGCCACCTTTTTGATGTCGAAATTGATGACGTAGCCGTAGGCGATGAGCTGCACCAGGGGCGGGGCGATGAGAAAAAAGCGCAGCTTCTTGTCCCGCCAGACCTGGACGAACTCCTTGATGATGAGGTGCCGGATGCGCCGGAACATGGCTTTCAGCTTTGGGCTCTTACCTGGTTCTTTAGCCTTTTTCTTTTGCTTTTGGCTAACTGCTGACTGCCGACAACCGAGTCCTTCACCGCATCTTCTTCTGAAACTTCCCCAGGGCCGTCACCAGGAAAAACGCGGCCGCGGCCACCAGCATCAGGGTATGGGGCCACAGCACCTTCATGCCCACCCCCTTCAGGCAGATGCCCTTGGCAATGGTCACCAGATACCGGGCCGGCACCACATAAGAGGCAAGCTGCAGGGGCCAGGGCATCAGGTAAATGGCAAAGACAAACCCGGAGAGCAAAAAAGCCGGCAGGAAAGTGGTGAGCATGGCCATCTGAAAGGCCTGGAGCTGGTTCTCCGCGCTCACCGAGATGAGGAGTCCCTGGGCCAGGGTGGCCAGGAGAAAAATGGCCGACAGCCCCACCAGGAGCAGCATGCTGCCCCGGAACGGCACCGCGAAGAGGAACTTCCCCATGGCCAGGACAATGGCCATGTCCACCATGCCGATGATAAAGTAAGGCCCCAGCTTGCCCAGGAGCAGTTCGGCCTTCTTCAGGGGCGTGGCCATGAGGCCTTCCATGCTGCCCCGCTCCGCTTCCCGGACCACGGTGAGCGCGGTGAGGAGCGCCCCCACCACGGTCATGATCACCGCAATGAGGCCGGGCACGATGTAGTTCCGGGACTCCAGGTCCTCATTGAACCAGAAGCGCATCTGGGCGTCCAGGGGCGGGTCCATCCGCGTGAGCCCCTGGGGCCAGTAGCGCTCCGCCAGGAGCTTGGCGTTGTAGTTGGAGGCCACCGACTGGAGGTAGCCCAGGATGATGTTGGCGGTGTTGGAGTCGGTGCCGTCCAGGAGGACCTGCACCTGGGCGGTCTTGCCCGTCTGGTAGGACCAGGAGAAGTCGTAGGGCAGCACCACCCCTGCCTGGATGACCCGGTGTTCCAGGAGGTCCACCAGTTCCCGGTGGCTGGAGACCCAGCGCACCAGCTTGAAATACTGGGAGCCCCGGAATTCGTTGATAAAATCTTCGCTGCGCCGGCTCTGCTCCTGGTCAAAGACCGCCAGGCGCACGTGCTTGATGTCGAAGGTCAGGGCGTAGCCGTACAGCAGCATCAGGGTGATGGGCAGGAGGATGACCTGCAGCAGGCTGATGGGGTCCCGCCGGATGTGGATGGCTTCCTTGCGGAAGACGGCCCAGGTGCGTTTGAAATTCATGGTTGCCGGTTATTCTCCGCCCGCTGGATCAGGGAGATGAACGCGTCCTCCAGGCTGGGGGGGACGCGCTCCAGGCGCCGGACAACGATGTGCCGGGCCGCCAGGGCCTGCCGCACCGCCGCCTCCGCCTCCTCGGCCCGGCCGGCGGCCACGTGCAGCCCCTCTCCGAAGACCGCGGCCTCCGCCACCCCGGGCAGCCCCTTGATGACCTCCAGGGCCTCGTCCAGACGGTCGGCATAAACCGCCAGGATCTCCTCCGGCACCGTGAGCTTCAGCTCCCGGGGCGGCCCCTGGGCGATGATCTTACCCTGGTAAATGAGCACCAGGCGGTCGCAAAACTCCGCCTCGTCCATGTAATGCGTGGTCACCAGGATGGTCACCCCCCGCTCCGCCAGGGAGTAAATCAGGTCCCAGAAGTTGCGCCGGGAGATGGGGTCCACCCCGCTGGTGGGCTCGTCCAGGAACAGGATGGGCGGGTCGTGAAGGATGGCCGAGGCCAGGGCCAGCCTTTGGCGCAGCCCCAGGGCCAGGTTCCGGGTGAACTCGGTCTTGCGGTCGCTTAAGCCCACCAGCCCCAGCAATTCGTCGATGCGTGCCTTAAGATGGGCGCCCTCCAGGCCGTAAACCCCGCCGTAGAACATGAGGTTCTCCTCCGCGGTGAGGTCCTCGTATAGCGAGAAGCGCTGGGACATGTAGCCGATGCTCTGCTTGATGCTTTCCGTTTCCCGTACGATGTCGAAGCCCCCCACCTGTCCTGCCCCGCTGGTGGGCAGCAGCAGGCCGTTGAGCATGCGGATGGTGGTGGACTTGCCCGCGCCGTTGGGCCCCAGGAACCCGAAAATCTCGCCCTTGTAAACCTCGAAGCTGATGCCGTCCACCGCCTTGAAGGTGCCGAACAGGCGGGAAAGGTTTTGGACTACAATGGCCTTCTCGCGCTCCATCATCCCCCCTGGCGGCGCACGCTCTGGACGAAGACCTCTTCCAGGCCGGGTTTGGCCCGGGCCAGGTGGACTTCGGTCAGGCCCCCGTCTTTAAGGGCCCGGGTCAGGGGCTCCGCGGCCTGGGAGGCGCTGGCCACCGTCACCATCAGGCGGTCCCCCATGGCCAGGGCGTCGGCCACCAGGGGGTGGCCCTTGATGAGCCTTCTCGCGGCCCACAGGTCCGAGGCCCGCACCTCCAGCAGCTCCCCCACGAAGGAGGCTTTGACCGCCTGGGGCGTGTCGGCCATGAGCAGGCGGCCCCGGTGCATCAGCCCCACCCGGTGGGCCCGCTCGGCTTCGTCCAGGTAGGCCGTGGACAGGAAGATGGTGAGGCCCTGGCCCAGGAGGCGGTAGAGGATCTCCCAGAACTCCCGGCGGGACACGGGGTCCACCCCGAAAGTGGGCTCATCGAGAAAAAGCAGACGAGGCGTGTGGATGAGGGCGCAAACCAGACCTAGCTTCTGGCGCATGCCCCCGGACAGATTGCCCGCCAGCCGGGTGGTGAAGGGGGCCAGGTTGGAAAAGGAGAGCAGCTCCGGCAGGCGCGCCTCCCGCTGGGAGGGGGGCACCTGGTAGATGTCGGCGTAAAAGGCGATGTTTTCCGCCACGGTGAGGTCGTCGTAAAGGCCGAAGCGCTGGGGCATGTAGCCGATGCGCTCCTTCAGGGCCTCCCCTTCCCTGACCGTGTCGAAGCCCAGGACCTGCGCCCGGCCTTCGTCCGGGTCCATGATGCCGGTGAGCAGGCGCATGGTGGTGGTCTTGCCCGCGCCGTCGGGCCCCACCAGGGCGAAGGCCTCCCCCGGGGCCACCTCCAGGTCCAGGCGGTCCACCGCCACCAGGGACCCGAAGCGCTTGGTAAGCCCTTCGGCCTTCAGAGCCGGCTCACTTGCCGCCATCAAAGAGAATTACCGCCTCCGCCGGCATCCCGGGCTTGAGCTCGTAGTCGGGGTTCTCGCACCGGACCTTGGTGCGGTACACCAGGGTCACCCGCTCCTTGTAGGTTTCCACGCTCTTGGGGGTGAACTCCGCCTTGGAGTTAATGAAGGAGACCCAGGCGGCGTAGCGCTTGCCGGGGTTGGTGTCGGTGGTGATGTAGGCCTTTTGGCCGAACTTTACCTTGGCCTGGTCCGTCTCCGGGATGTAGCCCTCGAAATAAACGTTGTCCAGGTCCGCCACCGTGAGGACGGGGGAGCCCACCGCGGCCACCTCTCCGGGCTGGGCCGGCCGCACGATGACCACCCCCGTCACCGGGCTGGTGATGGTGGCGTAACCCAGGCGGGTCAGGGCCAGGTCCAGGGACGCCTTGGCCTGCTCATATTCCGCCCGGGCCTGGTCGATGTCCTCCTGCCGGTAGCCTTCCTTCAGCTTGTGGTAATTTTCCGCCGCGGCCCGGTGGTTTTCCTTGGCCATGAGGTAGTTGGACTCGTACTTGTCCCGGGTGGAGGCGGAGACCACCTTGCGTTCAAAGAGGCTCCGGTAGCGAAGCCAGTCCGCCAGCCGGTCATCCATGTCCGCCTTGGCCCGGAGCATCTGGGCCTCGGCCTCCCTGACCTCCTGGGGGCGGTAGCCCGCCTCCATCTTGGTGAGATTAGCCTGGGCCGCAGCCAGCCGTGCCCTGGCATGGTCCACTTCGTCC
>Ga0315268_10001065_pt1 | contig 32041 bp, 22 predicted proteins | sample C1_top_MG_FD_204535 | JGI IMG/M metagenome (GOLD analysis project Ga0315268, IMG submission 204535) | Sediment microbial communities from Yellowstone Lake, YNP, Wyoming, USA - C1_top | ecosystem: Environmental > Aquatic > Freshwater > Lake > Sediment | place: USA: Wyoming | collected 2017-08-01
TCATGAAAAGGCCGCCTCTCTTCGGACATGCACTGCGTCTTGAACACCGTAGTTATGCCCGAAAAAGCGGCCTTTTTCTACTTCTCATCAACGCATCTTGTTTACTTCCGGTGAGAAATCCGGGCTAAGCCTTCAACTGTTCAATCTCCCGCATCCGTGCGAACGCCCGCCGCACGTGCGGGATGGTGATCGAGCCACCTACGATGAGCGCCACGTTCAGACCGTCGATCACTTCGTCACGCCGCCAGCCTTCTTCTCCGCACCGCACCAGGTGGTAGGTGATGCAGTCGTCGCAACGCAACACCGCCGAAGCGACCAACCCCAGAAGTTCTTTGGTCTTGGTGGGCAGCGCACCCGGCTCGTAGGCCTGGTGGTCCAGCGCAAAAAAGCGTTTCATCCCCAGGTGCCCGCAGCCGAGAATTTCTTCGTTGAGCTCGGCGCGAAATTTCTGAAAATCCGACAGGCTTTCTGGCATTGTCGCCTCCGATAGAAGTCCAGCCGCGTGTCGCAACGGCTACAACTGTGTGTCCGTCGCCACGCGGGGCCGTTATTATGCCGAATCCACTCGCGCTGCACTAGAACCACGCTGAGCCTATCGCCTTCTCCCAAGACGAATTGCGCGACGGGGCGGCGCCGCTGGCGGTTTGGCGACCCGGCAGCGGAATTACCTTGACAAGCCGGGCTCTTTGCTTTATATAGCAAAGTACTTCGCAGAACAGCGCCGCGCCCAAGGAGGCTGTCCCGTGCTCAAGCGTATCGCCGCCATCACCTTCATTTTTCTCTGCACCACTGTCGCCTGGGCTGTCCTCGGCGCCACCATCATGGCCCGCACCTACTCCGCCGACGCCGCCTTGCGCGACCGCGTGCATTCCAGCTGGGGTTCCCCACAGGTCCAGCGTCCCCCCAGTGCCACCTGGAGCTATACCGTCCCACGGGCCACAGAGACCACCGAAGACAACCGGAAGGTCACCCGCGTGATCAACGAAACCATCTCGCACTCACTTCCCCTCGAAGGAAGCGACGTGGACGTTGTACTGGCGCTGGAACACCGCCAGAAGGGCCTCCTCTGGTACAGCACCTACAAAGTGTCGTTTACGGGCACCTACACTTTTCGCAACGACTCCAAAGAGAGTCGCGTGGTCACCTTCCGATTGCCTTTCCCCTCCGCCCAGGCGCTCTATGACGATTTTGGACTCATGCTCGACAACAAGCCGCTGGAGGTCACCCAGTTGGCAAACGGCGCGGAAAGCCAGGTCACTCTTGTGCCGGACCAGATTGTCCAGTTGAAGGCACGTTACAACTCGCAGGGTGTCGAAAGCTGGCGTTACGAGTTTGGCGGAGATGTCGCCGCAGTGCGGAATTTTCACCTCCACGCAACCACCAACTTCAAGGGCGTGGATTTCCCCGACAACACGCTCTCTCCCACCGAAAAACGTGAAATCCCCGCTGGCTGGGACCTCACCTGGAACTACAAGAACCTGCTCTCCGGGTTTCAGATCGGCATCGTCATGCCGGCGAAACTTCAGCCGGGGCCGTTGGCAGGCCGCATCAGCTTTTTCGCGCCGGTCTCGCTGTTTTTCTTTTTCTTCTTGATGTTCATCCTCACCACGCTGCGCAACATCGAGTTGCATCCCATGAACTATTTCTTCCTGGCCGCGGCGTTTTTCTCTTTTCACCTGTTGCTGGCCTACCTGGTGGACCACATTTCGATCCATGCGGCTTTTGCGATTTCCTCCCTCGTGGCGATTTTTCTGGTGGTCAGCTACCTGCGATTGGTGGTGGGGATACGCTTCGCCGCAGTGGAAGCGGCTCTGGCGCAGTTCCTCTACCTGGTGCTTTTCTCCTACGCCTTCTTCTTCGAGGGCTTCACTGGCCTGGCGGTGACCATCGGCTCGATCCTGACGCTGTTCGTAGTGATGCAGATGACCGGGCGCGTGCGCTGGTCGGAAAAGTTCGTCTCGGCGAGAAGTTAGGAACTGAGATGGGTTGTGGGGACGCGGCGTGCTACGACTGCCGCGGCCGCAGCTATCTCTCGTGCTTCGCGGTTTCTTTGGCTGTCTTGACCGCCTTGCGAATGGCTTCTTCAATACCGGCGGCGCGCGACCAGGTCAGCCCGACGGAATTCATCTGGATGATGCCTTCGTGGTCGAGGAGGATATAAGTGGGAAAAGCTCGCACTTGAAAAGAACGCTGCACCTTGGCGTCGCGGTCCAGATACTGCGGCCATTCCATCTTGTTCTTTTCCACAAATTCCCGCCAGAGCGATTCGTCCCGATCTGAGCTGACCGAAATCATCACAAAAGGTTCTTTCGAAAACTTCTTCCACACCAGGCGCATGTCGGGCACCGACTCCACACACGGCGGGCACCAGGTACCCCAGAAGTCGAGCAGCACGACCTTTCCGCGCAGTTCCTCCGAATCGAGGTAGTCGCCCTGCATCGTCGAAAAAGAAAAGTCCGGAGCAAAATCTTCGCGCGCGCGTCGTGGGTTATCGACCAAACGCCGCGCCTCTTCAACCTGCGGGCCATTCTCCTCATCCTCAACAAACCGCCTGAGTTCTCCGATCCCGTCGGCATCCTGGTGCAGGCGGAGAAGCGCGACTCCCAGGTTGAACCGGGCCACGCGGAGGCTGTCGTCCGCCTCCAGCGCCTTGCGCAACTCCGCCTCAGCCTCCTGCAGTTTTTTCTGGTCTTTGTAGCCCGCCAGGGACAGCAGCGAAAGCGCCTTCATGTTGTGGGCTCGCGCGCTCTGCCCGGCATCATTTCCTGTCAGCGCTAGGATCTGGTCGCACGTCGTGATGGCGTTTTTGTGCGCTTCGAGCTTCTGGTACGCCTGCGCGATACCCCACAGGCATTCCACGCAGTTGTTCCCGCGCTGGGCGTTGGCCCGCTTGAACGCCTTCAGCGCGTCGTCGTACTTCCCCTGCCGCATCCACACGCGCGCCTGGTCCAGCTCTTGGTCGGGGTCGCCCTGCTGCGAAGTTGCATGCGCCGTTACCCGCGGCTGGCTCACACTGGAAAGCAGAAAGAAAGAGACGAGAAATGCAAGGAGCAGATACCAGGATCGTTGACGCATCGGATCCTCCCCGCTGGACTTTCTCTTGGCACCTCGATGATCGGCCACCCTTCTGACGGCCGTTATACCCAATTCGATAATGAGTCATGTATTCCTGGTCGTTCATCCGCAGGGTGTTCCGGCAGCTTGTGAGTGTGGTTTGGCCACGCAGGAACTTCATGCAGGCGAATTCAGCGCACTTCGGCTGCGCTGAATGGCAGCCGGTGACAAAAACTCACGGCGGCGAGAAATCTGCCTTATACTCTCCGTGCTTTTGAACGCTCCAACCGAGGTTTCTCGATGCCCGAGCGCCCTTCCATCCTGCTGTGGGTGTTCTTCCTGGCCTACTTCACGTTCGGCATGATCACCAACGTCCTGGGGGTGATCATTCCCGAAGTCATCAAGCAGTATCAACTGAGCCTGTTTGCGGCCGGCTTCCTGGCTTTCAGCTTCTTCGTGGCTTACGGCATCTGTTCCATCCCCGCCGGCCTTCTGATGGACCGCTTCGGGGCGAAGCCGCTGGTGCTGCTCGGCGTGATCCTGATGGCCCTCGGTTGCTTCGTGGTGGCCTGGGCGCAGAGCTATCCGGTAATGCTGGCCATGATTTTTGCGGTCGGGGTCGGCGTCACCGTCTTGCAGACCGCCGGCAATCCTCTGATCCAGCACCTGGATCGTCCGGAGAATTATCACCGCAATTTGACCCTGACCATCGGCTTCTGCGGCATCGGTGCCTTCCTCGGACCCTTCATCCTGGCGTTCATCCGCGGGACGGGCCGAAGCTGGCAGAGCCTCTACATCTTTTTTGCGGGGCTGTGCGTGGTGTTGCTGGCGCTGCTGGTTCTTTCGCGCTTTCCGTCGCTGGCGATGGCCACCGGCGACCGCATCCGCGTCGACCAGTTGGGCAAGCTGTTGAAGAATCCTCTCGTGCTGACCTACTGCCTGGGCGTTTTCTTCTATGTCGGTGCCGAGGTAGGAACAGCGTCGTGGATCGTGAAATTTTTCGAGCGCGTTCACGGGCTTTCCGCCGAGGTCGCGAATGTCGAAGCTGCCAGCTTCTTCCGCAAAGTCATGCCCACCCTGCCAGCGCTGATTGTGGCGCTGTTCTGGGGCATGCAGGGCACGGGGCGCCTGGTGAGCGGCGCGGTCCTGAACAAACTCGGCAGCCGGAGAATCCTGCGGCTCTATGCCTTCCTGACCGTGGTTTCCCTCCTGGTCGCCAACTATGGCTCCCAAACGATGACCGCCGTCGGATTTGTGGCCTGCGGATTTTTCACCTCCGTCCTGATCACGCTGATCTTCAGCGGGACGATCAAGAGCTTCACCGAAAACCACGGCACGATCTCCGGACTTCTCTGCACCGCCATCGTGGGTGGCGCCCTAGTGCCGCCCTTAGTGGGATGGGTGGGCGACAACTTCGGCATGCACCTGGCCATGCTGATGCCCACGCTGTGTTTCGCGTACGTCTTCGGACTGGCCATGTTCGGCCGCGCCCAATACGAGTGAGGAATCCTTATGCGTAGAGCCACAACGACGCAGCAACTGACCATCGGCGTTGATGTCGGCGGCACTAAAATCGCCGGAGGTCTGGTGACCGGCAAAGGCCGCCTCCTCAAGTCACTGGTGGTCCCGACACTCGCCGCGAAAGGTCGTGACGCCAGCGTGGGGCAGATTTTCCGATTGATCGGGCGGCTGATTCGCCTCGCTGGCGGGAAGGCCAACCTGCGGGGCGTTGGTGTCTGCTGCCCCGGCCCCCTGAATCCGAAGACCGGCGTGGTGATCAACCCTCCCAATCTTCCTGGATGGCGCAACGTGCCGCTCGCCAAGTTGGTCGTCGAGCGGTTCGGCTTGCCCGCCGTCGTGGAAAACGACGCCAACGCCGCTGGCTTGGCCGAGGTGCTGTTTGGCGCGGCAGTCGGCTGCCAGGACATTTTTTACGTCACCGTCAGCACGGGCATCGGCACCGGCATCATCATCGACAAAAAGATTTATCACGGCAAAAACGGCGTGGCTGGCGAAGGCGGGCACGTGCCGGTTGACTTCCGCAGCCCGTACATTTGCGGCTGCGGGACGCACGGCTGCATTGAGGCGCTCGCCTCGGGGCCCGCGATGGCGCGCCGCGCTCGCGTCCTGCTGGAACAGCAACCCGGCACGCCGAGCCTGCTGCGAACCCTCACTCGCGGCGATCTGAGCAAAATTACGCCGACGCTGATTGCCGCCGCCGCACGCCGCCGCGACCCCATCGCCCAATCCATCCTCGACGAGACCGGATTTCTCCTGGGCGTGTGGCTGGGCAGCATGATGTCGCTCTTCGATCCCGATGCCATTGTGATCGGCGGCGGGGTCTCGCAAATCGGAAAACCTCTGTTCGACAAAATCCGCGAAACGCTCCCGCACTACACCATCCATCGCAGCTTCGTCCCCAAACTTCCCATCCTGCCCGCGAAACTCCAGAAGGACGTGGGCATCTACGGCGCCGCCAGCCTTTTCCTTCCCCTCGCCGACTGATCCGCACCGAGTTGCAGCAAGCCCCGTCAGGGGCGGCAGAGAATAGCCCAGGGCTTCAGCCCTGGGTTAAGCGGTGGCGCGTAGCGCCTTCCACTCTGCCGAAGGCCGACGCGGAGTTCCGTCCCGCTCCCGGAGCTTCGGGAGCGGGACGCGACGCAGCGTCCTTCAACCAGGAAATGATAGCGCCAAACAACTGATAGCTCTTCCTGCCCGTTGACATTCTCTGTGCAAGCCTCATAGCATCGGCGCGAATCTCTCGGGCCATTCTCCGGGAGGCCCTTATGCGATCTTCTCTGCGCTCGGCGTTTACCCCGACGAAGTCGGGGCGCTCTCTGCCCCGGACCGCACGGTACGGGGCTCTGCGTTCCCTGTTTTCTCTGTGTCCTCTGTGCTCTCTGTGTCCTCTGCGATATGTCTTGTTTTTCCCTTCTCTTCTTTGGTGCGCTTCGTGTTTTCTCTCTTCCCTGCGACCTGTGTGTTCTCTGCGATCTCTGCGATATGTTTTGCTTTTGTCTTTTCTTCTTTCCGCCGCTCCCCTACTCCCAGCGCAAGCTCCGCCGGGCATCCCGCGCTTCGACCTACCTTCGAGCGGCCTGGAATGGAAAGAACTCGCGCATCCGCAGAAATACTTCGACGCCACCGGACGCCGCGCCGCCGTCTTCGGCAAGCAGACCGGCCAACTCGAAGCCTGGGTCTATCCCATCAAGGTGTTGAAGGGCTTCCGCCTCGAATTCCGCCAGGAAGGTATGCCCGAGCCGGTCCGCGGCGAAAATTATCTGGAACAAATCATCGTTCGACCGGAATCCACCACGCTGGTTTACGTCCATCCGAACTTCACCGTTCGGCAAATCATCTGGATTCCGCTCGAAGAGCCCGCCGTCGTGATGTTCTTCGACGTGGATAGCACCAAGCCACTCACCATCACCGCGAAATTCGTTCCCGAGTTCAAGCCGATGTGGCCGGCGTCGCTCGGCGGCCAGTACAGCTACTGGATCGCCGAAGAAAAAGCCTTCGGGCTCACCGACGCGACGAGCAAGCCGACGGCGGTGGTCGGCTCACCCGCCGTCGGCGCCTTCACCGAGCATATGGACCACGCGCTCGTCGGCGGCGAAATGCTGCTGCAATTGAGCGTCTCGCCCGAGCAGGCGCGCACGATGCTCGTGCCGCTGGCGATTTCGCTCAGCATGGACGGCGCGCGCCAGGCCCGCGAAATCTACCGCAGCGTCCTCGACCGCCTGCGCCCGCTTTTCGAAGCGCGCGTGAAATATCACCGCGATTTTTTGGCGCGCACGATGGAGATCGAAACGCCCGACGCGGAGCTGAACCGCGCCTTCACCTGGGCCAAAGTCGCAATTGACGCCGGCTGGGTCTGCCATCCCACCTACGGCTGCGGGCTCGTCGCCGGCTACGGCCCCGCGGGCGATTACGAGCGCCCCGGCTTCGCTTGGTGGTTCGGCGGCGACGCGCTGATGGCTACCTGGGCAATGGAAGATTACGGTGATTTCGAGGGCGCGCTTCAAGCGCTGCGTTTCTTGAAAGCCCGCCAGCGTGCCGACGGCAAAATGATGCACGAAATGACCCAGAGCGTGGACCTGGTAGACTGGTTCGGCAAATACGGCTTCGCCTACTACCACGCCGACACCACGCCGATGTATCTCTACTCGATCGCCGAATACTGGCGGCGCACCGGCGACAAAAAATTTCTCGAAGAATTCTGGCCATCCGCGAAAAAAGCCTACGAGTATTGCCTGAGCACCGTGGACCCCGCCGACGGCTTGATGGACAACACCAAGGCCGGCCTCGCCGCCGTCGAAGTCGGACCTCTCCGCGGCAAAGTCACCAAAGACATCTACCTCGAAGGCTTCTGGCTCGCCGGGTTGGGTGCGGTGGGTGAAATGGCAGGCTCGATGGGGGACGCGCAGCTTGCTGACGATGCCAAAACGCGCCAGTCACAAGCGGCAAAATCCATTTACGACAAATGGCTGGATCCTCAAGGCAAGTATTTCGCTTTCGGTGTGAATGCCGCGGGAAAGCGCGTCGACATGGTGGGGATCTGGCCCGCAGTGATGCTGGCGTTAGGAGGTTATTGCTGGCCTCTCTTCTGTGATGGGTCTGCCGGTTTTGACGTCCTCGCCCGGCCCGAGCTCGCTACCGATTGGGGAATGCGTTGGATTTCGAACAAAGACTCGCTATACGACCCGGTCAGCTACAACAACGGCACCGTCTGGCCTTTCATGAGCGGCATCGTCGCCTGGGCACAATACTCACAGGGCCATCCCCTCGCAGGCTTCGCCACTCTCTCCTCCATCGCGCACCTCACCGGCGTCCAATCCCCCGGCCACATGCCCGAGCATCTGAACGGCGACCGCAATACCCCTGGCGCCCGCTCGGTCCCCCACCAGCTCTTTTCTTCAGTAGGGGTCATTGTCCCCTTCATTCGCGGGTTGTTAGGACTGCGGGTCTGGCCACCAAAACCATTGGGTGAAACTAGGGCGTGGCAGTCTTTCGATTTTGGACCTTTCCTCCCGGCGAATTGGGATGGACTTCGTTTCCGCCGGTTCTCGCTTCGGGGACATCTCGTAAGCGGTGAGATTCGCCGCAAGCCAGGTCGGTTGGAAATCAAGTTGGAGAAGGAAGATGATGCTGACCTGCCAATATCGATGCCTCTGCCTCTGCCGCTCGGCGCGACCCTTCGAAGAGTTCTCATCGATGGAATGCCAGCCCAATCCGCACCTTCCCAAAGTGCCGAAGCAACTGTGGCCTGGACACAACTGGAACTGAAGCGAAGAACTGAAGTAGTAGTCGAATACGAAGGTGGAATCGGCATCGTGCCTGTTGCACCTAGGCCTGCGCCTGGCGACCGCACGACCTCGCTGAAAATTCTTAACGTCGCGCAGCAAGCCGAGAACAAAACGTGCCCGTTGCAGGTCACAGTGGCGGGCCTGGGTGGGCGGACGTATGCGCTCGACCTCGTCACCACGCTGCCGCAAATTCGCGCCGAAGGCTTCACCCTGCGCAAAACAGAAAACGGTTTCCGCCTCGACGTCCCCTTCGAAGGCACCGACTATGTCACCCGCCAGGTCTGCATCGCCTGGTAGCGGCGACCACTTCAAACGGGAGGGCACGGCTTCAGCCGTGCCGTTAGCGACGCAAAAGAGGCGGGCTTTAGCCCCTGAGGTTCGATCCGAAGGTTGGTGTAGCCCGCGTCTTCAGAAGCGGGGCAGTTGTCGTTGCCTTGGCCCAAAAACCCCGCCTCTAAAGAGGCGGGCTACATTTGTTCTCGTGCTGGCATTTGCCCTTTTGGCTAACCCCGCTTCCGCGCAATTACCCCTCAGCAATCTCAACGTCCGCCCGCACGACCCGCTTTACACCACCTACGCCGCACCGCTTACGCGCTCCGAATATTTCGTCGACGAGGCCTACCATCTGAATTTCTACACGCCTGCCGAAGGCGTGAAATACACCACCGACACGGCCGGCGAATTCGCGCTCGGATGGCGCCTCGGCAAAATCGTCGCCATCGCCTCAAAGGATTTCTACCGCGGGCCCGTCGTGCGCCGCTCCTACACCGACGTCGTCGAAGTCGAATACTGGCCCTTCGCCACGGTCCAGGTGCGCGAAACGTTCGTTGTGTACAGCTCGCGCCTCGCTCTGCTTGACGTCGAAGTCACCAGCCACAGCTCTCGCCCGCAGGAAGTCGTCGCCTTCGCCTACTACCAGAAGCCCGAGCCGGTCGCCGCCGCCGAATTCCGCGACAACCAGTTCGTCACCTTCACCCACACGGTCGATCCGCGGACTTGGTCGGAAAGCGATCACCCGCAATTCGAAAAAACTCTGCGCGACATTTTTCTGCTGAGCACCCCGGCCGACACCTGGGGCGGCTATCGCAGCGACGAATTGCTGCGCGAACTCGCGACGCGCGAAACGCTGAACGCACAGATTTCGGGCGCGCTCCGCAGTTTCGCTCTGGGAAAGAAACTGACACTCGCGCCCAACGGCACCGCGCGTCTGCGCATCGTTCGCGGTGTTCAGCCCGGCTCGCAGGATGTCGCCAATCTCGTCGCCAGCGCGCGCAAGCTACTTGACCAGCCGCTCGCGCCGCTCATCGCCGAAAGTGAAGCGCAGTACAAGAACATCCCGCGCCTCTCGCTCCCAGACAAAGATTGGGAGCTGGCCTATTGGAGCGCCTTCAATCTGGTCCGCCAGCAGATGATGCCGCCGGAAGGCGAGGCCCGCTTCAACTACTACGTCTTTTCCCGCGAGCCCACCTGGAGCTGGGGCCACGACGGCCAGGTGTTTCACGAAAGCCTCTCGATGCTGAGCTACGCGTTTATGGACGGCGCGAGCGCCGAGGATTCGCAGCGGCTGTACTTCACGCGGCAGTCGCCCAACGGCTACATCGCCTACCGCATCGGTCCCTACGTCACGCGCACGTTTCCCGAAGGCGGCGAAGAAACCAGCAGCGCGCCGTTTTTTGCGTGGACGAACTGGGAGGTCTACCAAGCCACGCGCGACCGCAAATTCCTTGAAGAGGCCTATCGCGCGAGCGCCGCCTACGCAGACTACATGCTCCGCACGCGCGACAAAGATGGCGACGGGATGCTCGTTTGGGGCGGCAACGCGGTGCTCGAATGCGTCCGCGACGGCTACGGCGTCATCTGGCAACTCTTCGGTCACACGCCTGAATCGCCGAAAAAGGTGAAGTCGCTCGACCTCTCCACGATGATGGTTAACGAGATGCGCTCGCTCGCGCAGATGGCCGAGGCGCTTGGCAAACCTGACGAGGCACGCGACTGGACGCGCCGCGCCGACCATCTGGCTGAACTCATCCGCACGCGCATGTGGGACCCGCAGGACGGCTTTTTCTACAACCTCGCGCGCGACTCGGGCACGTTCGCGACGAAAGACAACGTCAATTTGAAACGCAAAGAGATTATCGGCTTCCTACCGATGTGGGCGGGCGTCGCGTCGAAAGAGCAGGCCGCGCGGCTCGTTCAGCACCTGACGAACCCGGAAAGTTTCTGGCGCAAATTCGGCGTGCCCACGCTGGCCGCCGACGACCCCTACTACAACCCTTACGTCACTCGCTGCTGCCAGTGGAACGGCGCGGTGTGGCTGCTGTGGGACTACCTGGTTTTCCGCGGCCTGCTCGACTACGGCTACCGAGAAGAAGCGGAAGAACTCGCGCACCGCGTGATGGACGGCGTTTTGTTTCAGCTCCGCAACAACCATCGCTTCTGGGAGTCCTACAGCCCCGACTACACTCAGCTCAGCTCGCCGAAGAATTACCTGTGGGACACCATCCTCGCGCGCATGATGGTCGACCTCTACGGCTCGCGCCCGGCGAAGTAGCCACCGCCGGTTTTCTTCAGGTCTTCCACTCTTGCACTTTGTCACCCTTCCACTCTTCAACTCTTTTGCTATACTTCGCCGCGGTCGCCTATGCACCTTCACTGGATCGACTACGCCATCATCGGCGTCTACTGCGCGTTTGTGCTGGGCGTGGGCCTGGTGCTCAAGAAGTTCATGCGCACCAGTCTCGACTTTTTTCTTTCCGGCCGACGCATTCCCGCCTGGGTGACCGGCCTTGCCTTTCTTTCCGCGAATCTCGGCGCGCTCGAAGTCATGGGCATGGCCGCCAGCGGCGCCAAGTACGGTATGCTCACCAGCCACTTCTACTGGGTAGGCGCCATCCCGGCGATGATTTTTGTCGGGCTGTTCATGATGCCCTACTACTACGGCAGCCGCGCGCGTTCCGTGCCGGAATATCTGCGCCTCCGCTTCGACGAAAAGACGCGCGCCTTCAACGCGCTCACCTTCGCGGTGATGACTGTGCTCGCCAGCGGCATCAACATGTACGCAATGGCCATCGTTTTCCAGTTGATGCTCGGCTGGTCCATCCACGCGACGATTCTGCTGTCGGCCGCCGTCGTGCTCATCTACACCTATCTCGGCGGGCTCACCTCTTCGATTTACAACGAGGTGCTGCAATTTTTCCTGATCGTGCTCGGCATTCTGCCGATTGCGATTCTCAGCGTGATCGAAGTCGGTGGGTGGCAGGGGCTCGCGGCGCGGCTGCCGCACGGCTACACGAATACCTGGAGCACGCTGGGCCACGCCGCCGACAATCCGATGGGTATTGAATGGTTCGGCGTGGTGATGGGTCTTGGTTTCGTACTCTCGTTCGGCTACTGGTGCACTGACTTCCTTGTCGTGCAGCGCGCGATGGCCGCGCGCGACATGGCCGCCGCGCAGAAGACGCCCCTCATCGCCGCGTTCCCGAAAATGCTGATCCCGTTTCTGGTGATTGTGCCGGGGATGATTGCGTGGGCGATTCTCCCGCATAACGACTTCCTGCCCGGCGGGCAAGGAGAATACAACTACAACCTCGCGCTGCCGCTGATGCTGAAGCACTACTATCCGGCGGGCATGCTCGGCGTCGGGATCACCGCGCTGCTGGCCAGTTTCATGTCCGGGATGGCCGGCAACGTCACCGCCTTCAACACCGTCTGGACCTACGACATCTACCAGTCCTACATCCGCCGCGACGCGCCCGATCGCCACTATCTCGCCATGGGCCGCTTCGCGACTATCACCGGCGTGCTGCTCAGCATCGGCGCCGCCTACGTCGCGCTCCAGTTCCGCAACATCATGGACTACCTCCAGCTCATCTTCTCGTTCGTCAACGCCCCGCTGCTGGCCACCTTCCTGCTCGGGATGTTCTGGAAACGCGCCACGCCCAACGGCGCTTTCTGCGGACTCGTCGGCGGCACCTCCGCGGCCGCGCTGCACTACTTCGCCACCAAGGCCGGGGTGGTCGAGTATTCGAGCGACATGGCCGCGAATTTCTATGGCGCCATCTATGCCTGGACCGCCTGCTTTGCGCTGACAATTCTCATCAGCTTTTTCACGCGCCCGCGGCCCGACAGCCATTTGAAAGGCTTGGTTTACTCGCTGACCGAAAAACCGAGCTATCGCCGCCTGCCGTGGCTCAACCGCCCGGCGACGCTGGCCTGGCTCGTCGCCATTTTCACGATTCTTTTCAACTGGATTTTCCGATGAGTGCCTCGCCCGAGCTCGACATTCGCTGGCCGATTGGGTTGCTGTTCGCCGCCATTGGCGCGCTGGTCTCCGGCTACGGATTGTTCCACGCCGGCGACGCGCAGCCCCTCGGCGTCAATCTGAATTTGTGGTGGGGACTCGTGATGTTGCTATTCGGCTTGGGTTTGCTCTGGGGCGCCCGCCGCGCCAGCAAGAGCTAAGGTGTGCCTTGTACCGAAGATCTGTGGGTCAGGGCTTTAGCCCTGACATCAAGGGGCCTTGGAAATCCGGGGACTTCAGTCCCTGAAGGTGATTGAGCCCCGTAGGGGCCAAAGAAAGTAGCCCAGGGCGTCAGCCCTGGGAAACAAGGGCGTGCGAAGCACGTTCCTTGCTGCCGCAGGCCGACGCGGAGTCCCGTCCCGGCTCACTGGGACGAGGACGCAGCGTCCCCATTCAAACGAGAACGGAAGAGAATTGTCCGTGCTGGATCTCAACTCTCTCCGCAGGGAATTTCACGAACGCTTCAGCGGCACTCCGCGCATTTTTCGTGCGCCCGGCCGCGTCAATCTGATTGGCGAGCACACCGACTACAACGACGGCTTTGTCCTCCCCATCGCGATTGACCGCGCCTGCTACGTCCTCGCACAGTCGCGCGCCGACCGCACTCTGCGCATCCACTCGAAGCAGTTCAATGAAACTATGGAGTTCGCGCTCGATGCACCACGCGGCCCAGAGCACACTTGGTCCGACTACGTCCGCGGCGTCGCCTGGGCCCTCGCTGAAGCTGGCTGCCCGCCCACCGGCGCGGATCTGCTCATCGCCAGCGAAGTGCCGCTCGGCTCCGGCCTCAGTTCCTCGGCTGCCATCGAAGTTGCCACTGCATTCGCCCTCCTCGGCGTCGCCAGCCACACGCTCGAACGCAAGCCCATCGCGCTCGCCTGCCAGCGCGCCGAAAACGAATTCGTCGGCATGCGCTGCGGGATTATGGACCAGCTCACCGCCTGCTTCGGCCGCGAAGGCCACGCGCTACTGATTGACTGCCGCTCGCTCGACATCGCACCAGTACCTTTCGACGAGTCCCGCGTCCGCGCCGTCGTCGCCAACACGATGGTCAAGCACGCGCTCGCTGCGTCGGAATACAACGCTCGCCGGCGCGAATGTGAAGACGCCGCCGCACGTTTCGGCGTTCGCGCCCTTCGCGATGTCAGTTGGCAAAACATTGCCTCTGTCGCCGCCGCTTGGCCCGAAAATGTTCGGGCCCGCGCCCGCCACGTCACCACCGAGAACACGCGCGTCTCTGCTGCTGCGGACGCGCTACGCCGCGGCGATTTCAACGAAATGGGCCGCCTGATGGCCGCCTCGCACAAGAGTTTGGATGAGGACTACCAGGTCACCTGCGACGAATTGAACGCGATGGTCGCGCTCGCCGGCGAACTGCCCGGCTGTTTTGGCGCGCGCATGACCGGCGGCGGCTTCGGTGGCTGCACCGTCAATCTCGTCAACGTTTCCGACGCTGATTCTTTCGCCTCTGCCCTCGCCGTCAGTTACGAACGCGCCACCGGCCTCCGCCCCGAAATTTTCATCTGCCGCTCCGCTCCCGCCGCCTCCGAACTCTGGACGTAACCTTAGGATTCTTTTTGCCAGAAGGGATCTCAGGGACAAATGAAAAGAAGTCGTCCTTCACTGCTCATTGACGCGGCAAACCATGACTCGGTCGTTCTGGTAGGGACAGGTCAGGTCGGAGATGCCGGAGCGCTCCAGAACCACCCAACTCACGCCGAAGCTCTGCTTCAGCCGCCGCAAATCTTCGACGGTGAAACCACTCCAGCCGCGGGTTGCGTTCACCTGCTCGCGCCAGTGCTCGGCCATCGGCGACTGCGGGAACATCGTACACGCGCCGGCATCCTTCCACGCATCGGCCAGCATGCTCCGCTCGGCGATGGCGCGGAAGCCTTGGAGGCCTTCGTCGGGAATCTCCATATGCTTCGGGTCAAGCGCGAAGATTGCGTCCTGCGGTGTGTTTTGACGAATCCAGAGGAAAGCCTCGACCCAGCGATTCTTCGTGGCCACGCCCGGCCATTCAACGTGGCGATCGGCCGGGAAATCAGCCCGCTGGGCGTACCACATCCCCGCGCACAGGGGTGCGAAGATCACCATCCAGAGCCAGATCCGGTTCTTCAGAACCCACTGGCCAAGAAAACCGCCGATGAATAAGAACAGCAGCACATATTCGATCATCAGGCTTCGCATCGGCTGGAGAAAAGTCAGGCCGACAAAACGTTCGGGGACGGTCAGCACCAGGCCGGCGACAAAGTAAATCCCTCCGAAAACGATCAGCGTCCGGCTCAGCAGTTCGAGTGTCGCGAGGCGATTGCGGCGGGCCATCCGGCCGAACCACCAGAACAGAACCAGCGGCGCCAGAATTCCCACCCAGGCGTACCACGGCCAATGAAGGAGGAAGAAGTAAGAACGAGTCTGGACGGCTTCCAAGTAAGCATCCGAGGGACGCTTGAGCGTAAGCCCGAACGGCAGCAGCAGAGCGGCAGGCGCTCCGACCGGCGCAAACTTGCGCATCCCAACGAGCAGCACCAGAAAAGAGAAGCCGAAGACCGCCATGAGCGGGTGGACTGCGGCCGTCAAGACGATCCAGAAGCACGCGCGCACGTACTTCTTCTCGAGCACATCGGCAATGGGGAAGACAACGCCGAATGCAGAGATGGAGCGCGCAGTGAAATACGGGTCCATGATGTTGAGCGCGGTACCGGAAACCGGAAGCGTCAGCAGCGCCGCCACTAGCACGACGCCGCCCCAGCGCGCTCGCGGATCCTCGAAGCAAAGTCGGCTCAGCCGCCAGCACGCCAGCAAAAAGAGGAAGAGGCACGCCACATGCCACAGGAATATCACCACATCAAACGGCAGGTGCGTCAGCCGCACCGACCACGCGACCAGATGCGGGAACACCGTCATCCGCGCGTGTGACTGGAAGAATTCGTCCCCGAAAGGATAGAGCGAGGGATTCAGGAGCTTCTTGATCCCCGGGATGTAAATTTCCGCGTCGTCCGCGCCGGGGTGGTAGCCATGAACCAGCAACGCGCCGCAGGTCAGCAGCAAGAGGAGGAGAAAATCTCTAGGCTTCAAACGGTCACCCCGACATCCGTACGCTTCCGAATACTCTTAGCAACTGACCTCGATTTTCCGTCCTTGTGGGTTGAAGATGCGGAAATTCCCGAGGCCTCGTTTCGCCAGCGCGAATTGCAGGCTGGTGGCCAGCACTCCGAATCCGTAGCGAACGCTGCGCCCGAATTTGATGGAAGACGCCTCCGGAAAATATTTTGTCGGACAGGAAATTTCGCCGATGCGGAAACCGAAGAAGACGGCTTGGGCCAGCATCTGGTTGTCGAACACAAAATCGTCCGAGTTCTCCAGCAGCGGCAGCTTCAGCAGGACTTCCCGGCTGAACCCGCGGAAGCCGGTGTGATATTCAGACAACTTGGCGGGGACAAACAGGTTCTGAAACGCCGTCAAAAAGCGGTTGGCGACATACTTGTAGAGCGGCATGCCCCCCTTCAACGCAGTGTTGCCCAGGATCCGGGAACCTAGCACCACATCGTACACACCGTAGGCAATCATGCTGGCCATCGCTGTGACCAGCCGCGGATTGTACTGGTAGTCCGGGTGGACCATGATGATGATATCGGCGCCGGAAGCAAGCGCTTCGCGGTAGCAGGTCTTCTGGTTTCGCCCGTAGCCGTAGTTCGCCTCGTGCACGAACACCTTCAGGCTGAGTTCTTCGGCCAGGCGAACCGTTCCGTCATCGCTGTGGTCGTCCACCAGGATCTTGATGTCCACGAGATCCGGCAGGTCCCGAACGGTCGCCGGCAAAGTGCCCTCCGCGTTGTAGGCGGGCATGACCACCGCGATGCGACGTCCATTCAACATTGAAAGTCCTGACTTTTACCCTTGCGGCGCTTTCGTACCACCGCAAAGCAGAGAGTCTACATCACCCCCAAAGACTTGTGCGACACCCCTCGCTGCGCGCGAAGCAAAGCGACAATGATTTGCGGCCGTTTAAGAGTCAGGCCTTGAACCACAACGCTCTTCGCGATGTTCCCATGTGCGTCCGAGCGATCGGCCTCCGATCAGGAAGAATACCGCGCGCGTAGTGCCTGCCTCTGCCCTCGGCTCTCTTCTACCCCCAACACTCTTCTTTACCCCGAGCGGAGCGAGCGGCCCTCTCTCCTGCTTCCTCCCTTCCTCCTTTCCTCCCTTCCTCGCTTTCTCTCTTCCGTTCTTCCATTCATTGCTGTTCCACTCTTCTCTGTGCACTCCGTGTCTCTGTGCCCTCTGTGCTGAAGTTTCTCGCTTTTCGCTTTTCGCTTTTCGCTTTTTGTTTTTTGGATTTTTCGGCTTTCGCCTATTTCCCTTGGACCTTCGACCTTTGACGAAATCTTCAACTCTTCGACACTTCGACGTTCTCTCCGCACTCCTCCCGTTGTACGATGTACTGTAAGCGGGCCCGTAGCTCAGCGGTTAGAGCAGCGGACTCATAATCCGTTGGTCCCAGGTTCGAATCCTGGCGGGCCCACCAAGTAACCCTCCTGCCGTCAAGCGGCCACGGGCGTCGCTGTGCCGCGCCCGCTCAGGGCAAACCGCGCATTCCCATTGTTCTCACAGTGGTTCTAGCGGTTTCTTCACGGCACCAGTTCCTAGCGGCACCCCGAGCAGTTCTGCTGGCAAATCATGCCTCGCCACAGCATTGACGCCAGAAAGCCCGGTAGAGTAGAAGTACTCTGGTCTCACCCTTGGGTTTCCCAGATCGAGCGCCGCGCCCGGGGAGAACCTCATGACCGACGAGGTTCGCCGCTCGCGAATCGTGGCCTTCGTCGCCGGGCTGGCCCCTATCGTCCTATTGGTCGCGCTCTCACTGATTGTAAATCCAGGCCCCGACCCAAATGACCCCTTGTACAACCTGGTTATGATTCCCTATGTCGTCGCTCTGATCATCGCGTCCATTCTCGGAGGTAGGGCCGCTTCAAAGCTCCACCGATCCGCGTGGAGCTGGGGACTTCTCGCGTTCTTTCTGGCTGCATTGCCCCTATGTGTCCTTGCCTTTCGGAAGCCCGGCACCCCTCGGCAGTCGGAGCCGCACGGCATCACCCCGAGTGTGCTTCCTCCATTCCGTGCAAGCGCCGAGCAGCCTGCCACCGAACCGAGGGCCGCTGTTCCGGCGGTCGCCCCATCCGCAGCGCCTATTCCCCCTTTGCCTGCCGGGCCTGCGGCGACCAACTGGAAAGAAGAGATCGCTCGCTTGAGGTTGCTTACGAAGGCTTATGTTCTCGAACTCGATGCACCACCAGATGTCCCGCGCTCCGTACAATCTGATCTCACCCCGTTCTGGCCCGTGGTAGCGGCCCTGGAACACGATGAGTCCGTCCGCGGCGTGGTTCGCCTGCCTGAGGTGTGCTTGCTGTGCGGCTTGTCGCCAGGGAAGGACATCGAAATCTGCGCTGGCCAAGGGTTGAATGTGTGGAGAGCTCTCCTTGCCTTACATGCCACTGGTCCTGTCGTCGCCATGCGTGGCAGGCTATGCGACCAGTGCGTCACTGCATCCGAACTACTGCCGGGCATCATGCTCATCAACCACCGAAGAAACAGGTGGAGACGCATCTGGCTGTTGAAGCTCGCCGTACTGAATGACAGGATTGCGTCCCGCATCTCAGATCTCAACCGTGACCGCCTGCTATCCTGGAACACGTCCCTCAGCGTGTGGGCCCAAGTGAAAGCCATTTTCCAGCACCATCGGGTCTACCGGAGCGGCCAAGAGGTGAGCAGCGAGAAGCTGGTTGTCGATCCGAACCTTTGGAGGCAGATTCCCTAGCGCATCCTTTCCCTGCGGAGCAGGGCCTATGCGCGAGTCCACGGAAAACTAGTCGGAGGACGCCATGCTGCTAGACGACCCGGTCAAGAAGATGCTCAGAGAGAAGGAGATCAGGCAAAGGGATCGTTCGATGCGGACCCTGCAAGGCCACATCGAACCCGTCGAGTCTGTGGCCTTTAGTCCGGACGGGTTGCTTCTGGCTTCGGCGAGCGAAACAGTGAAGCTTTGGGAAGTGACAAGCGGGCGTGTCGTGCAGACTCTTCCAGGCCACATCAAATGTGACCCCTCATTGGCCCGCTTCAGTCCTGATTATGTCTACTCCGTGGCCTTCAGTCCGAACGGTCGATATCTGGCTTCGGGGAACTTGGGGGGAGTAGTGACACTCTGGGAGGTGGCCAGCGGGTGTGAAGTGCGGACTCTGATCGGCCACGCCGATAATGTCAGCTCAGTGGCCTTCTGTCCGGGTGGATGGTATCTGGCGTCGGGGGGCAAGGATGAGACGGTGATGCTATGGGAAGTGGGCAGCGGAAGCGAAGCGCAGACTCTGGTAGGCCACGCCAGTAGTGTTATGTCCGTCGCGTTCAGTCCCGACGGGCACTATCTGGCTTCGGGGGGTGAAGACAACACGGTCAAGCTTTGGGCAGTGCCAGGCGGGCGAGTCGTGCAGACCCTCCCAGGCCACACCAATTATGTCGCCTCCGTGGCCTTCAGTCCGGACGGATTCTGTCTGGCTTCGGCCAGTGGGGACAAGACGTTGAAGCTTTGGAAAGTGGCCAGCGGGCGTGAAGTGCGGACGCTTTCGGGCCACACCGCGTGGGTTTCTTCGGTAGCCTTCAGTCCGGACGGCCGACTTCTGGCTTCGGGGAGCGGGGACGACACAGTCAAGCTTTGGGAAGTGGCAAGCGGGCGCGAGGTGCGGACCTTGCTGGGCCATTTACTCCCCGTTGAGTCCGTGGCCTTCAACCCAGATGGTCGGCTGCTGGCTTCGGCGAGCAGGGACAAGACGGTGAAGCTCTGGGACGTAGCGAGCTTGGCAAAAGCGACCTAGCCCGCGTGGTTATCCGAGTGGAGTGGGCATTCTCCTTTCTACCTTGAATCGTGCCTCCGCACTATCACCCGGTTCGCGCACTCCCGGCTGCAGAAGAGCTTGTTCCGCCGCTCGCGGACGAACGGCCGCAGGCAGTGCGGGTCCTGGCAGAAGGCGACCTCCGAGCGAGACGCCGCGTCCTGGGAGGGCTGGAGATGTCTCCGGGGGTGCCGCGTTTAGGCGATTACTGGGCCATTGCGGCGGCGTGGCACTGCCAAGCTTGCGTCGAGAGGATTTCTTCGATCTGCGCGAGCGCGAAATCGATCTCCGCGTCGGTATTGTAGAAATGTGGCGAAAGGCGAATCCCGGCCTGCGGACGATAGTCCACCAGAATCTCGCGCGCAATCAACTCGCGCATCACTTCGTACGCGTGCGGGCAATCCACGGAAACGGTGCCAGCGCGCTCGGCCGGGTTCATCGGAGTATTCACGCGCCAGCCGCGTGCCAGCGCGCCTTCGATCAGCCGCGCGGTCATGCGCATGGATTTTTCGCGGATGCGCTCGACGCCGATCTGGCCAACGATCTCAAGCCCCGGCTGGCAGGCATAGAGGGCTGGAATTTGCGGCGTGCCGTTCAGGAAGCGGAAAGCGTCGTCGCGGCGGTCGATGGGGCCCACTTCGAAATCGAATGGACGGCGATGCGCGAGCCATCCGGTCAGCGTCGGCTTGAGTTTCGCGCGCAGGTCGCTCCGCACGTAGAGGTAGGCCACGCCGGGGCCGCCGCAGAGCCACTTCAGCACGCCACCGACGGCGAAGTCGACTCCCATCGCGCGCAAGTCCATCGGCACAACACCCGCCGCCTGGAACACGTCGAGGATGACGTGCGCGCCCACACGGTGCGCACGCTCGATAATGGCCCGCGCGTCCTGGATGCACGAGCTGCGGAACAGCACATAGCTGACGGGCACAAGTAGCGTCTGCTCGTCAATCGCCGCCAGAAGTTTGTCGAGCGGGATGCGGATGCCGTCTTCGCTCTTCACCATCTCGATGCGCGCGCCGCGTGCCTGCTGCTCTGTGTAGAAATACACGATGGACGGAAATTCCAGGTCCACCAGCACGACTTTGTTGCGCGGCCCGCGAAAATCGAAACACGACGAAATCACCGCCTGGGTGATGGTGACGTTCTGATGGAGCGAGAGGTCGCCCGGCGCCGCGCCCACGAGCGCGCCGACTTTGTCGCCGACGCTGACCGCCATCTCCCACCAGCCCTCTTCCCACGCGCGCACGCCGCGCCGTGCCCAGCTATCCGCGTAGTCGCGCACGCGGTCATAAACGCCACGCGGCATCGCGCCTAGCGAATTGCTGATCATGTACGTGGTGTGCTCCAGGATCGGAAACTCCCCGCGCCATTTCAGCAACTCATCCATCCTTTCGCTCCTGGCCTTCTGGTCTGCTCAAAGACAGACTCTGTTGACATCCTCAGCCCCGTAGGGGCGAGAGAAAGTAGCCCAGGGCGTAAGCCCTGGGTAAAACGACGGCGCGCAGCGCCTTCCGCTCTGCCGACGGCCGACGCGGAGTCCCGCTCTGCGCGGGACGCAGCGTCCACATGATCTCAACACAGCCTCGAAGACTCAAAATATCAGGCTGAGTTGCCACGCCACGCCCCATGCCGCCCGCGCCTCCACCCAAAATAACACAACGAGATAAACGCCAGCCATGGCAGCCCCGTCACCAAGGTGATGTGCAGGTCCGGCACCCACCACGTCGAAAGCGTAATCAGGCTGAGCCCGATGAGACCTCCCCACGTGGTCCACGGGTAGCCGGGTGCGCGGTAGGCCAGCGGCCCCGCGTGCCGCTGGCGGAAGCGCAAGTGCGTGACGAAAATCAGCCACCACACCAGCAGCCCTCCGAAAAACGCCACCCCGAGCATGTAGAGATACGCCGACCGCGGATAAAAAATCGCCACCGGTACCGCCGCCACCATTCCCGCGCTCGAAACCAGCAGCGCGATCAACGGGACGCCGCGCTTGCTCAGGCGTCCCAGCAGCCCCGGCGCGTATCCGCCGCGCGCCAGCGAAAATAGCATCCGCGAGGTCAGGTACAGGTTGCAGTTCACACTGGAAAGTGCGGCGGTCAGCACCACGAAGTTCATCACGCCCACCGCTGCTGGAATCCCCACGGTCGTAAACACGCGCACGAAGGGGCTTTCCGTGAGTCCCGCGAGGTTCCACGGCAGCACGCCCACCAGCACCGCGATGCCGCCGATGTAGAAAATCGCCAGCCGCAGCAGCGTCGTGCGCAGCGCCCGTGGGATGGCCACCTGCGGCTGCTGCGCTTCGCCCGCAGTGACGGCCACGACTTCCATTCCCAGGTAGCTGAAAATGGCCATGGCGATGCCGAACGCCACACCGAGCCAGCCGTTCGGCAGAAAACCGCCGTGCGCCGTGAAGTTCGCAAACCCGATGGCCTCGCGTTGCGGGATCAAACCGAAAAGCAACGCCCCGCCGAGAATCAGGAAGATGACAATCGTCGCCACTTTGATCATCGCAAACCAGTACTCGAACGTGCCGAAGTTCCCCACGCTCCGCGCATTCACATAGAGCAGTGCTGCTGAAAACCCGGCAATCCACACCCACGACGCCACCTGCGGGAACCAGACGTGCATGTAAATCGAAGCCGCCACCACTTCACTGCCGATGGCCACCACCTGCGCAAACCAGTAGGAGTAGCGCGAGACGAATCCCGCCCACGGGTGCAGGTACATTTCTGCGTACACGCCGAACGACCCCGCCACCGGGTGCGCCACAGCCATTTCCGCCAGCGCCCACATCACCGCCAGGGCGATCGCCGCACCCGCGGCGTAACTCAGAATTACCGCCGGCCCGGCCAGTCGCACCGAAATCGCGCTGCCGAGGAAGAGTCCCGTGCCGATCGCGCCGCCCAGCGCGATCATCGAAAGCTGGCGGGGCGTAAGCTGGCGTTCGAGCCCCGCTTCGCGTTCGGCAATAACGTCTGGAAGCTTTTTCATAAGGACCGAGCTTTGCACCGACCGGGAGGGCACGGCTTTAGCCGTGCCGTTGAGGCTGCCTGGAAGCAGGGGGCTTTAGCCCCTGAGAGCCGAGTCACTTCCCCTCCAGTGTGTTCCCTTTATCAGTGAGATAAGTTTTACTCGATATTGGGGAAGTTGCCGCCATCCTAATTTCTTGGGAGAAGCCCCGCCATCCTAGTACCGTTCCGACTTTTTCCCGCTAGTTTTTTTTCGCCCAGCACCACGGCCTGCTCAGTGGGTGTTTGCCGTGGCGTAGCCCCGACAAGTTGGGACGGCACTAGGCTGCGTACACAGGCAAGTCAACGCGCGCCGCCCCCGTGCATCGGAATGGCTACCTGTGACGCCGTTCAGAGGGGCAGAAGGCAAGACGGGAATGTATCGCGGGTCCCTGATTCAGATTCGGGCGGGCGCACCGAAGGTTCCGCCGGCGGGTCATTCCGTTACGGCATCGCGCAATAAGGCATTGTTGGAGCGGCTGCCCGCCAGTCCGTTGGCGTCGGCACGGACCTGCTGCCAGCGGCGCGGGCGGCGTTTCATGTCCAGGACTTTCTTCCGGAGGCGGATCGACTTCGGCGTGACCTCCACGTACTCGTCCTCGGCGATGAACTCGATCGCCGCCTCCAGGGTCAGGACGCGGGGCGGGACCAGCCGGATGGCTTCGTCCGCGGTGGACGCCCGCATGTTCGTTTGCTTCTTTTCCTTGGTGACGTTGACGTCGATGTCGGCATCGCGTGAATTTTCGCCCACAACCATTCCTTCGTAGACCTCGACGCCCGGACCGATAAACAACTCCCCGCGCTCTTGCAGATTCCACAGCGCGAAGGAGGTGGACTTGCCCTCGCGGTCCGCCACCAGCGCGCCCGTAGGACGCGAGGCGAGTTCGCCCCCATATTCCATCCAGCCGTCGAACAGTGAATGCAGCAAGGCCGTGCCGCGCGTGTCCGAAAGCAGCTGGCCGCGCAGGCCGATCAATCCGCGCGAGGGGATGCGAAACTCCAGGCGCACGCGGCCCGAGCCGTGGTTCACCATTTTCATCAGCTCGCCGCGGCGGCTGCCCAGCGCTTCCATGACGATGCCGGTAAAGGATTCCGGACAATCCACGGCGAGGCGTTCCACCGGCTCGAGCCTCCGGCCGTTTTCGGATCGGACCACAATTTCCGGCTTGCCGACCAGGAGTTCGTAACCTTCGCGGCGCATCGTCTCAATCAGGATGGCAAGTTGCAGCTCGCCGCGCCCGAGCACCCGCAAGGAATCAGTGGTATCCATTTCCTCGACGCGGATCGAAACGTTGGTGAGGAGTTCTTTTTGCAAACGGTCGCGCAGATCCCGCGACGTCACCAGATTCCCCTCGCGACCCGCGAACGGGGAGGTATTCACCGTGAAAATCATCGCCAGCGTCGGCTCGTCGATCACCAGGGCCTCGCAGGGTTGTGGAGCCTCCAGGCTGGTAATCGTTTCTCCGATTTGAATCCCGGCTACGCCGGCAATCGCCGCGATATCGCCGCAGGCCACCTGTTCGGCTTCGTCGCGCTCGAGCCCGCGGAACGTAAACAGCTTGGTGATTTGTGTGGGAGCAATCTCCCCCGATAGTTTGGCGATGCCCACCTGCGTCCCCCGGTGAAGCGTGCCGCTGAAGACGCGGCCGATCGCGATGCGGCCGAGATAGTCGCTGTAGTCGAGGTTGGTCACCTGAATCTGCAAACTGCCCGCTGGGTCGCCCACGGGCGGAGGGATCGCCGCCAGAATCGTTTCAAACAGCGGCTGGAGATCGGTCGAGGAGTCGTTCAGCGCCCGGTGTGCCGCACCGGTTCGGGCATTTGTATACAGCACCGGAAAATCGAGCTGATCTTCCTGGGCGTCTAGATCGATGAACAGGTCGTAGATTTCGTCCAGCACCGCTTTGGGCCGGGCATCGGCGCGGTCGATCTTGTTCAGAATGACGATAGGGGGCAGGTGCTGCTGCAACGCCTTTTGAAGCACGTAGCGCGTCTGCGGCAGTGGGCCCTCGCTGGCGTCGACCAGAAGAAGCACGCCGTCCACCATGCGCAGCGCGCGCTCCACTTCGCCGCCGAAGTCGCTGTGCCCCGGTGTATCTACAATGTTGATTTTTGTGTCGTGGTACAGGAGAGCCGTGTTCTTCGCCAGTATGGTAATGCCGCGCTCGCGCTCAAGGTCGTTTGAGTCCATCACGCGATCGACCACGGTCTGGTTTTCGCGGAAGATGCCGCTCTGGCGCAGCATGGCGTCGACCAGCGTCGTTTTGCCATGGTCCACGTGGGCGATAATCGCCACATTTCGGATGGGCTGCGTCATGCCTGCTTCCTTTCCAGGGTGTCCACAAACAAAAGGGGCTGCAAGTGCGACCTTGCAGCCCCTCTGCAAAAGCCACGGTCAAACCGCACTTAACAAGACAATCAGTAAATCACTATCTTACCACGTCCCACGTGTTCCTGCCTCGGACTCGGCGTTGACTTGCCTGCGCGCTCAACCTACATTTGCCGGATGTTGCCGCCGCTCGCAACCCCATCGCGAAGAATCATTCGTCGTTTGGCGGTTGCCGGGACTCTGACTCTTCTCCTGCTTTTTCACCAGGGGTCTCAACACCAAATCTCGGCAACCAGCCATCGAGAGTTTGCCGACAGAAAGAGTGAAAACGCGGTGGTGAAAGAGGAGTTCGTTTTCGAGAAGGCACCTTTTTCGAGCTGTCACGCGTCAACCATCGTCGAAACAAAGGACGGCTTGCTGGCTGCCTGGTTTGGCGGCACGCAAGAAGGCAGCTCGGATGTCGGCATCTGGGCTTCACGCCACACCGCGAATGGCTGGTCGGCGCCCGTCGAAGTCGCCAATGGCACGCAATCAGATGGCAAGCGCCTCCCCAGTTGGAACCCCGTGCTCTTTCAGCCCAAGGACGGGCCGCTTCTGCTTTTCTACAAAGTTGGCCCATCGCCTTCAACGTGGTGGGGCATGCTGAAGATTTCGGAAGACGCCGGCAGGACATGGTCAGCGCCGCGCCGCTTGCCCGACGGCATTCTGGGCCCGATCAAGAACAAGCCCGTGCAACTCGCAGATGGGTCGCTGCTCTGCCCTTCCAGCTCCGAGCAAGACGGCTGGCGCGTCTTCATGGAGCGCACGGACAAGCTCGCGCAAAATTGGCAGCAGACAGGGCCGCTGAATGACCCAAAGGAATTCGAAGCGATTCAGCCGACGATTCTCTGCTACCCCTCGAACAAAATGCAGATTCTGTGCCGCAGCAAGCAGCGCCGAATCACCGAGGCCTGGTCAAACGACGGTGGAAAAACCTGGAGCCGAATGGAGGCCACTTCCCTGCCCAATCCCAACAGCGGCATTGATGCAGTGATGCTTCGCGACGCCCGGGCATTGCTCGTCTACAACCACACGGAAAACGGGCGCAGCCCGCTCAATGTTGCGATTTCAAGAGATGGAAAAAGGTGGAACGCTGCGCTGGTCCTCGAGAACGAAGCCGGCGAGTATTCTTATCCCGCCGTGATCCAAACTTCTGATGGTCTCGTGCACATCACTTACACCTGGAAACGACAGCGGATCAAGCACGTGGTCATCGATCCCCAGAAGCTCGTCCTGCGCGATTCGTTCGATGACTGAAGTAGCGAAGAGATTCAGCGATGGGCCCTCTTCACTCAGCGGCAATTTGCTGACTTGTCACGCCGAGGGGACCCAAGGCGGAGGTTTCTACAGATGGCACTGGCCCGCACATCTTCGGGCACGCGTGCATACGCATCAACGCGACAAAATGCGAGCTCTTTCGCGCTCACGGAGCTGCGGTATGGGACCCCGCGCGCGTCAACTCCTCGACCGTCTTGAATTGAGTGGGCGGCTGCAGATAATCCGCTAAAAACTTGTAAATCTTCAGCCGGATTTGTTTCGCGGCTCGGGTGTCGAGCCGGTCGAAGCTGTGCCCGCCGGGCATCTCCTGAAATATTTCGTAGTCGAATTTCTTTCCCGCGGCTTTCAACGCCTCGATCAGGTGCTCCACTTCGAGCACGTACACGTCGTCGTCGTTCGTATTGGTATGGACGAGCAGCGGCGTGCGTAGCTTGCTCACGTTGTTCACCGGCGACCGCCGCCGGTATTCGTTCACATTTTGTTCGGCCGTCTGCCCGATATGGTAGGGGGCCGAGAAGAGCCGCCGGTACTCCTCGTCGTGATAGCCCATTCGCGCCACCAGGTCGCTCACCGGCACGCCTGCGAAGGCCACTTTGTAGTCATCGGGATGCTCGAAGATGTTCATCAATGTAATCATCCCGCCGTGGCTCCACCCCATGATGCCCACGCGGTTTTTGTCCACGAAGTCGTAGTTCTCGAGCACGTGGTTCTTGCTCGCGTAGACGTCCTCGTTCTCCAGCGCGCCGTAGTCGATCGTCCGGTAGAAACCGGCGCCGTAGCCGGTGCTGCCCCGGTAATCGGGCGCAACCACGACGTAGCCCTGCGTCAGCAATTCGCGGATGATGTGGTAGCCGAACTGGCTGTTCATATCGGCATGAACTCCCCCGTGGGGGAAGACGATGAGCGGATGCTTCTTGGCGCGGTCAAGCTTGTTCGGAACAAAGACGTAGGCCCAGAACGTCAGCGGGTTTTTCGCGCCCATCAGGTTGGGGTTGGGGACTTTGGCCCGCGGCGGCCCGTAGATGCGCACCTTTTCGACCGTCGCGATGTCGCCGACGCGCTGGTACCACGCGACGTCGTCGACCGCCTTTTCCAACTGATCCAGCCGATGGCCCAGCTGTTCGAAGCGCTGGTTCATCTGTTGAATCAGCTCGCGCACATCCGGTGCGGGCGGCGCCTGCGCCGCCAGCGGCGCGACCAGTAAGAGTCCAACGACTGCGCACACAATCACCCGGACTGCGGCGCGCGCAACACTAAAGAATGGATTCATGGGATTCTCCTTCACGAAAGCGGCGTGGCGGCAGAAGTCTACACCAATGGCGCAGCGGAGGGGCCACGCCATGGAGGAGGCTCAGCTCTTGTGCAAGGTGCCAAGTTCTGGCAGGGTAGCGCCGGCATCTTGCTGGCCGAGCGAAGCGAGTGGAATCGTTCCGCAAGCAGAGAATTTTGCGAGCAGGCCTCATCCTTCATGCAGCGCGCGGACTTCGCGGTTGGTGTGGCGCAGGCGGTGCGCGAGCGCCCGGGCCAGGCCTTGCAGCAACTGGATGGCGAGCTTCTTGTGCTCCATCGCCAGCGCATCGAACCGCTCGCGCGACAACACATACAGCTCGGTATCGGTGAAGGCAATCGCATCCGCTGAGCGGACTTCACGGTCGAGAAACGACATCTCACCGAAAAAGTCCCCGCGCCCGAAGGTCGCCAGGTGGTGGGCCTGTTTGCCGAAGTGCACCGGGAGCATGATGCGCACGGTGCCGCGGCGGATCAGGTAGAGTTCATCGCCAACGTCTTTCCGCGCGAAGATTTTCTCCCCTGCTTTGTATGACCGCTGTTCCATGCAGGCTTCGAGCGCGACGAGTGTCTCTTCTTTGCGCCCCTTGAAGATGTCCATCTCGCGCAGCTCGACCGGCTTCTCCGGCGCGCGTTCCAAGCACTCCTCTTCTAGGATGCGGTCTTCGATCCACTCGAGTGCCTCATCCAGCTCGTTGAACACGCGCGCGTGATGCTCGCTGCGCACCAGTCCGACTTCGTCGAAGTATTCCTGCATATCTTTTCCGCTGGGCACGTTGAGCGGCAGATGGCTGAAGATGAGCACCCCTTTGCGTTCGGCCATCGTGTCCTCGAGTTGTTCGAGTATGTGCGCCGCCGTCACGTCCACCGATTGCACCCGGCGCATATCCAGCACAATAAACCGCCGCGCCTTCAGTTCGGCCTCAAGCGCCGTGTAGAGCTGGTCCGTCGTTCCGAAGAAGAGGCTCCCCTGCAATTCACAGATGACCGTGTCCTCACCATGTTTTTCGAGGATGGCCATTTCTTCCGGCAGGCGCACCTGCTTGGAAGACATCTCATGCCCGTAAACTTTGCGGCGCACCACCGACCCGCCGATCTGCTCGCGGATGAACAGCAGGATCGCCAGCGCGATCCCCACGCCCGAGGCCGCGATCAGGCTGATCGTCTCGGCCACTACCACCACGGCGACAATCACCGCAAAATCCAGAATCGTCGAGCGCGACTTCAGCAGGTGCAGGCTGTTCCGGTCGAACATCCGGAAGCCGACGATGATCAGGATGCCGGCCAGCGCCGCGATCGGCACCCACGCGATGAGTTTCCCCAGGATGAGAAAGGCGAGCAGCGCCAGCGCGCCTTCCACCATTCCGGAAATTCGCGTTTGCCCCCCGCTGGAGATATTCACCAGCGTCGCGCCCATCTGCCCGGCTCCCGGCACGCCCCCGACGGCGGTCGAAGCCAGATTCCCAAGCCCCTGCCCGATCAGCTCGCGGTTCGATTTGTGCCGCGTCCGCGTAATTGCGTCGAGCACAACGCAAGTCTTCAGCGTATCGATCGACAGCAGCACCGCCAGCGTCAGCGCCGGCGTAATCAGGATGTTGAGTTCCGACACGTTGATCCGGCTGATGGCGCCCCAGCGCCCCAGGATCGCGTCGAGAAAATTTCCGGAGGCGCCCACTGTCCCGACGATCAGTTTGTTCCCTTCGAGCGCCAGCAGCGAGTGGTCCGCCAAACCCAAACCAAAATAGGTCACCACGCCCGCCAGCAGTCCCAGGATGGCCGCTGGCACAGCTTTCGTGACCTTCGGCGCGGTAAGCATGACCGTCATCGTCACCATGCCCACGGCCAGGCTGTTCCAGTTCCAAAGCGACGGCGAGGTCAGCGCGTGCCAGAAGTGCGCCTCCTTAGGTGCGCCGAGCCACTTGGGCACTTGGCTGAGAATGATGATCAGCCCGACGCCGCTCAGGTAGCCGCTCACCACCGGATACGGCATGTATTTGATCAGCTTCCCGAGTCCCACCGTGCCGAACAGGATTTGCAGACCGCCGCACAGCAGCGCCACCAGCGCCATCAGGAGCATTGCAGAATCAGCAGCCACGTCCTTCTGCGTAAGCTCGATTGCCAGCGCCGACATCACCGCCGCGGCCGGCGCGCACGGTGCCGTAATCAAGCGGTTCGTCCCGCCGAAGGCCGGGGCGACAAAGCCCAGCGCAATGGTCCCCAGAATTCCGGCAATGGCTCCCTGCGCCGCGTAGCCGCCGCCCAACGGCGCAAAGATCGTCACACCGAAGGCGATCGCCGACGGCAGCGCCACCAGCATCGCCGCGAATCCTCCCCAAAGGTCCCCGCTCAGGTTGGCAGGCCTATCCATGGTCAAAGTAGGCGGATAATACCATCACCCGGCGTCATTGGTAGCGTCTGCTCTTTGTAACGCCGGCCCTCGCCCTGAGCGAAGCCGAAGGGTCCGGCCGGATGGGGTGCGGGGCAGAGCCCCGCGGGGGTTTCAGGGATACACTGGCGTGGCGTGATCTGCGGGGGTGCGGCTGGCCAACTCCGACCTCATCCTTCCCACACGTGCTTCCACAGGTGCCGGCGGTACTCGACCCATTCCTTGCTGGTGAACATCTTCGGTCCGATTTCAATCAGCCGCGGCAGCATGTTGAACACGGAAATCGGACTCCATTTCCGCCCCTGTCGCGTGCGGAATCCCTGCTGGTTCAGTTCATCGGCCACGCGGAAGAAAGGCATGTCCTGGACCACCATTTTCATCATGCGCATCAGGATTTCCATTTCCTCCGGGTTCTCTTCCAGCCGCGTGCAGTCATTCGATACGCGGAGCCCGTACGGCACCAGGTCCGCCAGTTCCCCTGCGCCTTGAGTTTCGGCGTCTGCCTCGCGCTCCCATTCGACGAAGACCAGCTTCCAACCGGCTTCCTCCCGCTGGCTCAGATATTCCGGGCTCAACGGTCCCTGCACCACTTCCCGGATGCGCTCTCGCTTGGCCATGGCGCCTCCCCGGCTGCTGAAATGACGGACACAAACCCGCCGAACCTCCCGCAGTCAAATTGCCACTCTTCGAATCCCTAAGTAGTTCTTCATCTGTCTGTTAGACGGCCCCTGCCTTTATCAACTCCCGCAAATTGTCCGCCCCTGGGACGCACCTGTGCACTTCCAGCACTGCCTCACTCCCCCGCGCGTCTTGCGGTCTGCTTTCTTTCACTAGAACCTGCCACCTACAACCTACTAACTGCCTTCCACGCGCCGCGAACGTTGTCATCTCTGAAAGCGCGATTGTCCAGTGCTGGATCCGGTTCGTTTCGGATCGTTCCGAGTCATCTCTTCGCCCTCCCAGGGGCATGAAAATGTCCTTGAGGTGTGTCGCATTCATTCCGCGATCCCGCCGGGCGGGATCATGACAACGCCGCGCTTACACCTCGCTGGACCGACCCGCTCCGAGAAGCGGATCCCGATATCCTTCCTGCCGACGGAGTACGTAGAAGGCGGCCTCGGCCAAGTGCCGGGCCACCGCTCCGACGGCCTTGCTGTGCCCCTTGCGCTGCCGCAGCCGCCAGTAGAGTCGGCTGACATGCCGCTGGGGGCAGCGCGTGTGATTCACCGCCACCGAGTTGGCCGCCTCCACCAAGGCCCATTTCAGATATTGGTTCACGTCCGGCCGCAGATGTCCGTAGCGCACCTTCCCGCCACTGGCGTGCACCCGCGGGGTGGTGCCCGCATAGCTGGCCAGATGCGCCGCGCTGGGGAAGCGGCCCACATCGCCAATCTCCAGTGCGATCGTCGCCGCCAGAATCACCCCAATCCCCGGCAAGCTCCTCAGTCGCTGCATCGCCGGGGTGACTTCGACCAGTTCCTCCAGCCGTTCCTCTACCTGATGGATCTGGAGAGTCACAAAGTCCAGTTGGGCTAACAACTGCTCGGTCACCCAGCGCGTCTGTGCCGGCAACTGCTTGAGCTGCTCCTCCAGTTCAGCCCGAGCCCGCTTCCCGTACGGGTCACTGGCCTGGCTGGCCAGCCCGTACTTGGCCAGCGTGGCAGTGATGCGGTTTTTCAATCGCGTGCGCTGCCCGACCAGCACCAGACGCGTGCGGGTCAACTCCCGCCGATCGCGCAGCGGGCCGGGCGGAATCCACACCGTGGGCAGCGTCCCGTTGCGCTGCAGGGTGTTCAACCCGTGCGCGTCCAACTTATCCGTCTTGTTGATCTGTCCCGTCATCAGCTTCGCTTTGCGCGGATGCACCAGTTGGGGCTGCAGGCCCGCTTGCTCGATCTCCTCGATGATCCAATACCAGTTGCCCGTGGCTTCGACCGCCACCGGCGTGGCCGGCTGGCACCGGCTCAGATAGCGACGAATCACCCCGCGGCTGTGCTCCAACCGACAGTGCGAAGTCTGGCCCGTGGCTACCTGTTCCCGCTCCACCCAGGTGTAGCGCTTGTGCGCATCAAACGCGATATACTCGTCCATGGCGCGACTCCTTCCTAACAGGGATTTGCACCGTCAGCCTACGCTGACGGCCGGAGTCGCGCTTTCATATTTTCATTCTGAG
>Ga0315268_10001066_pt1 | contig 32030 bp, 25 predicted proteins | sample C1_top_MG_FD_204535 | JGI IMG/M metagenome (GOLD analysis project Ga0315268, IMG submission 204535) | Sediment microbial communities from Yellowstone Lake, YNP, Wyoming, USA - C1_top | ecosystem: Environmental > Aquatic > Freshwater > Lake > Sediment | place: USA: Wyoming | collected 2017-08-01
TGACGGCGTGGCGCAGCCGGTCGGGATCGCGCATGTCGCCGCGAATCAACTCGACGTCGCCAGCCAGATAGCCGGGCAGACCGGCGGGATGCACCTGCGGTCCCAGGCTGTCGTAAACGCGAACCGTGTGGCCGCGGCGGAGAAGCGCGTCCACCAGGTGGGACCCGAGGAACCCTGCGCCGCCGGTGACAAGAATTTTCCTGGCCATCAGTCTTCCGCTCCTACTTGCACCCGGTCGCGGGCAAATTCGGCGGACCCGGGCAGATGCAGCCCGTCGAGCTGCTCGTCGGCGGGCCGGGCGTAACGCTGGACCGCCCAGACGGCGAAATCGGCGAAATCCTGCGCCTTCTTCGGAGGGCTGGTGTAGTGCGGCAGCATGCCGAGATGCTCGGGGGTAAAGCACAGGGTCAGGGTGGTGTCGAATTCCTCCAGGGCTCCCATCTGCCGGTCGAACCAGGCCTCGGCGTCAGGGCGGAAGGAATCCGCCCAACTGATGCCGGTCCGCAGGTGGCGAACCTTGAGCCGGCGCAGCCACTGCACGGCCGCCTCGATGCGGTGGTCCTGGTAGTGGAACCACTGGCAGATGCCCAGACCTTCGGGGAAAACCGCGGCTGCGGACTTGGCCGTGCCATCCTCGCGCACCAGCCCCATGTAGTAGTGGCGGTAGTAGGCGCTGCCCTCCGATTCCTTGTGGCGGGTGGTGGCCGTCCAGGTAGCGGGCAGGTCAAACAGGCTGTACCAGTGCACCCGGTCCACGATGGGCAGCAGCAACTCGGCGGTGCGCTGCAGACCGAACACCTGCACTTCTTCGGCGCCAAAGGAGGAGGCGCCGGCTTCCGAGACCCAGATGGGCTTGTCGGTGACGGCGCGGATTTCATCAATCTTGCGCGGCCACTCGTGAATGCTCCAGTGGTTCCAGTCCAGCGGGAAGCCGTGCAGGGCGACGATGTCCACGTGGTCCAGCACGCCGTGGGCGCGCATCAGCTGGACGAAGTTAGGATCAATGGGGGAAATGCCGCCCAGCGCGATCTTCAGTCCGGGATGGACGCGGCGAATGGCCCGGGCGGCGGTGATGGCCATCTCGGCAAATCGCTTCCACTCGGGATCGGAGTGGAAATCCCAGTGGGAAAGATTGTTCGGCTCGTTCCACAGCATTACCGCCTCGACCATCGCATCCCTTCCAAAGCTCCCCCGCAGGGTCCTTATTTCTTCTGTTGCCGGCCAGGCGGGAACAGGAACCGGCCGGACACGCGCGCTACAGAGTGCCGGCCAGCTCCAGCTCCTGAATGTACCGGCCGTCGCGTACCACGCTCCGAGGCACGCAAATCCAGGTTTCCGGCTCCGGATGCGATTCGATCTGCAGGCCGGAGCTGCGCAGCATGGCTTCGGCGGCGCCGCAATTGGGGATCCACCAGTTGGTGGGATCGTTGGCGTAGCTGTTTTCGACGAAATACATGCAGGGGAAATCCGGTTGGGTGAAGATTTCCTTGTTCCAGAAATGGTAGTCGGCATCCCACTCCCGCGCCTGCTCGGAGCCGCGGATCATGGTTTGAAATACGAGCCGGCCACCTACCTTCTTCACCACCTTGTCCAGGGCGAACAGGGGATAACGCAGGTGGTAGAGCACACCCATGAAGAGTACAAAATCGAACTTGCCGGGGATGGAATCCACGTCATAGACGGAGGCCTTGCGGAACTCGATATCCAGCTTCAGCGTGTGGGCGGCAAAGCGGGCCTGGGTGAGATAACGATCGTCCACGTCAATGCCCAGCACCCGGCTGGCGCCCCGCTGCTTCATCTGGATGGAGTAGAAGCCGGCATTGCAGCCGATGTCCAGCACGCTGGCGCCGGACAGGTCCTGGGGAATGGCGCCCGCAACGTGCTTCCACTTCACACTGGGGAAATCGCCCAGGAAGTGGTGGGGCGCGGTGTGAATGCCGAGAAGGTCCAGGTTGTGGAACCATTCGCCGAGTTCATCGATGCGGCGGGCCAAGGTTTCCCGATCCACCGCCGCGGCGGCCACATCGCTACTCTCAAGGTCTGCAGGATGGCTGGTACTTGGCAACGGCAGTCCCACCTTCAGCAGAGTCGATATCCTGCCTTACTTTGTTCGTTAGAAGGTGAGCTTGCTACTCGGGATGCCTCTCTGAAAGCGAGACAAGTTTTTTACTTGCAATTGATTGCGAGAGTCTGCGGGAGCAGGCTTGCAGGCCGGAATTTCCGCGCGCCGGCGCTGGAATCCAGGCAGGCTGCTGAAGCAAACAACTACGCCTGTCGGCTTTTTCTGCCTGCTGGCTGGCTGGCCAAAGTGAGCCGTTTACCGAAGTGCCTACATCCATCTCCGGTGATTCAGACGCGGCGGCGATCCTTCGACTCGGGCGTGCGCCCTCGCTCAGGATGACACCTGGAATGCGGAAGATCCGAAAAGCAGGTCCCTCACCCGGGCCGCGCAGCGCGTCCAGCCCCTTCCGCCTCCGCTGCGCTCGGCGTCAGGGCAGGCTCCCCCGGGCTGGACGCGTTTGTGGCGCGGCCCGAGTTCGGGATGACACTCGTGAAACCTCCTCATGAATAATGCAGGCTAGAGAAGCCTGAGGCGGCGTCATTCTGCGCTCCGCGGACGCGCCTTTGTTCTTTTGCGCGAAAACCGCGCTGGCTCAGGATGCCGCCATCAATCGCCGGCGGCAGACTACGCCGCCTTCGCTGACGGCTCCCTGACCCCGGTGATGCTTTCGTAGAGCTGCTCGTAATCCCGCGCCATCCGCGCCGAAGAGAAGTTCTGCTCGACGTGGGCGCGGCAGGAGCGAGGATCGATTTCGTCCACCCGCGCCAGCGCCTCGGCCATCTGCTGCGCCGAGTCAACCAGTAGCCCGGTGATGCCGTCGCGCACCACCTCGGGAATGGCGCCGCGGCGGAACCCGATCACCGGGGTGCCGCAGGCCATGGCCTCCATGGCGACCAGCGAGCTGGTTTCGTCGACCAGGCTGGGGAGCAGCAGGGCGCGGGCCCGCCGCAGTAACCGGAGCTTTTCAGACATCGTGGGCACGCCGGCGTAGAACACGGTGGGAGTTCGGCCTTGCAGGTGCGGCCGGACCTCGCGCTCGAAGTACGCCCGGTGGTAGGAGAACGGGTAGACGGCGCCGGCGATGATCAGCTTCATCCCCGCCCGGCGAGCCACGTCTATGGCGACGTGCGTTCCCTTCTCTTCGCAGATGCGCCCCAGCCAGAGCAGGTAATCTTCCCGGAGGATGCGCGGGGGAGGAAAGTAGTTCAGCCGAATGCCGTTGCGGACGGCGCCCGCGATGGCGGGCAGGCCGCCAAAGCTGCGCAGTTGCGACTCCGACACGCAGTTGAACGAAAGGTTGAGCGGTAGGTTGCGGAATGCGCCCGCGGGATAGAACGAGCGCGGCAGATGCAGGGTGGCGAGCAGCGGTGCGTCAACATGCGCGGCGTGCCGCCAGAAGGCGCCGCTTTGGTCGTGCACCAGGTCGAAGCGCTGGCGCGCCAGGAACTCCAGGATGCGCTGGGCGTGCTCGGCATCGCGGCGCTCGAACTGGTCCGGCTCGGCAGGCGCGGAGCCGGTCACCAGCAGGCGGCCGGAGATCCGCGAACCCTCGCAAGCCGCCACCCAGGTCTGGTGTCCGCGGCGCGCCATCTCCGCTTCCAGGGTCCACAGCATCTGCTCGGCGCCGCCGCAACTCTCTTCGCTGACCGGCAGTAAAGGATAGGCCACGTACAGCAGGCGCATCAGGCCATCCCCCGGACGGACGACCCCGGGCGCTCCGGCTCCGGCGGGCGCAGTTGCGTATTCAGGCAGCAAGTGAAGGCCTGCACCAATTGCGAGCCGGTCACGGTCCACTGCCAAGCCTCGTAGTTCAGGGCGCCGGGATGCGGCGGGAGCGTGAAGTCGTAAACCGCCTGCGGACGGTAGCGCTCGATGGCGGGATTGAACCTGGCCGTCATATCGCCTTGCGATGCATATTCGGCGAGCATGGCGCGCTTGCGCTCGACCTCCTGCGGGGTGGCGTCGAACAGCACCTCGTTGCCCTCGGGCGCGATGAATTGCTGGAAGGCGATCTGGCCGCCGGCGGCGCGGTGATAAGCCGGCATTTCCCAGGCGGGCAGCATGCGCTCGCGCGCCGTCCACCAGGTAAGGAAGGCGCAGGCGTCGTGATCGGGATGGCCGCCTTCGTATGCCAGCGTGAGCAAGGCCTGGGGCCGCATTTGCCGCACGATTTCGGCGATGCGCTCAAGGGCCAGCGGCAGGTTGAGAAACAGGTCCTGGTCCACGAACAACTGCTGGGGATTGTCCTCCGGGGCGAGAAACTCGAAGCGGTTCACCCCAACCTGCGCCAGCGCGCGCCGGGCCTCCTCACGGCGCAGACGGCTGTAGAGTTCGCGCGAGCCGAACTTCTGCCAGAAATAGGAATCGCGCGGCGCACCGTCGGTGCAGAACAGAACCAGGGGCTCACGTACCCGCTGCAGCAGCGCTCCGCAGCAGACCGCCTCGTCGTCGGGATGCGCGACGATGACCAGCGTTCTCCCCAGCAATGACGCCAGTTCCTCCATGTATGACTCAGATGCGGCAAGCAGGGCAGGCGGAAGAGCTGGGGCTCCAGGCTTTAGGCTTTGGGCTTTGGGCGTTGGGCTTTGGGCTTTGGGCGTTGGGGTTCGAACTGACAGTCAGGAGCCTTGCGCCTTGAGCCTTGAGCCCAGAGCCTTGCGCCTTGAGCCTAGAGCCTAAAGCCTAAAGCCTAAAGCCTAAAGCCCAAAGCCCTGTATACTGCCGCCCCATGAACTCCCTACAACAGGAAATCGAGCGGCTGTTCGCGCTGGGCGCCGAAGCCAAGAAGGAGCGCGACGCGCGGCGGGTGTTCCATGAACTGCGCGACGCCCTGACCGCGGGCCAGATCCGCGCCGCCGAGCGCACCGAGAGCGGCTGGCGCGCGAACGTCTGGGTAAAGCAGGGCATCCTGCTGGGCTTCCGCCTGGGCGAGTTGGCCGACATGAGCCGCAGCGGGACGCTTTCCTTCGTCGACAAGGACACCTTCCCTGCCCGGCGGTTCACCCCCAAGGAGCGGGTGCGCATCGTGCCCGGCGGCTCCTCGGTGCGGTGCGGGGCGTACGTGGCGCCGGGCGTGATCTGCATGCCGCCGATGTACATCAACGTGGGCGCCTACGTGGACGAGGGCAGCCTGATTGATTCGCACGCGCTGGTGGGCTCCTGCGCGCAGATCGGCAAGCGCGTCCACCTGAGCGCGGCGGCGCAGGTGGGCGGCGTGCTGGAGCCGGTGAACGCCGCGCCGGTCATCATCGAAGACGACGTGCTGGTGGGCGGCAACTGCGGCGTCTACGAGGGCACGCAGGTGCGCCCGCGCGCGGTGCTGGGCGCCGGCACCATCCTGACGCGCTCCACCCCGCTGTACGACACGGTGCGCGGCGAAATTTACCGGGCCACAGCCGACCAGCCGCTGGTGGTGCCCGAGGGCGCGGTGGTCGTGCCCGGCTCGCGGCCTTTGAACCGCGGCAAGGCGGCGGAGTGGGGCGTTTCGGTGTACGCGCCGGTCATCATCAAGTACCGCGACGAGAAAACCGACGCCAGCGCGGCGCTGGAAGATTTGCTGCGGTGACAAACGAAGATCAACACGGAGGCACGGAGACACGGAGGGAAATAGTTTCTGGAGACCTCACTGGCGAAATTATCGGGGCTGCCATCGAGGTACATCGCGAACTCGGGCCTGGGCTGATGGAGTCCGCCTATGAAGAGTGCCTGTGCCATGAGTTGAGGCTTCGCAAACTGGGATTTCAGAGGCAGGTGCCTCTCCCGGTCCAATACAAGGGAGTCAAACTCGACTGCGGCTATCCTATCGACCTGCTTGTAGCTGGAGAAGTTGTTGTCGAATTGAAATCGGTTGAGACTCTAGCACCGGTTCACGAAGCGCAATTGCTGACGTACCTGCGCCTCAGTGGAAAGAAGGTTGGTCTACTGATCAATTTTGGAGCTCCTGCGCTGCATCGAGGCGGAATCGTGCGCCGGGTACTCTAATTTTCCTCCGTGCCTCCGTGTCTCCGTGGTGATTAGAATTCCTGTATTCTTCGACTGGCTGCTCACCCATGAAGACCAAATCCCTGCTCGCGGCGCTGGCGCTTTACTTGCTCGCCGCCGCAATGTTCGTCGCCGGACGCTATGGCGGGGTGCAGGTGTCCTCGACGGCGCTGGAAACGGTGCGCTGGCTGGCGCTGGCGGCGCTGATCGCATACGCCTTCGCACGGCGCTCGCTGACCACGTGGATCCTGGTCAGCATGGTGATGGGCGCGGAGATCGGCCGCGACTTCCCGCGCCTGGCCGTGAACCTGCGCGTGCTCAGCCAGATTTTCCTGTCGATGATCAAGGTGATCATTGCGCCCCTGCTGTTTGCCACGCTGGTGAGCGGCATCGCCGGCCATGCCGACCTGAAGAAGGTGGGGCGCATGGGCCTGAAGGCCATCATCTATTTCGAGCTGGTAACCACGGTGGCGCTGGTGATCGGGCTGGCCGCCATCAACATCAGCAAGGCCGGCGTGGGGGCAAGGCTGCCGCCAGTCGCTGCGACCGAAAAGATTACCACGGCGCGCCCCACCGCCGGCGAAATCATCCTGCACGTCTTTCCGGAGAACATCGCCAGATCGGTGGCGGAAAACCAGGTCTTGCAGATTGTGGTGTTCTCCATCGTGTTCGGCATCGCGCTGGCCATGGTGAAGGAGGAAAAGCGCCGCCCGATGCTGAGGTTCGCCGAATCGCTGGCCGAGGTGATGTTCAAGTTCACCAATATCGTGATGCTGCTGGCGCCGTTCGGCGTGGCGGGCGCCATCGCCTACACGGTGGCGCACACCGGGTTCGGCGTGATGTTCAACCTGATGGAACTGCTGGCGGCGCTCTACGTGGCCCTGGTGATCTTCCTGGGCGGCGTGCTGTTGCCGATCATGCTGGTTCTGCGCCTGCCGGTGAAGAAATTCGTGCGCGCGGTGGCGGAGCCGGCGACCATCGCGTTCAGCACCACCAGTTCGGAAGCCGCCCTGCCGCGCGCCATGGAGGCCATGGAAGCCCTCGGCGTGCCGCGGCAGATCGTCGCCTTCGTCATTCCCACCGGCTACAGCTTCAACATGGACGGCTCGACGCTATACCTCTCGCTGGCGTCGATCTTCGTGGCGCAGGCGGCGGGGATTCACCTCAGCATCGGCCAGCAGATCGTGATGATGCTGACGCTCATGCTGACCAGCAAGGGCGTGGCCGGCGTGTCGCGGGCGGCGCTGGTGATCCTGCTGGGCACCGCCAGCCAGTTCGGCCTGCCCAGCGAGCCCATCTTCATCCTGCTCGGCGTGGACCAGCTCATGGACATGGGCCGCACCTCGGTGAACGTGATCGGCAACTGCCTGGCCAGCGTGGTGGTGGCGCACTGGGAGGGCGAGTTCGGAAAGACGCCGGATTCGGAGAGCGTGCAGGCGGCGCTGGCGGAGTAATCAGCCGCGGATCAAAGCGGATGAACACGGATTAAATTAACACCGCCGAGGACGCAGAGGACGCCGGGCACTGAGCGGGTATTTCTTTCCCCTGCCCCTTCGCGTCCTTTGCGTCCTCTGCGGTTTGAAGTAAAGAATCCGCGTTCATCCGCGTTAATCAGCGGCTACCTGGGGTCGGACTTGGCGAGCTCGATCGAGTGCAGGTGCGAGACCCAGCCGGTTTCCGGGTTCATCTCCGGGGTGACGCGGTAGGTCTCGCGGCGGGCCACGTAGCCCTGCTTCTCCAGTTCCAGCACGCGGGCGTGAAACCGATCGGCGTCCCACTCGCGGACGATGATCACATCCTGCATGCTTCGAGCGTAATGCAGCAGGCGCGGGCGGCGCAAACCGCTGGCGTAGTAGTCAGCCGCGGATCAACGCGGACTGAATTAAAACCGCCGAGGACGCAGCGGACGCCGAGAAACTGTTTGCACCGACTCCTCCGCATTCCTTGCCTCCTCTGCGGTTTGAGGTTAAGAATTCGCGTTAAATCCGCGTTAATCCGCGGCTATAGCGGTTCCGCAGAAGGTGTGTCCCTGCGGGCGAGGGCGCCCGCAGGAGCAACGTTTTCGTATTGTTTGAGTGCAGCCCCGGCGGGGGCGCCGGGGCCCACAGAAGGTGGATACAGCTACTCGGAAACGGCTCTAACTGGCGCCCGTGTGATCTCGAAAATCTGCTGCGCAACAGGGCTGCGCCGAGGCGCGCTTCAATGCGCGTGGCAAAGGCCGCCGAATCCCGCACAGGGACCGCGAGCGCCGAATTTTTCGTGTGCCGCATTCAGCAGGACCTCCAGTTCCTTCTGGTGCCGCGCCAGGTAGCAGGTGTAGCAGTCGTAGCGGTACGGCGAGCCGCATTCCGCCTCCCCACGCGTGCAGACGTAAGGCCGCTGGCAACTGGGGCACAAATGACGCTTCACGGCATACCTCCTCTTGCGCTCGCCAGGCCCGGGAACCGTGCTCAGGCGCCGTTTTCCATCTGCACGGCGCGCGGGAACAGGATGTTGTTCTCCAGGTGTATGTGCTGGTGCAGGTCGGCCTCGAAATCGGCCAGCGCGCGGTACAACGTCTGATAGCTGATGCAGGCGTCCTCCGGCGCGGTGAACCCGGAACTGGCTTGGCGGATGGCGCGCAGAACCGCGCCCGCCGAATCGTGCTCCATCATCATCATCTGCACCGGATTGCGCACCGTGCCGAACATCGGGGGACGCACCGGGCGGCGCTGGGCCAGGGTTTGCTCCATCTCGATGATGTAGGGGAACAGGATCTGCTCTTCCTTCATGCAGTGCATCAGCAGCTCCTGGCCGAGGCCGCGGAAGGAGTCCTGGATCTGCCCCAGTTCGGGATGGCGCTCGGCGTGTACCGAGTTGACCTTGGCCAGCAGCGCCTCCAGGCGCGGGATTTCGGCTCGCACGAAAGCGTGGTGCCGCGCCAGGATGTGCTCGATCAGCGACTGCAGCGGCGCGGTGTTCCACTCACCTTCGGTATCGGGCGGCGCGGGCGTTTGCAGCGACTCCAGCACTTGCTCCACCGGCACGCTGGCCGCCGCGCAGGCCTGCTCCAGCGACTTGCCGCCGCCGCAGCAGTAGTCAATTCCGAGCTTCTCGAAGACGCGGGTGGCGTGGGGCAGTTCCACGGCCAGCTCGCGCACGGTTTTTGCAGCGTCAACTCTCATGCCTCAACTCCTATCGTGACACGATGTAGTAACCGGCTGACCTGCGCCGCGGGCCGGCGACAGGGGACGCCGCCCGCGGCTCCATCAGGAGGTCAGTCGACCTTCATTTCGAATGTACCGGGAGACCACGGCCAGGCCGATGACTTATGTCACGGGGAGGAAGTTGGCAGTTGGCAGTTGCCAAATGTCAGCTACTCGCCGCTTTCGAGCTGATCCTTCAGCGCGGCGAGCTTGGGAATGGTGACGGTGCGGCCGTCAATGCGGATCAGGCCTTCCGACTGCAGGCGGCTCAGGTTGCGCGACACCAGTTCGCGCACCGTCCCGATATGCGCCGCCAGTTCCTGGTTGCTGGCGGGAAGCGTGATCTGCACCGCGCCCCCCGCGGCGGCCTTGCCCTGCTGCCGCGCCAGGCGGAGCAGCAGCGACACCAGCCGCGAGCGCACCGTGGTGAAGGAAAGCTCTTCGATGATGCCCACCAGCGTGCGCAACCGCGTCCCGACCACGCGCAGCACCTTGAGCGCCACCTTGGGATGGACCAGGCACAGGGAATAAAAATCCTGCTTGCTGACGAACAGCAGACGGGCATCGTCGACGGCGGCGGCCGAGGCGGGAAAATTGCCGCCGTCGAAGACCGGCAGCTCCGCCACCGAATGCCCGGGAGTTTCGATGGCCAGCACCTGCTCGCGGCCAGAAGGCGAGCTCTTGAACAGGCGCACCTGGCCGCTTTCGATGACGAACAGCCCGGGACAGGGCTCGTCCTCGCTGAAGATCAGCTCGCCGGGCGCGAAGCGGCGCGGGACGGCGCGCTGGGCCAGGAACTTGATCTCCGTGTCCGAGAGGTCGGCAAACAGCGGCACCTGCCGCAGCACTTCCGCCGCGCTGGTCCTGGTGGCCGGCATGGCGGCTATTGTACGCGGCGGCAACGGGCAACAGAAAAGGAAGCTCCGCTCAAGTGCGTCGCCGGCCCCTCAGCGGGTGAAGAGGCTGGGAAAAATTCCGAAAAGCAGGCGATGTGGGGGCACTGCGGGCGGGCCGTACCGGAGAGTCTTTGGGCGGCAGTGGCGGGGTTGGGGGTGTAGGGGTCCTTCGACTCGGCGTCGGCCCTTCGGCTCCGCTCAGGGCAGGCTCCAGCGGCCGACACCTCGCTCAGAGGTTGTGACTTTTTTGATTTTTCGAAAATTGCAGCGCTGAAAACAAACAGCTTACGTGCGAAAAAATCGTCAATTTTCAATAAAGTCACAAACTCTCAGGATGACAGCCCTGAAGTTTACGGCAAAAGCGGCCGACTCAGCGCAGGAAGGCAAAGACCAGCAGCCCGCCGAAGGTGACCGCCTGCGCCAGTTCACTCCACCCGAGGCGGCGGACCGCCAATGGCTGCGCGCCGGGCCGGAACCATCGCAGTCCGCGCGCCAGCACCGGCAGGAAGGCGATCAGGGCAAGCGGGGGCAACAGGCGCAGGTACCAGGCCGCCAGCAGCGCGGCGATCATGCCCAGTTGTCCGGCGAGAAACAGACGGCCGCGCCGCAACTTCTCGGCCCAGGTGGCGGCGCGGGCGGCGTGAATGCGGAGCTGCACGAAGTGGATCTGGTTGCCGGCAAAAATCCAGTTGGCCAGCCAGAGCCCCAGTGCGCGCTCGTCCAGGCGCCCGGTGACGACGTAATAGGCGCCGGCGGCGGTGGAGGTCAGGCCGAGCGCGCCGATCACTTGCGCCGGCATGCGCGCCCAGCGGCCCAGAGTTTTGATCAGGGCCTGGATCAGGAAGGCCAGCGCGGCGATGCCGCCAATCCGCAACAAGCCGTGGTGGGCGCCGCGCCAGAGCAAGGCCGCCAGAGACAGCGTAGCCAGCGATCCCAGCCCGGCAATGGCGGCCAGCAGCAGATTGGCTTCCGAAACCGATTGCGGACGCATGGGCGAGGCGCCCAGAGCGTTTTCCACCGGGGTGCGCAGCCAGAACAGCGCCAGGGCCGCCACGCTGAACAGCAGCAGGGGCTGCCCTGAGCGCGCCGCCGGCAAGCCGGCGCAGGCGCCGGTAACGAGCGGCACCAGGAGCATGCCCCAGGCGCCGTGCTCGCGTGGGACCAGCAGGGCGCGGCGCGCGGGAGCGGGTTGAGCACTGGCCTGCGGCATATCGGAGATGATGGTAGCCAGGTCTGGCACAGAGGACTGTGACTTTAGTCCGTGGAATTGACGAAATGCTCACCGCGGATGACGCGGATCTGGCGGATTTCCGCGGATCGGAAGAGAGAAAACACAGAACGTGGTACCGTGATCCGCGTGCGACTGATCTTTTTCCCTCTGCGGTCCTCTGTGCCCTCTGTGGTTAAGTTTGGTTATTTTCCGCCCACGCCGGCCTTGCCTGTCTTCAGCGCCTCGCTGCGGGGCTCGTAGACGCAGAAGGGCTCTTCGTCCAGGTAATCGCCGGTGGCGGCGTAGGCGCGAGCCCGGCAGCCCATGCAGATATTGCGGAACTCGCAGCAGCCGCATTTCCCTTTCAGGTTGTCGGTGTCGCGGAGTTCGGCGAAGACGCGGGATTTCTCCCAGATTTCGGCGAAGCTCTGCCGGCGCAGGTCGCCGCAGACCACCGGCAGGTAGCCGCAGGGGTAGACCTCGCCCTCGTGCGAGATGAAGCAGACGCCGGTGCCAGCCAGGCAGCCCTTGGTCATGGCGTGCATGCCGTCGGGCGGACCGCCGATGCCGGCGTGCTCCGCGTTCTTCTGCACCCCAGAACGCGCAACCCCGGCGGGTTCCTGGGAGCCCGAAATGGCCCGCGCGGCGTGGGGATGGATGGCGACGCCGGTGGCGCCGGGCATGGTCATCTCGGTGGGACCGATGTCGCCGCCGGCCGCCGCCGGTTTGGCGCCGCCGTCGCCGGATGCGGCGCGCCGCTCGGCCGCGCGCCGCTGCCGCGCCACCCGGAAATAATGCGGGGCGCAGGTGGCCTTCAGCTCGATTCCGCCCTCCAGGGAGCGATCGTAGAACCAGTTCAGCATGCGTTCGTATTCTTCGGGCGGCACCATCTGCTCGGCGGCGATGGCCACGCCGCAGCCCACCGGCACGAGCAGGAAGGTGTGCAGGGCGTCGGCGCCGAGGTTGCGGGCCAGCTCCAGCACGGCGGGCAACTGGCGGGCGTTGTGGCGCGCGATGGTCATGTTGATCTGCACCGACATGCCCAGCTCTTTGAGGTGGCGGAGGCCGTAGACGGCGGCGTCGAAGGCGCCGGGGATGCCGCGGAAGGTGTCGTGGGTGAGGGCGTCGGCACCGTCGAGGCTGATGGAGACGCGGCGCACGCCGGAGTTGACGATCTTGCGCGCCACCTCCTTGGTGACCGTGGTCCCGTTGGTGGCCAGCGCGACGCGTAGACCGCGCTCGGTGGCGATGTGCGCCAGGTCGAAGATGTCGCGGCGATAGAGCGGCTCGCCGCCGCTAAGCACCAGGATGGGGCTGGCGTAGGAGGCGATCTGGCTGATGATCTCGATGGCCTTGCCGGTGGGCAGGTCGGAGGGCGAACTCAGCTCGGTGGCGGTGGCGCGGCAGTGGATACAGCGGAGGTTGCAACCCTTGGTGACTTCCCAGAAGATCAGCCGCGGCTTGCCGGCTGGAGCAGAGTGCCCGGTTTCCATCCCTCGGTCTCCTTGTCTTTTTCAGACTAGAAGAGCGGGGAACATGGGGCCGTGACTGTTGTCACAAGTGGCTGTGAGTGCGGTCACGGCGGGGGCCCGGGAGCGGCGGGGCAAAGCAGGATGCTTGCGGTCCTCAGGAGCGCGCGTGCTCCTCGCGGGCGATCTTCTCCGCTTCCGCCTTGAGGGCCTGCAGCCAGTCCTGGTACATGGAGACGATCGCCTGTTGCAGGCCGTCGCCCATCAGGCCGATCAGCCAGCCGGAAAAATCTTCCCAGGTCTTGAGCAGGGTAGTGCCGTCAGGCTGCGGCTCGAAGCAGAACCAGTGCTCGCCGCGGACGCCGATACTGTTGCCCACCCAGGCAATGCGCTGAGGCGGCGCGGATTCGAGGATGACCGGCCTGACCTTCATCTTGCGCGGGTACACCAACTGCATGTGGAAGCGGCTGCCCTTCTGCCAGGGCGGGCCGCTGAGCCAGCGCGTCTGCCCGATGACGCGGTTCCACCACGGCCACTCTTCCAGCTTCTGAAATTTCTGCCAGACGTGCTCCGGCTTGCACCTGGCGGTGACGGAATATTCGAGCCGGATGGCCATGCGTCGCCTGTCAGTCAACACGGAGGCGCGGAGACACGGAGGAAATTTCGTAATTCTATAATTTGGTAATTTGAAAAACGGCAAAACAACTTCTGTTTTGAAGTCCTCCGTGTCTCCGTGTTGACCCTCAAGCCTTCTCGCACGCGCTGCGGAGCGCCTCCAGGGCACGTTCGCAGCCGGCGCGGTCCACGTCCATGTGGGTGACGAAGCGCATCTGCTGGGCGTTGACGCCGCTGGCCAGCACCTGGCGCTGGGCGAGGCGGCGGCTGATTTCGGCGGAAGTCATGCCGGTGCCGCTGACGTCGCAGATGACGATGTTGGTCACCACTTTGTCCGGCTCAACTTTGATGCCGGGAATGCGCGCCATGCTTTCCGCCAGGAACTTGGCGTTGGCGTGATCCAGGTGCAGGCGTTCAGGCATTTGCTCCAGCGCGATGAGGCCGGCGGCGGCCAGCACGCCCGCCTGGCGCATGCCGCCGCCGAGCGCCTTGCGGTAGCGGCGGGCCTCGTCAATGAAGGCGCGGCTGCCCACCAGCAGCGATCCCACCGGCGCGCCCAGTCCCTTGGAAAGGCAAAACATGACGGAATCGAACTTGCCGGTGATGGCGGCGACCGGGCGGCCGAGCGCCGCTGCGGCGTTGAAGATGCGCGCGCCGTCCAGATGGACGGGAATGCCGGCCTGGTGCGCGCCGTCGCAGATTTCGTCCGCTACCGCCTGCGGATAGACGGTGCCGCCGGCCATGTTGTGCGTGTTTTCCAGCGAGATGAGGCCGGTCTGGGCGCGGTAGTAAATTTTGGGCGCAATGCGGGCCTGCACGTCGGCCCAGCGCAGGATGCCGTCGTCACCGCGGACGGGGCGCGCCAGACAGCCGGAAAAATGCGCCATCATGGCCATCTCGTAATTGAAGATGTGGCCGCGCTCCTCGCAGATGACCTCTTGCCCCGGGCGGGTGTGGGTCTTGATCGCGACCTGGTTGCCCATGGTGCCGCTGGGGACGAACAGGGCCGCCTCGCGGGCGAAGATTTCCGCGGCGCGCTGCTCCAGACGGTTGAGGGTGGGGTCTTCGCCGTAGACGTCGTCGCCGACCTCGGCTTCGGCCATGGCGCGGCGCATTTCGGGCGTGGGCTTGGTGACGGTGTCGCTGCGCAGGTCAACCGTGGCGACACGGGCCTGGCCGGTGTGATCCGCCGTTCCGGAGGAGGCTATGGTGCTCATATGAGTTCTCGCTGATCTTGAATCGCTCAGTCTAATGAATTAGCGGGGATGGTTGCAAAAGCGATGGCGCGGTTGGGCGCCGTCCCTACGGGACTCCTTTCATTGTGGCAAGCGGACCCGGCGCTGAAGCGCCGGGCTACTTTCATTCGCCGCTTCGCGGCTGGCTTCCGGAACCCTCTCCCGCAGGAACCCTTTCCCGCAGTAGCGGGACTAAGCATTGGCTGGGGATTGCCGATGAAGCGCTGAAACACTTCGTTCGACAGGGCTACTTTCATCCGCCGCTTCGCGGCTGGCTTCCGGAACCCTTTCCCGCAGTGGCGGGACTAAGCGATTGGCCGGGGATCGCCGATGAAACGCTGAAATACTTCGTTCGACAGCAGGCGGCCGCGCGGGGTGAGGCGGACGGCGGCGTTGGTGACCTCGATCAGCTCCAGCGAACGTAGCTCGACGATCTGATCGCGGAAGGCGGTGGCGGCGCCGGGGCCGTAACGGCCAATCATCTCGTTTTGCGATACACCGCGGTTGAGGCGCAGGCCGAGGAAGTACGCCTCCTCCAGCGCGGCCGCATGACTGACGAGCGTGGGCTGCGGCGGATCGCCGGCCAGGTAACGCTCCAGCGAATCCGCCGTGGCCCAGCGCACCGACTCGTTTTCCCTAGCGAGGGCGGGCAGCATGGAGTGAGCGTCCACGCCGAAGCCGAGGTACGGCAGGCGGGTCCAGTATTTCAGGTTGTGGCGCGAGGCGAACTCATCGGGTGATCTGGTGATCGGGTGATCGGGTGATCGGGTGAAGTTCGAGATTTCGTATTGGTGAATTCCGGCAGAGTCGAAGCGGTCGCAGGCTTGCAGGTAAAGATCGGCGGTGAGATCGTCGTCGGGGACAAAGTGGGCGTGATAGCGGGCGCCGCCGGCAATCAGCTCGCGCCCGAGGCGGGAATCCTCGTCCACCTCCAGCATGTAAACGCTGACGTGCGGCGGCCCGGCGGCGATGGTTTCGGCCAGCGAGTACTCCCAGGAATCCGGCGTCTGGTGCGGCAAGCCAGCGATCAGGTCGAGGTTGATGTTGGTGATGCCGGCGGCGCGCAGGCGGGCGAGGTCGTCCAGCACGACGGCGCGCGTATGCAGCCGCCCCACGCTGCGCGCCTCTTCGTCCACGAACGACTGCACGCCCAGGCTGACGCGGTTTACGCGGCAGCGCAGCAGGGCGTCGAGCATGGCCGGCGTCAAAGTTCCGGGGGCGCACTCAATGGTGATTTCGGCATCGGCGTGCACGCGGAAAGGCGTGCGGAGCGCGGCGAAAATGCGTTCCAGCTCCGCCGGTTCCAGCACGGTGGGGGTGCCGCCGCCCAGGTAAATGGAATCGACCTCAGGGTCAAAGCGCCCGCCCATGTCGGAGGCAAGTTGCCCGGCATTAGCGATGTCGGCGCACAGGCGTTCCACATAGCGGGCAAACAATTCGCGCGAGAAGACCCCCGAGGCAAAGTTGCAGAAGCTGCACTTGGTGCGGCAGAAGGGGACGGAGATGTAAAGGCCCAGGGGCACCTTTCTATTATCGCTGAGGCGCGAGGACCCATAGGAAGTAAGAAGTAAAAAGCAAGAAGTAAAAAGTAGAAAGTACGAGGGGTCCTTGCCTTTTGACTTTCGACATTTGACTTCTGACTTGCTCCGGCTTTTTCCGTCCCGCCGGGGCTGGCGAACGTCTGATAATCTGAATACGGATGTCGGCCAGCATGCATGAAGAAGAAGTCCTGGGCAAGGCCTACGACAGCCGGCTGATGAAGCGGCTGCTGGGCTACCTGCGCCCGTACAAGTTGCAGGTGGCGCTGGCGCTGGGCGCCATCGTGCTGAAGGCGGGCGCCGACGTGATCGGCCCCTACCTGACCAAGACCGCGGTGGACAAGTACCTGGCGCATACCACCTCGCCCAGCGGCCATGGATTTCTGGATCACTGGTTGAGCGCGAAGCCGCTGGTGGGCATTGCACAGTTGGGCCTGCTGTACGTGGGCTTGCTGCTGTTCAGCTTCCTGCTGGAATTCACCCAGACATACGTCATGCAGTGGACCGGGCAGAAGGTGATGTTCGACCTGCGCAGCCAGATCTTCCGCCACCTGCAACGCATGCACGTGGGGTTTTTCGACAGGAACCCGGTGGGGCGGCTGGTCACGCGCGTGACCACCGACGTGGACGCACTGAACGAAATGTTCACCGCCGGAGTGGTGGCGATCTTTGAAGACGTGTTCGTGCTGGCGGGCATCGTGGCCATCATGCTGAAGATGGACTGGCGGCTGGCGCTGATCACGTTCGCGGTGCTGCCGCTGATCATGCTGGCGACCATGATCTTCCGCCGGCGCGTGCGCGACAGCTACCGGCGGATCCGCATTGCCATCGCGCGCATCAACGCCTACCTGCAGGAACACGTGACCGGCATGGTAGTGCTGCAGTTGTTCAACCGCGAGCGGCGCGCCTACGAGCGCTTCGAGGAGATCAACGCCAGCCACATGCGGGCGTTCAAGGACGCCATCCTCGCCTACGCGTTCTACTATCCGGTGATAGAAATCCTGTCGTCGGTGGCGATCGCGGCGGTGATCTGGTTCGGCGGCGCGCAGGTGATGGCGGGAGTGGCCAGCCTGGGCGTGCTGGTGGCCTTCATCCAGTACGCACAGCGCTTTTTCCGCCCCATCCAGGACCTGAGCGAGAAGTACAACATCCTGCAGTCGGCCATGGCGTCGAGCGAGCGGATTTTCAAGCTGCTGGACACCGAGGTGGAGATCGTTCCGCCGGCGGCGCCGAAAAAAGCCGTTGGCCCGGGGCGGATCGAGTTCGATCACGTCTGGTCCGCCTACCGCACGGTCCCGCCGGAGAAGGCCGGCGGCCAGCCGAATCCGAACGCGGGCGAGCCGGACTGGGTGCTGCGCGACGTTTCCTTCGCGGTGGAGCCGGGGCAGACCATCGCCATCGTGGGCCACACCGGCGCCGGCAAGACCACCATGATCTCGCTGCTGCTGCGCTTTTACGACGTGCAGAAGGGCGCCGTCCGGATCGATGGCGTGGACGTGCGCGAGCTGGACCCGGCCGAGCTGCGGCGGCGCTTCGGCGTGGTGCTGCAGGACCCGTTCCTGTTCACCGGCACGGTGGAGAGAAACATCCGGCTGGGCTCGGAGTGGATCGACGACCAGGCGGTGGAGCGGGCGGCCGAGGACGTGAACCTCAGCGAGTTCATTTGCAGCCTGCCCGCAGGCTTCCGCGAGCCGGTGCACGAACGGGGCAGCACGCTTTCCACCGGGCAGAAGCAGCTCATCTCCTTTGCCCGCGCGCTGGCGCACAACCCGAAAATCCTGGTGCTGGACGAGGCCACCTCCAGCGTGGACACGGAAACCGAGCTGCGGGTGCGTGAGGCGCTGGGACGGCTGGTGGAAGGCCGCACGTCGCTGATCATCGCGCACCGGCTGTCCACCATTCAGCGCGCCGATAACATCATCGTGATGCACAAAGGCCGGGTGCGCGAAATGGGTTCCCACCAGCAACTGCTCGCCAATCGCGGCATCTACTGGAAGCTCTACCAGCTCCAGTACAAGGACCAGGAGTTCCCGGCGGGCACAGCTCCCGCCCGGGTTGGCGGCCCGGCGGTGTCAGCCGGTGCGGATGATTGACAGCAATTAGCAATTAGCTCGCTCGGGCTCACGCCCTGGCGTGAATTATGCCGCCCCTGAAGGGGCTCCAGAAAGAGATTTGGGCGCCTTCACCCGGGGCTTACGCCCCGGGCTATGTACTGCCGCCCTCGCTGCGCTCGGGCTCTTCTCCTGGCTGCGCTCGGGCTCTCCGTGGGCGCGGCTTGGCTAATTGCTAATCGCTAATCGCTAATTGCTAATTGCTAATCGCTAACTGCTATATTCCTCCTCGTGCGAATCCTGGTGTCGGCCGGGGAAGCCTCCGGCGAAAAATACGGCGCGCAGCTCATCACGGCGCTGAAGAAGCGTCAGCCTGCGCTGGAGTGCTTCGGCGTGGGTGGCGAAGGCATGCGCGCGACGGGCTGCCGGATGGTGGTGGACGCGAAGGATGTCGCCGTGGTCGGCCTGGCCGAGGTGGTCACGCGGCTGCCCAGGATCTGGCGCGAGTTCCGGAAGCTGCTGCGCGCGGTTGACGAGGCAAAGCCCGACGCCGCCGTGCTCATTGATTTTCCCGACTGGAACCTGCGGCTGGCGCGGGATCTGCACCGGCGCGGCGTTCCGGTGGTCTACTACGTCAGCCCGCAACTGTGGGCGTGGCGGCCGGGACGCATCGAGCAGATCAGGCGCTACGTGCGCAAGATGCTGGTCATCTTTCCCTTCGAAGAGCAGTGGTACCGTGAGCGCGGCGTGCAGGCGGAGTACGTGGGACATCCGCTGGCGGATTTGCCGGGGCCGAGTGTGCCGCCGTTGCGCTCCCCGCAGATTCCGCTGGCGTTGCTGCCGGGCAGCCGCCGCAAGGAGGTGGCCGCCAATCTTCCCGCACTGTTGCAGGCGGCGCGCAAGCTCGGCAGCGAATATCAGTTCCTGGTGCCGGTGGCCTCGACCATCGACTCGCAATGGCTGGTGAACCTGATCCATCGCACGCTGGGGGAAGATCCTGGCATAAATCTGAAGCTGGAAAGCGACGCGCGGCTGGCGCTGGCGATGTCGCGGGCAGCCGTGGTCGCCAGCGGCACGGCTACGTTGGAGGCGGCGCTGATCGGCACGCCGTTGGTGATGGTTTACCGCGTGTCGCCGCTGACCTGGCGCGCCGGACGGCGGCTGGTGAAGGCGCCGTTTTTCGCCATGCCCAACCTGATCGCCGGACGCGAGGTGGCGCCGGAGTTGGTGCAGGACGACTTTACGCCAGAGAATGTCGCGGCACGATTGAAGGAGATCATCGTTGACGGCCCGGCCCGCGAGCGCATGCTGCAAGGACTCGCCGAGGTCCGCGCCCGGCTGGCGCCGGCGGCAGGGGCGCCCAGCGCGTCGGAGCGTGCGGCAGAGGCGGTGCTGCGGGCGATCCGAAATACTTAACCACAGAGGCCACAGAGGATCACGGAGGCTGTCCCTTCATATTCTCCGTGTTCCTCTGTGTCCTCTGTGGTTAAGAAAGGCGCCTCCCAGCCGCGACGAACCGGCCTGTGCTGGGTTAAAGTAGTAGTGGGTCAGCAGCCGTTCCCATGTCGTTGTTCCCTGCCCATAAGCTCGTGAAAACCGTTCACGCGAACAGCCTGACCGCATCTTTTCCGCCCGCGCGTACATCAACATGGAGCGGGTACTTAGCCGGAGAATCACCATGTCAATTGCACGACGGCCCCTGGGGCGTGTTCTGATTTTCGTTTCCTGCCTGCTGGCCATGGCGCTGCCGGCCGCGGCGGCGGAAAAACCGCGCATCCGGGTTGACGATTACCAGATCGAAGCCGAGTTGCAGCCGAAATTGCACCGGCTGGTGGCGCAGGCGCGGGTGAAGTTCACGGCGCTGGAAGACGTCAGCGTGGCCACCTTCGAGCTGCACAACGCGCTGCGTCCGACGCGGATCACCGACGCCGAAGGCCACGTGCTCTCGGCCGAGCGCATCACCCAGGACAACGCCATCCGCATCGCGCTGCCCAATGGACTCTCCAAAGATTCCAGCATGGTCCTGAACATCGATTACGAAGGCACGCTCTCCAGCGCCGACGACAGCCCGGTGCAGGGGCTGAAACTCGCCTACGTGGGCGACGACACCAGCTACCTGCTCTATGCCGGGCGCTGGTTCCCGGTCAGCGGCTACGGGACAAATCGTTTTACCGCGACCATGAAGATCACCGTGCCCGCCGGGTGGACAGTGATCGGCAGCGGAATGACGACGTTCGCGGCGCCGGAGCCGCGGCTGGCGCGGGGCCGGTCGCGTAAGCCGGCGGCAAAAGAGCCTCCGCTGCCCGCCATGGCCGGCGCGAAAACGTACACCCTGGCGTGGAGCACGCCGAGCTTTCCCGGGACCATCATCGCGGGACAGTTCCTGCAGAGCAGCAGCAACGCCGTGGGATTGAACCTGCACCTCTTCTTCAAGCCGCTCCACAAAGACCTGGTGTCCGCCTACACCGACGCCGCGGTCAAGGAATTCCAGTACTACAGCGCGCGCCTGGGCCCGCCGCTTTCGAATAAGCTGAACCTCGTAGAACTGCCCGACGACACCGTGCCTAACGCGTGGGCGCCGGAAGTGGCGGCCATCGCCTCGCGGGCGCTGACGGGCAAAGTCAACTACCGGCTGCTGGCCAACACCATCGCACACCAGTGGTGGGGCGCGGACGTCAGCCCGGCGACACGCAGCGACTGGTGGATCGGCGACGGCTTCGCCCGCTATGCCGAAGCGCGCTACGTGGAGTACGCCGCCGGCGAGGCCGCCTTCAATGAAGCCGTGAAGGACCTGGAAGTCGGCGCGCTCGCCTACGACACCGTGCCGCTCTCCAGCGTGGGCCGGCTGGATACGTTCGCGCCGGAGTTCCAGGCGCTGGTCACCGACAAAGGCGCCATCATCCTGAACATGCTGCGCTGGGTGATCGGCGACGCCGCGTTCGATAAAACCATGACCACGTTCGCCCAGCAGTACAAGGGCAAGCCGGCCAGCATTGACGATTTCCGCAAAATCGCCGAGCAGAACTATGGGCAGCAGTTGACCTGGTTCTTCTCGCAGTGGCTGGATTCCACCGGCGCCCCCGAATTCAAGACCAAGTACACCGTTTATCGCGTGCAGAAGGGCTTCCGGGTGGTGGGCGAGATCTCCCAGGACCTGGACCTGTTCCGCATGCCGGTGGAGCTGAAGATCGACACCGACGGGCAAAGCGAGAGCAAGCGCATCGAGGTGGTGGGCACCAATTCCGCGTTTTCGGTGGACACGTTCGGCAGGCCGCGGCGCATCAGCATCGATCCCGATAACCGCGTGCTGAAGAACTCGCAGGAGCTGAAGACGCGCGCCTCCATCCTGCGCGGCCAGGGCCTGGTGGAGCAGGGTGACCTGGCCGGCGCTTTGCAGGAGTTCCAAAAAGCGCTGGACGTGAACAAGAACAGCTCGCTGGCGCACTACCGCATCGCCGAGGTGTTCTTCTTGCAGCGCAACTACCAGGCGGCCGCCAATGCGTATCGCGAGGCCCTGAACGGCGACGGCGAACCGCGCTGGGTGGAAGTGTGGAGCCATATCCGGCTGGGCAATATTTTCGACCTCACCGGGCAGCGCGAGCGGGCGACCAACGAGTACCGCCAGGCGCTGCAAACCAACGACAACACCCAGGGCGCCATGGAACAGGCCCGCAAGTACCTGTCATCGCCGTATCAGCCCAAGGAGTCGCGAGAGGGAGAGTGAGCTGGATTTAGTGATTTAGGGTGGTTCCACAGTAGATGTGCCCAATGTCTTTTTTGAAAGGGCACGCCTTCAGGCGTGCCGAAGAGGGCCCCTATGAACGCGGCTTTAGCCGCTGATGGACAATCCCTCAGGGCCTAAAGGCCACTCATCCCCAACCGCTATCGGCACGGCTGGAAGCCGTGCCCTTTCAAGGCTGGGGACACCAACCGAGGAACTGCGGTAGTGATTTGGGGAAATCTCCCCGGCTCCCGCACCAATCACTAAATCACCAATCACTGAATCACCAATCCTTAGAAACTGTTCTGGAGAATTTCAGGCCGCTCAGTTGAGCGGCTTTTTCTTTTGCGAAGCCGCGGCCCAGCACCAGGGCATGGAAGGTCTCGCCCATACCGGCGGGCGTGGCCAAATGCTTGAGTTGCAGCATGACTTTGGCCTCTTCCTGCGGCAGACGGCAGTCCTCGAAGGCGTCGGCAAACTGGTTGACTTCGCCGATGCCCATCAGCAACTGCGCTTGCGTGACCAGCGCCAGCGGTTCCAGCGCCAGGGCGCGGCCCTCGCCGGCCAGGGCGGTGAAGTTCACGTGCGCGGTGATGTCCTGCTCGCCGGGAGCTTCGTAGGGCGTGGCGCCGGCGGTGTGCTGACGGAAGGCCATCACGGTGTCGCGATGGCGGCCCGCGAGTTGCTCCTCGCGCGTGTAGCCGTAATCAATGAACAGGCAGAAGCCGCGGGCGTTTGCGGGCAGCGCGGCGGCAATCCGGCGCAGGTAGTCGAGGGAAGCCAGCGTGGCCTCCACCCGTTCCCCGGGCTCGGGATGCATGCCATAGCGGTCGAGGAACTCCAATTCTCCCGCCGACGCAGGAGCGAAGGTTTCGACGAAACGCCCGTTCTGCGTACCGACCCGGAGCGCGCCTTGATCGGAGATCACCTCGACCGGCAGCGCGTCGAAGAACTCGTTGGCAAAAATGATGAACTCCGACTGTGGCGCGGCCTGCTCGATGGTCTCGCAGACCACGACTTTGCCGGACGCGATCCGATCCGCGAACCGGTCCTGCAGGCGCGCGCGCAACCCGGCGGATCTCTCCACCAGCGCGTAATGGAGAGCGCGGTGAAATTCGGAGAACTTCTTTGCCGTCCAATCGAGCACGTCCTGGGCGAACAGACCGCGCCCGGGGCCAAGCTCCACCAGGTCGAAGCGCGCGGGTGCGTCCAGCGCGCGCCACATCTGGTCGAACTGGCGCGCCAGCAGGCGTCCGAAAACGGCGTGCACGTCGCTGGAGGTGTAGAAGTCGCCCGCCTTGCCGAACTGTTCCCGGGCGCGCGAGTAGAAGCCGGGCGGATCGCCGCCGGGAGCGCCATACAGGCACAGCTCCATGTAGCGCGAGAACGGGATGGGACCGCGGGCGCGGATTTCCTGCTCGATGTAGTCGCGGAGAGTCATGGGGCAGCAGATTCCCCGCGGGACGGAAGTCCCGCGGAAGGAACAATCATAATAGGACGCCCTGACCCACGGCTGAAGAGGCTGCGGAAGAATTCCGAAAAGCAGGTTCCTCGCGGGCTGAAGCCCGCTCAATCGAAAATCATACGGGGGCGATGTGGGGCACTGCGGGCGGGCCCTACCGGAGACTCTTTGGGCGGCAGTGGCGGGGTTTGGGGTGTAGGGGTCCTTCGACTCGGCGTCGGCAAAACCGGCCGACGCCTCGCTCAGGATGACAGCCCTGAAGTTTACGGCAAAAGCGGCCGGCGCCTCGCTCAAGATGACAATCGTAAAACTCTGCACAGAAAATCGGCCGACGGCTTCACTCAACACGACAGCCCCGACGTGGAACGCAAGATCTCAGCTGCCGATGTCCTCGCCCGCCATGGCGTCGGCGCCCCTGGTTTGCGGCGTGCGCGCGAACATCTCGATCAGGTAATCGTGCAGGCAGGCGTAGAGCTGGCGCTGGAAGGTCCACTCGAACTGCGGGTGATCGAGGTCGCGCGGGTGCATGCTGAAGCAGTAGGTGTGCACCGGCACGGGCGGATCGCGGAACTGGATGATGACCTCGACGCCTTCGCCCTGCGGCCGCGCGTCGAACCGCAGCAGCGGGTGCTCGTAGAGGGCGAGCTGGTCGAGCACGCGTTGCAGGCGCGGGTTGGAGGAGTCAGCCACGGGAGAATTATAAGGCGCAAGGCTCAAGGCGCAAGGCTCAAGGCGCAAGGCTCAAGGCGCAAGGGCTTGATGACAAGGCACCCATGATCTCTGGGGCGTAACGCTTGGGGCTTAGGCCTTGCGCCTTGCGCCTTGAGCCCCCGCAATTACAATACAAATCATTCCGCAATTCAGGAGCCCTTATGTCCAGCCCTCATTCCGCCGGCAGCGCGCCGGAGTGGTCCGCGTACGTGGAGGATTTCCGCCGCGCCGGGCGCCAGGCGGTGGATTGGATCGCCGAATACCTTGAGCACACGCGCGATTACCCGGTCCTGCCGCGCATCAAGCCCGGCGACCTGATGGACGCGCTGCCGCGCTCGGCGCCCGACAAAGGCGAATCGTTCGACGCCGTGCTGAAGGACTTCAACGACATCATCATGCCGGCCGTGACGCACTGGAACCATCCACGCTTCATGGCGTACTTCGCCTGCACCGGCTCCACGCCGGCGATCCTGGCGGAGATGCTGGCGGCCACGCTGAACACCAACGGCCTGCACTGGAAGACGTCGCCGGCGGTGGCCGAGCTGGAGCAGGTGGCGCTGGGCTGGCTGCGGCAATGGATGGGCCTGCCCGACGACTATTTCGGGATCATCTACGACACCGCGTCGATCAGCAGCCTGCACGCGGTGGCGGCCGCGCGCGAGCTGGCCGATCCCGGGGCGCGGGAAAACGGCTCCACTCCCAACCTCGTTCTCTACACCTCGCAGGAATCGCATTCCTCGATCGAGAAGGCGGCGATCGCGCTCGGCATCGGGCAGAAGAACGTGCGCAAGATCGCCACCGACGCCGAATTCCGGCTGCGTCCCGAGGCGCTGGTCCAGGCCATCGAGCAGGACCGCGCGGCCGGCAAGCGCCCATTCTGCGCCGTGGCCACGGTGGGCACGACGTCCAGCACCAGCGTCGATCCGGTGGCCGCCATGGCCGATATCGCCGAAAGATACGGCCTGTGGCTGCACATCGACGCCGCCTACGCCGGCTCGGCCGCGATCCTGCCGGAATGCCGCCACATCCTGCAGGGCGCCGAGCGGGCGCATTCGCTGGTCGTAAACCCGCACAAATGGCTGTTCCTGCCCGTGGACTTGAGCGCCTTCTATACCCGCCGGCCCGACATCCTGCGGCGCGCGTTTTCGCTGGCGCCCGAGTACCTGACCCCGGCGGCCGACCCGCGCGCGCTCAACCTGATGGACTACGGAATTCCGCTGGGGCGCCGCTTCCGCTCGCTGAAGCTGTGGTTTTTGCTGCGCTACTTCGGACGCGAGCGCATTCAGCAGACGCTGCGGGCGCACATCGCGTGGGCGCAGAATTTGGCGGGCATGGTCGAGGCCGATGCGCGCTTCGAGATCAGCGCGCCGCACCCGTTTAGCGTCGTTTGCTTCCGATACAAGGGGACTGATGACGAGAATCGCGCGCTGCTGGAAGCAGTGAATGCGACCGGCGAGGTGTTCCTGTCGCACACCGTGCTGAACGGGCGCGTGGTGCTTCGGGTCGCGATCGGCAATTTGGGAACGACGTGGGATGACGTGCAGCGGGCGTGGGAGCTGCTGCAGCAGCACGCGCCGAAACATTAGCCGCAGATTAACGCGGATAACGCGGATTTAAGTTCAGTTTGCGGCAGCCGAGGGCGGCTGCCGCCACGTCATTTCGGTGGAATGAAGCAGCGGCAGCCGAGGGCGGCTGCCGCCACGTCATTTCGGTGGAATGAAGCAGCGGCAGCCGAGGGCGGCTGCCGCCACGTCGCGGTCTCGCGCGTTTATCTGCGTTAATCCGCGGCTGACTTTTCCTCTTTTCGCGGCGTCTCTTCCGAATAGGTGTACACGCCGCGTCCGGACTTGCGCCCCAGGCGGCCGGCCTTGACGTACTGCACCAGCAGCGGCGAGGGGCGGAACTTCTCGCCCAGGGTCTTGTGCAGGTACTCGAGCACGTGCAGGCGCGTGTCCAGTCCCACCAGATCGGCCATTTCAAAGGGGCCCATGGGATGGTTGAGCCCGCACTTCAGCGCCTTGTCGATGTCCTCGGCTGAGGCGATGCCTTCCTGGAGCATGTAGAACGCCTCGTTGCCGATGATGGCGTTGATGCGGCTGGTGATGAATCCGGGCGACTCTTTGATCACCACCACTTCCTTGTTCATGCGGCGCCCGACCTGGGCCGCGGTGGCCAGCGTATGGTCGTCGGTTTCCAGCGCGCGCACCACCTCCAGCAGCTTCATCTTGTGCACCGGGTTGAAGAAGTGCATGCCGACGCACTTTTTGGGCCGGTAGGTGACGGAGGCGATTTCCGTAATGCTGAGCGAAGACGTGTTGGAGGCCAGGATGGTGTGCGGGCGGCAAATCTTGTCCAGCAGGGTGAAGATTTCGATCTTGGACTCCATCTCCTCGGGGACGGCTTCGATGACCAGGTCGGCGGCGCGGGCGGCGTCCTCGACCGCGCCGGCGTACTCGAGGCGCGCGGCGGCGGCTTTGGCGTCATCGGCGGAGACCTTGCCCAACTCGACGGCCTTGTCCAGGTTGCTGCGAATCTCCGTCTCGGCGCGGCGCAGCGCCGCGGGCAGGATGTCCTCCAGAACGGTGCGGAAGCCGCCCAACGCCGCGGCATGGGCGATGCCGCGGCCCATGATGCCGGCCCCGATCACCGCGATGGTGCGCACCTGGGCCATCTACTTGTCTCCCTTTTCCAGCCGCTGAATGATGGTTTCGACACTGGGATCGGCCTTGCGCATGTACTCCGCGAGGCGCTTCTTCTCTTCTTCGGTCATGAAGGGGAGGTTGCCGACAATCCGGCGCAGGGTCGCGGAAATGTCGTCAACGTAGTTCATCATCCGGATCATCTCACCGGTAGCAGGCATAGGAGGCTTCCTCTTTCAGACTGGATTGGATGAAGGTTTTGCCCGCACGCCCAGGCGACGCTGCGGCCAACGTGCCAAACCATCTATTTTCGCCGTGCGCGCGATTTTAGTAAAGCGGCCCGAGACTTAACCACAGAGGACGCGGAGGACACAGAGAAAGATGCCGCCGGACGCTTCTCTGTGCCCTCTGTGTTCTCTGCGGTAAAAGACTCGCATCTAAGCGCCTGATGACGACTGTCTCCGCGCTGCCCGGGGTGGAGGCTGGCGGGCTTTCCGAGTGCCTGGACCGGCTGGCCGCCAGCAAGGGCCAGAACCGGCCGCTCTCGACCTATCGGCTGCAATTCCACCGCGGCTTCGGTTTCGCCGAGGCGCGGCGGCTGGCGCCGTATCTTTACGCGCTGGGGATCACGCACTGCTACTCGTCGCCCATTTTGCAGTCGCGGCCCGGCAGCCTGCACGGCTACGACATCACCGATCACAACCGCATCAATGCCGAACTCGGCGGCGAAGCGGGCTTCCGGGAGCTGGTAGCGGAGCTGCGGGCCGCCGGCATGGGCCTGGTGCTGGATATCGTGCCCAACCATATGGGCATCGGTTATGGCACCAATCCCTGGTGGCAGGATGTGCTGGAGAACGGCCAGGCCTCGCAGTACGCATCGTTTTTCGATATCGACTGGGAACCGTTGAAGGCCGAGCTTTGCGGCAAGGTGCTGCTGCCCGTCCTGGGCGAGCAATACGGCGAAGAACTGGAGCAGGGGCGCATCCGGCTCGGCTACGCGGATGGCGTCTTCTTCTGCACGTATTACGACAGGCGGCTGCCGATCGATCCGCAAACCGTGCCCCTGATCTTCGAACCGCTGGGCGACCTGCGCGCTGGCCAACCGGAGCCGGAGCGGCAGGTGCCCGAGGTGAGCGAACTGGAAAATATCCTCGCCGAGCTGCGCAATCTGCCGCCGCACACCTCGACGAATCCACCAGAGGCGAGCGCGCGCCGCGCCGCCGTTCCGCATCTGCGGCAACGCCTGGGACGCCTGGCGGAAGGCTCGGCGCGGGTGCGGCAGTTGATCGCCGAGGCGGTGGAGCGCGGCAATGGCGTGCCCGGGGAGCGCCGCAGCTTCGACACGCTGCACCGCCTGCTCGATGCCCAGGCCTACCGCCTGGCGTACTGGCAGGTGTCCGGCGAGGAAATCAATTACCGCCGGTTTTTCGATATCAACGACCTGGTCGGGCTGCGCATGGAGAACCCGGAGGTCTTTGCCGCCACCCACCGGCTGATCCGGCGGCTGCTGGGCGAAGGCAGCCTGGACGGCATACGCATCGATCACCCCGACGGCCTCTACAACCCCATCCAGTACTTCGCGCGCCTGCAGATGCTGTACGCCGCCAGCCAGTGCCGCGGCCCGGAAGCGCAGCCGCCGACGGCGGAAAATGGCGTCGAGGTGGACGTTCAGACGCTGTTCGGGCAGCACGACTGGATCAACCAGCGCCCCCCGCTCTACGTGCTGGTGGAAAAAATCCTGGCGCCGGGAGAAGCGCTGCCGCGGGACTGGCCCGTGGACGGCGCCGTCGGCTACGACTTCGGCAATTCGGTGAACGGCATCTTCATCGAGGCGCGCAACCGCCGCGCGTTCACACAGCTGTACCACCGCTTCATCGGCGGGCCGATCGATATCGAGAGCGTCATCTACAACGCCAAGAAGCTCATCATGCGGGTGTCGCTGGCCAGCGAGGTCACCGTCCTTACCCACATGCTGGACGAGATATCCAGCAGCGACCGCCGCGCCCGCGACTTCACCCGCCACGCGCTGCTGGAGGCCATTCGCGAGACCGTCGCCTGCTTTCCCGTGTACCGCACCTACATTGACGAGCGCGGGCAGGTGAGCGAATCAGACCGCCGCTACATCGAGGAGGCGATTGTCCGCGCCCGGCGCCGCAACCAGAACACCTCGGCGGCGATCTTCGATTTTCTGCGCGACATCCTGCTGCTGAAAAGCCGCGGCGCATTCGTGTCGGCGGAGAACTATCGCAAGCGGCTCCACTTCGCCTTGAAATTCCAGCAGCTCACCGGGCCGGTGATGGCCAAGGGGATGGAAGACACCGCCTGCTACGTCTACAACCGCTTCGTGTCGGTGAATGAAGTGGGCGGCTCGCCCGGCGAGTTTGGCGTCGCGGTGGAGGAGTTCCACGCCGGCAACCAGGCGCGCACGCAACGCTGGAGCAGCGCCATGCTGTCCACCTCCACCCACGACAGCAAGCGCAGCGAGGACGTGCGGGCGCGGCTGAACGTGCTCTCCGAGGTGCCCAGGGCGTGGTCGGCCGAGGTGATGCGCTGGCGGCGGCTGAACCGCAGCAAGCGCCGCAGCATCAGCGACGGCCGCGCGGCGCCGGACAACAACGAGGAATACCTGCTCTACCAGACGCTGGTGGGGGCGTGGCCGTTCCAGATGAGCGACTCCGGCGTGCGCGGCGATTTCACCCGCCGCATCCAGCAGTACATGACGAAAGCCGTGCATGAGGCCAAGGTCAACCTGAGCTGGACCAGCCAGAACGCCGAGTACGTGAGCGCGCTGGAGCAGTTTATCGCGCGCATTTTGCAGCCGGGCACGGCCGCGCGGCCGAACTTTTTCCTGCAGCACCTGGAGGCGTTCCTGCCGGCGGTGGCCTTCTTCGGCTGCCTGAACTCGCTGGCGCAGACGCTGCTGAAACTCACCTCGCCCGGCACGCCCGACCTCTACCAGGGCAATGAGCTGTGGGACTTCAGCCTGGTGGATCCCGACAACCGCCGCCCCGTGGACTACGGCCTGCGGCAACGGCTGCTGGGCGACCTGCTCGCGGCGCAAGCGGGCGAGCTGGCGTCGTTGTGCGATGAGCTGCTGGAGAACTATCCCGACGGGCGGATCAAAATGTGGACCATCCTGCGGGCGCTGAACTTCCGCCGCGAGCGCCCCGAACTGTTCCAGCGGGGCAGCTACACTCCGCTGAGCGGCAGCGGTGAACAGCAGGAACACCTGGTGGCCTTCGTTCGCGAGCATGACTGGCGCATGGCGGTGGTGGCGGTTCCACGGCTGCCGTACACGCTGTGGCGCGGCGAGATGGGGCCTTGGCGCGGCGAGCGCTGGGGCGAGACGCAACTGCTGCTGCCGCCCAACGCTCCCAACCGGTTTGTCAACGTGTTTACCGGCGAGAGTTTCCAGGTGCGCGAGCGCGCCCTGCTATGCCGCGAACTCTTCGCCCACTTCCCCGTCGCGCTGCTCAGCGGGGGATGAGACCGGCGGCAGACGGTCGCTCACCTCGGCCAGGATCGCCAACCGCTCCGCCATCCAGGGCTGGAGCATGTCGCGACGATAGCGCCAGGTCCAGTTGCCGTCGCTGCGGCTGGGAGTGTTCATGCGCGCCTCGCTGCCCAGGCCGAGCACATCCTGCATGGGGATGATGCAGTAGCGCGCCGGCGAGGCCTCCGCCGCGCGGATGAAGGCCCACTGCACGCCGGCGGGATCGTTGCCCAGGTAGGCCTCGGCAGCACGCCGCTCCGCCTCGGTGGCGCAGCGGAACCAGCCCAGCGTGGTGTCGTTGTCGTGGGTGCCGGTGTAGACCACGCAATTGTGCTCGAAGCGGTGCGGCAGGTAGATGTGCGCCCCGACGTTGCCGAAGGCGAACTGCATCACCTTCATGCCGGGAACCTGCAGCCGGTCGCGCAGGGCGTGGACCTCGGGCGTGATCATCCCCAGGTCTTCGGCAATGACGGGAAACCCGCCCAGGGCCTGATGGAGGACAGAGAAGAATTCATCGTTGGGGCCGCGGACCCAGCGTCCGTGCACCGCGGTGGGCTCGGCGGCGGGAATTTCCCAATAGGCTTCGAAACCGCGGAAATGGTCGAGCCGGACCAGGTCGCAGGTCTCCAGCGCCCAGCGCATGCGCTGGATCCACCAGCGGTATCCGTTTTCCTTCAGCACATCCCAGCGGTACAGCGGACTGCCCCAGCGCTGGCCGGTGTCGCTGAAGGCGTCCGGGGGCACGCCGGCGACCACCTCCGGCTCCAGATCCTGGTTGAGGCGGAAAAGCTCCGGATGGGTCCAGACATCGGCGCTGTCGTAGCTGACGAAGATGGCGACGTCGCCGACGACGCGGATGCCGCGCCTGTAGCAGGCCCGGCGCAGCGCGCGCCATTGCTCGAAGAATGCGAACTGGATGGCGCGCGTGACCTCCAGCGCGTCTTGCAGTTCGGCGCGGGCCTTGGCCAGCGCCTCCGGTTGACGGCGTGCCAGCTCGCGCGGCCAGCGGCTCCAGGCGCCGCCCGGGTGGCGCTCGCGCAGGTTGACGAACAGCGCGTAATCGTCGAGCCACCAGGCATTGCCGGCGCGAAAAGCCTGGAAGCGGGCGCGCGCCCGCTCCGGCGCGTTGGCCAGAAAATCGCGCGCCGCTTCCCGCAACAGCGGCAGCTTGGTGGCGCGCACGCGGTCGTAGTCTACGCGGCCTTCGCCTTCCGGCAGCACGGCCAGGCGGCCGTGGTCGATCCAGCCGGCGTCAGCCAGGCGCTCCAGGCTGATCAGCAGCGGGTTGCCGGCGAAGGCGGAAATCGCGGAGTACGGCGAATTTCCCCAGCCGACCGGCGCCAGCGGCAGAATCTGCCACAGGCCCTGGCGCGCCGCGGCCAAAAAGTCGAGGAACTCGTAGGCGGCCGGGCCGAAGTCGCCGATGCCGCCGCGCGAGGGCAGCGACGACGGATGCAGCAGTATCCCGGAGGCGCGGTCCATGAAAGAAGCTCTCAGCGATTAGCTCTTAGCTTAGCCGTTGGCCGTTGTTGGTTTCGCGTGAAGCTTATGCCAATCATAAAGGACACTCGGGACCTTTTGCGATCCTTAGTGTCCTTTGTGGTTGTGTAGCGGCGGAATTCAGTCCGCCGGGATCACGGCGGAATAAATTCCGCCGCTACACTCACATGATGACGGCGAAGTTCAGTCCGCCGGGATGACGGCGGAATAAATTCCGCCGCTACACTGACATTCTATTCGCCCGACTCGCTGGTCGGGGTGG
>Ga0315268_10001068_pt1 | contig 31966 bp, 24 predicted proteins | sample C1_top_MG_FD_204535 | JGI IMG/M metagenome (GOLD analysis project Ga0315268, IMG submission 204535) | Sediment microbial communities from Yellowstone Lake, YNP, Wyoming, USA - C1_top | ecosystem: Environmental > Aquatic > Freshwater > Lake > Sediment | place: USA: Wyoming | collected 2017-08-01
CGGGGTTTATGCGGATTCTGAAGGGGGATTTTCTGCGGGCGTTTCCGCTGCGGGTGCTGAACATCCACCCGGCGCTGCTGCCGGCGTTCCCCGGCTTGGAGTCGTGGAAACAGGCGCTGGATTACGGGGTGAAGGTGACCGGGGTGACGGTGCACCTGGTTGACCAAGGCATTGACACCGGCCCCATCGTGGCCCAGGAGGCGGTGCCCGTGCTGGATGACGACACGCCGGCCACGCTGCACGCCCGCATCCAGAAGGTGGAACATAAGCTGTATCCGGCGGCGATAACGGCGGTGTTGCTGGGGCAGGTGCGGGTGCAAGGCAGGCGGACGGTCAGAGTGGGTTGAGAGTTGATGGTTGATGGTTGATGGTCGGTGCGCGGTTCGTGAGGCGTGAAACGTGAGCAATGAAAGTCGAGAGCCGAGATGAGTTGAGAGTTGAGAGACCCGCGCCGGCCGTCCGGTCCCGGCTCTCAACTCTCAACTCAAATCCCTCTCAACTCCGCTCTGGTTCCTGCCCCCAGCCCCCTGCCTGCTCCTCCTGATCCCCAAGGAGGTATTGTGTTTGGCGGCATGGTGCTGGTATAATGGCGCGCGGCAGAGATTGCGAATGATATGGGCTCATTAAAGAAGCGCCGCAAGGCGAAGATCAACAGGCATAAACGGCGGAAGAAGCTCCGCGCGCATCGGCATAAGAAGCGGACTTGGCAGAAGTAGTTTTCTTGGGCGCCAGGGCTGGGCTTGTCGGGCTTGTCGGACGGCTTGGATGCGTCAGACGTGCCGGACGGGCGGGAGGCGGCGGGCAAACGACGGGCGCCGAGACGGCATGGATGCCGCGGTTCGGCGCCCGGGCGGCTCAAGGGGCGAGTGCCATGGCAGATCGGACCTCGTGCCGGAAGGCACCAGCAGATGGGTGTGGGCCGGGCGGCTGCTGCGGCGAAGCGTTTGGAGTGCGGGAGCTTGCTCCCGCTTTCTTACGCCGCGGACCGTCCAAAAGCGCCGGCAAGCGGCCCGAGTCCAAACGCTTCGCGCGGTTGAGGGCGATGAGCATTTTCAGGTCAAATGTCATGCCACGGCGTGGCACCACAAAGGATGAAAATGGGGACTGGCACCAGGGCAGGGCAGCCTTTCCAGGCTGCCGGTTCCGGGGGCTTTCCAGCCGCCAGTGCCGAAGACAGGGGAGACTGGAAAGTCTCCTCAACCGGCAGACAAGAAGGTCTGCCCCACAAACGGCATAAGCGGCACATGCCATTTTCTGGTCAGACATCATCCTGCGCGCGGCACCACAAGGGATGAAAACGAAGTTGGAGCCTCCTTACGTCGGCTCCTACGCGTTTTCTGGTCACTCAATATAGAATGAGTTCAAGGAGCTGTGATGGGAGCAGGTTGAGGGAGGAGAGAGGCGTCCTTTGGGGCGGGCCGCCGATGGCGCTGGTTTTGCGGAAGCTGGCGCACAGCGGAGTGCGCGCCCTACCGTTGCTCGGGGGCGGCGTGGCAGTGACGCTGCTGCTGCTGTTGTCCGGCTGCGCGAGCAGCCCGCGCAACACCAGCGAGACAGCCAAGTCCAAGACCGCCAAGGGAGCGAGCGCCACCACCAAGCCCGCCCCGTTGGACGATGCGGCAATGGAGAAGCGGGTCAAGGGCTACGCCCATTTTGCGACTGGGATCGTCCGGGATATGAACGGAGACCGTGAGCGCGCCCAGGAAGAGTTCTGGCAGTCGGCGCTGGCGGACCCCAGCAACGAGCCGCTGGTGATTGAGCTGGCGCAGCGGCTGTTTCAGCGGGAGCAGACCGAGAAGGCCGCCGAGTTGCTGGCCCGGGCGGCAGCTCAGCCGGGAGCTTCGGGCTTGATCCACGGCTGGCTGGGTTTTGCCCAGGCGAGATTGGGCAAGACCGACTCGGCGATCGCGGCCGACCGCGTGGCCATCAAGAAGGCGCCGCAGTTGCTGATTGGGTATCAGAACCTCGCCCAACTGTATTTGCAGCAGAAGCGTCCCCAAGACGCCCTAAAGGTCCTCGATGAGGCGGCGCGCCAGGAGGGGGTCAGCGCCGGTTTCCTGGCGGACTTGGCGGAGATGCTGGCGGGGGCGATGCACGCCAAGGGCCTGACTGCCGAAGCGGTGAAACCGCGCGTCTTGGCGGCGTTGGAACGGGCGGCCAAGCTCAAGCCCGACCAACCGCTGGTGATCTGCAAGATGGCGGAGGTCTATCGGGCCGTGGGTGAGTTGGCCAAGACCACTGAGCTTTACCAGGATTTGCTCAAGAACCACCCGCTGCTCAACCCGGCGTTGCTGCCCATGTTACGGCAGCAGTTGTACAACTTGTATTTGGACAGCGGCGACCTGGAGGGGGCGGCGGAGCAGTTGCGGGCCATTTTGCGCGACAACCCGACCGACTGGCAGGCCTACCACGTGCTGGGGAACCTGGCTTTCCGGCAGAAGAATTACAGCGAAGCGGCCAGCAACTTCGGCAAGGCGCTGTTGCTGAATCCCGACTTCGAGCCGGTCTATTACGACCTGGCCAGGCTGCGACTGGCGCTCGAAAAACCGGAGGAGGCGCTGGAGATCCTAAAACGGGCGCGCGCCAAGTTCCCGGCGGGTTACTATCTGGAGTTTCTCACGGGCGTGGCGCAGGCGGCGCGCAAGCAATACGCCGAGGCCGTCAAGTCTTACGCCGCCGCGGAGGCCTGGGCCAAGGTCAACGACGCCACGCTGCCGACGTATCTCTTTTACTTTCAGTTTGGCGCGGCTTACGAACGCAGCGGCGGCTTTGCGGAGGCGGAGCGGCTGTTCCGCGTGTGCCTGGAAAAGAAGCCTGACTTTGCCGAGGCGCTGAACTACCTGGGCTACATGTGGGCCGAGCGCGGTCTGCACCTGGAAGAAGCGCACACGATGATTGGGAAGGCGGTGCAACAAGAACCGAAGAACGCCGCTTTTCTGGACAGCCTCGGCTGGGTGCTCTTCAAGCTCAAACGCACCGACGAGGCCTTGAAGTACCTGCTCCAGGCCGTGGAGAACGCGGAGAAACCGGACCCGACGCTCTTTGACCATTTGGGCGACATCTACGCGGCCCAGGGGCGGGTGGAAGAGGCGCGCTCGGCCTGGCGCAAGGCGCTGGACGCCGAAGGGGCTGAGGACACCCTCAAGAGCGAGGTCAAGAAGAAGTTGGAGGGGGCCGGCGGCGCGCCCAAGACGCCCTGAGGGCGGTTGGGGGGCCACTTTTTTTGAACGTCGCGCCGGGCACTTGTCGAAGTTACGGGAAGGTCTTGACAACGGGTGTAAAACCAACGGCATGAAACGGACTGGGAGAGCCAGAACATGATTAAGGTTGAGAATTTGAGCAAGGCATTTGGCCCGAAGCTGGCGGTGGACGACGTTTCGTTCACGGTGGAGCGCGGGGAGGTGCTGGGCTTCCTGGGACCCAACGGCGCGGGCAAGTCCACCACCATGCGCCTGATCACCGGCTTCATTCCCCCCAGCGCCGGCCGGGTGAAGGCGGGCGGCTTTGACGTGCAGGAGCAGCCGATCCTGGCCAAGCGGTTGATGGGTTACTTGCCGGAAAACGCGCCGGCGTACACGGACATGACGGTGGTTGGGTTCCTGAATTTCGCCGCCGAATTGCGCGGTTTGCGCGGCGAGGCCAAGCGCAAAGCGGTGAGCCGCGTCGTGGACATGTGTTTTCTGGAATCGGTGCTCTATCAAAGCGTCGAGACCTTGTCCAAGGGCTACCGGCACCGCTTGTGTTTCGCGCAGTCCATCATCCACGACCCGCCGATCCTGGTGATGGATGAGCCGACCGACGGCTTGGACCCCAACCAGAAGCACGAAGTCCGCACCTTGATCCGGCGGATGGGGGAGAAGAAAGCGATTCTGTTTTCCACGCACATCCTCGAAGAGGTGGATGCGGCCTGCACGCGGGCGATCATCATTGACCGGGGCAAGATCGTCGCCAACGGTACGCCGCAGGAACTGCGGCAGCGCTCGGAAATGGCCGGCGCGGTGACCTTTCGGGTCCCTGGCCAGACCAAGGCCGTCCTGCAAGACAAGCTCCAGCAGTTGTGGACGGTGCGCAAGAGCAGCATTCTGAGTGAGGATACCCAGGGCGTCTCGGCGCGGGCCTATCCGCAGCCCAATGCCCGTGACGGAGAACTGGAGCAGAGCCTCTTTGAGCTGGCCGTGCGGGAGAATTGGAAGCTGACCGAGTTGCGGACCGAGGAGGGGCGGCTGGACGAGGTGTTTCGGAGCATCACTTCGCTGGACACTTCGCGGGCGGCCTAGCGCCGCAGCCCAGCCGCGACAACCATTTTGCCAGGGTGCGATCATCCTGCGCCACAGGAAGGTAAAGGAGTCATGGAGACCAACGCAGAAACAGAAGCCAGGCCCCAGGAAAGCGCGCTGAGAGCCGAGGGCAGCCACAGCCACGCGCTGGGCAACGTGGCCGCGATCGCCAAACGCGAGTTGGGCGGCTACTTCAATTCGCCGGTGGCTTACGTGTTCATCGTGATCTTCCTGCTGCTGGTCGGTTTTTTCACCTTCATGGTGGGCGGGTTCTTTGAGCGCGGCGAGGCGTCGCTGGCGTCTTTTTTCGTGTGGCATCCGTGGCTCTATTTGTTCCTGGTGCCGGCGGTGGGGATGCGGCTGTGGTCGGAGGAGCGGCGGCTGCAAACAATTGAATTGCTCTTGACGATGCCGGTTACTACCTGGCAGGCGATAGTTGGCAAATTCCTCGCCTCGTGGCTGTTCCTGGCGCTGGCGTTGGTGCTGACCTTCCCGCTGGTGATCACGGTGTGCTACTTGGGGAAACCGGACCTGGGGGTGATTCTGTGCGCTTACTTCGGCAGCCTGCTGATGGGCGGGGCCTACCTGGCCATCAGTTGCATGACCTCGGCCATGACGCGCAACCAAGTCGTCAGTTTCATCCTCTCAGTGGTAGCCTGCCTGTTCTTGATCCTGGCGGGCTGGCCGCCCGTGACCAACATGCTGGGCCACTGGGCGCCCCGCTGGCTGGTGGACGGGGTGGCCGGCTTCAGCGTGATGCCGCACTTCGACTCGCTCCAGAAGGGGGTCATTGACTCGCGCGACGTGATCTTCTTTCTGTCCGTGATGGCGTTCTCGCTCTTCACGACCGGCGTAATCATCCGCAGCCACCGCGCGGGCTGAGTTGTGGAAGCGAACTGAATCACATGCCGCACGCAACGCCACAACCGATGAAAATGAGATGTGCGCCGGCTCGCGCGAAGCGCCTTGGAGTGCGCCAGTCCTCTGGCGCTTTGGCCTGCGCGCTGTCTGCAAAAGCGGCAGGGGACTGCCGCAGTCCAAGCCGCTTCGCGCGCAGGCACCCAACCGCCATTTTCTGGTCGGGCAAATCTGCGATCCTTTTGAGGTCAGATCAAACACGCACGTTTTTGGAGCCATGACGACGAACAAACACAAATGGGAGCCGTTGGTTTATTCGGGCCTCGGCGTGGTGGGGATGCTGGTCATCTTGGTGGCGGCGGGCATCATTTTCGGGGCCGCCAAGGTGCGGCTGGACCTGACGGCTGAGCGGCTCTACACGCTCTCGGACGGCACCAAGAAGGTGCTGCGCCAACTCGACACGCCCGTGACCGTCCACTTCTACTGCACGCAAGCGGGCACAGAGATGCCGGTGTCGCTGAAGAATTACGCCAAACGGGTTGAGGACTTGCTGGCCGAGTTTCGCCAGCAGTCGCGCGGCAAGATCGAAATCCAGAAATTCGATCCCCAGCCCGATTCGGACGCGGAAGACTCGGCGCGGTTGGACGGGATCGAAGGCCAGCCCGTGAGCCAAGGGGGCATCATCAACCTGACGGGCGAGAAAGTGTATCTGGGGGTGGCGGTGACGTGTTTGGACGAGAAGGCGGCGCTGCCCTTCCTGAGTCCGGCGCGCGAGAAACTGCTGGAGTATGATCTGACGCGGGCCGTCGCGCATGTGACCAAAGCGAAGATGCCGAATCTGGGCGTCATGACCGGCCTGCCGATGTTCGGCCAAATGAATCCGATGATGATGCGGATGGGCCAGGGCGGCCAGGAGCCGTGGATCATCGTCAATGAGCTGCGGCGCGACTTTAACGTCAAGGAAGTCGAAATCACGGCCGAGAAGATAGACGACGACATCCCGGTGCTTTTAGTAGTGTATCCGGCGAACATCAGCGAGAAGACGCAATATGCCCTGGACCAGTTTGTGTTGCGGGGCGGCAAGCTCATCGCCTTGCTGGACCCGCTATCGTCGGTGGACAGCCGCAGCGCCATGGGCATGCAGAACATGCTCCAGCGGGCCGCCGCCAGCGGGGCGACGCTCGACAAGCTGCTCAAAGCCTGGGGGCTGGAGTTCGACATGAACAAAGTCGTGGCCGACAAGAACTACGTGACCCTGGTGTATCGGAACAACCGGCCCGCGCCGGAGCCAACCTGGTTGTCGCTGACGGCGGCGGGTGTCAACCAGAACGACGAGGCTACCAAGCAGATTGACAACTTATTGCTGCCTTTCGCAGGGGTGTTCACCGGCACGCCCGCCCCCGGGCTGAAGGAGACGGTGCTTTTGAAGGCTTCGCCCAACGCCCAGTTGGTGGACAAGATGATGGCCCAGTTCGGGGGCGATCCCGGCAAGGATTACGCCCCCGCCGGCAAGGAATACACCCTGGCCCTGCGGCTCACGGGCGAATTCAAAACCGCTTTTCCAGAGGGCAAGCCGGCGGCCAAAGATGAGGAAAAGGAAAAAGAGGACAAAGCCAAGACTGAGGAGAAAGGCAAGGAGAAAAAGGAAGAGTCGTTGAAGTCGGGCAAGGGCACGGTGGTGCTGGTGGGGGACACGGACTTCGTCTTCGACAATTACTGCGTGCAGGTGGACCCGATTTTCGGGGCCACCCCGCGCAACGGCAACCTGGCCTTTGTGCAGAACCTCGTCGAACAGTCCATGGGCGAGAGCGATTTGATTCCCACCCGCAGCCGCGCGGTGGCCAACCGGCCCTTTGAGCGGGTCAAGGCGATCCAGGCCCAGGCCGAGCTGGCCTACCAGAGCAAAATCAAGCAGCTCGAACAGGACCTGTCCGACACCCAGCAGAAGCTCAATGAACTCCAACGCGGCAACACCAAGAACCAGCGCTTCATTCTCTCGCCCGAACAGCAGGCGGAAATCAACAAGTTCTATCAGAAGAAAAAGCAGGTGAACAAAGAACTCAAGGACGTCCGCAAGCAATTGCGCAAGGACATTGACGCCCTGGAGAACCGGCTTAAGTGGGCCAACATCGCGCTGATGCCGTTGCTGGTGAGCGCGGCGGGGGTCGCGCTGGCCGTCGTCAAAGCCAAAAAGACCGCTGCCAAATGAATCGCAAACAACTCATCCTGATCCTGGTGATTGTGGTCGTGGTGGGCGGCCTGGGTTGGTGGCTGCGCAGCCGCAACCTCAGCTCCTACCGCACCACCCAAGGCCGCATGGGCCAGAAGGTCCTCGGCGATTTCGACTTGAACAGCGTCGCCCAGGTGGTGATCAAACACGCCACCAACGAGCTTAACCTGGTCAAACAGGAGGATCAATGGACGGTGCGCGAACGCGGCGGCTACCCCGCCAATTACTCGGAGGTGAGCGAGTTCGTGCGCAAGGTCTGGGAGTTGAAGGTCGTCCAGCCGGTGACGGTCGGCCCGTCCCAGTTGGCCCGGCTGGAGCTGATCCCCCCGGGCAAAGGCGAGAAGTCCGGCACGCTGGTGGAGCTCAAAGACAAGAGCGGCAAGGACATCAAGACCATCCTGTTGGGCAAGAAGCATACCCGCCAGTCCGAGCGTCCCTCCCCTTACGGCGGGGAGGAAGGCTGGCCCGACGGCCGCTACGTGATGGTGGACAATCAGCCGCAGAGCGCCAGCTTGGTCGCGGAGACCTTCAGCACCATCGAACCCAAGCCCGACCAGTGGCTCAACAAGGACTTCTTCAAGGTCGAGAAAGTCAAGTCGGTGGCGGTCACCTATCCGGTGGCCACCAACTCCTGGAAGCTGGCGCGAGAGACCGAGAGCGGGGAGCTCAAGCTGGTGGACGCCAAGCCGGAGGAGAAACTTGACTCCGCCAAGGTCTCGAGCATTCCCAACGCCCTGTCCTACCCGAGCTTCAACGACGTGGTGGTCAACGCCAAGCCGGAGGAAACCGGCCTGGACAATCCGACCGTTGGTGTGCTGGAGACTTTCGACAACTTCACTTACACGGTCAAGGTGGGCAAGAAAACCGCCGAGGAGAACTACTACCTCACGCTTGAGGTGAATGCGGACATCCCGTCGGCGCGCACCCCAGGCAAGGACGAGAAGGCCGCAGACAAGGATAAACTGGACAAGGAATTCAAAGAGAAAACCGACAAGCTCAAGGACAAGCTGAAGCAGGAAAAAAGTTACGAGAAGGCCACTTACGTGGTATCCAAATGGACGCTTGATTCACTGCTAAAGGAACGCCATCAACTCCTCGCCGAGAAGAAGGAAGAGGAGAAGAAGGGCGAATCTACCAACGCGCCCGCGGTTTCCCTCCCGCCGGTTCCGCCGCCTGCGACCAATGCGCCCACGGCCACCAACCCGCCGGCATTGACCCTGGCCCCGCCCTATGCGCCGCCGCAGCTCTCCACGAATCCGCCAAAGCTGGAGGCGCCACCGGTTCCGGCGGCCACGACCAATGCCCCGGCGCCGCTGTCCACCAACCGCCCAAAGATTAGGCGCGACAACGTGCCGCTGCCACCCTTGCCGCCAGAACCCAAGCCGGCGGACAAGCAAGAACCCGCCAAGCCTTGAGGCGCGGTAGGGCGCGCATTCCCGTGCGCGCCGGCGATCTGGTTTTCGAGGCTGTTTTCGCCACGGTGGCCACAGCGCACACCGTGCCCGCCCCCGGGCATTCGCGCGCTGACCTCATGCCAGACTCCAGGCCACACGCGGTTGCACGAACCATGATGATAAGAGGGGCGGTGGCTGGCGCGAAGCGTCTTGGACTGCGCCAGTCCTCTGGCGCTTTCCCCGCGGCCCGACCGCACAAGCGGCAGGGGGCTGCCGCGCTCCAAACGCTTCGCGCGGTCGGAGCCGGCGAGCGTTTTCTGGTCAGACCACATGCCCCAGGCAGGCCACAAGCGATGAAAATGGGTGAGGACGAGGACGAGAACGATTCTCTGGTCAGCGTTTGGCCTCTGTGTTCTCGGTGTCCTTGGTGGCATTCTCTGGTCGGGCTACTGGGGCCGGAGGCGGCTCCGGCGGCTTCTCTTTGGGAGTCTCCTTTTCCGGGCGGGGCTTGGGAGCCCTGCCCGCTGGCCTGGGTGGCCGGCCTTCTCTGACCGCCGGGCGCCTCTCGCCGGGCCCTCTGCCTTCCCTCGGTCGCCTTCCCTCCCTGGGTAGCCTGGCGGGTTTGGCTTCGGCAGCAGCGGGGGCGGGATGTGCTTCCGCCGGAGCGCCAATGGGCACTTCGAGCGGCGTGGTGCTCTCCACTTTCACTTTCAGCGCGGCGGTGACCGTGGGATGGAGGCGCAGTTCGACCTCATGGTCACCCAAGGCGCGAATGGGCTGCTCGAGGTGGATTTTGCGCTTGTCCAACGAGACGTCGCACTGATGCTTGAGTTCATCGGCGATGGTGCCCGCCGTGACGGCGCCGAACATCTTGCCGTCGGCTCCGGTGCGCACGGCAATCTTGATGATCATCTTGGCGATGGACGCCGCCAGTTCAGTCATCGAGCTCAGCTCGTGGGCCTCCCGCTCGGTCCGGCGCTGGCGCAACACCTCCAGGCGCCGCTTGTTCGCCGCGGTCAGTGGGATGGCCAGCCCTTGCGGAAACAAGTAGTTGCGCGCGTAGCCGGCGGCAACCTTCACTTGGTCAGACTCGGCGCCAAGTCCGACAAGATTGTGGGTGAGAACGACTTCAGTTTTTGCCATTGACGTTTGCTTGCGGGTTAAAGGTTCAAAGAAAGCAGCGGGACAGCCGGCAAGCCGGCAGGGCGCGCTGTCCCCAGCGCGCCGAAAAGGTCCTTCGAAACTGGATGAGCGGCGCGCCCAGGAGTGCGCGCCCTGCCGCTGGCTCAGAACGGCACATCGTTCTCCTCTGGTGGCTGGGTTTCCGGCTCTGGCCCGGCCGGAGGCGTCGGCGCTGCCGCGGCTCCGGGCGCAGGCGCGGGCGCGGGCGCAGCAGCGGCGGCGGGACGGGCCGCCGCGGGCTCGCCGGGAGCGGCCTCGGGGGGCTTGGTGTCAACGAAGGCAAACGCTTCCAAGACGACCCGCAACTTGCTTTGTTTCTGGTGGGTAGTCTTGTCCTCCCATTGGTCCAGGCGCAAGCGCCCCTCGACCAGAAACGGCCGGCCTTTTTTGAGGTATTGGCTAATCACCTCTGCCTGGCGTCCGAAGGCATCAACATCTACAAATGTGACTTCCTCCTTCTTTTCGCCGGTTTCGGAAGTCCAAGTGCGGTTGATCGCCAGGCCAAGCCGCGCAATCGCTGTCCCTTTGGGAGTGTAGCGCAGCTCGGGGTCGCGGGTCAGGTTCCCCATCAGGATGACCTTGTTGTAATTAGGCATACGGGTTCTCCTTCATCAAATGCTCATCAGTCGTGGCGCCTGCGCAGTGGCGTGACACTCAACGGGCGGCGGGCTTGGCCGGCGCGAGGGTGAAGGCGGCGCGGAACACCTCTTCGTTCAAGGCAAAACGGGGCCTCAGTTGCGCGATCATCCCCGGCTGGCCGCTGAAGATGACGTTCACGTAGAAGCCGGCGGTGTGCTTCTTGTCGGCGACCCGGGCAAAGGGGCGCTTGTCCATTTTCTGGACGGTCTCAATCGTGCCGCCCTGCGCGGTGATCTCGGCGCTGATCTTGTCAATCGTGTCCTTAACCCCTTCCTCTTTCACCGAGGGGCTCAAGATAAACAAACCTTCGTATCGTTTCACTCAGTTACCGTTCGTTGGCGGGGTCTCCAGGACCCCGTTATACTTGTTCATGGCCGCTTGGATGCCTTCATCCAGCCAGCAAGCTACCTGCTCGGCGGCCCGGTCCAAGACCTTTTCAAACAGAACCGCTTCCTGGGCGCTGAAGCGGCTGAGCACGTAGTCGGTAATCTCGCGCCCGTCTTGTGCCCGCCGGCCGATGCCCATACGCAGCCGGGCATACCCACGGGAGCCCAGGTGTTGCTCAACCGACGCCAGCCCATGATGCCCGCCGCTGCTGCCCCGGGCCCGCAGCCGCAATTCCCCCAGCGGCAAGTCGGCGTCGTCCACCAGCACCAGCACCCGGCCCAGCGCCACTTGGTAGTAGTCCCGCACCGCCGCGACGGCCAGACCGCTGGCGTTCATGTGCGTTTGCGGCTCGCACAACAGCCCCGCCCGCCCGCCCCGCCGCGCCAGCGCCAGCCGCGCGTCGAACTTGCGCTCCAGACGCCACTCGGCCTCCCACCGCCCGGCGACCCGCTCCACCAGCATGAAGCCCGCGTTGTGGCGCGTGCGCGCATACTCGGCGCCTGGATTGCCCAAACCCACGATGAGATACAGATGCTCCATGCGGGCTGGCCGTCAAGGGGCGCCAAGCCGCGATCGCTCCCCGCCAGACAATTACTTCCTCCTCTCGGCCTTCCTCTCCGGGGTTTTTTCGGGGGCTTTCGCGGGCGCTTTCTCGGCGGCTTTCTCGCCCGCCTTCGCGGGCGCCTTTTCGGCGCCTTTGGCGGGCGCTCTTTCGGCAGCCTTCTCGCCGCCTTTTTCCGGGGCCTTCTCCGCCTCGGCGGCGCCCTCTTCCTTCTTCTCTTTGATGACTTCGGGCTCGCCCAGGGCGGCTTCGGCGGCGGCTTCGGCGGCCACCTCCTCGGCCTCGGTCACTGGCACGGCCACAGCAACGACCGAAATGCTCTTGTCGCCAAGGATTTCGACGCCCGGCGGGGGCGTGACGTCGCCGATATGGATTGCCTGGCCAACATCAAGGTGCGACACGTCCAGAACCAGTTCTTCGGGGAGGTCTTTGGGCAGGCCGCGCACCTTGAGTCTGAAAAGCACGTGTTCGAGCACGCCGCCGCTAGTCTTGACGCCGACGGCTTCGCCTGTCGTTTCCACCGGCACGCTGACGACGACGCGCTCGTCCTCGGCGATCTCGTGCAAATCGGCGTGGAGGATTTTGCCGGTCAAGGGGTGGTGCTGGACTTGCTGGAGGAGCGCCAAGCGGCTGGGCTGGGCGTCGCCCTCAACCTTGAGGTCCAGCAGGATGTTCTCGGCCACCGAGTGGTGGAGCAAATCGGTCAGGGCCTTGGATTTGAGCTCAAGGTTCTGCGGCTGGCGGCCCCGGCCATAGATGACGGCGGGCACGCGCCCGGCCGCCCGCAGTCTCTTCACCGCCGAGCGCCTGACCACCGCTCGCGGAAACGCTGTCAACGGAACAGATTTCATTTTTAACTCGCAATCCAGGCAGCCGCGCCGCTTCAAGCGGTCGCGCCGCCGTTGAATCGAAAAAGCGAAGTCACGGAAGCATTCCGGTGGATTCGCTCAATCGCCTCGCCCAAGAGGCGAGCCACGGACAACGTGGTCATGTTCACCCCGCTAATCGGGGGGCGCAACACAGTATCAGTCGTGATCAATTCGTCAACCATCGAGTTGCGCAGGCGCTGGATGCCCAAGTCGTTAAGCACCGCGTGGGACACGCAGGCCAGCACCTGCTTGGCGCCTCTGTGCTTAAGCAGGGCGGCGGCGTTCACCAAGGTGCCGGCCGTCTCGGTCAGGTCGTCCACGAGCAGGACGTTGCGGCCGCGCACGTCGCCGATCACCGTGACCGACTCGACTTCGGTGGCGCTCTTGCGCCGCTTGGCGACAATGGCCAGGCCGGCCTTGAGGACTTCTGAATAAGCGTGGGCCATTTTGAGCCCGCCCACGTCGGGGCTGACCACCACCAGGTCCGGCAGGTGCTTTTGCTTCAGGTATTCGTAAATGACCGGCGCCGCGTAGAGATGATCCACCGGGATGTCGAAGAATCCCTGGATTTGCTGGGCGTGCAGGTCCATGGTGAGGATGCGGTTGGCGCCGGCGGCCACCAGCAGGTTGGCCACCAGTTTGGCGGTGATCGGCACCCGGGGCTGGTCCTTGCGGTCCTGCCGGGCGTAACCGTAAAAGGGCAGCACGGCGGTGATGCGCGAAGCGCTGGAGCGCCGCAGCGCATCCATCATGATGAACATCTCCATCAAATGGTGGTTGCTGGGCGGACTGGTTGACTGGACCAGGAACGTGTCCTGCCCGCGCACGTTCTCCTCGATCTTGACGAACGTCTCCCCATCGGGAAAGGCCGACACGATGCACTTGCCAGGTCTGATCCCGATGTACTTGCAGATGGCTTCCGCCAGGGGCGGATTAGAGTTGCCGCTGAAGATTTTCACAAGCCGCGCTTAGGTTCGCCAAAGGAAAAATCCACCGCCGCCGGTGGCGCAATTCGCACTCGGCCGGCAGTGTAACGGCTGGCCGCCGGGGCGCAAGCCCAAAGCGGGCGGCCTTCCCTGTGACGGCTCGGACGACATGCCACGCCGGGTTGGCCTTACCAACGATGAAAATGAGGCCGGCGGCGGCTGGCGCGGAGCGTCTTGGAGTGCACCAGTTCCCCTGGCGCTTTCGTTCGCGCGCTGGCAACAAAAGCGGCAGAGGACTGCCGCAGTCCAAGACGCTTCGCGCGCTGGGGCTTTGTGATTCTGCTTTCCTTTTGGGCTGAGGCGCTTACCTTTGCGTCCAGTTTTGGGTGTGGCCTTGCGACTGTTCAACACCTTGTCACGCGCCGTCGAGACGTTCGTGCCCCTGGACCCAGCGGGCAAGCGAGTGGGCATGTACTGCTGCGGGCCAACGGTGTATGACTTCGGACACATCGGGAACTTCCGCACGTTTGTCTTTGCCGACGTGGTGCGGCGCTACCTCCAGTTCAAGGGCTTCGCCGTGTGTCACGTCATGAACATCACCGATGTGGACGACCGGATCATTGCCCACGTGCGCGAAGCCAAAGTGCCCCTGCCCGAATACACCCGCCGCTACGAGCTGGCCTTCCTGGAGGACGCGCAGGCCTTGAACCTGGCGCCGCCCCACTTCCGCCCGCGGGCCACCGAGCACATCGCTGCGATCATCGCCCTCATCCAACGGCTCTTGGCCCGGGCCATGGCCTACCAGGCCGGCGATGGCTCCGTCTATTTCAGCATCGAAAACTACCAGCGGGCGGGCCATCGCTACGGACAGTTGCTGGCGTTGAACTTGGACCAGATGCGGCCAGGTGAACGGGTGCGCAACGACAATTATGAAAAGGAGGCCGTCGCCGACTTTGCCCTTTGGAAGGCGCGCGCGCCGGAGGACGGCGACGTGTTCTGGCCCAGCCCCTGGGGCGAAGGTCGGCCCGGCTGGCACATCGAGTGCAGCGCCATGAGCACCAAGTTCCTCGGCCCAAGCTTCGATCTGCACCTGGGCGGCGAGGACTTGATCTTCCCGCACCACGAAGACGAGATCGCCCAGAGCGAAGGCGCCGGCTTGCCGGCCCCGGGCCAGCGGTTTGTAAAACACTGGCTCCACGGCGCCCACTTGTTGGTGGACGGCAGGAAGATGGCCAAATCGCTGGGCAACTTCTATACGCTGCGCGACTTGCTGGCCAAGGGCTTCACCGCCCGCGAGGTCCGCTACGCACTGCTGGCCGCCCACTACCGCGAGCCCCTCAATTTCACGCTGGAGGGGCTCCTGGGCGCGCGGGCGGCCCTGGCGCGCCTCGACGAATGCCTGGCCAAACTGCGCGCGCTGGCGGGGACTGCCGCGGCCCCGCCCGAAGGGCCGGTGCTGGAGCAGTTTGCCGCCGCGCTGGACGATGACCTGAATATCTCGGCCGCCTGGGCCGCCATCTTTGAGTGGGTGCGGGAGCGCAACCGGCAACTGGCCGAGGGCGCGCTGACTCCCCTTGCCGCCGCCGCCGCCCTGGCCGCGTGGGAGAGGCTCGACACCGTGCTGGGCTTGGGCGTCAAGCCGGAAGCGGAGGCCCCGCCCGAAGTGGCGCGCCTGGTCCAAGCCAGGGAAGCCGCCCGCAAAGCCAGGGACTTCCCGCGGGCCGATGCCCTCCGCAACGAGCTCAAGGCGTTGGGTTGGCTGATTGAGGACACGCCCAGGGGCCCGCGCGTGAAGCGAGTCTGACTTTTCCCTTGTCAACCGAAATGCGACTGAATATAGTCAGGGCTGGTTTATGAGGAGTTGGGCCCTCTTGCGCACTTGCGGCTTCGGTTGGCTGGGCGGCTTGCTGGCCGCCGCCGTCCTTGGCGCCGACCAATCCGCGCCACCGGAGCTGCCCCCGATGCCGCCACTGCCGCCACTGCCGCCGCCCACGGCCAGGCGGCCCCCTATGCGCCGGCCTGCAGCCCCGACAAATGTTGCGCCGGCGGCCGGCCTCGCCGCGCCAGCCACAAACGCATTTCCGGCGGCGTCCTGGGTAGGCTCCACCCAACGGCTGCCAGGCGCCACCTCGGCGCTGCCCTCGCCGTACCAGGCAGCGAGCGGCAGTTTTCCCACGCCGGGCATGTATCCGCTGACGACCTCGTTGGCCAACACCAGGTTCGCCACCAACACCTTTGCGGGAAGCAACGTGCTCATCGCCCCCGCCAGACCCACATACGTGCCGCCGCTCCCTGAGAAGGTCTTCGCGTGGGATGCGCCCGTGAAAGAATACACCGCCAAGACCGGCGAACTGAGCGCCAAGCTCACTTTTTCCTTCACCAACACCGCCGCCACCAACGTGACCATCAAAGCGGTGCGGACTTCCTGCGGTTGCACGGTGGCCAAGGTCCCGCCTTTGCCCTGGGTGCTGGAGCCGGGCGCTAATGGAGCCATCGAAGTGATTGCCGATTTGCGCGGCAAGAGCGGCATCATCACCAAGACGGTGACCGTGGACAGCTCGGCGGGCTACCGGTTCCTTACCTTGCGGGTGTCGGTTCCGGCGGGGCCGGCCACGCTCGCCGACCGCGCCCGCAACCTCCAAGTGGCGATGGTGGACCGCATGGCGGTTTTCAAAGGCGACTGCATTTTCTGCCACCAGCAACCGGTTTACGGCAAAAAGGGAGAGGAGCTTTACCGGGCGGCGTGCGGGATTTGCCACGAAGCCGAGCATCGCGCCTCCATGGTGGCGAACCTGCACGCGCTGGGCAAACCAACCGAACGCGACTATTGGACGGCGTATGTCACCAAAGGCAAGCCCAACACCCTGATGCCGGCCTGGGCGATGGCCGAAGGCGGCCCATTGAGCCAAGAGCAGATCGCCTCGCTGGCGGACTTCCTGGTGGGCCCCTTCCGCACGATGACCAACAACGTGCTGATGGTGCGCGCCGCGTCTCTTCACACCGCCCCCGCCCAAACCAACGCCGCCGCCGCGGCCAATACTCCCGCCAGCGACGTCCGCTGAGCCGCGGCTGAAGGTCCCCAGGACACACACCAAGCGCGCGAAAAGAGAAGGCAGTCTCACTTTCGCGTCGCTTCGCGTTTTTGGCGGACAATCCTGCCTCAGCTTCTTCGCGTTGTTTGCTCTGTCGCGCGGCCAATCCTTGTTTCACGGGGCCGGCTGGAGAGATCGGCCTCCACTTTGCAATTTGCGGTTTTCAATTCTCAATTTGCAATTCCCATGCCCCTCTGGGGGCTGCCCACCACGCATGGCAGAGAGGTCCCTGAGTTCCTGACTGCCTAATCTTCTGTTTCTCTCTTTCCCTGGCTTGCCCAAGTTGACCTGGCTTGGCAAACTTGCCGCTGATGCGCGAGCTGATCCGGGCCTGGACAGAAGCAACCGAGACTTTTGTCCTGGAAGTCATATCTGAGCAACGGAAGGGGAAGCGGGTGGCCGTGATGCGGGGCCTGCTTTACCTGTTGTCCCGGCTTTTTGAAGTCCTGATCAAGGCCCGGCACTTTCTTTACAGCGCGCGCATCTTGCGCGACTCCACTTTGGGCATACAGGTAATTGCCGTCGGGAACCTTACGGTGGGGGGCACGGGCAAGACGCCGGTGGTGGAGAAGTTCGCCCGCGAGTTGCGCGACCAAGGGCGCAACGTGGCCATCCTCTCTCGCGGATACCGTTCCAAGCCGCCACCCTTACACGAGTGGCTGCTCAACAAGCTGTTTCTCCGCCAGGACCGCACCCCGCCGCGCGTGGTTTCCGACGGCCGCTCGCTCTTGCTGGATTCGGAGACCGCTGGTGACGAACCCTACATGCTCGCCTCCAACCTCAAGGACGTGGTCGTGTTGGTGGACAAGGACCGGGTCAAGAGCGCGCTCTACGCGATTGAGAAGTTCGGCTGCGACACGCTGCTGCTCGACGACGGCTTTCAGTACTGGAAGTTGCGGGGCCGGCGGCGGGACATCGTGCTGGTTGACTGCCAGCAGCCGTTCGGCAATCAGTATTTGCTGCCGCGCGGCACGTTGCGCGAACCGCCCTCCCACCTGGCGCGGGCCAGCACCCTCTTCATCACCAAGAGCGACGGCCAGACCGCCGCGCTCCGCGAGCAACTTGCCAAACTCAACCCCAACGCCCGCATCATCGAGTGTGTCCACCAGCCGCTTTACTTCGAGGACATGTTCACTGGCGAGCGCACCGGGTTGGACTTGATGCGCGGCAAGAAGGTGGCTTCGCTCAGCGGCATTGCCCAGCCGGAGAGTTTCGAGCGCAGCCTCCTCCAACTGGGCGCCGAGTTGGTCTATAACAAGCGTTTTGCCGACCATCACCGGTTCACCTTGCAGGAGGTCTTGAACGTCATCAACCGCAGCAAGAAACGGCAGGCCCTCATGATCGTCACCACCCAAAAGGACGCCGTGCGGTTCCCCAAAGTGGACCGGCGCGACCTGCCCATCTACTTCATGCGCGTGGAGATTCGCATCGTGGAGGGGGCAAAAGACTTTCAGGAGTGCGTGCGGCAGATTTGCTTCCGCTAACCAATGGAGTATCTGCTTTACCTGGTGGCGCGCTCGCTAATCGCCGTGGTGCGGGTGCTGCCGTTGGCGGTGATGGCGCGGGTGGGGCGCGCCCTGGGCGGCTTGGCCTATTGGGTGGACGCCCGGCACCGGCGGGTCGCTTTGCGCAACCTGGCCATGTGCTTTGGGGCCGAAAGGTCCCCAGCCCAAATCCGCGCCCTGGCGCAGGAGAACTTCCGGCGCATCGGCGAAAACTTCAGTTGCGGCGTCCGGGCGGCTTTCATGAGCCCAGCCGAAACGCGGCGCGTGCTTGAACCAGCCCATTTTGAACGCCTCCAGCGGGCCGGTGAGAACCCGCCGCGAGGACGGGTGATCGCCATTGGGCACTTCGGCAACTTCGAGTTGTACGCCCACGCGAGCCAATTCGCGCCGGAGTTCCAGTTCGCCACTACTTACCGGGCTTTGCCGCAGCCGCTCCTAAACCGGCTCTTCCAGGGTGTGCGCGAGCGGTCGGGTTGCCTTTTCTTCGAGCGCCGCACGCAGGCCGGGCTGCTGCGCGAGGCAATGGCGCGGCGCCGGCTCATGATTGGTTTCTTGTCTGATCAGCACGCGGGCGACAAAGGCCTCTGGCTGCCTTTCCTGGGCCACGCTTGCTCCACCACGGCGGCGCCGGCGGTTTTTGCTTTGCGCTACGGCTGTCCGCTGCATCCGGCATTCTGCTACCGGGTCGCCCTCGGCCGCTGGCGCATCGAAATGGGCGAGGAAATACCCGTGCGCGTGGACGGCCGCCCGCGCCCGGTGGCAGCGATCATGGGCGATGTCAACCGAGCTTTCGAGGCCGCCGTGCGGCGCGACCCGGCCAACTGGTTCTGGGTCCATAACCGGTGGAAGCCCCTGAAAGCTGGGGCTGGCCAACCGGGCGGCGCCGCGGCTGGCGCCCAGGCGCCGCTCCCGCCGGCGCCCGCGCCCGCAGTTCCAGCCCTTGGTGACCATACCCAATGATCCCGCTGGCTGACATCCGCGGTGCCCGTTGCGAGCGGCTCCTGGTCCGCGGCGTTAACTGGCTCGGCGACGCCGTGATGAGCACCCCGGCGTTGATGCGTTTGCGGGAGGCGCTGCCCGACACCCACATTTCGTTGCTCACGCCCGAAAAGCTGGCCGACCTTTGGGTGGGCCACCCGGCAGTGGACGCGGTGCTGATGTTTACCGAGCAAGACACCGCCTGGTCCATTGGCCGGCAGTTGCGCCAGCAGGAGCTGGACGTCGGCTTGGTGTTCCCAAACTCACCGCGCTCGGCGCTCGAACTCTGGTTGGCCCGCGTACCGGTCCGCATTGGCTATGCGGCGGCGTGGCGGCGTTGGTTCCTCACCCACCCTCTATCGCCACGGCCTGGGGCGATTCGGATGCGCAAGCGCAGCGCCGCCGAAGTCAAACGCCTTGTCTCCTCGGACTCCAAGCACCCTCAACCCTCAACCCTCAACCCTCAACCAACGTCCGCGTCGCACCACCTCCACCACTACCTCCACTTGGCGGCGGCGCTGGGCGCCAACCCCGCGCCGCTGGCCCCAATGGTCACCATCAGCGAGCGCGAGAGCGGCTTGGTGGCAGAGCGTTTTGGCTTCGCGCCTGCCGGGCCGGACGCGGCGGCGCGGTTCGCGTTGCACGCCGGCGCGGAGTATGGTCCGGCCAAGCGCTGGCCCGCCGAGCGGTTCGCCGCCGCGGCCGTCGAACTGCACCGGCGCACCGGCTGCCACTGGATACTCTTGGGCGGGCCGGCAGAAACCGCACTCGCCTCCTGGCTCGCCACGGAAATCGCGCGACACGCGCTCCGTGAGCAACCGGAGGCGGGAGCCGTCCCCCCGCCGGCGCCGGTGAGCAATCTGGCTGGCCGCACCAGCCTGCGGGAGCTTGCGGCGGCCCTGAAGGCTTGCCAGGTTCTGTTGGCCAACGACTCCGGCCCGATGCACTTGGCCGCCGCGGTGGGCACGCCGGTGGTTGTCCCCTTTGGCAGCACGTCACCGGAACTGACCGGCCCCGGTCTGCCTGGCGACACGCGCCACCGCGTGCTGCGCGCTCACGCGCCTTGCTCGCCTTGTTTCCGCCGCCAATGCCCGCTTGACCTCCGCTGCCTGACCGGGATCAGCGTTGAGCAAGTGGTCCAGGCCGTGCTGGAGGTGGTTGAGCCAGGTCACTGATCCATGCCAGCGGGGGCATGAAACTCGGGGTAGCCATGAGGGCCGAACTGGGTTATTGTTCGTCCAGCGCAAAGTGGGGGTTTCGTTCCCACGCGCGCACGTGAACCGACTGAGCTTATGTTCGCCATTGAAGAAACCACGGCCGTCCAGCCCGACGGCACGATTGTGCTCCAACATCCGGAGTTAACGCCGGGCCGGCTGGTGAAGGTTATCCTGTTGCTTGCTGCCCCGGACCAAATGCGGCCGCGGAGCACCGCACCCCCACCCGGCCGAAAGCTCAGGTGCGACTGGGGAGGCGCCTTGGCCGATTTGGGCAAGCGTTATACTTCCGTTGAGTTGCAGCACAAAGCAATGGAATGGTGGGGACACTAAACTTGTGAACATTGCAGTCGCGCAACTGACCGAACAACTGGTGGCTTCTTACGCGCGGGTGGGCGGCATCAACCATCTGGACGGCAAGAACCTGCCCTCCAAGCGGGCTATCGCCCTGATCACGGCCGACCTGCTGCGCCTGTTGTTTCCGGGTTACTTCAGCCAGCGGGTCCTCCATTCCTCGGCCGTCCAGGCCCAAACCAGCAGGCTGATGGACACCATCCGCCGCCGGTTGGAGACCGAGGTCTATCGGAGCCTTGAATACGCGCCCCCCGCCGATACCAAGACCAAGGAGTTGCGCGGGGTGGCCCAGACCCTCACGCATGAGTTCCTGAGCCGTTTGCCAGCGATCCGTGAGTTGCTCCAGACCGACGTGGAGGCCGCCTACAACGGGGACCCGGCCGCCTTGAGCCGGGAGGAGGTGATTGTGGCGTATCCGTTCGTGGAGGCGATTGCGGTGCAGCGGCTGGCGCATGAGTTGTATGGCCGGCGCGTGGCGCTCATCCCGCGCATCATGACCGAGTGGGCGCACAGCCGCACCGGGCTGGATTTGCACCCCGGGGCGCAGATCGGCTCGCACTTTTTCGTTGACCACTGCACCGGCACGGTCGTGGGCGAAACCACCACGATTGGCGACCACGTGAAGATGTACCAAGGCGTCGGGCTGGTGGCCCGCTCGCTGGCTGGCGGCCAGGCCCTGCGCGGACAGAAGCGGCATCCTACGATCGAAGACCGGGTCACGATCTATGCGGGAGCGACCATCATGGGGGGCGACACCATCGTCGGGGCGGGGAGCACCATTGGCGCAAACGTGTTCTTGACGCACAGCGTGCCGCCCAATTCGCTGGTGGTAAACGAAGACGTCGAAGTGAAAGTGATGGCCAAGACGGACCTGATGGAGGAAGCGAGTTACCAGATTTGAGGCCGAAGCGCGACTTCATCGCTTGCTGGCGTGGAGAACCGTCAGCCCCACCACTTCCTCGCCTTCGTAGCGCACAATCACGTCATCGTCGGTCATTTCGCTCTCGGTGGCGTGGCTGGGCTTCTTGAAGTTGATATAGAGCACATCAGCGTTGGCGTCGTAGGACGACCAAAGGTAGCGGTGTGGCGACCGCTTCACCGCGGGCGTGAGCTTCAGGAACTCGGCGATTTCAGCTACGCCCATGTTTGTTTTCTCAGGTTCCGCGAGGCTTCCCGTCGGTCATCGCCCCTCAATCCGTTGTGGCCGCCAATTCCTCTTCCAGGTCCACGATCTGCTTGAGCTGGGTGAGGAACCAGCGGTCAATCTTGGTCAGTTGGAAGATGTCCTCCACCGTGAAGCCGGCGCGGAGGGCGTGGCGGATGAAAAAGACGCGCTCGGCGTTGGGGATGCGGAGGTAACGGGTGATCAACTCGCGCGGGAGAACGTCGCGGTCGCCAAAGATTTCGCTGCCGACGCGCCAAGGCTTGCCGTCGCCGCCCAGCCCGCTGCGCCCGATCTCCAGCGAGCGCAGGCATTTCTGGAGGGCCTCTTTGAAAGTGCGCCCGATGGCCATCGCCTCGCCGACGGACTTCATTTGCGTGTTGAGGGACGGATCGGCTTGGGGGAACTTCTCAAAGGCAAAACGCGGCACCTTTACCACCACGTAGTCAATCGTCGGCTCGAAGCTGGCCGGGGTCTCGCGGGTGATGTCGTTGCGGATTTCGTCCAGGAGATAGCCCACGGCCAGTTTGGCGGCGATCTTGGCAATGGGGAAGCCGGTGGCCTTGGAAGCCAGCGCCGATGAACGCGACACGCGCGGGTTCATCTCGATGATCACCATGCGGCCAGTGTCCGGGTTGACGGCGAACTGGATGTTCGAGCCGCCCGTCTCGACGCCCACCGCGCGGATGACGGCAAAGCTGGCGTCGCGCATGATCTGGTATTCCTTGTCGGTGAGCGTCTGGATGGGGGCGACCGTGATGGAATCGCCCGTGTGGACGCCCATCGGGTCAAAATTCTCGATGGAGCAGATGACCACACAGTTGTCGGCCTTGTCGCGCATCACTTCCATCTCGAATTCCTTCCAGCCCAGCAGCGATTCCTCGATGAGGATTTCGGAAACGGGCGACAGGTCCAGGCCGCGCTTGGCCAACTCGTCGAATTCCTCGCGGTTGTAAGCGATGCCCCCGCCGGTGCCGCCCAGGGTGAACGCCGGCCGGATGATGACCGGGAACCGGCCAATGCGTTGGGTGACGGCGCGGGCTTGGTCCAGGTCGTGCGCGGTGCCGCTGATCGGCACGTCCAGGCCGATGGACAGCATGAGGTCCTTGAACACCTGGCGGTCCTCGCCGCGCTCGATGGCCTGGGCGTTGGCGCCGATCATCTCCACGCCGTATTTGTCCAGGATGCCCTGGCGGTAGAGGGCGGTGGCGGTGTTCAGGGCGGTCTGGCCGCCGAGGGTGGGCAGGAGCGCCAGTTTGCCCGTGGCGCCGGCCCGCCCCATTTGGGCCACTTCGCGGGCGATGATCTTCTCGACGCACTCCGGGGTGATCGGCTCCAGGTAGGTGCGGTCGGCGAACTCCGGGTCGGTCATGATGGTGGCCGGATTGGAGTTGACCAGGATGACGCGGAAGCCCTCTTCCTTGAGCGCCTTGCAGGCCTGGGTGCCCGAATAATCGAACTCGCACGCCTGGCCGATGATAATCGGGCCGGCGCCGATGATCAGCACGGAGTGAATGTCGGTGCGCCTGGGCATGTTCGCCGGCACGCGACTAAAAAGCATCCCACGCGCTTTGTCAGTTAGTTTCTGTCTCCGGTCACTGCCCCAGCGACTTGAGGAGGTTCTCGAGGTAGTCCACGTGCATCTTGCCGCTGGCGGCGTTCCACGCGGCGGCGCCCCAAGGCTTGGAGCACAGATCAATGTCGCCATCGCGGTCCACGTCGCCCGCTTGGAGTTCGTGGCCGCCCAGCCGGGCGTCGAGCAAAATGCGCTCGGCGAAACGCCCTTGGCCGAGGTTTTCCCAGACCACCCAGCGCGGGTTCTGGCGATCGGGTGGCAGCAATTCCTCCTGCTCATTTACGACAATGTCGGGCCGGCCATCGCCGTTGAGGTCTGCCACCGCCAGCGAGTGGATCGAGCCATAAGTGAAAGAGCGGGGCAGTTCTTCCTTCGCCCAAGCGCCGCCCCGGCTGTCCAGGTTGCGCAGAATGGCCACTCGCGAGTCCACGATGTCGGTGTCCGCCATCACCACCTCCGTCTTGCCGTCGCCATCCAGGTCGGCAAAGGCCGTGCGGGCGCACATCCCGTAAGGGCCAACGCGGCCGAAGGGGATGTTCTTGTGCGCGACCCAGGCGCGCCCTCGGCCGTCCTGATTCTCAAACCAAGTATCGGCGCGCAGCACGTCGGCGTCGCCATCGCCGTCAACGTCCATGACCCCGGCGGGGGTAATCGCGCCGTGGATGCCGGGGCCGATGTCGTGGCGTTCCCAAGGCTGTTTGGGGTCGTCGGGGATTCTGAACCAGGCCAGGGCATTCAGCGGCCGCCGCTCGTCACTCATCATCACGATGTCGGGTTTCCGGTCCCCGTCAATGTCGGCTGCCACCACGTCGTGGGCGCCACCGGCCTTGGGGGCGAACTCAAACCGCTCGAAAGGCCGCTGGCGTGGCTCGCGCGGGTTGCGAAACCACACCCCGCTGCAAACCAGGTCCGTCCAGCCGTCGCGGTCAACGTCGAGCGCCGCCAGGCCGACGTCCGACTCGTAGTTGGTTCCGACCAGGTGGGTGACCCAACGGTCCGGGGCCTGGTATTCGAGCCAGTAAAGGCGGGTGGGCGGCGGTCGCTGGCCCCCGAACACAAAATCCAGGTCGCCATCCCGGTCCAGGTCCACCAAGGCGGTCAGGCCGTAACTGTGGTGGGTTTGGCCGTCCGCAAAGATGTCGGCAGCCACGGAATGGTGGCGGAACTTGGACTCGGCGGCGGAAGCTGCCAGCGGCCCGGCGTGGAAGCCCCAGAACAAGCCGAGGCACGCAACGATGAGGGGACGGGCCTTGAGCGAGCGCGACACGCTGTGCATGGGCATCATGGTTTGCATGGTTCGTCAAAACGTCTCTGCATCATACGCCTGCCGGAGATTCCCTGCAATCGCTTCTGGTGGCGGGCCTCTCTCAAGGAGCGGGGGCGGAGGAGCACGAGACAGGACACAGGAGGCAGGAGACAGGAGGCAGGAGGCAGAAGTCACGCATCACGTTTCACGTCTCGCGCATCGCGCCTTATCTTTCCATTGTCCGGGCACGGTTTCTGCCCTATCCTGGCCTGGTTACGTGTAACCGGAAAGGCGAGGTTCGATGAACAGGGCAAGCTTGTTGCTGGCAGCAGTCCTGGCGGGGGGCGGCTTGGTCGCATACGCGGTGGAATTCCCGCTGGAATTCAAGAAGCTAACGGCGGCGCAAGCCGTGTCTTTTCCCGGTGGCTGGGGAAGCATAGGGCAAATCGAAAGTGCCAAACCCACCGAGCTCAAACGTGAACCGCCGGCGGTCTCCACCAACGCCCTCTACGGACGGTTGGACGGCGAGGAAGGCGCACCGTTCGCGTTCCGACTGGATGAATCCCACGGCGCCGGCAAGGGTTACGACCGGCTAATCATGGACCTGAACAACAACGGTGATCTGACCGACGATCCTGTCATCAGCCGGGACGAGAGCGCGCCGAAGTCGTCCAACGCCGGCAGCGAATACTGTCTCTTCCGTGCCACCGAACTGACCGCCAAGCCGGTCGGCGCGTGGCGCCCGGTGGTGGGGGCCGAAATGAGCATCTATAACCGGCAGCAAATCGGGAAACAGTCCGGCGACAGGCGGTTCTACGGCTACTTGCGGCTTTTTGCCGCTTGGTACTTGGAAGCGCAGATCCAACTGGACGGACTCAAGCAGCGGCTCGCTTTCCGGGACGGGAACTGCAATTTCAAGCTGGACAATCGCACCTGCGCCACTAAAGCCACTACCCGCCCCGGCGAAGAGGCCACTTGGAACCTGTCCGGCCGGGACTATGTGCTGCGGGACCCGCAGAACACCGGCCAGTTTGCCGACCGCAGCCAGAAGGAGATGCTCTCGGGCCTGATCTATTTCGAGGCCAAACCTTATACACTGAGCCTGAGCGGTGATCTCAAGCAGGTGCGCCTGGAGCTCTTTGCCGGGCCAAGCGGCCGCCTGGCCGTTGGCGAGCAGATCAGCGCCCTGGTCCTGTGCCGGGAAGTGGAGAAAGATCAATGGGAGGCCCTGACGCCGGAAGTCAAGGACGGTGGGATTTTGGTGCCAACGGGCAACTATCGGGTGGCCGCTTGCGAGTTAAATGCCAAGGCCAAGGATGGTTCGGTCTATCGGCTCACCAGTTCGGAGATGGCCGGCAAGACTGCCAAAGCAGAGGCCGGCCAGACGGCGGCACTCGAATGCGGGACACCCCTGGAGCTGCGCCTCGGCGTTCAGAAGAGCGGAGGCGGCGCGCGCGGCCTCATCCGCAGCCTACTGGGGGGAAGATCGCCGACTGAGCAAACGGTTTTGAACATGAGCGTGACGGTTTCGGGCCGCGGCGGCGAGGCCTACACCGGCTTCTTCAAAACCATCGCCAACCGGCCTGAAGCCTATGAGCGCATAGCGCCGCCTTCATTCCGGGCGTATGATCCGGAGGGCAAACAAGTCGGTTCCGGCGACTTTGAATTCGGCTGAGGCGGGACCTGCTCGTACTCATGGCGAGTACCCGCCAAGCTGGCCGGCAAAAAGGTGAGCATCAAATCCAGCTTCGACCTGGGCCCGTTGAATCCGGACGGCAAGCCGCTGGCAGGCAAGCCCGTCGAGGTGCAATTGTAGCCGACGCTGCCCCAGCGGGGGTCTATGGCCTGGCCATGGGCGAGCGGACGATGGAGCGTGTCAACTTTGCGGAAGTGAGCCGGCAGCCGGAGACGGGTTGAAGCCGGCGGAATTCGCGCTCTCGTAGCAGCCGATGTGACGAGGCAAAGGTCAACTGCGGAATGCGGAGTGCGGAATGCCCAGTGCGGGATGCTCGCCGGCTGCCGCAACTGCCACGTTTCACGCTTCACCTTTCACGCCCCATGTTTCACGTTTCACGTTTCACGCCTCACGTGCACTCCATCCGCATGACTGTTCCTAATCATAATCTTAACCAGTGGCCAATTCTCCTCGCGGCGCTGTTGCTCAGCTCCACTTTTTCCCGGTCGCTGGCCGCGGCGGCGCCCGCGGAACGCCCTTTCCTCAAAGCTGAGTTGATCTTCCCGCTGGAGACGTGGCACAACCACGCCTCGTGCATCGTGGAAACGCCCAAGGGCGATTTGCTGGTCTGCTGGTTTCACGGCTCCGGTGAGCGCACCGCCGACGACGTGAAGATCGAAGGGGCGCGCAAACGCAAAGACGCCAAGGCGTGGAGCGCCCGGTTTACAATGGCCGATACCCTCGGCTACCCTGACACCAATTGCGCGATGTTCATTGACCCCCAGGGCCGTCTCTGGCTCCTTTGGCCGACCATCCTTGCCAACCGCTGGGAATCGGCCCTGATGAAGTACCGCATTTCCACAGACTACCACCGCGATGGCCCGCCCCGGTGGCAAGTGAGCGAGGTGTTGCACGTGACGCCCGGGCCGGAGTTCGAGGCCGCCATCTCCAAGGCCCTGCCGGAACTGGAGAAGCTGCTCCAGGACTCCGCCCTGGCTGGGGTGGACCGCCTGGAGGCCAAGGAGTTCCTCGACGCCATGCGCCAGCACGCCACCGACAAGCTTTACCGCCGGCTCGGTTGGATGACCCGCGCCCATCCGTTTGTGCTCCAGAATCAGCGGCTCATTGTGCCGCTTTACCATGATGGCTTCTCGTTTTCGCTCATGGCCATCACGGATGATTGGGGCCAGAGCTGGCACACCAGCGCGCCTTTGGTCGGCGGCGGCAACATCCAGCCCAGCATCGCGCGGCGCAAGGACGGCTCGCTCTACACCCTTATGCGCGACAACGGCCCCCCGCCCAAGCGCCTTCACCAGAGCGAGTCACGCAACCGCGGCGAAACCTGGAGCCCGGTCACCGACAGCGCGCTGCCCAATCCCGGCTCCGGCGCCGAGATCACCTCCTTGCGCAACGGCCACTGGGTCTTGATCAGCAACGACACCGAGCGCGGGCGCAACAGCTTGGCTGTGCAAATCTCCGTGGACGAAGGCCAGACCTGGAGGTGGAAGCGGCACTTGGAATACGACCCGCCTGGACCCGAAGCTGGCTCTTACCACTACCCCTCCCTCATCCAGGCCAGGGACGGCACGCTGCACGCCAGTTACAGTTTCCACCTGGCCAAACGCCGCCTGCCCAAAGACGTGGACGGCGACCCCGCCGCCAAGTCCATCAAACACGCCCATTTCAACGAAGCCTGGGTGATGCAGGGAGACAGCCGCTGACCAGGGAGCTTTGTTGAGCCACGGATGAAACAGGGATGAAACACGGATAGAGCCGTTTCTGACCCAAACAGGCTGACTTCTCCTCCTAACCCTAATCCCATTCCCATCTCTTGCGGGGCGTAAATGATCAACCACAAAGAGCACAAAGATCCACGTCTTCCATTCTTTATGCCCTCTTTGCGTTCGCTGTGGTTAAAGGAATGAGCGCCGACCAGACAACTGAGCGGCTCCGAGGGCGGGGAGCGTTTGGAGTGCGCCTGATTCCCTTTGGGATGATTGGGCAGCCCCGCTTCTACGGCCGCCAGACCCGGTAGAGCTGCCGGGTGGTGTTCGTGTAAGGGACAAACCATTCCGTTTCCGGAAAAGCTCCCGGGAGGTTCGTCAGCACCGTCAGCGGCTCGGTCAGGTCTCCTGCCGCCTGCACGGCGTAAGTAAAGTTGGTGCTGCTGGGCCAACTGAGGCGGACGAACTGTTCGTTCCACCGCGAGAGGTCGAGCTGGAGCGCAACGTCGGCCGTCAGCGGGTCGGCCCCCAGGATCATCTCCTGCAGATTATTGTAGCCATCCTGGTCGGGGTCATCCTTGGGGCCGCAATCCAGCGTGCCGAAATGGGCCATTTCCCAATCGTCATCCAATCCATCGTGGTCGGTGTCTTTGATGGGGACGCCATAGAGGGTCAAGGTCAGGCCGAGGACGCGCCCGGTTTGCCCTGGCCGCTCGTCGCTAACCTCGACTTGCCACGTGCCGGCGCTGCTCTCGTAAAAATGGTGCGTGGTGTAGAACGTCCAGTCGCCGAGGCTCGAATTGGTGTCCTCATTGAAGTGGTGCAGCACGCTGCGGGTGCCGGCGGGCGAAGTCAGGGTAAGTCGCACATCGGCGCGGCGCGGGTGCTCGAATTGCACCCGCAACGCGACATGCTCGCAAAGCAGCGTGTTGGTGACCTGAAGCGACCAGCGGGCGGCGTTGAGCCAGAGTTGCGCGCGCGCCTCCGAATGCTGCTGGAGGTAGTTGTGCAGGGCCTCGCCGGAGTCCTGGCTGATGAACACCGCCGGGATGGGCACAAACTGAATGTCCGCTCCGCCCATATAGACGCGCTGGTCGCCCCCCACGTTGTTATAGACGATCGCGAAGCGGGCGCCCGCGGCGGCGGCGTAGCCAAGCTTCTCAACGAAATAGCTCCCGCCCCGCTGGATCAGGGCGGCCTTGCCGGCCAGATTGTTGGTGAGAGGTTGGAGGGCCTGCCCCACGTCCACCAACGGCAGCTCCGCGGTGGCCGCGTCAGGATGCGGGCAGTCGCTCGGAAAGGCCGGGATGGACTGCACGTCCGGGGGCGCCCCGGTTCCGCTCACTAACACCCGCAGGCCGTCATCGGGGATGTCCGCCGCGGTGGTGCTGGTGACGGACACCGTCGTAACCGTTGGCCGGTTGGTCCAGCGGCGAGCCAACTGCACCGCCAAGCCGGCGTCCGGGACGCCAAAGCCGGTGCTATGGCTGACCAGGAAACCGGCCCCATTGATTTGCAGGTCCGGGTCGGCCAAATCCAGTTGGGGGGCCGAGAGAATCAAGATTTGTTGCACGTCCCGATAAGACAGGTTCGGGTTGGCAGACAGAATCAGCGCGCACAGCCCGGCGACCTGCGGCGCGGAACCGGAAGTGCCGCTGAAGCCGGTGTCGCCAAAGCCGTAATCGGCGGCGTCGCCGGGGCCAGAGCTGTTGTAGCCCAGCACCCCGTGGCGGTCGGTTGTGCACAACGAGGGGTAGTTGGTCGTGGCGCCGCCGGACAGGTCCACGCCCTCATCGCCGCTGAAACTGGCGACCAGCAGGCAGGCGCCGGGCGTGCTGTAGCTGGCCGCGCGCCCAGTGCTCCGCACCGCCCCCACGGCAATAACGCGCGGGTCCTGCGCGTAGCCGTCGTCATTAGCGTCGTTGCCGTTAAGGCGGTCGTTGCCGCCGGAGCGGGCCATGACCACGCCCAGCCCGTGCCGGCCTTTCTGCACGGCGTTGGCGATGCCCTGGGTCTCCAGCGCGCTGAGGGACAGTTGCTCCACGCCTGCATTGCCCCAACTGTGATTCTGCACGCCAATCAAGTCCGAGCGGAACTGAAACATGTCCATGACCCGCTCTTCGTCCACCAAGTTGTCGCTGGCGTCCCAGATGACCAGACTCGCCAACTGGGCGGCGGGGGCGACGCCGGCGACGCCGCGTTTGTTGCCGGCCACTGCCGCCGCCAGGCCCGCCACGGCGGTGGCGTGCACTTGCGTGTTGCTCATGGGCATCCCGTTGGTGCTGCCCGTGGCGAAATTGTGGTGGTTGTTGTTGCGCACGTTGGCGGCCAGGTCAGGGTGGGTCAACTCAACGCCGTCGTCGCAGATGCCGATGAGCACTCCTTCGCCCCGCGTGAATGGCCAGGCGGCCCGCACGTTCAGGTCCGGCCCCAAGCGGACGGTGGTGTCGGTGGCGCGGTTTTCCAGATGCCACTGGAGATGGAAGTAAGGGTCATTGGGCTTGTAGGCGAAAGAGCCGTGCAAACGGGCGGGCCGGCGGCGGACCGGATGGCAAACTTCCACGCCGGGCAAGGCTGCCAACCGCTGGGCCTCCTGGGCCGCCGTCAGCGCGTCGGGGGCTTGGAGCACGAAGAGGTTCGGCGCAACTGTGCGGTCGAGCTTCAGTGGGCCCCCGGCCAGCGCCTGCGACAGTGTTTGCGCTGCGTCCACTTTCAGCACTACCCGGCTGCCCAACAGGGTGAAGCTCGTTGATCCCGGCACGCGCTGGGCGCGCAGCCACTCCGGTTTGCCAGCGACCGCTTCCTTGCCGACCGCCGACGGCACCACCCAATACACCGTGGGCGCCGGCTCACGGAAGGAGAAGGACTGCGCCTCGCCGGCGGACACCGCCGCCATCGAGCAGAACGCCACGGAGAACGCCTCCCACAGGAAAAACACCCGGCATCTCATTCGCCGGGCCGAAAGTTAGCATCTCTTGCGCCAAAAACGAGCCAAAAGAAAGCCCGCACCAGGAGTTGAACCATTTCGTCTCTCGCGTGCATGAGGAGAACGATGAAGCCGACAGAGCCGGAGAATTCGTCACTTACCAGCCCGGCGCGCTCCACGCCCTGGTGGAACGTGCCGCGTGAAATCCAGCGCCTTTGACCCGCCGCACGCAGTGGAAGGCACGCCCGATAGAAGCGGTGCTGCCGATCGGGAGCGGCAGCCGCGCCGGGGTTATTGACACCGCAGGCGATAGAAGCGGGAAGAGGCGGTGGCTGCGGGGTCTGTTAACTCCTCGACCAAGCCCAGGCCGGTGAGAGACGAGATCGGCCTCCACGCCGGAGCCTCCAAGGAGTTGGCGCATTCAAGCCAGTAGTTGAGCCTTGGCATGGCCAGGAACCGGACGCGGAAGAGCTTTGTCGGCTGGTCCCAGGCAGCGAGCGAGAAGGAAGGAGCAGGAACGGTTCCGTGGAGCCGGGCGATCCCGGTCCGTGGCAAGCAGTCCGCCTCAGTGAAACGGCCAGCCACGAGGATCTTGCCGTCGGTTTGAACGGCGATTGCCTGCACGTGACCCAGGCCCGAGCCGACCGTGAAGCCGAGGCCGGTGTCATACGAGTTGTCAAGACTCCCATCGGCGTTGAGCCGGACCAGTCCCCTGGATGGCGCGGTCCCGAGCAATCCGATACTGCCGCCAAGCAGCACTTTGCCGTCCGGTTGCACCGCCACGCAATCAATGAGGCCTTGGCTCAGCGTGGGTCTGGGCTGAGAGTTGAAAGCTCTGTCGTAGCTCCCGTCGGGATTGAGCCGCAAGATGCTGCCGGTGGTCACGTACCCCATCCCGACCAGCACCTTGCCGTCGCCTTGGACGGCCAAAGACCAGACCACACCCTGAAGTGGCCGGGCCAGGAAGCTCCTGTCCACCTCGCCATCCGGATGCAGGCGGAGGACCCCAGTCCCATTGGTGCAAGCATCCCAGAGCGCTACGTAACCGCCCACCACAATCTTGCCGTCGCTCTGAAGCGCCACATGGTTGGTGTAAGGCCGGGCCGCGGCCGGTAGGGCGCAGCAAGCGTTGAAGCTGCCATCAGTGGCGCCGTTGGGATGGAGGCGGGCCAGGTTCCTTCGCGGCAGGC
>Ga0315268_10001069_pt1 | contig 31932 bp, 22 predicted proteins | sample C1_top_MG_FD_204535 | JGI IMG/M metagenome (GOLD analysis project Ga0315268, IMG submission 204535) | Sediment microbial communities from Yellowstone Lake, YNP, Wyoming, USA - C1_top | ecosystem: Environmental > Aquatic > Freshwater > Lake > Sediment | place: USA: Wyoming | collected 2017-08-01
CGTCCACGATGGGCCAGGTGATGGATCAGCCCAAGGTCAATCGTCTTCCCCTCAACGAGCGCAATTTCCTGAATTTTGCCGTGCTGGTTCCCGGCGCGCAGCTTCCGGCCGAGGGGTCGCAGAGTTCGGCGCAGGGCGGGGCGGTCAGCGTCAACGGGGCTCGCGAGCAATCCAACAATTTCTTGCTCGACGGCGTGGAGAACAACGACCTCTACATCAACCAGTATGCCGTCTTGCCCTCGGTGGACGCCATCCAGGAGTTCAAGGTGCAGTCCAGCAACTATTCGGCCGAATTTGGGCACGGCGGTGGCGCGCAAATCAACGTGGTGCTGAAGGGCGGCACCAACGAGTTTCACGGCGGCGCATTTGAATTCGTCCGCAATCGCCATTTGGACGCCAAGAACTTTTTCGATGCGCCCGACTGCACGCCTTCCTCTGTTCCCGGCACATGCGCCGGCATCCCTCGCTTCGACCGCAACCAATTCGGCGGCACCTTCGGAGGGCCACTCGACCGGGACAAGATTTTCTTCTTCACCTCGTATGAAGGCTTGCGTCTGCGGCAGGCGACCACGCGCCAGGCCGCCGTGCCTTCGCAGTGGGAGCGCCTGGGCATGCTTTCAGCCGTTCCCCCCGCCTTCCAGAATCCGGCCGGGGTGGCTGTCCTGGGATTGTACCCGGCGGCCAACGTCGGCCCGGATCTGATGGCTTCCAACACTTTCGTATCCGCGCCGGTGATCCGGAATGTCGTGGACCTGTTCTCGTTGCGACTCGATGTCCAGCCGGTGAAGAAGGATACCTTCTCGGGGCATTACTCGCTCTATCGCGAGCACCGTTTCAGCCCCTTCGACCCCGTGAACAACTTCACCAATCTGCCGGGCTATGGCAGCTTCGCCCTGACCCGCGGGCAGAACGTCGCCTTCAACTGGACGCACACCTTCGATCCGCGCTGGCTCAGCGAATTCCGCTTCGGGTTCAGCCGCCTGCGCGCCCAGGTTCTTCAGGAACACTCCGGGGTCAACAAAAGTCAGGAACTCGGCTTTCCCACCGTCCTCACCGACCCCGTGGACTTGGGTTTTCCCAACATTACCCTGTTGGGTTTCGACGGCATCGGCGAACCCATCAACTATCCGCAAGACCGCGCCAACAACAACTTCGAATTCGTGGAGAACTTCGCCTGGAATGCCGGCGGGCGCCACCAGATTCGCTTTGGAACGGACATCCGCCGCACGCAACTGAACTCCTATTTGGATTTCTTGGCGCGGGGGGAGTGGTTTTTCCTGGGCGGCCTCTCGGGCGATCCGATGGTGGCGCTCGGACAACTGGTCACGGGAATGCCGGATTTTGCCGTGGCTGTGCGCGGCGACACCGGCAACGCGCTTCGCACCACCGCTTTCAGTTTCTACTTTCAGGACGATATTGTCGTGCGCCCGCGCTTTGTCATGAATCTGGGCTTGCGCTACGAATACAGCAGTCCCCCGGTAGAGGTGCTCGATCGTTTCAGCGTGCCTGACCTCAGCTCCAATTCGCTCACCTGCACGCCCCAACCCGATTGCCAGTTCATCCGCGCCGGCACGCAGGGCGTTCCCCGGGCCACCTACGACAAGGACCTGAACAATTTTGCTCCGCGGATTGGGTTGGCTTGGCGGCCGCTGGCCTCCGAGCGTTTCGTCGTGCGCTCGGCCTACGGCATCTTCTACAACTCCGGCATCCTCAACCAGAACATCTTTCCGCGCTTCAATCCGCCCTTTTATGAAGTCGTCTTCTTCCCGAACAGCGGGACAAATGTCATCCAGGACATTCTCAGCCAGCCGGGATTTGTGCTTACCCAGGCCAGCATCGTCGCCCGCACCTTCCGCACAGGCTACATGCAGCACTGGAACCTCGACGCGCAATACGAATTGCGCCCCAACTGGGTCCTCGATGTGGCCTACGTCGGCTCCAAGGGCACCCATCTTCCCGCCGGGCGCGATCTCAACCAGACGCCTCCGGCGACCGGCATTCCGCCCTTTCCGCAGTTCAGTTCCATCTTGGCGATTGAGTCACGCGGCTCGAGCATCTATCACAGCTTGCAGGTTCGCTCCGAGAAGCGCCTGACGGCCGGCTCCGCCTTTCTGGCCGCCTACACCTGGTCGAAATCCATTGACGATGTTTCAGAGGTCTTCGGCAGCGGTGTGACCTCGGGCCTACCCCAGGACTCGCAAAACACCCGCGCCGAACGCGCCCTTTCCGATTTTCACGCCGCGCATCGCTTGGCCTTCAGCTACGTTTACGAATTGCCCTTCGGGATTGGCCGTCGCTGGCTCAACCGGACCGGCGTATTGAACGGGCTCGTGGGGGGCTGGCAGTTTTCCGGCATCGTCAGCCTGCAAACAGGCCATCCGTTTACCGTCAATCGCAGCACGACGCAATCCATGGCCTCCCTGGCGGCATTCGGCGTCCCGGATCGGCCGGACGTGCTCGTGGATCCTTTCCAGGCCGGCCCTGTAACGAGCAACCCCGACCCCGCCTGCCAACTGACGCGTTCGCAGGGCGGGCGTGCCGCCGACCAGGTGCGCGTCCCGGATAGTTGGTTCAATCCCTGCGCTTTTGTGCTTCCGGCCCCGGGAAGTTTCGGCAACGCCGGCCGCAACATCGTGCTCGCGCCGGGGCTGAAGAATCTTGACGTCTCGTTCCTCAAAGAAGTCGCGATCCGGAACGAAAGGCATCGCCTGCAGTTCCGTGCCGACGTCTTCAACCTCTTCAATCATCCGAATTTCGATGCCCCGAGCCGCATCTTCGAGTCACCCAATTTTGGGGCCCTGCAATCGGCGAACATCATGGGCACCAAGCCGCCTCGACAAATCCAGCTCGGCTTCAAATACGCTTTCTAAATGTGCGTCGCGATTTTTCCGCAGGGCCGGTTCCGTCCGCGTTGGTTTGGCAAGTCTTTGAGATTTCAAATGGGGCCGTATCACAATTCCCAGGCTTTGTGGCAACCGGGAGGGCACGGCGGAACTTGTCCCGCTTGTCCCGAGCAAAGTCGAGGGGAGCGGAGCCGAGGGAGCCGTGCCGTAAAAGCGGCGTAGTCACGCGGGCTTTAGCCCCTGAAGTAGCCGAATGCTTCCTCAGCCGGCTCAGTCTGCTTTTTTCTCGGTGGATTCCTCGGAGGGTTTGGCCTCAGCCAGCAGGCGGTAGAGGGTCGCGCGGCTGACGCCGAGGATTTGCGCGGCCTTCCGTTTGTTTCCTTCCGCGTATTCCATCACGCGCTTGGCGTGCCGGCGCTCCAGCTCTTTGAGTGGCAGTGGTTCCCAGTCATCTCTGCTGGTTGGCGGCGCGGGCTCGCGCAGCCGCTCGGGCAGGTCTTGCACCTGGATCACATTTCCCGGTGCCATCAAGAGGGCGTGGCGCAGCACGTTTTCGAGCTCGCGCACGTTCCCCGGCCAGGGGTAGCGCGCCAGCACCATCTGCGCGCGCCGCGTCAGGCCCAGGACTGGCTTATTGTGCTCCCGGGAGAAGCGTTCGATGAAATGCCGCACCAGCAGCGGCAGGTCTTCCTTCCGCTCGGCCAGCGAAGGCAGGCGAATCTCCAGCATCGACAGCCGGTGGTAGAGATCGTCGCGAAAATGCCGGCGTTTCACCATCTCCGGCAACTCCCGGTTCGTGGCCGCCACCACGCGCACCTTCACTTTGCGTGTGGCCGGTGAACCCACCCGCTGGACCTCCCAGTGTTGCATCACGCGGAGGAGTTTGGCCTGCGTGGTCAGCGGCATGTCGCCGACCTCATCCAAAAACAGCACGCCGCCGTTCGCATACTCGATCATCCCGGTTTTGTCCTGCGTCGCCCCGGTGAAGGCCCCTTTTACATGCCCGAAGAGCTCGCTCTCAAACAGCGTCTCCACGATTGCCGAGCAATTGCAACTGACGAATGGGCCGGAAGACGCGGGCGAGCGCCGGTGCAACGCGCGCGCCACCAGCTCCTTTCCGGTCCCTGTCGGTCCCGTAACCAGGACGGTCTGGAAATGCGGTGCGATCCGCGAAATCTGGTTGAAAATCTCCAGCAGAATGGGACTGCGTCCCACCATGCCTTCGAAGCTGAATTCGTGCAGGAGTTCTTGATCCAGCCGCATGGCCCGCTTCCGCCTCCCGAACTCGGTGACCATGGCCTCGACGCGCTCGCGCAGGGTCAGCAGCGGCACCGGCTCGCACACATAGTCCGTTGCGCCTCGCGAGAGCGCGGCCACGGCGGCTTCGGCCGAGTCTTTGTCCCCGATGGCGATCACTTCCGCCCCGGGATCCCGGTCCAGGATTTTGGACAGCAGATCAGCTCCATGTTTGTCGGCGAATGCCAGGTCGAGGATAAGGATTCGGGGGTGTTTCCGCTCCACCGCTTCCAGCGCTTCCGCGGGATCGCTCGTCGTGAAGAGGGCCACACCCTCCAACTCGAGGGCCTCCGCCAAGCGTCGGAGGAAGTCCGGGTCTTCAGCGAATGCGAGCAGGTTGATGCCGGGTTCAGGGGATGCCGGCATACTGATACCTCCGAGAGGGAACTGCCGGACACGATAGCAAACCCGGCTGGGCCACCGCAAGCATATGTGTCTAGATTTTGAACAGAAATCTCAAGTTTAGCCCACAACGCCGGAAGGCCCTTCCCATTTCGAGAATCGTGACGTCTAACTAGTTGAAATTACAACCCTTATTCTTACAGTCTAGTCGCCTTGTGGCCATCCAACTGCCATTTGGAGGTCGGCCTTTAGGAAGGGAGAACTTCGATGCGCAGCAAAGTGACTACGGTTCTGGCAAGTGGATTGGCAATCTTGGTAGGCGCGGGTCTGCTTTACGCGGCCACTCTGCCCGCGGTCGGCTGGTGGAAATTTGACGAGCCCAACGGCGTCGTCGCCAACGATGCGAGCGGTTTCAATCATAACGGCACCCTTTACGGGTCCGCCGCCTTTGTGCAGGACGCGGACATGGGTAATGTCCTGCAAATCTACGGGCCTTCGGGCGAAGTTTCCGTGCCCCACGACGCTAGCTTCGAGCCAGAAACGGGGACCGTGGAAATCTGGGTCAAGACGAATGGCGTTCAGAATGCCGACATCGTCCGAAAGACCACCGATTTTCTGATGAATAGGAAAGAGTCCGGAACCTTCTACGCCTATGGCATCCGAATCCGCCGCGACGGCTCCGTCGAAGCAATCATCACCGACGACGATCTTGCCTCGAATCAATCCTTCGTCTCCGTTCGGACCAAAGCGTCCGCAGTAAAGCAAAACCAGTGGATCCATTTGGCCCTTCGTTGGGACGGAACGACGGCCGCCCTCTTCGTGAACGGCAAGCTCGCGACCGCCTCAACCTATACCCCCATCCCCAACATCGGCTTGAGCTACCACGGCACAAGTGACCTCAAGGTAGGCAGCCTCTGGGGCGACCTGGAATTCAACGGCAGCCTCTCGGATCTGCGCATCTACAACTCAGCCCTCTCCGAGGCCGATATCAACAGTCACTATTCCGCAAAGACGTCAGTTTCCGCAAAGGCCGCGAAAGGCGGCAAGACTCGCTGAGAAAAGAGCCTCTCCCTTCCCGCCCTGGTGGTGCGATGGCCCCGCCAGGGCGGTACTGTTTTGCAACGCCGCTACGGCGTTACTACCCCCCGTATTGAGTCCACAGAAGACGTTTTCCAGTCCCACTTTCTCTTGCTTTCCTTTGGGTCTTCATGTACCAAAGTCACGACGCAGTCGCGGAAGCTCGCGTCACAGGAGAGAGGCGAATGGATCCACGTGAGACGTCGCATCCAGCAGTTCCCACAACGCGTCCGCGCTCGAAAAAGGCCTACGAAACCCCGCGCTTAGCCCTCTACGGGACGATTAGCCAATTGACCCGCACCACCGGCAATCAAGGCACGTCAGACGGCGGGACTGCGCCGCTTCACAAGACGCATTAGTCGAGCGTCCGCCTCGCGGCGAGACCTTGCCGCCGAGCAGCGAGCCACCCCTCCCAACTCTTCTCCGTATGCAAAAAACTCTTTCCGTTTCTCTCTCCGCTGAGTAGGATTTCCCTTCACCTGGATTGCGCAGAAAAAGCCACGTGTCGCAAGGGAGGGAGTCCGATGAACCGCACTCTGCTTCGGCTTCTTGTCGGCATTTCCATCGCACTCTTCGTCGGGGCTGCGCTCGGCGCGCAGCAGTACGATGAAACTGCGCTGAAAGGTTTGCGCTGGCGTCAAATCGGCCCCTTTCGCGGAGGCCGTTCCGTAGCCGTGGCCGGCGTGCCCGGCGATCCCTACACGTTTTATTTCGGCGGCGTGGGCGGCGGCGTGTGGAAGACCACCGACGCCGGCCTGACCTGGACGCCGATTTTCGACAAGGAGTCTGTCTCCTCCATCGGTGCGATTGCCGTCGCGCCCTCCGACTCGAACGTCATCTATGTCGGCACCGGAGAAGCCTGCATCCGCGGCAACATCTCCCACGGCGACGGCGTGTACAAATCCACCGACGCGGGCAAGACCTGGCTGAACATCGGTCTGCGCGACACCCGCACCATCGGCGCCGTCATTGTCCATCCGCAGGACCCCAACATCGTCTTCGTCGCCGCCATGGGCCACGTCTACGGAACGAATTCTGAACGCGGCGTCTTCCGCTCCGCCGACGGCGGCAAAACCTGGACCAAAGTCCTCTACAAAGACGACAAGACCGGCGCGATTGACGTCACTTTCTCCCCGAAAAATCCGCACATCATGTTCGCCGCGCTTTGGGAGGCGAATCGCACCCCTTGGGGACTCACCAGCGGCGGCCCGGGCAGCGGGCTCTATCGCTCCGCCGACGACGGTGTCACCTGGAAGCACCTCGAAGGCAGCGGCCTGCCGAAGGGAGTCATCGGCCGCATCGGTGTTTCGGTCAGCGGAGCCGATTCCGACCGCGTCTACGCGCTCATCGAGGCCGACGATGGCGGCTTGTTCGTTTCCAATGACGGTGGCGATTCCTGGCGCCGCGTGAACGACGACCGCCGCTTCCGCCAACGCGCCTGGTACTACACGCACGTTTATGCCGACCCGCAGCAGGTGGACACCGTCTATGTTCTCAACACCGGGATGTACCGCTCGAACGACGGCGGGCGCAATTTCACCCCGATTCCGGTTCCTCACGGCGACAATCACGATCTCTGGATCGATCCCACCAATCCGCAGCGCATGATCAATTCCAATGACGGCGGCGCCAACATCAGCATCAACGGCGGCCGCACCTGGACGCAGCAGGATACCCAGCCGACCGCGCAGTTCTATCACGTCATCACCGACAACCAGTTCCCCTACTACATCTACGGCGCGCAGCAGGACAATTCGACCGTCGCCATCGCCAGCCGCACCGACGACGGCGTGATTGATCGCCGCCATTGGTTCGACGTCGGCGGTTGCGAGAGCGGCTACATCGCTCCCAGCCCGAAAGACCCCAGCATCGTTTACGCCGGCTGCTACGGCGGCTCGATCACGCGTTTCGACCGCCGCACCGGCCAGGCCCAGGAAATCAACGCTTGGCCCGAAAACCCCATGGGGCACGCCGCCGCCGATTTGAAACATCGCTGGCAGTGGACCGCGCCCATCGTGTTTTCTCCCCACGATCCCAACGTGCTCTATCACGGCGCCGAAGTTCTGTTCAAAACCACGAACGAAGGGATGAGTTGGACCGCCATCAGTCCCGACCTGACGCGCAACGACAAATCCAAGCAGGTCTCCTCGGGCGGGCCCATCACCAAGGACAACACCAGCGTCGAGTATTACGACACCATTTTTGCGGTCGCCGAATCGCGTCTGGTGAAAGACCTCATCTGGGTTGGCAGCGACGACGGTCTGGTCCACCTCACCCGCGATGGCGGGAAGAATTGGTCCAACGTCACGCCCAAGGATTTGCCCGACTGGAGCCTGATCAGTTTGATTGAGCCGTCGCCGCACGACGCCGCCACCGCCTACGTCGCCGTCGATCGCCACGAGCTCGACGATTTCCGCCCATACATCTACAAGACCTCCGATTACGGCAAGACCTGGACGAAACTTGTTACCGGCATCCCCGAAACCACCTTCGTCCGCGCCGTGCGCGAAGATCCCAAACGCCGCGGCCTGCTCTATGCCGGCACAGAGACCGGCGTCTTCGTCTCCTTCGACGACGGTGCCCACTGGCAATCGTTGCAGCTCAATCTGCCCACCGCGCCAATCCACGACCTGGTCGTCAAGGACGACGATCTGGTGGTGGCCACGCACGGCCGCTCCTTCTGGGTGCTCGACGACATCACGCCTCTGCAACAAATTTCAGCTCAGGCCGCCTCCGGCGATTTTTATCTTTACAAGCCGCGGATGACTTACCGCACGCGCGCCGGCGGCGGCTTCGGCGCCCCTGCGGGTGCGGGCGAAAATCCTCCAAACGGTGCCATCATCTACTACTGGCTCAAAGCCGAACCGAAGGAGGAAGTCACCCTGGAGATTCTCGATTCCCAGGGCAAACTCGTCCGCAAGTTTTCCGGCAGAGCAGGAGCAGAAGCGCAGCCTGAAGCGCCGCAACCCTTCGGTCAGGTCGCTGGCCCGCGGCTCCCGGTCAGTGCCGGCATGCAGCGGTTCGTCTGGAATCTGCGCTATGAGGGCGCGACCGTCATCCCCGCCGCCGTCCACTGGGGCGGCAATCCGCGCAACGGGCCTCTGGCCATGCCCGGCACCTATCAGGTCAAGCTCACCGTCGCCGGCCTGCCCGCCGCGGCGGGCAAGAGCATTACCGCTCCGCTCGAAATCAAAATGGATCCGCGCGTGACCGCTTCGCAGGCCGATTTGCAGAAGCAGTTTGACCTGTTCATGCAAATCCGCCAGAAGGTCACCGAGACCCACGACGCCGTCATCCAGATCCGCGACCTGCGCACGCAGCTTGCCGCGCTCAAGAAGCGCCTCGCGGGGAACAAATCTGCGGCGGCCATCGCGGCTGCAGCAGACGCGATCGACAACAAGATGTCTCCGATTGAAGAAGAACTCATCCAGGTGAAGGCCAAGAGCTCGCAGGATCTGCTCAATTTCCCGGTGATGCTCAACGACAAGCTGCTCCGTTTGGCGAGCGATGTCGATAGCGCCGACCGTCCCCCGACCGAGCAGGACTACGCCGTCTTCAAAATGCTGAGCGGGGAAGTGGACACCCAGTTGGGTAAATGGAAAGAAATTGTCGCCAAAGACGTGGTCGCGCTGAATGACCTGGTTCGCAAAGAAAACGTTCCGCTCGTCCAGGTGTCCGCGCCGCGCAAACCCTGAACAGCCCAGCCCGCCGGCCCAGGTCTCGCCGGCAATGGCCATGCAGGTTGCTCAGAGCACTCAAATCACGGCGCCCGCCGCGGCGGGTGCCCCCACGCACGGCCTGCTGGCCACGCTCCTCGCCGTGGCCACTGTCGTTGTGCCGGCCGTCATCGCCGTCAACGTCAGTCCCAACGCCGACAAGATTGTTGTCCGCTGCCAGTCGTCTACCGCAGGCCAACAGGGCCAGCAAGCCCAGGCTTGCGGCGTCATCCCCTAGTGTTGCGTCTCGCTCATGGCGTGTGGCACTTCGGCTGGTGGACTTGATTGTAGGGGCGCAGCATGCTGCGCCCTGAGCCGTGTCATTTCGAGGAGTCCGTCCCGATGCTTCAGGACGGACGACGAGGAATCTGCACTTTTCTTCCATCTGGATTCCGTCAAGGCCCGGAGCGGCGGCAGACAATGGCTCAGCGCGCCTGCCCGCCGCAGAATCCCCTACGCCTTTCGCCGCCACAACCGCATCAGCATGACCTTGATGGGCGTGTACCGCGACGCCGCCAGCATCAACAGGATGCCCGTAGCCAGCAGCAGCAACGGCCACTCTGACCGCTCGTAGAACAGATTCCTCTGGAGCCGGATGATTCCCACTGCCAGGAACAGCAACCCGGTCACAAAATAGTTTTTCATCTGGCGCGGCACGCTGGCATAGACGAACGCCGCCGCGACTAGCGGCAGCAGGATCTCGAACGCGCGCGCCTCCAGATGCCTCCCGCTGCTCCCGGGCACTTGTTCCCAGCGCTCGGTCGCCCAGATGCCCAGCAGCAGCATCGGCGTGAGCACGTGGCCCGGCACCAGGAAGCGAAACGTCTTCGACACCGTGCGCATCTGCGAGGAAGGGAATCGCCCGCAGATTGCCTGCAGCGCGGCGTAGATGGCGGCGTTCACGATGAAGAGGTATTCGGCCTGGCCTCGCGTCCAGGGTGCCACACGCTCCAGCCACTGCTGGTAGGGTTGGTGGTAAGCGGCCACGCCGCTCAGCGCCGCGAGCGACAGGATGACCGCCACGGGATAGAAGTAGCGTGAGTCGTCCGGCAGGCCGTTGCGCTCGATAATGAACGCCACCGCGAGGAAGAACACCGCGTAGGGAATCAGGTGCAGCCCAAAGCGTCCCAGCGTCCAGTCCAGCGCCCCCATTCGCGCCAGGGTCACCGGCACCAGCAACGCGCTCATCACCGCGAAGCACAGGGAAAATACCGACGAGCCGGTGCGTCGCCGCAGCCAGACGTACGCGGGCAGCGAAAGCAGCAGCGCCCACCAGAGTTGCGCGTTCGTCGGCCGGTTGTAGCCTTCCGGCACGTCGCGGAAAACTTCCAGTTGCGGGTTGCCTTGCGTGAGCGTGGTCAGAATCTTGTAGTCCACCATCGCCACCAGCAGCGTGATGGGCAGCAGCAGGCAGAACGCCAGCAAAAACGCCACCGCGATGCGCTTCCGGCCGTTTTTCCACAGGTGCAGGCCGTAGAGCGCCGTCGGAACGGTGGCCGCGCACGCGATGGCCACCGGCAGGATCCCGCGCAACTCGCGAAACTCGAACAGAAACAGCAGCGCCGCCCCGACCACCAGCAGCCACCCGCCCACGTACAAACTCACCTGCGCCGTCGACAGCCGCCGCAATTGCAGGATCCAGGCGTCTTCCGGCTCCGTCAGCCGCGTGTAGCCTTTGCGCAGCACGTCGAATTCGTGGTCGGAAAGAATGCGGTCCTGCCGCCAGCCTTCCAGTTCGCGCAGATGCTGTTCCATTTTTCCGGCCATGATGCTGGCGTACGCTTTCGGCGCGGCCAGCACCGGCTCGCCGGCCAGATAGCGCTCCAGGTCCTCGGCCATCTCGCGCGCCGACTGGTACCGGTCCGCCGGTTTCTTCTCCAGCGCCTTCAGGCAGATGTTTTGCAGCTCGCCGGGAATGGACGCGTTCAGCCGCCGCGGCAAAACGGGGTCTTTCTTGCAGATTTCCTCAATCTGAGCCGGGACCGGCTCCGCGCGGAAAGGCAGCGTTCCCGTCAGCAGTTCGTAGAAAATGATGCCCAGCGAGAAGACGTCGCTCCGCACGTCCAGCGGCGCTTCGCTGCGGGCGTGCTCGGGCGAAAAGTAATCGGGCGTGCCCATGATCTCGCCCGCCTTGGTGATCCGGCGGCCGAGGTCGTCCACCTGCAACGCCAAGCCGAAGTCCAGCAGCTTCGGCGCCAGGTCCGTCCCCACCAGGATGTTGCCGGGCTTCAGGTCGCGGTGCAGCAGCTGGTGGTCGTGCAGGAATTGCACCGCGCGGACCACCTTGATCATCAGCTCGACCTTCTGCTCGATCGAAAGCGCTCTCGCGGCCTCGTTCAGTGACGCGCCGTCCAGGTACTCCATTACAAAATGAGGTGGCTCGTCGGGATGTCCGAAGCGGTAGATGTGGACGATGTTGGGATGGCTCAGCTTCCCCAGCGCCCGCGCCTCCTTCATGAACCGGTCGCGCAGTTGCGGGTTATCCCGGTAGCGCTCCTTCAGCGTCTTGATGGCGACGTTTCGCCCCAGGTCCTCGTCGTACGCCAGCAGCACACGCCCCATCCCGCCCGCGCCGATCTCGCTGAGAATCTTGTGGCCCGAAAGCCGCTCCGGGAGCGGCTCGCTCGGCGTTGCGGTCCCGGGCTGTCCGTCGGGGGAAGTCATCTGCTCGATTTCAACCAGCGCCAGCAACTGCTCGCGCAGCTCCGGCGCGATATCCGCGTATCGTCCGCAGAACTCTTCCACATCCACGTAGGATTCGCTGGCGCGCAGGTCCTGGAATTCCGCGACGGCGCGCGCCACGCGCAGTTCGCGCTCATCCACAGGAGACTCCGCGGTGTCAGGGCAATTTGCAGGCGAGGTTTTTTCCGGAGTGTTGCTCATCGAGCCCTGCCCTGCGCTTCCAACTCGCGGAAGCGCTGGATCGCCCGGTGCAGCAGCACCGCGACCGCTTCCGGCGACCTCTTGAGCCGCTCCGCCATCTCCTTCGTGCTCAGGCCTTCGACCTTGGCCAACAGAATGACCTGCCGGTAGTCCTCTGGCAGTTGATTCAGCCGGCTTAGCAGAGACTCGTAGCCCTCTCTCTCCCGCAGCAGGCGGCTGGGCGTGCGCGAATCCACTGGCTCGGGTCCGCCGGGATTGCTCACCGAGCGGAACCGCAGCATCTCCGCTGCGTGGCGCTTCTGGCGGCCCTGGAAGCGCGCCGCATCAATCACCACGTGGTCGGCAATCCGCGCCAGCCAGGCCATGAAACTTCCCGGCGAGCGGTAACTGAACCTGTCCATCTCCCGCGAGGCGATTAGGAACACTTCCTGCAACAGGTCGTCGACTTCGACCTGCCCGCGTAGGTCGGCGCGCAGCTTGTAGTGGATCAGCACCGCCAGGCGTCGCCGGTACTTCTCAAACAGGAGACGAAAGGCGTCTCCGTCGCCTTCGCGGAGTCGCTCCAGAAGATCGAAGGTAGAGGTTGGCGCGTCCATACGACCGATGGGAATCATCGCCCCGCCGGGCCGGGGCGACTTACTCGCTCAACTCTAGAGAGATTAACAGCGGGATGCAAGATTCGAATAGAAGAGAAGGAGGCAGGGAAGGGGTCAGGAGAAGGTCTACGAACGGGTCTTGTCCATCGCCGGCAGAGCTGGCGCAGCCTTCGCTTTGCAGAGTTTCAGCCAGCGCGCGGGTTCCGACGCCGGCGCCGCCGTGGCGTCGTTCGCAGCGCTCATCTTGCGCAGTTGCGTGATTTTATACAACTCGTGCAAGTCACGCACAAAGCCTGCGCCGGCGTCAATCAGTCCTTGCACGCTGTTCCCAATCGCTGCCACGACGCCCGTCGCCGCAGGGCTGACGATCTTGTGGGGCCCCGCGAGAACGTCGCCTTGCGAAAGAAGCATCACCAGCAGGGCCGCGGCCAAGCCGTGTTTCAGGCTCGCCCTCCATCCGCCCTGCCTTCCGACTTTGTGCGTCCGCTTCATCTGCAATTTCCTTGCTCACAACCATAGACGTCACCAGATGGAAAAGGTTACGTGAAATTTCGCCCCCCGAAGAGAGTTCAGTCACCAAATGATTTCAGTTCGGTTTCAATTTGCGTGTTCGGACTGAGCCCCGTAGGGGCGATGGAAAGTAGCCCAGGGCGTAAGCCCTGGGTAAGAGGGCCGCGCGCAGCGCCTTCCTTGCTGCCGCTTGTCCCGAGCGAAGCCGAGGGGAAGGCTGACGCAGAGTCCCGCTCTGAGTGGGACGTAGCGTCCTCAGCCGGGATGCCAACATAGCCTCCCCGGGCTCGCGAGACTGTGGCAGGCGGCCTGCCCGAAGCGGCACGCTAGTCCCGTTTCGGTGTTCGCCTTCGGGCAATTGGCAAAAGTGATACCTCCGCCCGTCCGCTAACTATTATGGTTGCAATGCGATAGGGGGTGTCGTGCGCGCCCCTACTCTGGCTCGCCGCTTGCTCTGCTACCTTGGGGCGCACTTCAGGCGGCTGACGCCCGGTTCCGGTCAGGAGGGAAGGGGCTTGGCCGAGATTGGACGCCGACCACCAGCCACCTGCCTCTGAGAGGGAAGCTAGGTTGGATGACCCCATGCCCCGGCCCCAAAAACGTGCCGGGAATGAAGTGCGCTTCACAGGGCTCTCGAGCCAAGCGAGAGCCCTTCTTATTTCTGCGGCGAACGCGGCTGCGCCAGCACCGGCTCGCTGATCGCCGGCTCCACTTCTCGGGCCACCGGGATCCGCGCGCTCGCCAGCACGTGAATCACCTGCGTCTTCTTCAGCCGCGAGGCGTCGTATTCAAACGACAGCCGCTTGCCGCTCGCGTCCACGCGGAACCGCCGCATCCCGTAGGTGTTCGCAAACCCGCCCAGCGCGCGCAACTGTTCCGGCTTCAGCTCCGCCTGCAATTCAAACGTCACTTCAATCAGGGTCATGGCCCGTCAGTATAGCAAAACATTTCACCGCGTTGCCGTCCACGCCTCTGTAGCGGCGGACTTCATGTCCGCCATATTGCGAGCTACAACGCCACCCGCCGCAATCGCAGCGCGTTGCTGATCACCGACACCGAACTGAACGTCATCGCCGCGCTGGCGATCACCGGGCTGAGCAGCAGTCCGAAAAACGGATAGAGAATTCCCGCCGCCACTGGCACGCCCAGCGAGTTGTAGACAAACGCGAAGAAAAGATTCTGCCGGATGTTACGCATCGTCGACCGGCTCAGGCGCCGCGCCCGCGCGATGCCGCGCAAGTCGCCCTTGACCAGTGTGATCCCCGCGCTTTCCATCGCCACGTCCGTGCCCGTGCCCATGGCGATGCCCACGTGCGCCTGCGCCAGCGCCGGCGCGTCGTTGATGCCGTCGCCAGCCATGGCCACGGTGCGCCCCTCGCCTTGCAGCCGCTTGACGACTTCGCCTTTCTGCTGCGGCAGCACCTCGGCTTGCACATCGTCAATCCCGAGTTGCTTGGCGACGGCCTCTGCGCTGATGCGGTTGTCGCCGGTCAACATCACGATGCGCACGCCCTCGCGGTGAAGCAGCTCGATCGCTTCGCGCGTCGAGCCTTTCACCGGGTCGGCCACGCCCAGCAAGCCGCTCGGCTTCCCGTCCACCGCAACCAGCATCACGGTTTGCCCTTCGCGCCGCAGCGATTCAGCCGTCGCCACCAGCGGCCCCGCGTCAATCCCCAGTTCCGCAAATAAACTCTTGTTGCCGAGCGCGACCCCGCGTCCGTCCACGCGTCCCACCACGCCCTTGCCCGTCACCGAGCGAAATTCCTCCGCGCTCGCCGGCTTCAAGCCGCGCTGCTCGGCTCCCGCGACGATGGCGGCGGCCAGCGGATGTTCGCTGCCGCGCTCAATGCTCGCCGCCAGCCGCAGCATCTCCGCCTCCGGCATTCCCGCCAGCGTCTGCACGCTCACCAGTTTCGGCTTGCCTTCCGTGAGCGTTCCGGTTTTGTCCACCACCACGGTGTCTATCTTTTCCAGAATTTCGAGCGCTTCCGCATTTTTGATCAGCACCCCGGCCATGGCTCCGCGGCCCGTGCCCACCATGATAGACATCGGTGTCGCCAGCCCCAGCGCGCACGGGCAGGCGATGATGAGCACCGCCACCGCATTTAGCAGCGCGTAAGCCATCCGCGGCTCCGGCCCGATTGTCGCCCAGACGATGAACGTGACCATCGCCGCCAGCACGACCGCGGGAACGAAATAGCCCGCTACCACGTCGGCCAGTCGCTGGATGGGCGCGCGGCTGCGCTGCGCTTCGCTGACCATGCGCACAATCTGCGCCAGCAGCGTTTCGCTGCCCACGCGTTCGGCGCGCATCACGAATCCACCCGTGCCGTTCACCGTGCCGCCCGTCACGCGGCTCCCCGCGGTTTTTTCGATAGGGATAGGTTCGCCGGTGACCATGGATTCGTCCGCCGCGCTCGCGCCTTCGGTGACCACGCCGTCCACGGGAACTTTTTCGCCCGGCCGCACGCGCAGCAGGTCACCGGGATGGACGCTCTCGAGCGGCACGTCCTGCTCGCTGCCGTCGCTCTGCACCAGCCGCGCCGTTTTCGGTGCCAGGTTCAACAGCGCGCGGATGGCGCTCGACGTCTGGCTCCTCGCGCGCAATTCCAGCACCTGCCCGAGCAGCACCAGCGCGGTGATGACCGCTGCCGCCTCGAAATAGACGGCTACTTCGCCGTGCTCGCGGAACGAGTCCGGAAAAATTCCGGGCGCCAGCGTGGCAATCACGCTGTAGACGTAAGCCGTGCCCACGCCTACCGCGATCAGCGTGAACATATTCAGGCTGCGGTGGACAATCGAAGCCCAGCCACGCTCGAAAAACGGCCACCCGCCCCACAGCACCACCGGCGTCGCCAGCGCGAACTGAATCCAGATGAGCGCGCGCATCGAGAACATCTGCTGCAGCGGCTGCCCGGGGATGTGCTCCGACATCGCCAGCACCAGCACCGGCACGGCCAGCGCCACGCTCACCCAGAACCGCCGGGTCATGTCCTCGAGCTCCGGGTTGGCTTCTTCTTCGGCGCTCACCGTGCGCGGCTCGAGCGCCATCCCGCATTTTGGGCACGCGTCCGGCGCATCGCGCACGATTTCCGGGTGCATCGGGCAGACGTATTCCGTCTTTGTCGTCGGCGCCGTAACCTCAGGCGGCTCGAGCGCCATCCCGCATTTCGGGCAGGCCGCCGGGCCTTCGGTGCGCACTTCCGGATGCATCGGACAGGTGTACTCCCCCGCCGCTTTGGCCGCAGGCTTGGCGGGCGCCGGGGCGCTGATGATCGCCGGCTTGGCCGGACCGATTCCGCCGAGCGTGACCACGTCCATCCCCTGCGGCCGCGCTGCTGGTGCGAGGTACTGAGCCGGATTCGCGCGGAACTTGCTCGCGCAGCCGGCACAGCAGAAGTGGTACGTCTTTCCTTCGTGTTCGTGCTTAGCCGCGGCGCGTGCCGGGTTCACATTCATCCCGCAAACCGGGTCCTTCACCGTCCCGCTGGCGCCGGTGTCACCGTGTCCGTGTTGATGTTCGTGATTCATAGAGCCGCCGTGAGAGACTGGGACGCATTCCGTAAGCGCGTAGTTTGCAGCGCCCGGGAGGGCATGGCTTTAGCCGTGCCGTAAGAGCTGCCAAGACTCAGGGGTTTTAACCCCTGAGGGATTTCAATTCCTGGTTCTTCTTGAATTCCGCCCATTTATGAGACAGCTTCAACTCTCTATCCTAATTCACCGACGCGCCGCTTGTCGCGTTCCAGTTCATTAGATGCGCGACATCCCGCGCGATTCATCCCGCTGTTTCCATTGACATCGGTGCGGCGCGCAGCCTAGGATGCGCGCGGGATGGTTGCTGCGGGCCCCACCTCCGGCAAGCTGCTCTGCGATTCCGAAAAGCCCTCCTGGGCACATTACAAAGTATTGCTATTGAGCTGGGCCGGGTGGACGTTCGATTTCTACGACCTCATCCTCTACAGTTTTTTGCTGCTGCCCATCGGCGTGGAGCTCCAGCTTTCGCGCGAAATGTTGTCATGGGTGCTGGGGACGTCGCTTGCGGCGACGGCAATCGGCGGCGTCATCTTCGGTGCGCTGGCCGACCGCATCGGGCGCAAGCATGTTCTTTCCCTCACGATCCTGACCTACAGCGTGGGCACATTTCTCTGCGGATTTGCCACAGGGTTTTGGTCGCTGCTGCTTCTCCGCATTCTGACGGGACTCGGCGTGGGCGGCGAGTGGGCCACCGGCCAGGCCTACGTGGCCGAAAGCTTTCCGCCGAAGATGCGCGGACGCTTCGGAGCGGTAATGCAGACGGGCGCGCCCATCGGTGTGGCGCTGGCGTCGGTGGTCGGAGGCTTCCTGCTGCCGGTGCTGGGCTGGCGCGGCTGCTTTATGGTCTCCGCGCTGCCCGCGCTGTTGGTGGTGTTCATTCGGCGCCATCTGCCGGAATCCGACTTGTGGGCGCGGCGACAACACTTGGCCAAGACCGGCTCACTCTCCGAAGAAATGCTCGCGTTGGAACGGCGGAACAAATTCCTTGCGTTGTTCACTCGCGCCTACCGGCGCACGTTTATCTTTGCATTGGTGCTGGCGATATTCGACATGTCGGCCTACTGGTTCACTTACTCCTGGCTGCCGGGATATTTGCAGAGCGAGCGCCATCTTTCGCTGGCCGCTTCAGCGGTGTGGATTCTCGTGACGCAGGCGGGTGGATTTCTCGGCTACCTTTCCTTCGGGCTGGTGGCCGACTACCTGGGGCGGCGCCCGGCGTACTCCATCTATGGAGTGTTCTGGGCTGTAGGTCTGACGATGATCACGCTGCTGTGGGAGGCGGTCGTCGCCTACCCGGCGGTGATCCTGGGATTCATGTTCTTGGTAGGTTTTGGCACGGGGATGTTCGGCGGCTACGGGCCCCTTTTTGCCGAGCTATTTCCCACGGGATTGCGCAACACAGCGATGGGGGCCGCATTCAATCTGGCGCGCGGGATTCAATTTTTCACGCCAGTTGTGATTGCGGTGATCGCCCGGCGGTACGGCCTGGCAGGCGGGATATCGCTGGCCGCGTTGTTTGCTCTGCTCTGCGGGGCGTGGATCTGGGTCTTTCCTGAGACCCGCGGGAAGCGCCTCGTAGCCGAAGAAGGGTGACGCAACCTCCTTCGCTTGCCCACCTGACCTTTCCAGTCTTCCAGCGTCTAACTGATTGACGTGTCGCGCCCTGCGGCATTCCAGCGGCCGGCTCGTTTGAGCTTTGCGGGGAACAAATCCCTTGGGCTTGCGTATATCCAGTTAGCAGCTCGAAATTCGCCTGGGGCAGGTGAAGACAATGGCAAACAACGGAAAGAACGGCCGCAAACGCCGCCGTTGGATCATCATTGGTGCCTTCGTCGTGCTGCTCGTGGTCGGAGTATTCTCCGTCCGGATTGCCTTCAGTGCCAACAACGAAATTGATCCCTCGAAGCTCGCGCCCGTCGAACGGGGCGACATCGCCCGGTCGGTGGTGGCCACGGGCAAGATTGAGCCCCTGGCCAAGGTGGAGCTGAAGTCCAAGGCCAGCGGCATCGTCAAACAGATTTTCGTGGACTACGGAGACACGGTGCACGAGGGCCAGGTTCTGGTCGAACTCGACAAGGCCGAACTTCAGGCGCGCATGCGCGAGGCTCGCGCCACGTTGCTGGCCGCCCAGGCCGCCCAGGAAGCCGCTCAGGCCTCCTATGAGCGCAACAAGGTGGAGGCAGCGGGGCCGGACATTCCTTTCCTGAAGAACAACCTCGACCGCGCCAGCAAACTCCACGACGAAGGCTTGATCGCCCTCTCCCTTCTCGAGGATGCGGACAAGGCCTACCAGCTCGCGCTGAACAAGCAAACCGCGGCGCTGAGCAACGTCGCCGTGACCAAGGCCGAAGTGGCGCGGGCGCGGGCTCAGGTGGCCCAAGCCCAGGCCGCTCTCGAACGCGCCGATGAAGATTTGCGCAATTCCACCATCGTCAGCCCAATGAACGGCCTGGTGCTCTCGCGGAATGTGGAGATCGGCGACGCGGTCAGCTCGATTCTGGTCCTCGGCTCGCAAGCCACGCTGGTCATGACCCTCGGTGATGTCAGCGAAGTGTACGTGAAAGGCAAAGTGGACGAGGCCGATATCGCCAAGGTTTACATCGGGCAGCCCGCGCGGATTTCAGTGGAGTCGATGAAAGACAAAAAATTCCAGGGCATATTGACCAAAATCTCCCCGCTCGGCGTGGAGAAGGACAACGTCACCACCTTCGAAGTCCGCGTGTCCATCCAGAATCCCTCCGGGGAACTCAAGGCCAACATGACTGCCAACGCCGAAATCATTCTGGAAGAGAAGAAGGGCGTGCTGCTGATTCCGGAGACTGCAGTCATCTACGACCGGCGTCGCAAGACTTCCGTGCAAATCCTGGATGCCAAGGCGGAAAAGGGCAAACGCGAGGTCCCTATCAAGACCGGGATTTCCAATGGCGTGAAAACCGAGATTGTCGAGGGGCTGCAGGAAGGTCAGAAAGTAGTACTGCAATAGCTCAACCGTCCGCGCTCGGCTGGCCGCCGGTCACCAGCTCGGCACCGGGACATCGCCAGCGGGCCGGCACCTGGAACACATTGCCATGTCGTTTCGCGATCTGCTCGGCGACACTTTGCGCACGCTCTGGTCCCACAAGCTGCGGACCTTCCTCACCATGTTCGGGATCGCCTGGGGCATCGTCTCGATCATGCTGATGGTAGGAGCGGGTGAAGGGCTCCGCGAGGGACAGGACAAGGTTGCCGCGGATTTCGGCAAGGACATTATGATCGTCTTTTCCGGCCGCACCAGCATGCAAGCGGGCGGCGCGCGGGCCGGGCGCCGGTTGTGGTGGAACTCCTCTGACCACCTGTTGGTCAAGGAGGAGTCGCCCGCCTGCGGCTACGTGATTCCCGAGCTGGGCAACAGCGCATCGGTCCACAGCCGTTACAACAGTGCGACGTTTCTGATCACCGGCTCGCTCCCGCCTTTCCAGGAAATCCGCAGCATTTACGTGGGCGAGGGACGCTTTTACAGCTGGGAGGACGAAGCCAGCGAGCGCCCCGTCGCCTTCCTGGGCTCCGAAGCGAAGAAACAGCTCTTCGGAACGCGTGACGCCGTCGGCGAAACCATCTATCTCGGCGGCTTCCCCTACAAAGTCATTGGCGTGATGCGCTTCAAGGAGCAGGATTCCAGCTATGATGGCCGCGACATCAACAAGGTCTTCATCCCCCTCAGCCGCATCATGCGTGACTTCCCCAACCGGCCGCCGGCTCCGGCCACCAGTGTTGACCGGCTGCTCGTCACACCGCGCTCGTTTCCCGAACACGTGGCCTGCAAGAATCAGGTCCGCCGCGCCCTGGCGCGAATTTACAGCTTCGACCCGCGCGACGAAGAGGCCGCGAGCATCTGGGACACCATCGAGAACGCCAAAGCCTTTCACCAGATGACCAACGGGATGAAGTATTTCCTGGGCGCGGTGGGCGTCACTTCGCTCTTCCTCGGCGGCATCGGGGTGATGAACGTGATGCTGGTCGCGGTTCGCGAGCGCACGCGCGAGATCGGCGTGCGCAAGGCCGTCGGCGCCACGCGCCGGGCCATCATAAGCCAGTTTTTCGTCGAAAGCATGATCGTTGTCTTTCTGAGTGGAGGAGTGGGCTTGGGCGTCGGCTGGGGCATTTGCAGTTTGGTGAACCTGTTCCCCATGCCCCAGTTCTTCGCCGGGTTGCTGCCCACGTGGGGGTCTTCGCTGCTGTCCTTCGCGCTGCTGGGCAGCATCGCGGTTTTATCGGCGCTTTATCCAGCCAGCCGCGCCGCGGCGGTGGATCCGATTGAGGCGCTGCGCTACGAGCCGGGAAGTTGAGCACCCAGCTATCAGCGATCAGCTTTCAGCTCTCAGCAAGATGAGTGAGAAGTGCCGGGAGGATCGGATGCGCGATTTCCGGGAACTCAATGTTTGGCGGAAAGCTCATCCATTGACCATTGCCGTGTACCACGCGACGCTCGGCTATCCGAAGGAAGAGATGTATGGGCTGACCAGCCAGACCCGCCGTGCGGCAGTTTCTGTTCCCGCCAATATCGCTGAAGGTTGTGGGCGGGCCGGAGGTGCCGATTTCGGACGCTTTCTGCAAATGGCCATGGGATCTGCGAGCGAACTTGAGTACCACTTGCTGCTGGGACGAGATTTGGGATTTTTGGAAAAAGGTGCTTACCTGAAATTAGAGAGCGATGTGCTGGAGGTCAAGCGGATGTTGGCCTCGCTCATCAAGAAGCTGAGAGCTGAAAGCTGATTATCCTTGGCTGACTGCTGATTGCTGAAAGCTGAATGCTATGTTCAAAGAAATTTTACGCCAATCCTGGGAGGCCCTGAAACGCCACCCGCTCCGCAGCCTGCTCACGATGCTGGGGATTGTGTGGGGTATCGTGGCCGTAACCATGCTGATCGCTTACGGCAGCAGCTTTCGCCAGTTGCTGGTCACCGCGTTCGACAATTTCGGCGCGAACGCCGTGGTCGTCTGGCCGGGGCAAACCAGCGAGCAAGCCGGGGGCGAGCGCGCCGGCAAACGCGTGCGCTTCGAGCAGGCTGATATCGACGTCATCCGCCAGGAAGCCTCGCTGGTAAAAGAGATCTCCAGAGAGACTGTGCGCTGGCTGGGCATCACCTACCAGGAGCGGCTGCAGAACACAGCCGTCCGCGGCGTCTACCCCAACTATGGCGAGATGCGCAACCAGGTGCCCAATGAGGGACGCTGGATTACTCCCGAGGATTTGCAGGAACGCCGCCGCGTGGTGTTCCTGGGCGGGCGCCTGCGCGAGAAGTTGTTCCGGGGGCAGCCTGCAGTCGGAGAAACGGTCCGCATCAACAACGTGCGGTTTACCGTCATTGGCACAATGGACCGCAAGCTGAACTTCAGCTGCTATTTCAATTGCGACGACGAGTGCGCCTGGATTCCGTACACTTCCGCCGGGGACCTGTGGGACACGCGCTACGCGAACGTGATCGTTTTCACCCCGGTCGCGCCGCAGTTCGAGAAGAAGGCGATCCAGCAGGTGCGCGCTGCCTTGGCCAAGCGCCAGCGGTTCTCACCCACCGACGAGCGGGCCATCACCGCGTTCGGGCGCGAGGAGTTCCGGCCGATCATTGACGCGATCACGATCGGCATTCAGGGACTGCTGCTGTTTATCGGCTCGCTCACGCTGGGCATCGGCGGCGTCGGCGTGATGAACATCATGTTGGTCTCCGTGGATGAGCGCGTCCGCGAAATCGGCCTGCGCCGCGCTGTCGGCGCCAAGCGCCACCACATCCGCAACCAGTTCCTCACCGAGGCCCTCGTCCTCACCTTGCTCGGCGGCTTTATCGGCATCCTGATCTCGCACCTCATCGCCGCCTCCATCGGCACCATCCCCTTGCTGGGCCCGCTCTTCGAAGACGAGTCCGGCCGTGCCGACATCCATATGCGCATCTCCTGGTCCACCATGATGCTCGCCACGGGCGTGTTGATGCTGGTGGGCGTGCTCAGCGGGTGGATGCCGGCCGTGCGTGCTTCCCGCCTCGATCCCGTCGACGCTCTTCGCTACGAGTAGGACAGACCTCCAGGTCTGTCCCTGTTACTTCGCTTAACGTGGACAGGCGTGGACGCCTGTCCTACTCCTTCGCCGCTGCCAAATGTCGGACATACTCCAGAAAATCCGGCCTGTCCCAATCCTGCGGGCCGATGATTTTCCGGGCGATGCGGCCGTCTTTGCCGATGATGTAGGTTTCGGGGTACATCGCCGTGCCGTAGCTGGCGGCGAGACGTTGCGTGGGTTCCCGGTAGTTTGGAAAAGCGATCTGCTGCTCGCGGATGAACTGCTCAAAGGCCTGCTGGTTGTCATCGACGCTGACGCCCAGCACCATCGCGCCCAGCGGCTCGATTCGCTGATGGAAGCGATTCAGTGACGCCATTTCCTCCACGCACGGCGCGCACCACGTCGCCCAGAAGTTCAGCACAACCACTTTACCGTGCAGCTCGGAAAGATGTGTCTCGCGCCCGTCGAGCTGAAACGCAAAGTCCGGCGGCACACTGCCCGCCACGCCGGCCTCGCCCTGCCGGAAGCTCGGGCTGACGAACATCAGCAGCAGAATCGCCACCGCTGCCAGTGCCAGCCCGCTGAGCACTTTGGTGTTCATCCGCGTTTCCTGCCTTTTATAATAGCTTGGCAGCGCGCACCCGCGCGAGTCCCTTTGACGCTGGTCACGCCGTCATTCTGGATGTGGCAAGTAGGCCTTCTGGTTTGTGGGGCGGAGCCTTAGCTCCGCCGAAGAGCAAGATCTATTTTTGATTTTCTTCTGCTCAGGGGCTTTAGCCCCTGAGGGTCAGACGAGATCGCATAATGCCAGAAGTGTCCGCCATCGTCCCGGCCCGCAACGAAGAGGCCAACCTCGAACGCGCCGTGCGTTCGCTTACGGCCCAGCCCGAGATCGCTGAAATCATCGTGGTGAATGACCAATCGACTGACCGCACGTCAGCCATTCTCCAGATGCTCTCCGCCGAATTCCCCCAGCTCCGCGTGCTGGAAACGACATCGCTTCCCGACGGTTGGGTGGGGAAAAATCATGCAGTCTGGCTCGGCGCCCAGCAGGCGACTCAGCCGTGGCTGCTTCTGACCGACGCGGACACGACGCATCTGCCCGGCTCGACGTGTCGCGCCCTCGACGATGCGGATCATCATTCCGCCGACCTCGTCTCCTATTCGCCCGATCAGGAGATGCCAACCTGGTGGGAGCGCGCACTGATTCCGTTTGTCTATTGCCGTCTCGCGCGCCATTTTCCTTACGGCCGCGTGGACGACCCCTATTCGCCGCCCGCTGCCAATGGTCAATACATCTTGGTGCGCCGTGAGGCGTATTTCACGATTGGCGGGCATCAATCCGTCGCCGGGGAAGTGCTCGAAGACGTGGCGCTGGCCCGCCGCGCGCGACATGCTGGCTTCAAGATTTACTTTGCGCGCAGCGAGGGCATCGCCCGCACGCGGATGTACCGCACCTTCGGCGAAATGTGGGAAGGGTGGAAAAAGAACCTCTATCCGCTCGTCGGCGGCACGCCGCTTGCCCTGTTTCGAGAGCTGGTTTCCGTCATACCGTGGTTGCCGGTGCTGCTTTTCGGGGTAATCTGGCTGACTTTCCCGCAGACGTGGGTGCGGCTCGCCTTTGGACTCTTGGCTCTTTACAGTGTGCTGGGTCGGAACGCGGCCGAACTTCGCGAGAATCGCTATCCGGCTTCGGGCATCTTATACTATGTACCAGCGTTGTTTCTGTATTCGGCGGCGCTGGTCGCTTCGGCCGTTGCTCACGCGCGTGGCCGCGTCACCTGGAAGGGAAGGGAATACCCCGTCGGGACAAAATAGGCGAATGGTCTATCTGACGCGCAAAATCGAGTTTTCTGCTTCGCACTATTACAGCAATCCGGATTTTTCGCCGGAAGAGAACCGGCGGATTTTCGGCAAGTGCAACAACCCGCACGGGCACGGCCATAACTACGTTCTTGAAGTCACCGTGGCGGGCACGCCGGACCCGGTCACCGGAATGGTGCTCGACTTGAAGGAGTTGAAAGAAATTCTCGAGCGCGAAATCACCAACCGGATGGATCACCGCTTTCTGAATTACGAGGTGCCGGAGCTGGCGGGCAAAATCCCGACGACGGAAAACATCGCCACGGTCATCTGGAATTTGCTGGAGCCGAAAATCACCCGTGGCAAGCTCCACCGCGTGCGGCTGTACGAAACGCCCGACCTCTTCGTGGACTGTTTTGGAGACGCGCAGTGAAACTGCAACTGAACCGCCGCTATCATTTCGCGGCCTCGCACCGTCTGCACAGCGAGCAGCTCAGCGAGGCGGAGAACCGGCGCGTCTACGGCAAATGCAACAATCCCTACGGCCACGGGCACAATTACGTGCTCGAAGTCAGCGTATCAGGCCCGGTGGATCCAGCCACGGGAATGATCGCGAATCTGGCGGACCTCGACGCCTTCGTCGCGCGCGAGGTTCTGGAGGTTTTCGACCACCGCAATCTGAATGAAGAGATTCCGCTCTTCCGCCGGCAGGTGCCGACGACGGAGAATCTGTGTATCGAAATCTACCGCCGCCTGCGCGCTTTTCCGGTTGCGCGCCTCGAGCGCGTGCGCCTGGAAGAGACAGCTTTGAACAGCTTCGAATACGCAGGAGAATCCCAGGGGAGCCACTGATGACCAAGTCGCAAATCGATCTGCTGACCACCGAACCGATCTCGGAGCGGGAACGCTCGGAAACGATTGCCGATCTCGTTCGCCGGATGCTCGTCCTGCTGGGCGAGGACCCCGAGCGCGAAGGGTTGCGCGGCACGCCCGCGCGCTTCGAAAAAGCGCTGAAGTTCCTCACCGCGGGCTACCACCAGGACCCCGAAAAAATCCTGAACGGCGCGATGTTCAGCGTGTGTTACGACGAAATGGTGGTGGTGAAAGACATCGAGGTCTTCAGCCTGTGCGAGCATCACCTGCTGCCGTTTTTCGGCAAATGCCACGTGGCCTACATTCCCAGCAAGAAAGTCATCGGCCTGAGCAAGATCGCGCGGCTGGTGAATATGTACGCGCGCCGGCTGCAAATCCAGGAGCGCCTGACCAGCCAGATTGCCCGCGCCATTCAGCAGAAGGTCAGCCCCGAAGGCGTCGGCGTCATCATTGAAGCGCGCCACCTCTGCATGGTGATGCGTGGCGTGGAAAAGCAGCACAGCCAGGCCGTCACCAGCTCCATGCTCGGCGTCTTCAAGGAACATAAGCAAACCCGCGACGAATTCCTCTCCCTTGTCGGCCACCGCAAATCTTAGCTTCGCTGGGAGATTAGCAATTGTGCGTCATCCTGAGGCCCGTCCCGATGCTTCGGGACGGGCCGAAGGATCTCAGCCGCCGTTCCGCCGAAGGCCGAATTCAGGGCCTCCCACCTTGCTGTTCGTCGGTCATCCTGGGTCCCGACGATTTCTGCCGGGACGAAGGATCTCAGCCGCCGTTCCGCCGAGGGCCGAATTCCGGGCTTCCCACCTCGCTGTTTGCCGGTCATCCTGAGTCCCGATGGTTGCTATCGGGACGAAGGATCTCAGCCGCCATTGTCGCCGGGCCCTGATCTCAGGGTTTTCAGCTCACCTTTACAATTTCTTTACATCCCCGCGAATCCCGTGCTACCATCCTGAACGTCGAAGAGAAGACAAAAAGCGTAGAGTAGGGCACGACGCCAGGAGGGGATGCGACTTGAGAGACGCCAAGTCAGCGTTGATCGAGCAATATCGGCAGCACACGAAAGATACCGGCTCGCCGGAAGTGCAGATCGCTCTGTTGAGTGAGCGTATCAACTATCTGACCTCGCATTTGAAGTCGCACGTCAAGGACCACGCCTCCCGGCGCGGGTTGATCATGATGGTCAACAAGCGCCGCCGGCTTCTGGACTACCTGAACCGTCGTGACCCGGATCGGTATCGCGAGATTGTGGAACGGCTTAGTTTGCGGAAGTAGTGCCGGTTCTGTCGGCCGGCCCCTTCCGAATCATTCGAGCGACCTGAACCGTGCGGGAGTCGTGGAATTGTCACGGCTTGCTGCTCTCCGGTTCCGGTCGCTTTTTTTGTAGCCGCGTCGCACGGCGTCCTCTCTGCTGTCCTCTCTTCCACACGCGCAAGGACTAGAACCTTTCGCCATCTGAATGCGTCCCGATGAACTCGGGACAGAAGGAATTCAAGTTATGCCGCACCAAGTCGAAGTGGAAATCGGCGGCCGCAAACTCACGTTCGAGACCGGCAAAATCGCCCGTCAAGCCGATGGGTCCGTCGTCGCCCGTTACGGTGACACCGTCGTGCTGGTTTCCGCCTGTATGGACACCAAGTCCGTCGAAAAAGATTTTCTCCCCCTCACGGTGGACTACCGTGAATACACCTATTCCGCCGGGAAAATTCCCGGGGGCTTCTTCAAGCGCGAAGGGCGTCCCACCGAACGCGAGGTATTGACCTCGCGGCTGACCGACCGTCCGCTGCGCCCGCTGTTTCCCGAAGGTTGGTTCAACGAGACCCAGGTCATCGCCATGGTGCTTTCCGCCGACAGCGAGAATGACCCCGACGTCATCGGCATCTGCGGCGCGTCGGCCGCGCTCTGCTGCTCGCCGATTCCGTTCCACAAGCCCATTGCTGCCGTGCGCGTCGGCATGCTGGAAGGCCGGCTGGTGGCCAACCCCACCGTGGCCGAGCAGAAAACCAGCCTGCTGAACATCGTCATCGCCGGCACCGAGGAAGCCATTGTGATGGTCGAGGCCGGGGCCATCGAAGTGTCCGAAGAAACCGTGGTGGACGCGCTGGACTTCGGCCACGAGCAGATCCGCAAGATTATCGCTGCCATCCGCGAGCTGCATGCCCTGGTGAAGCCGACGAAGGTCGAAGTCGCGCCGCCGGCCTTTGACCAGGCGCTGTACAAGCAGATTGCCGCGCAGTATGGCGAGCGCCTGCACGACGCGCTCAACACCGAGAAATATCCCAAGCGGGACAGCTATCGCCGCGTGGATGAATTGAAAAAGGAAATCCTGGCGACGATCCCGGAAGAAGATGAGGATCGCCGGAAGTTCGCTGCCCGCGCGTTCGAGCGTCTGCGCGAAGAGTTCTTCCGCGACGACATGCTGCACCGTCACCGCCGTCCCGACGGTCGCGCCTTCGACCAGATTCGCTCCATCTCCTGCGAAGTCGGCCTCCTGCCGCGCGTCCACGGCTCGGCGCTGTTCACCCGCGGCGAGACCCAGGCCCTGGTCACCCTCACCCTGGGCACCAAGGAAGACATGCAGCGGCTCGACCTGCTGTTCGAGGAAGAAGCCTTCAAGCGCTTCATGCTGCACTACAACTTCCCGCCGTTCAGCGTGGGCGAAGTGAAATTCCTGCGTGGGCCGGGGCGGCGTGAAATCGGTCACGGGGCGCTGGCCGAACGCGCGCTGCTGAACCTGCTTCCGCCGGAAGCCGATTTCCCCTACGCGATGCGCGTCGTTTCCGACATCCTGGAATCGAACGGCTCGTCCTCAATGGCCACGGTCTGCGGCGGTTCGCTCGCCTTGATGGATGCGGGCGTCCCCATCCGTTCCTCCTGCGCGGGCATCGCTATGGGCCTGGTGATGGAAGGCGACAACTACGCGATCCTGACCGACATTGCCGGCGCCGAGGACCACTACGGCGATATGGACTTCAAAGTTGCCGGCACGCGCAAGGGCATCACTGCTCTCCAGATGGACATCAAGGTGGGCGGCGTGAGCCCGCAGGTGATGCGCGAAGCGCTGGAACAGGCGCGGCGCGCGCGGATGCAAATCCTCGACACCATGGACCAGACCATCAGCTCAGTACGCGAGACGATTTCGCCCTACGCCCCGCGCCTCTTTATGCTCACCATTCCGGTCGACAAAATCCGCGACCTCATCGGGCCGGGCGGGAAAAAGATCCGCGCGATCACTGAGGCCACCGGCGTCAAGATTGATGTGATGGACGACGGCAAGGTGCACGTCTTCGCCACCAACGGCACCTCCGGTGACCAGGCCCTCCAGATGATCCGCGAGGTCACTGCCAGCGCCGAGGTCGGCAAGACCTACCTCGGCAAGGTGGTGCGCCTGGCCGAGTTCGGCGCCTTCGTGGAGATTTTCCCCGGCACCGACGGCCTGCTGCACATCAGCGAAATTTCCGAGCAGCGCATCCGCAACGTCCGCGATGAGTTGAAGGAAGGCGACCAGGTCCTGGTAAAGGTCCTGGCCATCGAAGGCAACAAAATCCGGCTCTCGCGCAAGGCCATCCTGCGCGAGCAGCGCGAAAAACAGCGCCGCGAATCCGCTCCCAGTTCCTGAGCGGTAGGACAGGTCTCCAGACCTGTCCTCTTCTTTCTCTCCGATTGGCTAGCTCGTAGGGCAGGCGTCCAGGCCTGTCCGCCGACGTGCGTTCGATGCTCTCGGACAGGCCTGGGCGCCTGCCCCCGGAATGTACGCGTCGTAGGGGCGGGCCCCTGTGCCCGCCCTCAATCTGCTTCACCGACTGATGTTCCACCTTGCAGGCGCGTCCGCCACAGGCGGACCGTGCCCGGTCCTGCCACAGCTTTTGCGAATTATTCCAGGGCGCAACACTTGCTCGTCAATGAGGTAGGCGGGTTGATTGTCATCCCGGATCCGTCCGCCCAGCTTGATGGCGGACGGACCCGGGATCTGCACTTTGCAAGGAGTGGTTCTTGTAGCGGCCGACTTTAGGTCGGCCAAAGATCGTGGAGGGCACGAGGCCCCCTGCTACATCGCCAAAAGAAAAACGGGGAGGCGAACGCATCGCCTCCCCGGTCTGTTTTAGTCTACCGCTTAGAAGCTCAGCTTCATTGCGAACTGGATCACCCGGTTCGGTTCGCCCGTCGCGATGATCGTGGTCGAGCTGGGCACGGCTGCCGTAACGCAGCACACCTGCCCAAAGACCGAACTGGTCAGCGTCGGCGAGCCCACCGTGGCGTTGCGCGGGTTCTCGAAGTTCGGGTGGTTGAACACGTTGAAGAATTCGGTGCGGAAGTCCAGCTTCACGCGCTCGGTAATGGTGAACTTCTTGGTGACTCCCATATCCAAGTTCCAGAAGCCCGGACCCGCTACCGTGTTGCGTCCCATGCCGGACTGGCCCGGCCCGGGGATGCAGAAATAGCTGTCCGTGCCGATGATGTTCCGGCAGTTGTTGTAGGGGCTGGTGCTGTCCTCAATCAAGTTGTCGGCATTGAACACCACCGGACCCTGAACTCCCGAAACGTACTGGAGTGTGGATTGAGGCATCGGCCCCCGGAGGTCCGCGCGGGACTGCTTGGTGTTATGGACCGTGCGAACGCCGGAGTTGAGCGTATACGGCTCGCCGCTCTGATAGGTGTAGATCCCGGTGAAGCTCCAGCCGCCCAGGATTTCGTCCACCCAACCCGACCAGTCGCTGCCCCACTTCTTCCCGTGGCCGAACGGCAAGTCGTACAGTCCGTTCACCACCAGGACGTGCCGATCGTCGAAGTCAGAACGTGCCCGGTCGAGCCCGAAGTTCTTCACGTCGGTGGGCGTGCGGGAATTGGTCGTGCTCAACCCGCCGCCCGAGGTGGCCGCCACCGGGTCTACCGACATGTCGTCAATGGACTTGGCTAAGGTGTAGGAAAGTCCGAATGTCAGCCCGCTCTGGTACTTCCGTTGCACCTGCACGATCATCCCGTGGTAACTGGAACTGCCGCCGGAGTCGAAGTAGAACATTTGCGTGAACTGAGCATTGGGCCGGAAGTAGTTCGCGGGGAAGAGCTGCCCGGTGGTGGGATCGGTGCGGTTGATGATCCAGCCCGTTCCCGACCGCGTGTCAATCAGCGTGGCCAGATCGCCCACGCCATTGCGGGAGACGGCAGTGACGTAGCTGGAGTCGCGGAAGAGCGAACCCGTGTTCGTCGACGCCGTTGCCCCTGTCCCCAGCAACGCGCTGAGCAATGGCAGTGCCGACTGCCCGGGCAGACCAAAGTTCGCGAAGTTATTCGCCGTGCGGCTGCTGGACGCGATGCCTGCTGCGGCTTGAGCCGCAAGACATGCCGTTTCGTTCGTCCGGCAGGCATAGAGATTTTGCTGGGCCAGAAGGAACTCGCTGGAAAATGCACTTGCGATGTTGTACTGGTTCATGTCGTAGGCGCGGTAGAGTCGCATCCCGCGCTTTCCGACATAGCCCACCTGCGCAGTGAGGCCCCACGGCAGCTCCCGCTGAATGGTCAGGCTCCACTCGTGGACCGTCGGGATTCTCAGGTCAGGCTGGAACGCTCCTAGGCTCGGCGCAACTCCGCTTGGCGCCACTGCCGGAGTCAACTGGCTGCTGGGCGTCCCCGTCGGCGGCCCGATGATGCTTCCTTGAGCCTGGAAATCAAACGGGTCGAAGTTGGTCCAGTTCATGGCGGTCAGCATCCCGCTGAGCCGCACGTTGTTGGGGATGTCCTTGCACGGCGGCGTGGCCGCGTCTTGCACGACCACGAGGCACTGCAGAACACTCCCGGGAACTTTTCCGTTGATCGACGTCACTTGGAAAGTGGAGATGGTGTCGAAGGCGATGCCGTAACCCAGCCGGATGACGCTCTTGCCGTCCGACCAGGGGTCCCAAGCCAGGCCGATGCGCGGGCCGAAAGCGTTGCGGTTCGTCCGCTCAAACCACTTATCGGCGCGCACGTAGGTCACTGTACCCTGCGAGCCATCCACCGGCTTGTCGGGCACGAAGACCCGGTCGTGCGAATCCGTCGGGGGCGGGTTCAGCTCCCAACGCACGCCATAGTTTAGCGTCAGGTTGCGACGCATCTTCCATTCGTCCTGGAAGTAAAAGTTGTACTGCTGCACTCGCGTGCCGGCGTGGTACATGTCGTACACGTAAGTGTCGGTCGGCATGGCGCCGATGTAAGACGCCTGCACCCGGGCGGGGATACCCATCATTTCGACGATGGTCTGGCCCAGGTTGCTGTTGTCGCTGCTGTTGATATTGGCCGCCGATGGCCAGCCGGCCGCTACACCCGGATAGGTGTTGGCGGTGGTACCGAACGGCGACCGCACCGAGCGGCTGTAAATGATCGTTGGCGTCATGTTGAAGCCGCCTGGCACGCCCCGCTCGTCATTGTGCTGGTAGAAACGTATGTTGAAG
>Ga0315268_10001070_pt1 | contig 31916 bp, 26 predicted proteins | sample C1_top_MG_FD_204535 | JGI IMG/M metagenome (GOLD analysis project Ga0315268, IMG submission 204535) | Sediment microbial communities from Yellowstone Lake, YNP, Wyoming, USA - C1_top | ecosystem: Environmental > Aquatic > Freshwater > Lake > Sediment | place: USA: Wyoming | collected 2017-08-01
ACTGCTGACCGGAAAGACGGTTTAGGTCCTCGATCATGAGCAGCGTGCCATCGAGCAGCGCTTCCAGATACACCTCGAGCGACGCTGTGCCGGCGGGCAAGAAACGCAGATCGGCCTCGAGATCGGCCATCACCTCGAGCAGGCGGCTGTTCTCGCCAAGCAGCGATTGCAGCCCCTGGAACTTCGCGCGCAAGCCAGGCGCGCCTGAAGGATCGGCTGTGTCGTCATCACCAACGTACCAACCGCTCATGCCTGCGCTCCTTGCATGCACCACGTCATGCGCGGCCCCCAGTCGCGTCCGACGCTGCGCAACCGCTCCTCGATCTCGGCGCCGGAGCGGCCGAAGCACCTGACCTCGCTTGTTGCCGTCGTCTGCGCGGCAGCCATGGGCGCACCGCTCTCGTCCGCGACGACCGCGTAACAATGGTTGAGCTCGACGGCGCCGGTGAGCGCGGCGCTCAACAGCAGTCGGGTGCCCGGCACCGCACCGACCAGCAACAGGTTGCGCCCGGTCACGGCGAGCGCCAGCGTGCCGGTGGCCGCAGCCGGCGCTGCTGCCGGTTCGCGATCGATCGTCGACGCCAGGCCTTGCCAGAATCCGGCCCAGGGTGCCGACGCGATGTCTGGCGCCTCGAGCAGACGCTGCGCTGCGTTCCGGTCGCCGTCAGCCGCGGCGTCGGCGTCGAGATCGATGAAGTGCAGGGCGATGCCGCGACCCGACCCGGGGGCGAGCGCCAGCTGCCGGCGCGGCCACAGCGAGAGCCGCACCGGATCGGTCATGCACGCACGCACGGCATTGCTCACGCCCGCCATGGTGCCCATCAACGTGCCCGATGCCTCGCTTGCAGTGGCGGTCATTGCTGGTGGGGGAAGCCGTCCGTCGCCGGCGAGCCGCGCGAGCAGTCCGGCCAGGATCTGGTACTCGGGCTCGTCGCCAGCACGCGGCACGGCGACCGTTTCGGCCGGCGCCGTCGACCCGATGCGGCCCGGAGACTCGTGCATTGCATAATCGACGACCTGGTGTCTGAGCTGATCGACCCGGGCGTAGTCGATGGCAGGTCTGCCGCAGAGAATCTCGGCGTCGTAGGCAAGCCGCAGCGCCTCCTGAAAGGCGCGCTCGGCGCTGGCGACCGCGTACTGGCGGTCAAAGATATACTCGCCGACCAGCTTGTCGCGCACGTCCTCGACCACACCGCGCAGTGCCTGCTCGGTCGCGAGAAAGTGGCGCCAGCGCGCCAGGCGCAGCTTGATCGTCGGCGCGACGTCATCGGTATTGCCACCTCCCAGCAACTTGCGCAGCCATCCCATCGCGGTTCCCCCCCACGCTCCGGCCGGTCGCAGCGAGTACGGCTTCACCTTTGTCTTTTTGCCTTCTTGGCGGCGCGTTTCACGATGGCCAGCACCTGGTCGAGGTGAAACGGCTTGCAGACGAAGTCGAACGCACCGACGATCTCGGCCTCATTGGCCGTCTCGATCGATGCGTAGCCGGTGATCACGACCACCTGTGTGCACTGGTGGTGCTCGCGTACCCAGCGCAGGACCTCGAGGCCATTTGGCGCCTTCATCTTGATGTCCGTCACCACGACGTCGAATTCCTTCTCGGCAAGCCGAGCGAGTGCCGCCGCACTCTCGCAGAAGGTCTCGACCCGGAAACCGCGTTTCGCCAGATGTTCGCCAAGACGCTTGCCCACGATCGACTCGTCGTCGAGGATCATCACTTCGGTGCTTGCGCTCATTGTCTCCCCCAGCATACCGCTCAAGTCGGGTTGGCTGCTGCTCCTGCCGAGAAACCGGTCATACATAGCGCTGCGGTGTCGTTGTCGCACGGCAAGTTGCCGGGTCGTCGCGCGACCGCAGCGACCGCCTTATCTCTCTCGCCCACGGTCTTGCGCGCTCCCTTCGGGCCCGGCCGTCGCCTCGGCGGTGCCCGCCGATATCGCCGACGGGATGCTCGACACGGGCAGCAACACCGTCACCGTGGTGCCGTGACCAACCTTGCTCTCTACGCGGACATCGCCGCCGTGCTTGCGGACGATGCCGAGCGAGACCGAGAGACCGAGCCCGGTGCCCTTCCCGGTCGGCTTGGTCGTGAAGAACGGATCGAAGATGTTGCCCAAGACATGCTCCGGGATGCCACTCCCCTCGTCGACGACGCGGATGGCGACGAAGCCGGGCTCATCGGAAGCTGCAGCGTGGACCGCGAGCCGGCCGCCCTGCGGCATGGCGTCCACCGCGTTGAGAAACAGGTTGAGAAAGACCTGGTTGAGCTGCTGCCGGTCGCCGTGGATGGTGGCGAGATTGTCCGCCACCTCCAGCACGGCCCGCACCCTGGCGATCTTGAGCTGGTTTCCGACCAGGCGAATGGTCTCCTCGAGCAGGTTGCGCACGTCGAGCAGCTCGCTCTTGGACTCGCTCTCGCGCGCGAAGTCAAGCAGGTTGCGCACGATGCGTTGCGCGCGGTCGGCCTGGCCGATCAGGTCGTCGATCATCTCGAGGCGCTCCTGGTCCGAGAGCGTGGCGTAGTCCTCCTTGAGCATGGCTCCGGTCAGCGTGATGTTGTTGATTGGGTTGTTGAGCTCGTGCGCGATACCTGCGGTCAACGTGCCGACGGCGCGCAGCTTGTGCGAGCGCACCAGGATCTCCTGCCGCTGGTCGAGCTCGTGCAGCATGTGGTTCATGGCGATGGCCAGCGTCGTGAACTCGTCGCGGTAGCGCCGCGCGGGCAAGATCGGCGCCAGATCGCCGGCGGCAATGCGATCGGTGTGATGGAGCAACCGCTTGAGCGGGGTCAGGATCTGCTGGTTGGTGAAGTGCGAGATGTAGACCACCAGTCCGAGCAGCACCACCAGGAAGACCAGCGGTACCTGCTTGATCATGCGCAGCTTGTCGTCCATGTGCTGCCGTTCGCGCTCGACCAGGCCATGCGCCGTGCTGACCATGGTCTGGCCGTGACTGCGCAGCTCGGCCTCGACCTCGGCGCGCTGCTCCCTGGTCGTCTCGCCCAGACGGTCGAGCAACGCGCGGTACTGATCGACGTGCATGAGCATGGTCTGATAGGCACGCTTGCCGACCACCGTCTCGACCGTGGCCGCGTCCTGCTCGAGGATCGCCCGCGCCTGCTGCACGTGGTTGCGCGCGTTGTCCAAATTGGTGCCGTAGAGCAAGAAGTTCTTCTCGTAGCGCCGCGCCTGCTCGATCTCGCTGCTCTGGTTGGCCGCACTCTCCAGAAAGTGCATCTTGCGTTCGACGTCACTCAGCGTCCAGCGCGACCAGACGATGACGCCGCCCGAGAGGATGAAGCAGAGCGCGAAGCCGAGGACGACCCGGGTGCGGATGCTGAAGCTGGGCCGCTCGCGCAGGGCGCGCTGCGCCTCGTCACCGGAGTCGACGTCGGGCATGGCGCTCACCGCGCCGGCCGATCGCTCTCGAGCGCGCGCACGGCCTTGGCGATGGCGTCGCGCAGATCATCGGGCCGGAACGGCTTGGCGATGACGTCGAAGGCGCCCTTGGAGAGCGCCTCGCGCGCCAGCTCGACGGTCGCGTAGCCGGTGATGACGATGACCCTGGTGCGGCTGTTCTTCTTGAGCGCCGCATCCAGCACCTTGAGCCCGTCGATCGGCTCCATTCGGATGTCGGTGACGACGATATCGAAGTCGCGCTGCGCGATGCGCTCGAGGGCGGTCGCGCCGGTCTCGAACGCCTCGACGTGGTAGCCGTTTTTCTCCAGCGCGGGCTTGAGCCGCTTGCCGACAATCGGCTCGTCGTCGACCAGCAGCACGCTCAGTGGATCGCTCATGGCAAGCTCCTTGACCAGGTGGTTCCGGATCGGCGTCTACGCCGGGTGTTTCACGGCGCCGGTCCGGTCGGAGACGAAGGCCAGCGTGGCATGGACGCGCATGCGCTGGATGTAGGCGCGCGCGACATAGAACAGGATGACCAGCGCGCCCGAGATGCCGCTCACGAACAGCAGCACCTTGCTCGCTTCGTTGAGGTAGGGATCCCAGGCCGGGTCGAGCGTCAGCAGATCGAGCTGGCGCAGGTAAATCGGGATGGCGATGGCGCGCGACAGCACGCACAGCAGGATGATGGCCGTCGTCACACCCCGGATGATCACCTCCTTGACCACCTTGGTGCCATAGGCGCCGATGTAGACGCCGATCAAAGATCCGAGGTAGAGCAGCAGCGTGAGTCGCAGGTCGACCATGCCCTCGAACGCATAGTTGAGCGCGCCAAAGGCCCCCATGAAAACCGCGAGGTAGAGCTCGGTGCCGGCGGCCACCGCGGTCGGCATGCCAAAGACATAGATCATGGCCGGCACGCCAATGAAGCCGCCCACACCGATGGTGCCCGCCAGGTAGCCGGTGGCCAGGCCAACCACGAGCACGACCCAGAGCGAGACCTTCACGTCCGCGGTCGGGAAGCTGATCATCGGAAAGAGCTTGAGCCGGTTGAGCGCCTCGGTGATGCGGCGCGATGGCCCGGCCTCGGCGCTGCGCACCGAGCGCACGATGTCGCGCAGCATCGACAGCGCGACCAGCGTCAGCACTGAGACGAAGACCACGCTGATGTAGAGGTTGGCCGCCGCGCTCTTGTCGCCGTGGCCCGATTTGTCGCCCGCCGCAAACAGCACCGTGCTGATCCAGACGGCGAGGCGAATACCAACCGCCGCGGTGATTAGCATGAACAGCGCCATCTTCTTGTCGACGTTGCCCATCTCGCCGTGCTTCTTGGATCCCATCAACGCCTTGCCGAACTTGTGCGAGATGTTGCTACCCACGGCGACCACGCCCGGCACGCCGAGGTTCATCATGCCCGGCGTCATGAAGAACGCGCCGCCGCTGCCGATGAAACCGCTCAGGATGCCGCCGATGAAACCGAGCATGATCATCTGCGCCGCAACGGCGAAATCGAGCTGAATGAAGTTCCCGATCATGGTGTGCGTCCCGCCAAGTGGCTATTCGATCTTGACCAGTTTAAGCAGCGCGTGCACCGCGTTGCCATAGCAATAGGCGACCACCGGCATCGCCACGACGACGATGGCGGTGGCCAGCACGCGCCACCAGGTGCCCTGCCAGAGCATGACGCTGTTGACCTGTTCCTGATGGGTGAAGACGTAGGTGTAGATCACGGCCGACAGCGCCAGAAAGACGAGCAGCGACACCAGCTGTCTGGGCCCGAACAGAAACTGTTCTTTCATCTCCTCGGCCTGGATGACCGGCGCCTTGAGCTGCTCGTGGATGGAGCTGGCGAATTCGCGCGCCAGGCGCACGCGCGCAGCCTTGCCCTTGCCGAGGAAGGTATCACCGACGACGACCAGGCTGTACCCGGTGGTGCGGTCGATGGCGGTCACCGCGTCGGCCGCGCGACCGCGCAGTGTGGTCCGACCGGCAGCGCGCCCCACCTTGACCAGCTCCGAGAAGGTTTCGGCCAGACCGCCGTCGTCGGCGTTGCTGGCGCTGGCACCCTGCTGCGCGTCGTCCTCGATACCGCCGGTCTGGGCGCGCTGCGCTGGCAGCGCGGCCGTGTCCTCCTGCGCGCGCTCGATCAACGCCGGCTCGTCGCTGGCCTCGAGCCGCAGCAGCTCGACCGCCGCGTCCCATTTCTCAGCCACCGCGAGCAGGTGCTTGAAGGTGTCGGCGCGTGGGTTGAAGCGTTCCTGGATCCACAGGATCCGGGTGCTGGCCATGGTGCAGAGGATGTTCTCGACGTCCGGCACCTGCTGCAGCACCCGCGGGATCTCCTCGGCGACGGCGGCGTGCTGCGGCGGGTAGGTGACCGAGACGCTGCCGCGCTCCGCCCGCACCTTAAAACTGACCTGGTAGGTTCTTTCGTCCTTGGCCAGCGCCAGCCGACAGCGAGCTCCGACCAGCAGGTCTGCGAGCACGCGGCGCGACGACGGTGTCTCCTGAAAATCGGGCAGCTGCGCCACGCCGCAGAACGCGGCCGCGACGTTGCCGACGCTGGCGTGCTCGAGGTTGACGATGAAGTCGTAGCCCGCCGAGGCATCCCAGTCGATGTTGTAGAAGGTGCGCACCCAGCGCTGCCGGTCCTCGTCGACCTGCTCCACGTAGCGCTTGGCCTTCTCGCGCTCGAGACCGAGGCGCGCCTCGACCGCCTTGATGCGCGCCTCGAGGTCGGCCACCACGCGCAGCCGCAGCACGTGCGGCACGCCCTGCAGCAACAGGTGACCGGTGCGGCCGTGGTAGACGAGCGGGCCCTTGAGCGCGCGCTCGCAGAGCAAGGCCGTGGTGAACGCCTGGTAGTGCTCGCGCTCGAGCAGCGTCTTGCGATCGAGGTTGCGCGACTTGAGGCACGCCATCTCGAGCTTGCCCGCAGCCACACCGTCGTCGGTGGCCAAGTCGAGCAACTCCTCGCGACCGAGGCAGTCGCTGCCGAGCCTGCTGGCCAGGCCATCAGCAAATGCCTTGCCGATGCTGTAGCTCCCGCGCGAGATACAAATGAGCTGCATGTCTACCCGCTCCTCCCCCTGGCCTGGTGACAGGGTCGCGTCACCGCGGATCGCTGGCCGTGCGCGCTCAGGGCACCACCAACACCGGCGTCCTGAGATCACGGCGCGCGATCTCGAGGATCAGCCGCTGGGTGGTCGAGCCGAGGAGGTGGCGATCGCGCAGGCTGTGGCCATACGAACCCACCACGGCAAAGGCGACGTCGGCGCTCTGCGCCAGGTAGTCGGCGAGCTGCTCGTAGATCTCCTGCTCGCCCTCGAGCGTCACCGCCTCGAAGTTGGCGTTGCCGGTCGTCTGCGCCGCCTGCTGCGCCTCGCCGAGCACGCTCTGGGCGTACTGGCGCAGCTCCTCGAGCGCGTGGCGGTCGACGAAAGAGAAGTAGCCGGCGCGGTAGCCGGGCAGCCGCGTCAGCACCACCGCGACCGCGGTGACGCGGCAGGCCAACGCCTGCCCGAGATCGAGCGCGAAGCGCAGCGCGCTGCGCGCGGTGTCCGACCCGTCGACGGCGACGACGATCTTGCGTTGTTTCCAGTCGCTCATCAATGTCCTCCGCCCTTCTTGAAGATCACCCCGACCAGCAGCCCCATGCCGAGCGCGATCACGACGCAGAAGATGCCGTACAGCACGCTGTGCTTCTGGGCAAGGTTGGTAAACGCCGCCTCGACGCCGGACTTCTGGATCTTGATCATGTCGATGCCCCGGGCGATCAGCTTGCCGTCCTTGATGATGTAAGACTCGGCAGTGTACGTCCCCTCCTTGGCCGCCGGCGGAAAACGAAAATAGTGCTTGAAGATCTTGCCGCCAGTCACCTCGATGCGCTTCTCGTCGACGTTGTACAGGTTGGCCTCTTTTTTCAGCCGCAGCACGCCGTCGAACACCATGTCGCGGTCGTCGGATTCGGCGCTGCCGCGCTCCAGCTTGAGTTGCATGCGCTGCTTGAGCACGTCGTAGCCAATGCCCAGCTCGGCCGCCAGGGCGGGGTCGACGATCTGCGCGATCGGCCGCGTCGAGTGCAGCTTGTAGACCAGCGGCAGACCGGTGACCGAGAACTGCTTGACGTTCATCCAGAACAGGCCGACCTTGCCCTTGCGGTTGACCGTGATCGGCGTGTCGTCGGTCGAGGTGAGCTTGACGATGACGTCGGCGCCCGGCTCCGGCACCGAGCCGAAGAAGTAGATGTAGTCGCCGTTGTACATCAGGCCGATCTCGACGTCCTGCTTGGTGGTGCTGGTGACGACCTCGGTGACGCTGGCGGTTGCCGGTTGAGTCTCCGGCGACGCACCTGCGCTCGACGTCACGAACAGGACCGCGGCTGCGAGCAAGGTGCTCGGGCTGGGGGCTTTCATGATCAATGCCCCCCGCCATGCCCGCCGGCCACAGCGATCAGGTTGTCGGGTTGCAGCAGCAGGTCGAACACGAACTTGACCGCGAACACCAGCACGATGATGGCCAGCAGGATGCGGATCTGCTCGCCGCGCAGCCGGCGGCCAACGCGCGCGCCAAACTGGGCGCCCACCGTCGAGCCGATCAGCAGCAGCATGGCGAGCAGCAGGTCGACCGTGTGGTTGGCGACGGCCTGCTGCAGCGTCACGTTCGCGGTCGTGATCACGATCTGGAAGAGATCGGTGCCGACCGCCACGATGGTCGGCATGCCGATCACGTAGATCATGGCCGGGACCATGATGAAGCCGCCGCCCACGCCGAGGATGGCGGCGAGCAGGCCCACGAACATGGCGATGATGAACGGAAAGATGGCCGAGGTGCGCAGGTTGGACTGCGCGAAAGTCATCTGCAGCGGCAGCCGCGACCAGATCGAGACCCGGTGCTTCGTCTCGCGCGGCGGCGTTGCCGCCTGGCGCCGGCTGCGGCGCAGGGTCTGCAGGCTCTCCCAGAACATGGCGCCGCCGATGGTCGACAGCATCAGCACGTAGAGCGCCTTCATCACGAACTCGATGTTGCCCAGCTCGCGCAGCAGCTTGACCAGCTGCACGCCGATGGTGCCGCCAACCAGGCCCCCGATCAAAAGCACCAGTCCCATCTTGATGTCGACGTTGCGCAACCGCCAGTGCGCGTAGGCGCCGCTCGCGGCGCCGGCCACGATCTGGTTGCTGTCGCTGGCCGCGGCCACGGCCGGCGGGATGCCCGCCATCATCATCAGCGGCGTCATGATGAAACCGCCGCCCACCCCGAACAGGCCCGACATGAAGCCGACCATGGCGCCGAGTCCAACGAGCAAGAAGATATTCATGCTCATGCCCGCGACGGGAAGGTACACGTCCATGGCACTGCCCTCCGCTTTTAGCTGTCGCCCTTGAAATCGAAGAACGCAAAGTTGCCGGTCACAAACGCCCGCAAGCACTGGTCGAGCGTCGCCTCGGCGTCCATCACGACGTCGAGCTGACGGGCGCAACCGATCAACCGGCCGACCATGACCAGCAGCTCCTCGGTCTCGTGCCGCGGCAGCTCGCGGACCCAGGCGTTGAGCAGGTCCTCTTTCTGGTCCACGCCAAAACGAAAGTGGCCGAGCACCTCGGCGACGAAGCGAGTGCGGCGGACGCGGCGCTCGATATCGGCCGCACCGCCCTTGAACCGAAACAGGATGTAGTTGTCGTTGAGCTGGTCGCTGCACACGCTGTCGATGGTGGTGAAGTGGTAGCCCAGCCGCGAGCCGAAGTTGAGATAGGTGCCGGCGACGATGGCGTACGAGTTTGTTCCGAGCCCGCGTTCGCCCTTGCTGACGTCGTACATGGTGTTGGCCCAGACCGAGACAAAACCCTTGAAGTCGATGGGGCGCGCGCCGGCCCAGCGGATGCCTGGCGTGCTCATGCCCTGCCACAGCGCGCGCATGGGCAGCGACGAGATCTGGTCGGGCGTGATGACCCGGCCCTTGCTGCCCGGCTGCAGCCCGCCGCCCAGGTCGATGATGTAGACGCCGAGCGGCACCTCGGACTCGAGCCGGTAGGCCATGCCCTTGTCCGAGAGGTTGGAGTAGTCGTTGAGATTGAACATCTCCGAGATGGCCATCTCGTGGCAGAAGCGCGTCACGTCGTGATAGGTCTGACAGCCCTTGGCGCGAAATGATGTCTTCGACGGATCGGTCAGGTTGAGCCGGGCAACCCGAGCCACCACGCGCTGCAGCACCGGCAGTGCCGGCGAATCGCGGCCCGGCTGCGCGCCGGCGGCCTGGCCGACCAGCAGCGCCTCGATGCGGCCGCGAAAGACCTGACGCTGGGTCGCATCGACCGTGACCTCGTCTCCCGCGTCGAGCTTGGTTGCTCCGCTGGCGTTGACGATGGTCGGTACCCGGTACTCGCGCGCCAGCGACGCCATGTGACCGGTCGGGCTGCCGACGTCGGTGACGATGGCGGCGGCGCGGGTCATCACCTCGACGAAGTGCGGCGAGGTCTGGTGTGCCACCAGCACCGCTCCGGTCGGAAAGTCGCGCAGATCGCCGCTGCTGGTGGCATGCACGACCGGACCGCTGCCAACGCCGGGCGAGGCGGTCTGGCCGCCCGCCAGCAGCAGCGGGTGCACCGCCTCGTCGACCGTCACCGGCGGCCCCTCGCGACCCCAGTGCGCGAGCCGCAAGGGCCGCGTCTGCAGGATGAAGAAGTGGCCGGCCTGATCGATGGCCCATTCGACATCCTGGGGACAGCGGTAGTGCGTCTCGAGCACGCGCAGGTAACTGGCCAGCTTGAGGATCTGCTCGGTGCTCAAGCACGGCTGGTCGCGCCGTTCGGGCGGTACGGCCTGCTCGACCACACCCTCGCTGCCGGCGAGGACGATCCGTTTGTCCTTGTGACCGAGTCTGGTCTCGAGCAATCCGCGGCCCGGCCGGCGCGAGACGATGTAGGTGTCGGGCGTCATGGTGCCATTGACGACGGGCGTGCCCAGACCCCAGACCGCGCTGATCAGCATCTTGTCGAGCGTCGGGTCAGTCGGGTCGACCGAGTAGGCGACCCCGGCGGCCAGCGCGTCGACCATGAGAAAGCAGCCCACGCTCATCGCCGCTTCTTCCTCGTCGAAACCGTGGGTGTGCAGGTAGAACAGCGCCGGCGTACTGAACTTGCTGGCGACGACGTCCTTGTAGCGCCGCAACACCTGCTCCAGCGGCATGTTGAGGTAGGTCGCGTACTGGCCGGCAAAGGTCGACCGGCCGTCCTCGCCGACCGCGCTCGAGCGAACGGCCACGCCCCCGCGGCCACGCGCCTTGTTGTAGAGGTCGTGCGCGCTGAGCGCGATCTCCTCGGCCACCTCCTGCGGCAGCGCCGCCTGCTGCACCAGCTCGGTCATCGCCGCCGACGCGCGGGCCACGCTCGACCAGTCATCCCAGTCGATGTGGCGCCACAGCTCGGTCAGCCGCGGCTGCAAGCCAGCGCCGACGACAAACGCGCGATAAGCAAACGAGGTGATGCCAAAACCCGCCGGCACCGGCAGGCCGACCTTGTTGCGCACCTCGCCCAGGTTAGCGGTCTTGCCGCCTACCACGTCGGCATGTTCGCGACCGATCTCCTCGAGCGGCAGGCATGGTCGCGTCAGCGGCGTGCCGCGCACCTGCTTGAACTCGTCGTCGATGCCGGCCGCGATCTTGTCGATGTTGTGCAACAGGCTGCGGTAGCGGTCGTCCGAGATGATGTTGAGGTCGCCCACCATCAGCACGACGCGCTCCCTGAGCGAGCCGACCAGCGACTTGATTTCGTCGAACGACAGCTCCTCGCCGCCGGCGAGCGCGCTCTCGAGGTCGGCGATGAGCTCGAGGATCTCGTTGTTGGCGGCGAGCAGGTGGCGAAAATGCTCGTACTTGCGCTTGAGCGCTGCGCACTCGTCGGCGTGGTCCTTGTGGAAGAGCCAGCTCGACAGGCTCATCTCAGCGCAGCTCCTTGCGTACGAACTCGAAACCGAAGTCACCCGACAAAAATGCCGCCGCGTAGGCCTCGCCCTTCTCCTGACTGTCGATGATCATGTCCAGGTGGCGCGCGCTGACCATCAGACGGCCGAGCAGCACCAGCGCCTCCTCGATCTCGTCGGCGTGGCGCTTGCCGAGGATCGCCTCGACGCGGTCGCCGACCCGGGTCACCTCAAAACCGTAGAGCTTGAGCACCAGAGCCGGAAAATATGCGCGCCACTCGCGGCGCGCCGCCACCGCGGCACCGCCAAAGAACAGGAACCGCGCGTAGTTCTGGTTCTCGCGCGCCGAGCACATGGCGTCGACGGTGGCAAAATGGTAGGCGAGCCGCGACGCGAAGTGCAGGTACTCGCACGAGCAGATGGCAAAGCTCGGCTCGCCGTAGCGTTGATCGTCGACCGCGCTGCGCACGGCCACCGACATGAAGCCCCTGAGATCGAAACCGACCGGACCGGACCAGCGCAACCGCGGGTCGGTCATGCCCTCGATCAGCGCCAGAAACGGCACCGACGCGACCTGGTGGGTCTCGACGAAGCGACCGCTGTCCGGCGCGACGCCGCCACCGAGATCGAGCACCCGCACCTCCATCGGCACCGACCAGCGCAGCTGGTGCGTCTCGCGGCGCTCGGCGGGCGACAGGGTCTCGACCGCGAACATCTCGGCCATGGCGCGCTGGTGGACGAAGCGCGCCACGTCGTGCAGGGTGCGGCAATTGCCGATGGTGAAGTCCGGCGCCTGCGGATCTCCGAGGTGCAGCGGCGCGACCTTCTCGAGCAGTCGCTGCAACTCGGTCCGGGCAGCGCTGTGCGCGACCGATTCGCTGCGCAGTGGCGCGGCGCGCTCGAGCAGCTCGCAAACCTCACCCTCGTAGATCCGCGCCGACCAGGCGTCGACCGTGACCGCGGTGCCGTCGACGAGCACGGCGGTCGCGCCCGGGACGCCGACCAGGGTCGGCAACCTGAACTCGCGCGCCACCGTTGCCATGTGGCCGGTGGGGCTGCCGGTGTCGGTGACGATCGCGGCCACCCGGCCGACCAGCGCGGCCAGGCGCGGCGACGTGTTGGATGCGACCACGACCGCGCCGCGAGCAACGGCGTCAAGTTGATCGAGGTCGAGCAGCCGCACGATGGGTCCGCAGGCAACCCCGCCACAGGCGCGCATGCCGCCGGCCAGCAAGACGCGGTGGCCCTCGACCAGCGAGGTGGCGACGTCGTTTGCGGTCGTCGTGTTGCCGACGTCGAGCGGTCTGCTCTGCACGGTGTACAGGCGGCCACTTTCGTCCAGCGCCCACTCGACGTCCTGCGGCCGCCCAAAGTGGTGCTCGAGGGCGATGGCCAGGCGGGCCACCCGGGCCACGATCTCGGGAGCAGCCGCGGGTTGTGCGACCTGCGCGGCCGCGATGGATTCCTCGACCACGCCAGCGGCGCTGCAGCGGAGTGCCGTGGTCTTGGGCGCGATGGTCTGTTCGAGCACCGGGTGCGGCGAAATCCGGCTGACCGTGTGACGGTCGGGCGTCACGCTGCCGCCGACCGCCGCCTCGGCCAGTCCGCGCACCGCGGTCACGATCACGGCGTCGCGGCCATGGGGGTCGCGCGAGTAAGCCACGCCCGACGTCACCGGTTGAACCATGGCCATGCACAGCACGGGCATGGCGATGTCGTCGGCGCGAGCGCCGCTGAGGCGGGCATAGCGCAGTGCTGCCACCCGGTACTTGCTCGCCACCACCGTCCGGTAGGCGGCGCACAGGTCGGCGCCCCGCACGCCGAGCAGGGTCTCGAACTGGCCGGCAAACGAATAGTCCGAGTCCTCGAGCGTGGCGCTGGAGCGCACCGCCAGGCCAAAGCCGAGGTCGGCGCTGGCGACCAGCCGGTCGTGGGCGGCAGCGATCGCCTGCGCGATGCTCTCGGGCACCGCCGTTGCCAGGATGCGCTGCGCGATCATCTCGCAGACCGCGGTCTGCTCTTTGGCGGCCAACTGGTCGTCGCTGTTGCGCAGCCTGGCGAGCAGCGGCTGGACCTGGGCGGCATCGATCAGCTGCTGGTAGGCGCGCGCCGTGATCACGAAGAAGGGCGGTACGACCGCGTCAGCGCAAGCGGCCAGCGCCGCCAGGTTGGCTGCCTTGCCACCGACGACACCGGGACGTACCGCGTTGGGATCGTCGGCCCAGATCACGAGCGGCAGGCGCTCGTCAGCCGAGGCGCTCGGCACGTTGTCGGCGGTATCCTGTTCGATGCAGCGGAGCTGATCGGCGAGGGGTTCGTAGTGGCCAGGCGCCATGGCGATCAGCGCCGAGACCAGGGTGTCGCACGCGTTGTGCAGTGTATCGATGCCCGCGTACACCATGCCGCGGCCGAGCGGTTGGTTGCTCGCGCCCTGCTCCATCAGACGGGCCAGCGCGGTCAGAAAACGGTCGTTGGCGGCGTTGACCGTCTGAAAGTGCGAGAACCGTTGCTTGATCGAAACCCGCGACCGCTTGGTCCGGCGCGCCGCGATCGGGCCGACGAGCCTTTGCCAGAAGCTCGCGCGCTGCTCAATCATGCAAGAACTTGATCGCCAGCTTGACCGCGACCATGACCACGCCGATGAAGGCGAGAGCGCCAAAGCCGAGCCTGACCTTGGGACCGCCCGCCTTGCGCGTGTACGACGCACCGATCTGCGCGCCGACGGTGGTGCCGATCAGCAGCGCCAGCACCAGCACCAGATGGACATTGCCCTTGAACGAGTGCGTCATCACGCCGTAGCCAGCGCTGAACACGATCTCGAACAGGTCGGTGCCCACCGCGACCACGGTCGGACAGCCCAGGATATAGACCAGCGCCGGCATGCGGATGAAGCCACCGCCGACGCCGAGCATGCCGGACAGCAGGCCGGTGGCGAAGCCGATGCCAGGGATGACCCAGAGCGAGATCGATTCGATGCCCGAGGCCGGCAGCTTGACCATGGGCCACAGCTTGAGCGTACGGATCTTGAGCAAGGTACCCGTGGCCGGCGCGGCCGCTGTCGGGTCGATGGCGCCGGCCTCGCGCTTCATGGTGCGCAGCGACTCGCGCACCATGGCCTGGCCCAGAAAGATCAGAAGTGCGGCGTAGACCAGGCTCATGATCAACGTCATGGCGTCGATCTGCTTGCCAAAGACGGTGAGGTTGCCGGCCCGCTTGAGCACCTCCAGGATCGTGGCGCCGGCCTCGACACCCGACGCGGTTCCCACGATCATCAAGAAGCCCAGCTTGAAGTCGATGTTGCCAAAGCGCATGTGGCGGACCGTGGCCGCCGTCGACATGCCGCACATCTGGCCCAGGTCCGAGCCGACGCACACGTTGTAGGGGATGCCGAAGACGACGTTGAGCATCGGCACCATCAAGAAACCGCCACCCACGCCGAAGAAGCCGCCCAGGGCACCGACGATCAAGCCAAAAAAGATCAGCCACGGAAAATTGCCGATATCGAGGAGAAAGTCGCCAGCAGACATCAGTGACCCCCGCCCTTGCCGAGGTGGATGCCGGTGACCCGCTCGAATAACCGCAAGCCAATGCCGACGAACAGACCGATGGTCACCGGCATGGCGACGCAGACGCCGACGTACAGCCACTGCGCCTGAAAGCCTGCTTTGGATGGGTCGGCGTCAATGCCGAGCTGCTGCAACCAGTCGATAAAGCCCATGGCGTCTGTCCTCGGGGGGAGTTGTCAGCCGGTCTCAACCTGCCAGCCCGGCACTGCATCAGTGGTAAGCGTCGAACTTGTGCACGTTGAGATAGACGGTCTTGACACCCGGCACGGACTGGGCGGCGCGATGGATCTCGCCCTCGTCGCGCTCGCTGGTGTGGGTCAGCATGCCCGCCCGCGGCAACTCTCCCTTGATGTCGATGACGCCGTCCTTGGCGCTCACCTCGAAGTCGATGTCGCGCGTGAGCGGGTTGGTGACCAGCGCCAGCTTGACCCGGCAGCGGAGCAAGAAATCGTCGATGGCGTGCTTGCCTTCTTCGGTGCTCTTGAATTCGGGCTGGCCCACCAGCGTGGCCAGCATGAAGCAGGCGGTGTCGACGGACATCTTCTCGAGGTTGACCACCACGTCGTAGCAGGCTGGATCGTTCCAGTCGACGCCGTAGATGAACTTGGTCCAGCGCGTCCGCTCCTCGTCGACGTTGTGGATGTACTCCTCGGCCGCCTCGCGGTTGAGGTGCTGGCGCTCCATCACCGCCTTGACGCGCATCTCGAGTGGTGCGATCAGGCGCACCCGCAGTACGTTTGGAATCCCGCGCAGCAGCATGTGGCCGGCATGGCCGTGGTAGATCAGGTTGCCGGCAGCGGCCTGCTCGGCCAGCGCGGTCTGCACGCCGATCACGTAGATGCGGCGGTTGGAGGTCATGCGCTCCCACAGACCCGGACCGCGCGAGATCTTCTGGGCCAGCGTCTCCTCGCTGACACCGAGTTTCTCGGCGGCCTTGACCACGACATCGCGCCCGAGCAGCGGGTAGCCCAGCGTCTTGGCCAGGCAGTTGGCCAGCGCCTCGCCGCCACTCATCGAACCGCGGGATATGGTGAGAATGGCCATTGCGGCCCCCTTTTTTTTAGAGCAGCATACTACGCGGGGTTGTCGAGTGCGTCAATTGCGTAAAAAATTCAAGCAGTTATACATAAACAAATTTTATACGCGCCAACTCTGCGTACGCGCACGGACGGTGCTGCAATGAGCACGCTCGGGCGTCTGCTGGGCCGCGGCAGTGTGTTACCCGAACTCTCGGTGCGCATCGATTGCTTTCGCGAAGTGCTCAACGCCAACAACAGTGCGCTCGGCTATATCGCGCGGATCCAGGAGGCGTTGCAGGGACAAGCGCCGCTCAACGCGACCGAGCTGCGGAGGATGGTGGCCGGTGTGACGGTGCAGACCTATCGCATGGTCAGCAACCTCAATCGCATGACCGGCGAGCGGCAACGCAAAGTGCTGGCCAGGTTTCAGGCCATCCGCAGCGAACTGGCGCGCCGCGTCGAGCTGACGCCGACGCTCAGGCCCGTGGGGCATGTGGTGCCGCTGGCGCAGGTCGATGCCACGCTGGTCGAGGCGGTCGGCGCCAAGAGCGGCTACCTGGGCGAGGCCGCGCGTATCCTGCAAGGCCACGTGCCGGCCGGCTGTGCCACGACCGTCAGCGCCTACCGCGCCTTCATCGACGGCAGCGGGCTCGGCGACCAGATTGCGCAAACACTGGCGCAGCTCACACCGGGGGATGTCGCGGCCTGCTTCGAGGCCTCGGCCCGGCTGGTGCAGCTGATCGAGCGCGCGCAGGTCCCGACCGAGGTCGCGGCTGCCATCGAGAGTGCCGTCGCTGCCCTGCCCGGTTACCCCGATCTTCGGCTCGCCGTGCGCTCGAGCGCGCTGCAAGAGGGCGGCGTCGAGATGTCGTTCGCTGGCCAGTACCGCTCGCTGCTCAACGTGCCGCCCGACCGCGTGGTGGACGCATTTCGCCGCGTCGTGGCGAGCAAGTACTCGCCGCCCGCATTGACCTACCGCCTGGGCCGCGGCTACGACGACGTCGAGGTGGCCATGTGCTGCTGCATCGTCGGCATGGTCGACGCTGCGGCCGCCGGCGTGCTCTACACCTCGTATCCGGCAGCGCGCGGCAAGCGCACGGTGCTGCAGGCGGTGCGCGGCCTCGGACTGACCGCAGTCGATGGCTCGGCCGAACCCGACAGCTACCTGCTCGACTACAAGAGCCACCGCGTGGTCGAGATCAAGCGCGGCCAGCAGGCCGAGCTGCTGCAGTGCGCAGCGGCCGGCGGCACCGAGAAGCAGGTGCTGGACGGCGCGCGCCGCAGCAGCCCGGTGCTGTCGGTGGCGCAGGCGCTCAAGGTGTCCGACCTGGGCTGGCGGCTGGAAGCGAGCCTGGGCATGCCGCTCGACGTCGAGTGGGCAGTGGACCGCGCGGGTGAAGTCTTCGTGCTGCAAGTGCGGCCGCTGTCCGACCTGGCGCAGAACCAGGAGGCCAAGCCGCGACCGCGCATCGAGGGCGCCAGCGTGCTGGTGGCCCACGGCACGCGTGCCAGCCGCGGCGCCGGCTGCGGGCCGGCGCGTCATGTGGCCAGCGACCTGGACATTCTGCGCTTTCGCCCGGGCGAGGTGGCGGTCCTGCGCGACGCCAATCCGCGCTTTGCCGTGCTGCTGCCGCACGCGGCCGCGCTGGTGGCCGACCTGGGCGAGCTGACCGGCCACCTGGCCACGGTCGCTCGCGAGCTGCGCGTGCCTGCCCTGTTTGCCACGCGCGACGCCAGCGCGCGGCTGGCGGCCGACGCCGTGATCACCGTCGACGCCGACGCCGGTGTGGTCTATGCGGGCCGGGTCGAGGCCGCGCTGGCGGCAGCGGCGGTGCCCGTGGACAGCGGGCCGCGCGACCCCAACCGCGAGCTGCTGCGCGCGGTCTCCGAGCTGATCGTGCCGCTGACGCTGCGCGATCGGCTGGCCAGCGGCTACGCGCCGCGCAAGTGCAAGACGCTGCACGATATCATCCGCTTTTGCCACCAGGCCACGGTCGAGGCCTTGTTCGAGCTGGGCGATCGCGCGCTGCGCGACAAGCAGACCGTGCGGCGCCTGGTCTCGGCCGTGCCCATCGACTGCCGGGTCTTCGATCTGGGCGGTGGGCTGCGGCCGGACGCAAGTGACGACGAGGTGACCATCGAACAGGTCACCTGCGTGCCGCTGCGCGCGCTATGGCGGGGCATGACCGACCCGCGCGTGCAGTGGCGGCTCGAGCGGTCGATCTCGCTGCGCGGCTTCATGTCGGCGGTGACCAATTACAACTTCGACCAGGACTCGCGGATGCGCAGCCTGGGCGAGCCGTCGTACGCTTTTGTGGGCGCCGACTACATGAACCTCAACTCGCGCATCGGCTACCACTTTGCCACCATCGACGCGCGCCTGTGTGACGAGGTCGAATCCAACTACGCGACGTTTCGCTTCGTCGGCGGCGCCACCGGCGTCGACCAGCGCAGCCGGCGCGCGCTGCTGCTGCAGCGGCTGCTCGCGGCCAACGGCTTCGAGACCGACTGCCGCGCCGATCTGATCAATGCGCGCATCCGTCACCGTCCCGCCGCCGAGATGCAGCAGGTGCTGGTGCTGCTCGGCTTGATCATGGGCTACGCCAACCACCTGGACATGGCGCTCACCTCGGACGACGCGCTGGAGTGTCATGCCGCGGCCTTTCTGCGCGGCGACTACGGCTTTAAAGGTGGAGGGACCGATGGCTGAGCTCAGCCCCAACCCCTACCTGCGCCTGCGGCGGCAGATGTTCTTCGCGCTGCTGGCGTTTGGCCTGATCCCGCTGTTCGCCATGGGGCTGGCTGGCTTTGTCGCCAACCGCGAGAGCGTGGAGACGCGCACCCGCAACGTCATCGAGGCCATGACCAAGAACCGGCGGGCCACGGTCGAGCTCTTTCTCGAGGAGACGCTGCGCCAGCTCGACCTGATGGTCCACGCGCTGCCAATCGCCGAGCTGTCCAAGACCAGCACGCTGGCCAACCTGCGCGACGAGGCGCGGCGCGAGCGCGGCGCGATCGTCGACCTCGGGCTGCTCGACGATCACGGCAAGCACGTGGCCTACGTCGGCCCGCACGACCTGGGCAACGTCGACTACAGCGATCAGCCCTGGTTCCTGCAGGTGATGCTGCGCGGTCGCTACGAGAGCGACGTGTTTCTCGGCTTTAGACAGTTTCCGCACATGGTGATGGCGGTGAAGAAGCGCGAGCTCGACCGCGACTGGATCCTGCGCGCCACCGTCGACACCGACCTGCTCAGCGCGCTGGTGCGCGAGGGCGGGCTCGAGTCGGGGGCTGACGTCTTCATCCTCAACCGCGACGGCGAATACCAGACCCGCTACTCGCCCGAGCACCGCCTGATGGAGAAGGCCGACCTCGGTCCGATTCCACCGCACTCGGGCACCCGGGTGGTCGAGCTGGCGCGCAATGGCCGGCGCGAATTCGTGGCCACCACCTGGCTGCGCAACGACGAGTGGGTGCTGGTGGCACGGCAGCAGGTGCCCGGCTTCCCGGTGCTGCTGTTCGCCCACTCGGCCGTGCTGGTGGTTTTTTTGTTTGGACTGTTTCTGGTGCCGGCACTCTCCTATTTGATCGCGCGCCACCGCCTGCGCCAGGTGCGCGGCCTCGAGGACGAGCGGGCGGCGCTGTACGAGTCGGTAGCGCAGTCGCAGAAGATGGCGGCCATCGGCCGGATGGCGGCCAGCATCGCCCACGAGATCAACAATCCGCTCGCCGTCATCCACGCCCAGGTCGGTGTGCTCGACGACATGCTGACCGACGACGCCAGCCATCCGAGCACCGCCGCGTTCAAGGAGCGCATCAAGAAGATCGAGGCGCAGGTCGACCGCGGTCGCAAGGTGACCCACCGCCTGCTCGGTTTCTCGCGCCGGGTCGGGCCTGACCTCGAGTCGGTCGATGTGGCAGCGGCGCTCGACGAGACCATCGGCTTTTTGGAGAAGGAGACCGAGGCCGAGCAGATCCAGATCGTGCGCGACTACGATCGGGCGGCGCCGATCATTCGGTGCAACCTGTCGCAGATGCAGCAGGTGTTTCTCAATCTGGTCAACAACGCGGTGGATGCGGTCGGGCAAAAGGGCGAGCTGCGGCTGGCCGTGGCATGCGCCGAGAGTGGCGTCGAGGTCACCATCGCGGACAACGGGCCGGGCATCAAACCCGAGGACATGAAGCGGGTGTTCGAGCCGTTCTTCTCGACCAAGACCAACACGCCGTCACACAGCGGCCTCGGACTCTCGATCTGCCAGGAGATCATGCGCAACCTGGGCGGCCGCATCGCGGTCGAGAGCGCGCCCGGGGTCGGCACGACGTTCAGGCTCTGGTTCCCGCTGGCGGGCGATCCGGGGCAAGAGAACCACGGGCGGTCGGGACACAAGGAGGGTGAGGCATGACCGGTCTACGGGTACTGCTGGTGGACGATGAGGTCGAGTTTCTCGAACCGACGGCCGAGCGCCTGAAGCGGCGCCAGGTCGAGTGCACGGCCGTGACAAACGGTGAGGCGGCGCTGGCCGAGCTGGCGCGCACGCCGTTCGACTGCGCGATCATCGACGTCAAGATGCCAGGCATGGACGGGCTCACCCTGCTGCGCAGCGTGCGCCATGACCACCCGCGGGTGGCGGTCATCCTGCTGACCGGCCACGCCTCGGTCGAGCTCGGCGTGCAGGGCATGGAGCTCGGCGCGTTTGAATACCTGATGAAGCCGGTCGACATCGACGAGCTGCTCGACACGGTGCGGCGCGCTGCGGCCCAGAAGAAGCGGGCGTAGCGCGCGGCGGAGGGAGATCGCATGGTCCAACCGATCAGCCCGCCGTACCGCGTGTTGCTGGTCGACGACGAGGTCGACTTCACGGCCGCCATGGAGCAGCGACTGACCCGCCGAGGTTTCGGCATCGCCGTCGCGGCCAGCGGTGAACAGGCGCTGGCGCTGGCCCGCGCGACGCCGCCCGACGCTGTGCTGCTCGACATCCGCATGCCGGGGATCGACGGCCTCACCACGATGCAGCTGCTGCAGCGAGAACACCCGACGCTGGCAGTGATCTTGCTGACCGGTCACGAATCGGTGCGCTCCGGCGTCGACGGCATGCGACTGGGCGCCTTTGATTACCTGACCAAGCCGGCCGATTTCGAAGAGCTGGTCGACAAGCTGACCGCCGCCTGCGCGCAGAAGCGCATGCTGGACGCCGCCCCCGGCGCCGACGCTAGCGGCAGATGAGCCGGCTTGGCGCATGGTGGCGGCGCTGGGTTGGCGCTGGCGAGGCGACCTCGGAGTCGGCCGGCGCCTCGCGCCAGCGTCGGCCGTTCAAGCTCAAGTACGGTTACTTTCGCGAGTTGCTGGCGGCCAACGACCTGGTGCTCGAGGTGATCGCCGAGCTCGAGGACAAACTGGCTGGCACCCAGGTGTTCGGGCTCGAGACCGTGCGCAGCCGCATCGAGAGCGCCAGCTACGCCAGCTTCGTCATCGTCAAGAATCTCAACCTGATCTCGGACGGCCGCTACCCGCAACTGTACGACGCGCTCGACCGCATCAACGGCCACGTCCAGGCGGCGTTCGGAGCACGGCGTCACTGCAGCAACGCGCGGCCAGTGGTCGCGCTGGCAGACGCCGGCCGCGACGACGCGCCGGAACTGGGCGCCAAGATGGCTAACCTGGGCGAGGTGCGCAATCGCATCGGCCTGCCGGTGCCCGACGGCTTCGTGGTGACCACCGCTGCCTATGACCGGCTGGTCGAGCACAACAACCTGGCCGACAAGATCGCAGCCGAGTTTGCCAGGCTGGGCGAGGCCGACGGCAGCCTGGCCACGGTCAGCCAGGCGATCCGCGCGCTCATCCTCGGCGCCGAGATCCCGGCCGACCTGCGGGTGACGCTGCAAGCGGCGCTGGTTCATCTGGCCGCGCGCATCGGCGATCCATTGCCAGGCGGACGCCCGCTGCGGCTGGCCGTGCGCTCCTCGGCCGTGGGCGAGGACGACACTGCAGCCAGCTCGGCCGGGCAATACCGGACGCTGCTCGGCGTCACGCCGGCCGATCTGCCGGCCAGCTACCTCGAGGTGGTGGCCAGTCTCTACACGCCGGGCGCCATCGCCTATCGCCGCCAGCGCGGACAGCTCGACGTGGACACCGCGATGGCGGTCGGCTGCGTGGCGATGCTCGACGCGGTCGCCGCGGGAGTCATGTTCACGCGCGATCCCGCCTGCAGCGACCGGCCGCGGGTCGTGATCGACGCCGTGCCCGGACAGGGGGCAACCGTCGTCGACGGCACCGCCGCGGCCGATCACTTCGTGCTGCAGCAAAGCGACCCACCGCTGGTGCTCGAGCGCCACATCGCGGACAAGGCTCAGCAGCGGGTCGCGCAGGCAGACGGCGACCTGGTCGACGTCGAGCTTGCAGCCGAGCGCCGGCGCGCCCCGTGCATCGACGACGACCACCTGATCGAACTGGCGCGCACTGCGCGCCTGCTCGAAAAGCACTTCGGTGCGCCGCAGGACGCCGAGTGGGTGCTGACCGCCGATGGCCAGCTGCACATCGTGCAATCGCGGCCGCTCGGGCTGCAGCGCTTTGGGCCACAACCGGAGCCGGCCGCCGAGCTGGTCGCCGGCTTCACGCTGCTGCTGCAGCAGGGCATCACCGCCTGCCCCGGCGTCGGCGCCGGCGTCGTCTTCCGCGTCGAGCGCGAGGCGGACCTGGACCGGGTGCCCGACCATGCGGTGCTGGTGGCGCGCCATTCGTCGCCGACCATTGCGCGCGTGATGCGACAGGTCTCGGCCATCGTCACCGAGATCGGCAGCGTCACTGGCCACATGGCCATCGTGGCGCGCGAGTTTGGCGTGCCGACCCTGATCAATGCGCCCGGCGCGCTGACGCTGCCGGTCGGGGCCGCGGTCACGGTCGATGCCGGCCGGGCGCGCGTCTACCAGGGGACCATCGATCAGCTGCTGGTGGCAGCGCAGGGGCGGCGCGCGCCGATGACTGGCACGCCGGTCTTCCACGCGCTGGAGGGGGTGGCCCGTCACCTGTGCCCGCTGCACCTGGTGGACCCGGCCGCGGCGACCTTCAAACCAGCGCACTGCGATTCGCTGCACGACATCGCCCGCTTCGCCCACGAGCAGACCTTTGCCGAGATGTTTCACATCGGCGACGACGTCAAGCGCAGCGACGAAGCCCACGGCGTCAAGCTGCGCGCTCACCTGCCGATCGAGGTCTACGTCTTCGACCTGGGTGGCGCCCTGCAGCCGGGTGCGGCCGAGCGGCGCGAGGTTGGCGTCGACGCTATCGCGGCGGTGCCGCTCAAGGCCTTTGTCGATGGCTTGACCGATCCCACCATCCACTGGGACCGGCCGCGGCCGGTGCACCTGGGTGGCTTTTTGTCGGTGTTGAGCGAGTCGATGGTCAGTCCACCGCCATCGAAGTACGGACTCGGCCGGCGCAGCTTTGCCATGGCCTCGGACACCTATCTCAACTTCAGCACCCGGGCCGGCTACCACTTCTCCACCGTCGACAGCTACTGCGGCCGCTCGGTCAACAAGAACTACATCCACTTTCGCTTTGCCGGGGGCGCCGCCTCGGAGCAGCGGCGCGCGCGCCGGGCGCGGTTCGTCGGCCGGGTGCTCGAGCGTCTTGGTTTTTCGGCGCAGGCGCAGGGCGACGTCGTGGTGGCGCGGCTGCAGAAGTACGAGCAGGACTTCATCCGCGACACGCTGACGACGCTGGGGCGGCTGACCATGTGCACGCGCCAGCTCGACATGCTGATGAACAGCGACGCCGCGGTCGACGACTTCGTCGATGGATTTTGCCAGGGGCGGTACGAGCTGTTTTGCTAGTTGTGGCCTTTTTTGGCGAGCTCTTTGTCGCGCGACAGGTTCATCAGGCGCATGATCCGCGCCCCCTGCTCGGACTGGCGATAGGCCAGCCGAACCAGGTCGCCATTGGCCGCGCCTTCCTTGCCGGCGTTTCCAAACACCACCTCGGCATTGGGCGGCCGCTCGTCGCGCACGGTCAGCGTGCCGGCTGCCGTGTCGACCGCGGTCACGGTCCCCTGGACCACCTTGACGTCGTCATAGCAGCCGCCGAGCCAGAGCGAGGCCAGCAGACCGACCAGCATCACCAGCAGCGGGCTCTTCATCGTCCCACCCCCTGCGCCTTTTTCTCGCGCAGCTCTTTGGCCGCGCCCTTGAACAGCCACACGATGATCACGCCACAGATGCCGATGGCGGCCGCCAGGATCAGCGGGCCGGCGATCGACTCCAGCTTGAGCTGCTTGAGCAGCACCGAGATGCAGGCCAGATAGATCGTCACCGCGAACAGCAGGCGGATGCTGTAGCCGCGCACGTACTTGACCGCGATGGTGCCGATCTGCGCGCCGATGGCTGCGCCGCACAGCATCCACATGGCAGCGACCAGGTCGACGCGGCCCTTGGAGCCAAAGGTGAACGCGCCGTAGGCGCCGGTGATCATCACCTCGAACAGGTCGGTGCCGACGGCCACCGCCGTCGGACAACCGATGAGATAGACGAGCGCCGGCATCCGGATGAAGCCACCACCCACCCCCAGCACCGCCGACACCACGCCGGTCAGCATGCCGACGATGAGCGGCAGCCAGACCGAACAGGTGATGCCCGCAACCGGGAAATGGATCATCGGCGGGATTTTAATCCGGTGCAGATACGATGCGATCTGGATGCCGCCGACCGCCTGGCCGCCCTCCCTGGCCGCTCGCCGCTGGGCGCGCACGTGCTTGATGTAATCGACCAGTACCAGTGTGCCGATACCGGCCAGAAAGACGATGTAGATCTTGCGGATCACCGGGCCAGCCACGCCCATCTGCTCGAGCATCATGACGATGCGCGCGCCCAGCTCCATGCCCAGGGTGGTGCCCAGGATCATCGAGACGCCGAGCCGGGTGTCGACGTTGCCAAACCGGCCGTGGCGGATGGTCGACACGATCGACTTGCCGCCGATGTGCGCCAGGTCCGTGCCGATGGCGTACGGCATGGGGAAACCGAAGATGTTGAGCGCCGGTGTCACGATCCAGGCCCCGCCAATGCCGAAGAAGCCGCCGCAGACGCCGACCGTGAAGCCGATGAGCAGCAGGATCAGGACATTGAACTCGAGCCCGGCCACCGGCAGGAACACGTTGAACATGTCCATGGCTCGCTCCTATTCGTGGTGGTCCATCTTGCCAAGGTTGAGACCGGTCAACTTCATCAGCTGGTCGACGCCAAAGCCGAGCACCAGCCCGAGGGTGGCCATGATCAGCACCACGTACAGGCCGTAAAGCCAGAGGTTGGCGTTGTAGGTGTCGGCCAGAAACTTGTTCAGGCCGGGCGTCATATCGCGCGAGTCAGCGACCGCGTTGAGTTGGGTGGCCTTTTCGCTCGCCGCGCTGGCCAGCCGCGAGCTCAAAAGCACGACCAGTCCGAAGATGAGACCCAATAAGTGGGCGACTTTCCGACTCATCGTGTGTCTCCAGGCTTCAAAAAAAGGTGCACCCCACGCCACCGGGGTGCACCGTGATAATCGAAGCGCTACCTCACGCCACGGTCGACCGGTAGTACTCCATGAGGATCTTGGCACACTCGGGACGGCTGAACTCGGGCGGCAGGTCCTCGCCCTTGGACAGCATCTCGCGCACCTTGGTGCCGGAGAGATTGATGAAGTCCTCGGGCTTGTGGTCCGGCGCATCGCGCATCATGACCACCTTGCCCATCTTCTTGGACCAGGCCGTGTTGTCAGCGTCGTAGATCTTGATCTCGAGCGCGTCCTTGGGCACCTCGTTGTGGAAGATGGTCTGCGCGTCGAACGGGCCATAGTACGAGCCCACGCCGGCGTGGTCGCGGCCGACGATCAGGTGGGTGCAGCCGGTATTTTGGCGGAACACGGCGTGCAGCACCGCCTCGCGCGGTCCAGCGTACAGCATGTCAAAGCCGTAGCCGGTGATCAGCACGGTCTTCTGCGGGAAGTACTTGTCGACCATGACGCGGATGCAGCGGTCGCGCACGTCGGCCGGGATGTCGCCCTTCTTCAGCTTGCCGAGCAGCATGTGGATGAGGATGCCGTCGGTCTTGAGGTCGTTCTGCGCCATCCGGCACAGCTCCTCGTGTGCGCGGTGCATCGGATTGCGGGTCTGAAAGGCCACGGTTTTCTGCCAGCCCATCTTCTCCATCTCGGAGCGGATCTGATAGGCGGTGCGAAAGGTGTCCGGGAACTCGGTCTCGAAGTAAGAGAAGTTGAGAACCTGGATCGGCCCGGCGATCATCTTGTTGCCGACCGTGTTGAAGGCCTTGACGCCCGGGTGCTCGGGGTCCAGCGTCCTGAAGATCTTCTCGGTCATCAGCTTCATGTCGGACTCGAGGACCTCTTCGATCGAGGTCACGTCCTGGATGGCGATGACCGGGTTGCCCTCGACGTTGGGGTCCTTGAGCGCGATGCGCTTGGCGCCCTTGATCGGCGTGATGTCCTTGACCACGTTGACGATCGGCACCGGCCAGAACAGGCCGTCGGTGGTGCGCATGGTGTTGGCCACGCTGAGCGAGTGCTTCAGGTCCATGAAGCCGCGCAGCGGATTGAAGTAGCCAGCCCCCAGCATGACGGCGTTGGCGGCCGCGGCCGAGCTGATCACGATCGAGGGCAGCTTGGCGGCTTCCTTCTTCAACTCGGCGCGCTTCTTGTCGTCCATCACGTACAGCGGATTCAGCTTGTCGGAACCATGCGGCTTGATCATCGCTCGTCTCCTCGTTTGGGCTTTCGATGCTGCCGTAAACGGCGGCTACCCGTTCGCTCGTTTTCCCCTCGACGACACTGTCATTCCCCGACGCGCGATCAGGCGCGGACTGCCCTTGGCCACACTGCCACTCATCGAACCGCTGGCTATGGCGAGATCAGCCATAGCAACCTTGGGATGAGGGGCAGACACTACTGGGGGTAAAAAGTGCGTCAATTGTTTAAAAATTTCGCGTGCTTATAAGAAAATTTTTTTATAGGCAGCAGGTGCTGCACCGGCCGTCGTCAGCGCCAGCGCGCCCACCATTTGAACGGTTGCTCGACGCTGCTATAGTGCGCCCGCCAGCTACCGCGCAGGGTGCGATCGCCCTGCCCCGTCGAGGAGATGACCGATGTCGCATCACACGCCGCAGCACCAGATCCAGACCCTGATCGAAAAGCTCGAGGGGCTCAAGAACAACATGTTCGAGCAGGACTTCTTGCTGACCTGGGACCGCACCCAGGACGAGATCGAGGCGATCCGGATGACCGCCTACGCGCTCGAGCTGATGTATTACGCCAACATCTCGACCCGCGCCTTCGACGGCGGACTGGCGGTCTGCAACTTCCGCGACAAGTCGACGCGCACCCGCTTCTCGTTTGCCAGCGCAGCCAGCATGCTCGGCCTGAGCCTGCAGGACATCGACGAGACCAAGATCCAGGTCAGCCACGGCGAGACCGTGCGCGAGACCGCCAACATGATCTCGTTCTTGACCGAGGTCTACGGCATCCGCGACGACCTGTTCATCGGCGAGGGCCACGAGTACATGAAGGAGTGCGGCGACTCGATCGACGACGGCTACAAGGCCGGTTGCCTGCCGCAGCGCACCACCATCATCAACCTGCAGTGCGACCGCGACCATCCGACCCAGTCGATGTGCGACCTGCTGCACCTGCAAAAGACCTTTGGCTCGGTCGAGGCGCTCAAGGGCAAGAAGATCGCCATGACCTGGGGCTACTCGCCGTCGTACGGCAAGCCGCTGTCGGTGGCGCAGGGCATCATCACCATGATGAGCCGCTACGGCATGCACGTGACGCTGGCCCATCCCGAGGGCTACGACCTGATGCCGGGCATGCACGACATTGCCAAGAAGCACGCCCAGCAGTCGGGCGGCTCGTTCACCTTCGTCAACAACATGGAAGAGGCGTTCAAGGACGCCGACGTCGTGTATCCCAAGAGCTGGGCGCCGTTCCACATCATGCAGGAGCGTACCAAGATCGTGCGCGCCGGCGAGAACAAGAAGCTCGAGGCGCTGGAGAAGCAGGCGCTCGAGGAAAACGCCAAGCACAAGAACTGGGAATGCACCGAAAAGTTGATGAAGCTGACCAAGGGCGGCAAGGCGCACTACATGCATCCGCTGCCGGCCGACATCACCGACGTCAACTGCAAGGCGGGCGAGGTGAGCAAGGCGGTCTTCGAGCAGTACCGTTACGAGACCTACCACGAGGCCGAGCACAAGCTGTACGCGATCGCGGCCATGATCCTGAACACCCGCTTCAAGAGCGCGCCGGCCGTGCTCAAGAAGCTGCTCGACCAGAACCACCCACGGCGGCTCGTCTGAGCGAACTGTTGCACTCTCTCAATTGATTCCATTTCCGGCTGGGGCCCCGCTGATCTGCGCAAGGCTTTTGTCGGTCCCTTGAAGGGGACCGCCAGAAGCCTTGCTCCGGCCCCCCCAGCCGGAAAACTGAACCGTGGTCGGCGATCGACATCGGGTGCGCTCGTTGCGCCTGACATCGTCACCACCTTCCTCAGTCCAACCGTCCGGCGGGGGGCCGACGGAAGGCTTTTTTCGTCGCCTTCAGCGACGAGAAAAAGACTTACGCCGATCAGCGGGGCCCCGCCGAAACATGACTCAATTGAGAGTGCACCGCCGCCGCAGATTGGTCTCGGTCGACGGGCGACTCGACTACGAACAGTTGGCCCCGGTGTACTCGTACAGCGTGCTGTCGAGGTTGATGCCGTTGTCGGCCGCCGTCACGCCAAAGCTCTGCGTGCTGCCGTCGTCGAAGTTGAGCGTCAGCTGGCCCTGGCTGAGCTGGTAGCTGCAGCCGTAGCTGACGCTGCCGGTGAGCGAGTTCCAGATCTGGTTGGAGCAGCGCGACGCGCCATCGAACCAGTACGAGTTGAGCTGAGAGCCGCCCGACTGGGTATAGCAGCCGTTGAGCGCGGCGTTGCCGTCGAGCGCTGTGCCGCTGTTCTCGCCGCCGTAATCGCCCAGGCTGGCCAGCGCCAGCAGCCCGCCCAGCGCCAGTGCCCCCAGCACTACCAATTCGCGCAACCCCCGCATGACGCCCTCCATGTTGGTTCGACGCGAGCATGCTAACTCGACACCAGCGCGCGTCAAAAATTTTCGCCAGGATCCGCTGCCGGTGCCGCAATGGTATGCTGGCCCGCGATGCGGATCGCGGTCGCCACGCTGCTGCTGATCGATCTACTGGCCGGCTGCACCGGCACGCGGCCACCGGCGCCGCTCGACGACGGGGGCGCCCCGGCCTGCCCCGATCCAGGCGACGGTTTCGATGACCCGGCCTTCAGCGGCCTGGGTTACCTGCTGCAACGCTTCGAGATCCCACTGGCCGTGGCCGGAGCACCGTGGGGCGGCGCCCTCGATGTCACCGGCGACGGCGTGCCCGACAGCCGGCTCAACGCCAGCTACCAGATGGCGCGCGTGCTGGTCTACTTCGTCGAGCACACGCGCTACGTCGTGCACCAGTTCTCGGCCCTGGAAGCGGCCGGGCTGTGCACGCCGCTGCCCGCGCACGACCCGGCAGTGACGATGAAGTACTACCGGGTCCAGGCCTGCAATCCGAGCCGCCAGGACAATTTTTGCTATGGCGACGATTGCGGTCCGTTGCCGGTGACCAGCCGTGACGTGAGCGCGGACCAGGCGCTCTATCGCTGGCCGCCGACCGCGCTGGACGACGGCGCACTGCAGACCGCGATCGGCGGGTCGGGCAAGCTGATCGAGTTCGAGCCGCTGCCGGGTATCTGGTTTGCGATCACGCTGCACCGGACTCGGGTCGCGCTGGCATTCCAGCACGGGCGCGAAGCGGTGACTGCGGGCGTGCTGTGCGGCGCCACCTCGCTCAACGAGCTGAGCCTGCTCAAGGTCAGCGAGGTCAATGGCGTGGTGCAGGTGCGGCCGGCGCCGAGCGACGCCAGCAGTGTCGCCGGCGATCTGCTGCGCCAGGTCGATGGCAGCGGGGTGCCGTTTCAGCCGGACGTCGACCTCGACGGCGATGGGCTCGAGAGCTACCGGTTCGACGACACCGGCCAGGTCATCTGTTTTGACGGGGATGGCAGCCGCGTCAGCGGCGATCGCTGCTTGTCGGCAGCCGCCATGGCCGACGGCTTTTCCGTCTGCTTCGGCTTCACCGGACTTCGCGCCGAGCTGCAGCGGAGCACCTGCGACGCGGGAGGGTGAGCGGACATACCTGCCGCGGCAGCTATCGGGCGAGGCCGATCGAGCGCTCGAACAGCCAGAGCGCGCCATCGCTGGTGTGCCCCAGCATTCCCACCTCGGGCACACCGTCGCCGTTGATGTCGGCAGCCGCCGCCGCGTCGACGTTCATATCGATGCCAAAGGGCAGCGGCTGGGCGAAGGTGCCGTCGCCGGCGCTGCCAACCAGCAGCGCGGTCTGCGGCGCGCGATTCGCGATGGCCAGCGCGTCGCGGCGTCCATCGGCGTTGAAGTCGCCAAAGAGAGCCTGGTCGACCTGCGCGAGCGGCAGCGCGATCCAGTTGACCGTGGTCAGATCAGCACAATGGCCGTCGCCAGCCACCACCTGCAGCGCCGGCCCGACCAGGTAGCCGGCACTGACCGCGAGCAGGTCGGTGGACGGGTCCGCGCTGGTGTCGCCGATGTCGATGAACTTGCGGCCGTCGACGCTGGCGAGCTGCACCGCCGCCGGTGGTCGGTACCAGCCATGCTGCGGGTCGAGCGGGCGCCAGGGAAAGACCTGCATCGGGCCGTCGTATGGCGCCAGCACCAGATCGCCGTGGCCGTCGCCATCGAGGTCGCCGACCACGATGTCCAGCCCTTGCGGCGCGCTGCTGCCAGCGCTGTCCGGGATGATGATGGTCTGGCCCAGGGTCCGGCACCATTCCTGGCCGGCGGAGACACAGACATAGATGCGGTGGGTGTAGGGGCTGCTGGTCGTGGCGGGATCCAGCTGCGCCTCGACCAGCACGTCGTCGAGCTCGTCGTCGTCAATGCGGGCCACCAGCAACCGATCGATGCTCGCCAGCACCTCGCCGTGCGTGAAACTGGGGCAGGCGCAGGCGTAGCATTCTCGCGCCGGGTATTGTGGGACCCCGCTCCCCAGCGGAGTGGTGTCCAGCACGTCGTTGCTATTGAAGTGCATCATCCAGCGCGGTGGCGTGTCGGCGGTCGCGACTGCCAGATCGGTAGCGTCGTTGAAATCGAACGAACCGGCCACCGCCAGCTTGGGCCGGTACGGCAGCGAGGAACCGCTGCAGTCGCATTGCCCAGCGCTGGTGCGGACGCACTGCTGCTGCTTGAGCTGCGAGATGTCCAGCTGCGAGCACCACTGGCCGGATGAAAGTGCGCAGTAGTAACCCTGTTGCCCGTCTTCGACCAGCGCCAGCATCTCGTCGGCGGTGTCGGTGTCGACGTCGAAGTTGCCGGCCACCAGCGCGACCGGCGTGTACGAGCTGCCGTCGGCCTGCAGCATTGCATCGGTCTCGGCAATGTACTCGGGGCTGGCCACGCCCACGATGTCGAAGACCACCGGCGAATCGCGCAGGCCGCGCGCATGCAGCAGGATGCGGTTGCTGCCGACCCCGACCAGGACCTGGCTGTGGCCCTCGGCCACGTGACCGCGAAAGCCGCCGACCTCGACCTCGGTCAGCCGCGTCGTGAAGCTCGGCGTCAGCGCCAGCGCATTGCCGGCCTCGACCAGAGCGCGCACCTCGACCCCGGGCAGCGGATTGCCGGCGTCGTCAAAGGCGTAGATTGTGGGCGGGATCGCGGCGGTGGCGCCGCTGGTTCCCGCAAACTGCACCCAGCTGGTCAAATCGGCCGGTTCGAGCCGGCCGCTGGGCGCGGGCAGGGTGAGCAGCCTGATGACGACGTCGAGCTCGCTCTGCGCCGTGACCGTGCCCTCGCTGCAACCGGCCGCCACGCCAAATCCGAAGCGGTCGCGCGCCGCCGCGAAAAAAGCGTAGCGCTCCTGCGGCAGGTCGACCAGCAAGGGCTTCGGCGCCGGCAGGACCGGGACCGCA
>Ga0315268_10001071_pt1 | contig 31914 bp, 34 predicted proteins | sample C1_top_MG_FD_204535 | JGI IMG/M metagenome (GOLD analysis project Ga0315268, IMG submission 204535) | Sediment microbial communities from Yellowstone Lake, YNP, Wyoming, USA - C1_top | ecosystem: Environmental > Aquatic > Freshwater > Lake > Sediment | place: USA: Wyoming | collected 2017-08-01
GGTCTGGTCTTGCAGTTCTTCATCGCCGAGGACGAGCCTCTTCATCCATTGGACACCCCACAAAAGCGGAAAAGACTTTTCGGAAATGACAAAGGCTGATCCTGGGCGCTGAACATTACCTGAAGTACACAAGTAGCAAGAAATTCCTTGTCTACTTGCTACTTGTCTACTCTCCTGAAAACAACTATGAACACCCAAACCATCCCCACTCCCACCATGCCGCACTTTGACATTGCCTATCCCATCCTCGCTGGCGATACGGCGGACATCTATTTCGCCCGGGCGCAGACCATCCTGACGAAGGAGAACCTGAATCCGGTAGTGACTATGGAGATCTTTCCGGGCGGGTCTGGGCTACTCTGCGGCATGAAAGAAGCTCTGGCCCTCTTGGCCACAGTGCTGCCCGCGGAGGCTGGCGTCTGGGCCATAGACGAGGGCGAATTGTTTCAGCCCAAGGAGGTGGTGCTGCGCATCACCGCCCCCTACAACCCCTTTGGCCTGTACGAGACGGCCATCCTGGGCATTCTGGCCCAGTCCAGCGGCTGGGCCACAGCAGCACAGGAGTGTGTCCTGGCCGCTCAGGGCAAGCCGGTGATCAGCTTCGGCGCCCGCCACGTGCACCCCAAGGTGGCCGACGTCATGGACTACGCCGCTATCGTCGGCGGGTGCATTACGGGCTCCACACCAGCCGGGGCGCGCCTCGCCGGCCTGGCCCCCTCGGGCACCATGCCTCATGCCCTGATTCTCATCTTCGGCGACACGGTGCAGGCTGCCCTGGCCTTCGATCGGTGGATGGAGCCTAACGTTCCCCGTATCATCCTGGTAGACACCTTCAAGGACGAGGTTGAGGAGTCGCTGCGCGTGGCCCGGGCGATGCGGGAGCGCCTCTACGGTGTGCGCCTGGATACTCCCTCCGAACGGGGGCGTGTGACCGCCGACCTGGTGAAAGAGGTGCGCGCCCGGCTCGATCTGGAGGGCTTCCAGCACGTGCGCATCATCGTCAGTGGCGGTTTCACCCCGGAGCGCATCAGACAGATGCTGGAGGCCGGGGCGCCGGTGGACGCCTTCGGTGTAGGTAGCTACATTGCCCACGCCGCCCCCATTGATTTCACGGGCGATTTGAAGGAGGTGGCCGGCCAGCCGATCGCCAAGCGCGGTCGCCTCCCCGGCCTCACCCCTAACCCGCGTTTGAAACTGATTGACCTGACGAAGTACAGGGAATCAGGAAATCAGTAACCAGGGAATCAGGAGGTCAGGAGGCTCCCTCATTCCCTGATTCCCTGATTCCCTGATTCCCTGATTCCCTGATTCCCTGATTCCCTTTTACAGATGAGGCACCCTATGCCCGTAGCCCTGATCTACGATCCCGTTTACCTGGAGCACGATCCCGGCGGTCACCATCCGGAGAGCGCTGCTCGCCTGACGACTACCCTCAAGGTCCTGGAGGAGAAGGGCATGCTGCCGCGCCTGGCTCGCCTGGCCCCCTATGCCGCCACGCCCGATGATTTGGCCCTGGTGCATCACCCGGCCTACATCCGGGCCGTGGAGCGGGCCGCCGCGCAGGGTGGCGGCTACCTGGACTTTGATACGATTATCTCTCGCGGCTCTTACCGGGCGGCGGTCATGGCTGCAGGTGGGGCCATGCGGGCGGTGGACGCCGTGCTCGACGGCGAGGCCCAGGCAGCCTTTGCCCTGGTAAGACCGCCCGGCCATCACGCCCGGCCCACACGGGGCATGGGCTTCTGCCTGTTCAACAACGTGGCCGTGGCGGCTCGCCACGCCCTGCGCCGTGGCCTGCAGCGCGTCCTCATCGTGGACTACGACGTGCACCACGGCAATGGCACCCAGGAGGCGTTCTATCGGGATAGCGATGTCCTGTACTTCTCCGTGCACCAGTACCCCAGCTATCCCGGCACCGGCGACTACGACGAGGTGGGCGAGGGAGTCGGCGAAGGGTACACGGTGAACGTGCCGCTGCCCGGTGGTACCGGCGACGCCGGGTTCGAGAGCGCCTTCACGGAAATCCTCGTCCCACTGGCCCGGCGCTTCCGCCCGGAGCTGATCCTGGCCTCCGTCGGCTACGACGCCCACTGGACCAACTCGGTGTACCTGAACATGGTGGCCATGAACATGTCCGTGCAAGGTTACGCCACGCTGGCCCGCCATCTGCAAGCCCTCGCCGATGAGTTGTGCCGTGGCCGACTGGCCTTGGTGCTGGAGGGGGGCTATCACCTGGAGGCCCAGGCATACTCTACACTAGCCACCTTTGCCGCTCTCTTGGGCGACACGGCCATTGAGGACCCTTTCGGTTGCCGCGCTGGCCGCGGCCTGGACGCCGCCCTGCTGCAGATGGTGAAGCAGGTGCACGGGTTGGTGTGACTGAGAAGACCCGCAGGGGGCTTTGTAGACTCAGCCCGGTTCCTTCTAGGCCGGGCGATCTGTAAAAAACAAGGCACCCTGGCGAAGGTTGCGAAACCCTCGTCAGGGTGCCTTATCAATTGGCCGCTTATTTGGCCTGGAGACGGTCGCGTAAAACGCCCAGAAACTCCAAGGCATTCATGATCTGGATATCCTGATACCTGCCGCCCAGAACGTCAAAGTGATCATCATAGGTGACAATGTGCGTGGCTCGGCCTAACACAGCACAGGCTAATACCAGGTTGTCGTCTGGATCGGCAGTGATCACGGGCAGTACGGCAGCAGGAGGCACGTCTACATGAATACCAATAGCAGCCTGCGCCACCAGAAAGAGTTCGGCCGCTTCTATAGCAATCCCCTTGGCGGCAAACTTCTCCACGATCTCAGCTCGCAAATCGGTGGAGTACAACAAGTCAAACTCTTCTCTCTGCCAGCGCATGAGGATTTCTTTGGCCGGGCTTTTGGGGTTGCGGCTAAGGTGGGCGGCCACCAAGACATTGGTGTCTAGAACAACCCTCAGCCGCTGTTGATCAGTCCCCACGTGCCGCCTCTCTCTCGTTGTCTAGAGCAATACCCCTGGCAACAGCGCTCGCCTGAGCTTGTTCCAGACTTTTGGCCAGCAAGTCCTGCCGCTCTTTCTTGGGTAATCGCTTGAACTGCCCTGCCTGCTTGTCCGCCCGCGCCAGCAAGCGCACCACCGCCGGCGAGCGCGGTTTGACCAGGGCGGCGCGTACCCGCGCCTCATCCTCTGGCATCACCACAACCTCCGTCACGGCAGGAGGCATGGCCAGTTCCTCAGCCAGACGAGCGACGGCAGCATCTACCTGCAGCAACCTCTGCTCTATCTCGGCGAGTTGTATCATTATCTCTTGCAAATGCTCTTGCGCCAGGGGAGATGGTTTCAGCGCAGCAAATTGTTGGCTCATCTGCTATCACCTCGTCTTTAGACTTTACCGTAGCTATTGTAACACAGGTTATTCTGGAAATCAAGCTTCCTTATCCGTTGATCAGGGCCCTGTCAAAGTCGCGCTGGATGCCAACAGCAACATGGATTTGTCACCCTGAGCGCCAGCGAAGGGTCTCTTTTGCACAAACGAGATGCTTCGTTTCACTCAGCATGACATTACGGACGGACTTTGACAGGGCCCTATCCGTTGATAGTCCGCCTCTAGGACCAGACTGCCGAAGCCTTCAGCTATTTCGACAGTCTTTTCCTTGCCCGTAACGCCGCCACAGCCGCCATGGGCACGAAGACGCTCCCCAGATCGGCGTGGGGCAGAACGCTGCCACCGTGAAAGTCGCTGCCGCCCGTGGCCGCCAGGCCGTACTTCTGGGCCAGGGCCAGCAGGCTTTGCGTCTCCTCCGGTAGATAGCCGGTGTAGTAAGCCTCCAGCCCCACCAGCCCAGCAGCGGTCAGCTCATCCAGGAGGGTGGGGAGGTTCTCCAGGCCGCTGGGATGGGCCAGCACCGGCAGCCCGCCCGCCCGCACGATGAGCCGCGTGGCCTCCACGGGCGTCAGCTTGTAGCGTTCCACGTAGGCTGGCCCCTCCCGGCCGATGTAGCGGTCGAAGGCCTGGCTGATGTCGGCCACATAGCCGCGCTCTACCAACGCCTGAGCGACGTGTGGCCGCCCCACAGCGCCTTCTCCGGCCAGGGCGGCCACCCGCTGCCAGTCCAGGGGCATCCCCAGGCGGGCCAGTTTCTCCACTATGCGCCGGGCGCGGTCCCGGCGAAAGTCCCGCAGCTTACGCAGCACATCCTGGAGCTCGGCGTGACGGTAATCTACGTAGTAGCCCAGGATGTGCACTTCGGAGTGGGGGATGTCGGTGTTGATTTCCACTCCCGGGATAACTTCCAGACCGTGGCCGGCCGCGGCCAGGGCCTCAGCTACGCCTTCCATGGAGTCGTGGTCGGTAATGGCGATGATGCGCAGGCCGCGGTCTCGCGCCAGGGCGACCACCGCGGACGGGGCATAGGCGCCGTCGGAGGCGGTGGTGTGCAGATGCAGGTCAACCTGACTGATCAAGGTGGAATCCTAGCTTCCTGCTATGGGGGAAGTCTCTGCCGGTGGCGCTGCCGGTCGTGGCGGGCGGACATCCACACCCAGCGGCAGGCCGCTGGACTCCAGAGGCAGTTTCTCCACCAGGAACTTGATGGCTGTGCGTTCCTCCTCCTCGATGATCACGTCCACGAAGATGGGGATGCACACGATGTCAATGCTTTCGGGGGCCAGGTAGGTGCGCGCCACGGCCACGGCCTTCACGGCCTGGTTCACCGCCTCCGGGCCGATGGCCTGTACCTCTGCTCGTCCCTCCTGGCGAATCGTGCCGGCAATGGCGCCGGCCACCGCCGTGGGCTTAGAGCGTGCCGAGACCTTCAGGATAGCCATTTCTGTGCCTCCTTGTCGTATTGTTGATGTGCGATGATCAGATGACTGCGGCGGGCCAGACCCTGAATGTCATTCTGAGCGACCAACGGGAGCGAAGAATCTCATTGTTGGCTCGTAAATGGCCGTGGCAGAGAGATTCTTCGTCGCTTCGCTCCTCAGAATGACAAGTTCGTAGTGAGCGCTTCAGCGCTTAGTCCGGGTTACCCCGCCTCAGCATCTGGTAAGAGTTGATCAATCCGCCTGATGGCCGTGGCCCGGCCAGTGCTATCGTCTACGTCCACCAGAACGGCGTTAAAAATCACCGGCCCCTTGCCCACTACGAAGCGGACGGGCAACTGGGTCAGGAAATGCTGCAGAATGGGCTGGATATCCCCGCCAATGACCGAGTTATACGGGCCGACCATGCCCACGTCGGTCACAAAGGCCGTGCCCTGCCGCAACAGGCGAGCGTCGGCGGTGGCGATGTGCGTGTGCGTGCCCAGCACGGCGCTGACCCGGCCATCCAGGTGCCAGCCCATGGCGCTCTTCTCCGAGGTGGCCTCGGCATGCATGTCCACAATGACCACCGGCGGAATATGGGGCAGCGTGGCCAGCAGGCGATCCGCCTCGCGAAAGGGGCAATCAATGTCTACCAGGGTGACTCGCCCACAAAGGTTGAGCACCAGAGCCCGGCCGCGCTGGCCCAGGTCTACCACCCAGTGGCCCCGCCCCGGGGCGCCCGGCGGATAGTTGGCCGGGCGCAGGATGGGCACCTCCGGATGTTGCTCCAGGTAGGGGATGATCTCCTTCTGGTCCCAGATGTGGTTGCCCGAGGTCAGGACATCCACCCCGGCAGCAAACAACTCGGCGGCTGTGGCCGGCGTGAGGCCGCGCCCCCCGGCGGCGTTTTCCCCGTTGGCGATGACCAGGTCAACGCCTTCGGCGGCGCGCAGGCCGGGCAAGAGGGCCTTTACGGCGTGACGACCCGGCCGCCCGATGACATCGCCCACCATCAAGATGCGCATGGCGAGTACCAAGTAGACAAGTAGTAAGTACCCAAGTAGCAAGGGCTACGGACAACGGAACACGGAACACGCAACACGCCGCTCATTTGGCGTAATCCACGGCCCGCGTCTCCCGGATGACCGTGACCTTGATCTGGCCGGGATACTCCAGGCTCTCCTCCACGCGGCGGGCGATGTCGCGGGCCAGGCGCACGGCCCCCAGATCGTCAATGGCCTCTGGCTTGACCAGGATGCGCACCTCACGGCCAGCCTGAATGGCAAAGCACTTCTCCACGCCCTCGAAGGAGTTGGCCACCGTCTCCAGAGCCTCCAGTCGCTTGATGTAGCTCTCCAGGGTCTCGCGCCGAGCCCCCGGGCGGGCGCTGGAGATAGCATCGGCGGCCTGGACGAGGATGGCCTCGACGGTCTGCGGCTCCTCCTCGGCGTGGTGGGCGGCGATGGCGTGCACCACCTTGGGCGACTCGTTGAAGCGCTTGGCCAGCTCGGCACCGATGAGGGCGTGCGGGCCTTCCACCTCGTGATCCACGGCCTTGCCGATGTCGTGCAGCAGGCCGGCTCGCCGGGCCACCTTCACGTCAGCGCCCAGCTCCGCGGCCATCATCGCCGCCAGGTTGGCCGTCTCGATGGAGTTAAGCAGCACGTTCTGGCCGTAGCTGGTGCGGAACTGCAGCCGACCGACCAGCTTGATAAGCTCCGGGTGCAGGTTGTGGATGCCCAGCTTCAAGGCCGTTTGCTCGCCCACTTCCCGGATGACGGCGTCCACTTCTTCTTTGGCCTTCTTGACCACTTCCTCAATGCGTGCCGGATGGATGCGGCCATCCAGGATGAGCTTGTTCAGGGCCACCCGGGCCACTTCCCGGCGCACCGGATCGAAGGTAGAGAGGATCACCGCCTCTGGCGTGTCGTCAACGATCAGGTCTACACCGGTGGCCATCTCCAGGGCACGAATGTTACGCCCCTCCCGGCCGATGATGCGGCCCTTCATGTCCTCATTGGGCAGGGGCACTACGGACACGGTAGTCTCGGCTACCTGCTCGGAGGCCAGGCGCTGGATGGACGTAGTGATGACCTCCCGCGCCCGGCGATCGGCCTCCTCTTTGGCCTCGGCCTCGATCTCGCGGATGCGGCGCGCGGCATCCTGGCGAACTTCCGCCTCAATGGCTTTCAGGAGGAGCTCCTTCGCCTGGTCACGGGGGAGAGCGGCGACGCGTTCCAGTTCTTTCAGTTGCTGCTGCTTGATGTTCTCGATGTCGGCTTTAGCCTGGTCAAGCTCCTTCTCCCTGGTCTGCAGGGCCCGTTCGCGGCGCTCCATGGCCTCTATTTTGCGATCCAGGTTCTCTTCTTTTTGCTGCAGCCGCCGATCCTGGCGTTGCAGGTCCGCCCGGCGTTGCTGGATTTCCGCTTCGGCGGCGGCGCGGATTTTTAGGGCCGCATCCTGGGCCTGTATGGTTGCTTCCCGCTCTTTATTCTTAGCCTCATCCAGTAAACGCTGCACCTCTGCCTGCGCTGACTTGATCTCCGTCGCCGAGCGGTATTGCTTGAACAGGTAACCCAGGATGAAAGCAATCACCGCCACGATGATGCTCTCCGCCACGGTTATGAGAATATCACTAGCCAATTTTCACCTCGCTATCTGCTGATGAAGTCTCCAGGTATCGAGGACGCGGATGAACGCTGGCTGCGCACGCAGATTTTAAGCCGGTAGCAAGTAGACAAGTAGGCAAGGAACAGGTAGACAAGGCCCTTGTCACCTGTCTACTTGTTTACTTATCTACTGGCCTACTCAACCACGTCCTCAAACTCACGCTTCACCTGTATCTGATCGGCTTGCTCTTGCCACAAGCGTCGCACCGTGGCGTGCACGGTCTCGTAGTCAAAACCGCGACGCAGCAGGTAGTCACCCAACTGGCGGCGGAAGGTGTTGTAGTCCAAACCAGCCAGGGCGCGCACCTTCCGCTGGGCGGCCAGGTAGGCGCTCTCTGTCTCATCTACGTCCAGGGCGGCATCTATCGTGGTGGCGTCCACGCCTTTTTGCTGCAACTCCTGGCGTAGCATGCGCCGCCCACGGGGGTTGAAGGTCTCCCGATTCTCCACCCAGAACTGGGCGAAGGCGGCATCGTCCAGGAGACGGGCGGTTTTCAGCCGCTCTACTACCTGCTCGATGACGGCCGGGGCGACCTTTTTGCTCGTCAGGTGGCGGCGGACCTCGCTCTCACTGCGGGGGCGATAGGATAACAAACGCAGGGCGTTGGCATAGGCGCGCTCGAAATTATCGTTGGCTATCAGTTGCTCGATCTCTGTATCGGAGAGAACCTGCCCCCGTCGCAAACTAGCCTGCACCACCACCTCCAGAGCCACGCCGCAAACGAAGGTCCCGTCCACGTAGAGGTTGGCCCGCCGTGTATTCTTTTTTTGGACCTCGATAGCTGTGATCGTACCTGCCAAAGTGCACCGCCTTTCTAAAACGCAAAAAGACAGCCGGATACAGGCTGTCTTGCAAACTGGTCTCGTTAGCAATGGCGATTTGGCCCTGGCGTGGCTGGCTGAGCGTGTATCGCCCCCGGTCGCAAAGGGTAAAAAGACCCTATCTCGGCCACAGGGCGAGCACAAACGCAACCAACGTGGAGACCAGGACATCCAAAGGGTAGTGTAGCCCCTTGTGGGTGCTTGCTTGCGGGCGCTTGTGGGCGCTACCAGACGGGCACAAGACGGGCACAAGGCCCTAAGCTACACAACTACCTGAGTACCCGAGGACTAAACCGCCAATCGCTAACGAATTAAACGGGAGGAGAACTCCTCCCCAGGGGTTCTCAGAACGCCGGCCTCAAGCGAACTAATCGCGAGGGTGTCTGAAGATGGTTCGTAGTGTGCCGTGCCGGGCCTCGTGGAGCAGAGTAGCACGTGTTGCGTATTGCGTGTTGCGTGTCAGTCGCACAACGGAACACGCACCACGCCACACGGCGGCGACATTTCACGCCACTCCGCGCCTGCCTACGAACTACTTCTCAGAAACCCTCCAAGACTCCTAGAAATTAGCGTCAGGGCGCCCTGTGAATCACCAAAGGCCATAGCTTGCAAGACATAAAGCCGTACTGCCTTGATTATACAACAAAATTAGCGGTTTGGCAAGACCTGTGAGCTCGCCCGCCCAAAATGACCCAGGGCCATGTCAAAGTCATTTTGGGAGTCATTGCGAGTCTCTAATTTCTGCGCAATGGCTGGCTGGGCGGGGGTAGGGGGAGAGCTGACAGCAGATTTCAGTAGCAGATTCAGCAGATTAGCCCGCTGGAGGTGCATCTGCTTAATCTGCTACCCGAATCGCTGACAGCAATCCGCTCCGGCACAGCCGGCCAGCAGACTTTGACAGGGCCCTGGAAATGACCTCTAAAATATTGACAAACGCTCTGTGGCTATGGTACAATGTGCTTAGCGTCAAATGGCACCCGGGAGGGAGAGCAAAATGCAGTCCTGGCCCTTGGCGTGCTGTGACCGGAAGATAGTTGTGGCTGGCCACTGGCAGCCTGAGCGACAGTTGTCTGGGCTTTCCCTGCCCTGATGACGGTCGCTTTTTGCTTGTGGGGATGTTAGTAGCCAGGACAAGGCAGAAGTCGGCTTCAAGCCGACTTCCAGATCATTAGCCGCCGAATTCATGCGGCGGCATTGCGCGTGTGGCTTCAGGCGTGGCAGCGTGCTACAGCTTTTGGCGAACCCATTCGGTCAAAGCTAGGAGGTGAGCGATGATAGGAACTAAAGAATGTTACGTAGTGGACGAGAATGGCTCTCGCGTCGGTGTGATACTGGGTGTAGACGATTACCGACGGTTGCTTGAGGAGCTGGAAGAACTAGAATCCATTCGCGCTTATGACGCAGCGAAAGCGTCGGAGGATGAAGTGATTCCTTTTGAGCAAGCGGTTGCAGAAGTCGAGCGGGCGCGCCGATGAATTACACTGTTTTGATTCTGCGCCGGGCTCAGAAGGAATTAGCCCAATTGCCTGGCGACACTTACGAGCGTGTACGGGATGCGATTCGTGCGCTCAGCCAAAATCCCAGGCCACCAGGCAGCTTCAAACTGACAGGGCGTGAGGGTTGGCGCATCCGGGTGAGCAACTATCGTGTAATCTACGAGATTGATGACCAGCAGCAAACTGTAACCGTTCTGCATGTTGGTCATAGGCGCGATGTCTATCGTTGATCATACATCGGCTTCGCCAAGCACGCGCCCACCGACCGCGCCACGTACGCGATGTGCCATTGGCTGAAACCGACGGCAAGGCAAGGCAGAAGTAGGCTCCAAGCCACTTCTAGATCCTTAGCCGCCGAATTCATGCGGCGGCATTGCGCGTGCGGCTTCAGGCGTGGCAGCGTGCTAAAGCGTTTGCGGACACGCTCACAAAACACCAGACACGGTCTGATATGGAGGACCGTTTATGTACATTGACGATTTCATCTGGTTGCCCGACATCGTTGAAAAGCTGTACATCAAGCACCACATCACACAAGACGAAGTTGAAGAAGTATTCTTCAACAGGCCCAGATACCGCTTTGTTGAGTCAGGGCACAGGCCAGGCGAAGATGTGTACTCAGCCAGCGGTCAGACTGACGCAGGCCGATATGTGATTGTGTTCTTCATCCACAAAGCAGCCAACACCGCTATAATCTTGAGCGCCCGAGACATGGACGAAAAGGAGCGGAGACGTTATGAGCAGAAGTGATACACAGGTAACAAGCATTTCAAAGGCACGTACCCTGGACGAGATTGCCGACTTCTGGGATACGCACAGCCTAGCCGACTATTGGGACCAGACCCACGAAGTCGAGTTTGAAGTCAGGGCCAAACGCAGACGGCGCATAACGCTTGATCCAGATATCTACATGGGCATCGAGAGTTGTGCCGCTGCACGTGGTCTTCTGCCAGAAACATTGGTCAACCTCTGGCTGGCCGAACGGTTACAGGAGATGAGGCAGGCAGAACCCGCGCGTCCGTAAACACATGCCTTGCGAGCACCCGCTGCTGCCCCGCCGCGCGTTTCGTGAACGCGCTCGTTGTTCCCGCTCCTGAACACAGACGGCGGGCGGCGCAAGGCTCAAGCGTCGGCTGAATCGTATCAGCGGCAGTTTTTCGCGTGTATGGGTCATTGGCGCCAGGGGACCGCCGATCGCCTCGATAAAATCCTCGCGCCGACGCTGGTCATCCACGGCGACCACGATCCGCTCATTCCGTACCCGAACGGCAAATACCTTGCCGAGCACATCAATGGGGCGCGGCTCATCACGTTCGCGGGCGTTGGCCACATTCCGATGATTGAAGCGCCAGAGCGCTTCAATCGCGAAGTGCTTGAGTTCTTAGGATAGGGCAGATCGGGCAACAACAGCAGTCTGCCAGCCTTCATTCATGACCTGCCGTCATGAGATGGACGGATGGCCACGCCCGCAAGCCACTGCTCATGGTGGATTCTGGTCAGTGATCCAGAGCGAGGAGAATGTCAGTTGCCTCCAGGACAACAACCCGCCTGGCCGCGACGGCTGGCGGCACTGCTCCTGTGCCTGGTAGCGGTGTCTTGCCAGGCGCCGACGCCCAAAGCGATGCCACCCCCGACGCCGACGAATATGGCCAGGCCAGGCAGCACATCCACGCCCACCACCAGGCCTGAACCAAGCAACGAACCGCAAGCGAGGAGTACCATGACCAACCTTATCCCCCGGCCTGTCGTCGTCAAACCGGCGGCAGGCACGTTCACTTTGGCCGCCGGCGCCAACATCTACGTTGAGCCAGGCACAGCCGAGCTAAGCGCTATTGGCCGCTACCTGGCCGACAAGCTCAACCCTTCTACAGGGTATGGAATGCAGGTGCTGCCGACCAGCGGTGCGCCGGCGCGGGGCAACATCTATCTCACCACAGTCGGTGGCGATCCTGCCCTGGGCGAAGAAGGATACGAGCTGACAATCACCAACGATTTAGTCACCCTGGTGGCCTATCGGCCGGCCGGACTGTTCCGCGGCCTGCAGACCATCAGACAACTGCTGCCCCCAGCGATCGAGAGTACAATGGCGCAAGCTGGCCCGTGGCCCATGCCAGCGGGAACTATCCGCGACTACCCGCGCTTTGCCTGGCGCGGCGCCATGCTGGACGTGGCCCGGCACTTCTTCTCGGTCAACGATGTGAAACGCTACCTTGACCTGCTGGCCTACTACAAGCTGAATCGCTTCCACCTGCATCTGACCGATGATCAGGGCTGGCGCATCATGATCAATTCCTGGCCCAAGCTGGCGACCTACGGCGGCAGCACGCAGGTCGGCGGCGGGCCTGGTGGCTATTACACCCAGGCCGAATACGCTGACATCGTTGCTTACGCCCAAAGCCGGTACATCACGGTCATCCCCGAAATTGATACGCCGGGGCACACCAACGCCGCCCTCGCTTCCTATGCCGAACTGAACTGTAACGGCATAGCGCCGGCACTGTACACGGGCACTAACGTCGGCTTCAGCTCCCTCTGTACCAGCAAGGAGCTGACCTACCAGTTCCTGGACGACGTGATCAAAGAGCTGGCCGCCCTGACGCCCGGCCCTTACCTCCACATCGGCGGCGACGAGGCGCAAGCCACCAAACCGGACGACTACGTGAGTTTCATCGCACGGGTCCAGGCGATTGTGCAGGCGCACGGCAAGCAGATGATCGGCTGGGAAGAGATCGCCCAGGCCAGGCTTCTGCCCACCTCGGTGGTGCAGCATTGGCACAGTGATCTGGCGCAAAAGGCCGTGCAGCAGGGCGCCAAAGTCGTCATGTCGCCGGCGTCCAAGGCCTATCTGGACATGAAGTACGATGCGGCCACCTCCCTGGGGCTGAACTGGGCGGGATACATCGAGGTGCAGGACGCCTACGACTGGGATCCGGCCCAGGTGGTGAGCGGCGTGGCGGAAAGCGCTATTCTGGGCGTGGAGGCGCCTCTCTGGTCGGAAACGATCAAGACCATCCGCGACATTGAGTTCATGGCTTTCCCACGGCTGCCCGGTTACGCCGAGATAGGCTGGTCGCCGGCGCAAAGAGACTGGAACGAATACAAAGTCCGTCTGGGGGCTCACGGACCGCGGTTGATGGCACTGGGAGTGAACTTCTATCGCTCCGCCCAGGTGCCCTGGCCGTGAACCTGCTGTTGGCGTGCTCTGGGCCGGTTCACCGAGCCCCCCGTTTCGGGGCGGTGAGACCCAGTTGTCTGGTGGAAAACTGCATGACCCTGAAAATGGCCTCTAAAGTATTGACAATTCCCCGCTTTTGCGGTACAATATAACCAGCGTCAGATGGCGCGTGTGGGGTGGAATAAGTTGGTGTTCAGGGTGGCAGTGTCTCCAGGAGAGCAAGCATGCAGCCTTGGCCCTTGGCGTGCTATGACCTGAAGATGGTTGTTGCCGGCCACTGGCAGCCTGAGCGGCGGTTGTCTGGGCTTTCCCTGCCCGGATGACGGTCGCTTTTTGTTTGTGGAGATAGCGGATGAAGGGCATCGAGATTTCTCCCGGCCAACCGGGCCGGCTGATGGTCAAGTTCGCCTACAGTGAAGCCACTGTTGCCGCTATCAAACAGATTGCCGGGCGACAATGGCACCCGGAGGGCAAGGTCTGGAGCATCCCAGACACGCCTGAGGCGCGAGCACAGTTGGCGCAGGTACTGGCCACGCCAGCGCAGACCACGGTAGAGTACCTGACCGTCAAGCCGCCGCAGCCCGCTGCCGTGGCGCCACGCCAAAAGTCCCGTCCCTTTATGCCGGGCAAACCGCTGACGACGAACCCGCCGCATCCGCTGATCAAGGCGGTAGACGACGAACTGGTTCTGCGCGGTATGGCCTATGGTACGCGGAAGAGCTATGGGCAACACTTGCGAAACTACTTCGACTGGCTGAAAGCCAAGAAGGTCAAACCAGAGGAGGCGACCCGAGAAGACATTCGGAACTATCTGGTGCAGATGGCTTCCAATGGGCGGGTTTCCGCGTCTTACTGTCGAGGGGCGCGGGCGGCGTTGGTCTTGCTGTATGACGCGGTTTTGAAGCAGCCGGACAAGGTGAGCGACCTGCCGCGGATGAAAAGGCCACAGCAATTGCCGGTTGTGCTGAGCCGCGAGGAGGTGGCGCGGCTGTTGAAAGTGATGGTAAACTTGAAACACAGAGCGCTACTGATGCTGGCGTACTCTGCAGGGCTGCGGGTGGGCGAAGTGGTGCGGTTGAAGGTGAGCGACATTGATTCCAAGCGCATGCAGATTCGGGTGACGGCAGGTAAGGGGGCGAAAGACCGCTACACACTGCTCTCGGAGACGGCGTTGGCGGTTCTGCGCGAGTATTTTCGTGAGTACAAGCCGAAGGACTGGCTCTTTCCGGGCGAAGAGGCCATAGATCATCTGTCAGAACGGTCCGCACAAGAGATTTTCAAGGATGCAAAGAAGAAAGCGGGCATTCTTAAACCAGCGACATTTCATACGTTGCGGCACTCGTTTGCAACCCATTTGCTAGAAGACGGCGTGGATGTGCGGTATATCCAAGAGTTGCTTGGACACGGCAACATTCGCACAACAGAACGCTATACTCACGTTAGCGAGAGTGCGCTTGGACGAATCAAGAGTCCGATGGACAAATTGGTGTTGTAGGAGGATTTATGGACACGTCGTAGCCAAAGTGTAGATTCCCGCACCCGTAGTGCGGGAATCCAACCAAATCTGCATGCTTCCCGCACTGGTGCGGGGAACCACTAGTTTCACGACATCACTGTGCTAATGTTCATACACTTTATATGTCGTGGTTCCAATGTGGGTGAAGTGCTATGGCAAACCCAGAGCATCTCGCGATTCTCAAACAAGGTGTGGATTTCTGGAACGCGTGGAGGGAAAACAACCCTGAAATAGTTCCTGACCTTCACGGAGCAAACCTTGCTGGAGCGAACCTCAGCAGGGTGAATTTCAATAGGGCATACCTACGTACTGCTATTCTATGGGAGGCGAATCTTTTCAGGGCAGACCTTTCAGTATCCAGCCTCCGTATGGCGCACCTCAACGGAGCAAATCTCGTCAAAGCATCGCTCGATAGCGCGAATATGCTTGAGGCAAGTCTGATTGGAGCAGACCTGAGCGAAACAGACCTGAGTGGAGCGAATATCAAGAAGGCGTTTCTCGACGGAGCGAACTTCAGGAACGCCACGGTTGGGTTGACTACATTTGGCGATGTTGACCTAAGTAAAGTTACTGGGCTTGATACTGTGATACACCTCGCGCCCTCCACCGTCGGCGTTGACACTATCTTTCGCTCTCAAGGCAAAATCCCCGAAGAGTTCCTACGAGGTACTGGAGTTCCTGATATTTTCATAGAATACAGTCGGTCGCTCGTCGGAAAGTCCATTCAGTTCTTCTCCTGTTTCATCAGCCACAGTAGCAAAGACAAGCCCTTCTGTGAGCGACTCTATGCCGACCTCCAGTCCAAAGGCATCCGAACGTGGTATTTTCCTGAAGACGCAAAATGGGGTGAAACTGTTTGGGGCGAGATTGACCGAAGTATCAAAGTTTACGACAAACTGGTCTTGGTTTGCTCAGAGCATTCGCTACAAAGCGGTCCTGTGCTTCGCGAGATTGAACGCGCGTTAAACCGCGAAGACACAGAGAGAAAAAATATCCTATTCCCCGTCCGCATTGACGATTACATCTTCGATAGATGGGAACACGAGAGAAAATCTGATGTTGTGAGGAAAGTTGTAGGTGATTTCACCGAGTGGAACAGTAATATCGCCAAGTATGAGTCAGCCCTTGAAAAATTGCTGAAAGGATTGAAGGCAGAGTAACCGAAAGCCCAGCATACGGGAATAAGCACATTCCCAAATTAGAGAACAGACGCCGTGAAACACACGCCCCCCGACAACGGCACGCGCGCGGTTTGTCAGCGAAGGTGCGCGGCTAAAGGCAAGGTGGTTTCCTTTCGGAGCGTGCCGTTGCGGGGGGCTTGAGCGTTTGGCGCAATTCACTTACCTCTTTGCATCGGCAAGCCTAACTACCTGCTTCATAAGTGGAAAGGAGAGCCATCATGTCTACCGTGGTCGTTAGTCCTCAAAAAGGCCCAGGTTGTTTAGTGCAAGTTCTATGGTTTCTGTTTATCGGTTGGTGGCTTGGTCAGCTTTGGATCGGCATAGCCTGGCTGCTGATGTTGACAATCATCGGTATCCCCCTTGCAGTGATGATGCTCAACAAGGTGCCTCAAGTTCTTGCCTTGCGGGCCCAAACCACCAGCCTTACTGTGACCAATGTTGGTGGCGTAACAGTTGTTTCAGCAGGTGAAGTGCCTCAGCACAATATTCTGCTACGGGCGATATATTTCCTGCTGATAGGTTGGTGGCTGAGTGCGATATGGATGGAATTGGCATATCTTGCTTGCCTAACACTTATTGGGCTGCCACTGGGGTTCTGGATGTTCGACAGGACTCCAGCATTGGTATCCTTGCGGCGTTGAGGTTAGGTCCGATAGGCGTCCATGTCGTTTCTATGTCGCTAGTATGACTTGTCGGTGACAGCGACTGGACAAACAAACTGCGCCAAACACACACCCCCCGACAACGGCACACGCGCGGCTTTCTGGCGCGGCGGGTTGGCGAAAGGGAAGGTGGTTTCATTGCGGAGCGTGCCGTTGCGGGGGGCTTAAGCGTTTCACGACATCACTGTGCTAATGTTCATACACTTTATATGTCGTGGTTCCAATGTGGGTGAAGTGCTATGGCAAACCCAGAGCATCTCGCGATTCTCAAACAAGGTGTGGATTTCTGGAACGCGTGGAGGGAAAACAACCCTGAAATAGTTCCTGACCTTCACGGAGCAAACCTTGCTGGAGCGAACCTCAGCAGGGTGAATTTCAATAGGGCATACCTACGTACTGCTATTCTATGGGAGGCGAATCTTTTCAGGGCAGACCTTTCAGTATCCAGCCTCCGTATGGCGCACCTCAACGGAGCAAATCTCGTCAAAGCATCGCTCGATAGCGCGAATATGCTTGAGGCAAGTCTGATTGGAGCAGACCTGAGCGAAACAGACCTGAGTGGAGCGAATATCAAGAAGGCGTTTCTCGACGGAGCGAACTTCAGGAACGCCACGGTTGGGTTGACTACATTTGGCGATGTTGACCTAAGTAAAGTTACTGGGCTTGATACTGTGATACACCTCGCGCCCTCCACCGTCGGCGTTGACACTATCTTTCGCTCTCAAGGCAAAATCCCCGAAGAGTTCCTACGAGGTACTGGAGTTCCTGATATTTTCATAGAATACAGTCGGTCGCTCGTCGGAAAGTCCATTCAGTTCTTCTCCTGTTTCATCAGCCACAGTAGCAAAGACAAGCCCTTCTGTGAGCGACTCTATGCCGACCTCCAGTCCAAAGGCATCCGAACGTGGTATTTTCCTGAAGACGCAAAATGGGGTGAAACTGTTTGGGGCGAGATTGACCGAAGTATCAAAGTTTACGACAAACTGGTCTTGGTTTGCTCAGAGCATTCGCTACAAAGCGGTCCTGTGCTTCGCGAGATTGAACGCGCGTTAAACCGCGAAGACACAGAGAGAAAAAATATCCTATTCCCCGTCCGCATTGACGATTACATCTTCGATAGATGGGAACACGAGAGAAAATCTGATGTTGTGAGGAAAGTTGTAGGTGATTTCACCGAGTGGAACAGTAATATCGCCAAGTATGAGTCAGCCCTTGAAAAATTGCTGAAAGGATTGAAGGCAGAGTAACCGAAAGCCCAGCATACGGGAATAAGCACATTCCCAAATTAGAGAACAGACGCCGTGAAACACACGCCCCCCGACAACGGCACGCGCGCGGTTTGTCAGCGAAGGTGCGCGGCTAAAGGCAAGGTGGTTTCCTTTCGGAGCGTGCCGTTGCGGGGGGCTTGAGCGTTTACTGCCATGCCCTCGCAAACTGAATACTGCCAGTGTGTTATCCATCACCTGCCCGCCTCACGGCGGGCTTTTTTGTGCGCTGGCGCGGCTAACTGCCTGGCCCATAAAAGCGGGCTCTAAAACCATTGCTTGCAAAGCCAAGTTGTGGTAAAATAGAAGGCCGCAAAACGCTTGACAAAGAACGCCCGGCGTGCTACAATTAGAACGTAAGTTCTAGATGCGGCCAGAATCATGAAAGCGAGGCGGAGCATGAACTACACCAGCGAGATTGAGTCGGCGCTGCCGGATCCCAAGCTGCTGGAAGACTTGTACCAGAAGGCCAGGCAGGCGGGACAGGCTGACGCCTTCGCTGCTGAGATCACCCGGCGCTACGCCGCCGCCCCGGATAACGTGCTGCTGGCTGCCTGGCACTATCGCCTGCAACCGGCTGCGCCCGTCACGGAAGCACCTGCCCGGCAGATCAACTGGTGGCTGGCCATTCCCTTGAGCCTGCTCCTGGCTATCCTCTACGGGATCATGGCCCAGCGGCGGTTCGATCTGGCGAATGGCCTGCCGTATGTCGTGCTCACCTGGGCGCCGGCGGCGGCCTGTCTGGTCCTGGCCTTCCTGGCTCTCACCAGGCAGCCCTTCTCCTGGCGCCGGGACGGGCTGTTGGCCCTGGGCGTAGTGGCCATCACGGCCTACGTTACCTGGCTGGTCGTGGGGCCCAAGAGCGGCGGGCAGTACCGCGACCTCATGATCCTCCACCTGCCTCTGCTGGCCTGGGTCGCCGTGGGCCTGAGCATCCTGGGCCGCAAGCTGGACGATCGCCACCGCTTTGCCTTCCTGATCAAATCGGCAGAGGTGGTCATGACCGGCGGCATCTACTTTGGCGCCGCCTTGCTCTTCGTCGGCATCACCGCCGGGCTGTTTGACGCCATCGGCATCAGGTTTACGGACGACGTCATGCGCTGGCTGCTGCCGGGTGCCGCCGGGCTGATCCCCGTGCTGGCCGTGGCCAGCGTCTACGATCCTCACCTGCCTCCGGGCGAGCAGCGCTTCGACCAGGGGCTGGCCAAGCTCATCTCCCTGCTGGGACGCATCTTCCTGCCCCTGACGCTCCTCGTCCTGGCGATCTACGTCCTGTACATCCCGGCCAACTTCTGGCGGCCCTTCGAGCAGCGCGACGTGCTCATCGTCTACAACGCCATGCTGTTTGCCGTGCTGGGCTTGCTGATCATCGCCACGCCCTTCCGGGCCGAGGACGTGCCGGAGAAGCTGCGTAAGTGGCTATGGTACGGCATTGTCGCCGTGGCCGCCCTGACCCTGCTGGTCAGTCTTTACGCCCTCTCGGCCACCGTGTACAGAACCGTCCTCAACTTCCTGACGATGAACCGCCTGACCGTCATCGGCTGGAACGTGATCAACATCGCCCTGCTCGGCCTGTTCCTGTACCGACAGATGCGTTATGGCCTGGCGAGGTGGATCGCATCCTCCCAGGCCACCTTCCGCATCGGCATGGTGGCGTATGCTATCTGGACGATGTTATTGATTGTAGTGATGCCAGTGCTCCTCACCTAAAACTGCCATCGGCGATGGGAGTCTCTAATGGCGTTTATTTTTCAATGGGACAAGAAGAAAGCCCGCCAGAACCTCAGAAGGCACAAGATCTCGTTTGAAGAGGCGTCTACGGTTTTCGGCGACACGCTCTCTCGAACGATTGATGACCCGCTCCACTCAGAAGATGAAGACCGCTACGTTATCATCGGACAATCCATTCGAGGACGTTTGTTGGTAGTGGTGCACACGGTACGCGGGGATAACATTCGCATCATCAGTGCGCGTGTCCCGACACCAACAGAAAGGAAGGCATATGAAGAAAGCAGTGAGAACTCTTCGTGACCCAGACATGCTGGACGAATACGACTTCAGCCAGGGCGTGCGCGGCAAGTATGCCGAACGCTACGCTGAGGGCACAAACATAATCGTCCTCTCACCCGATTTAGCCGAAATCTTTCCAGATTCGGAATCGGTGAATGAAGCATTGCGGGCCTTGGTCAAAATCGCCCGTCAACAAGTGAAGAAAGTGCCCGCGTAAAACAGAGGATCATGCCACAGGATAAAATCGTCATCAAAGGCGCCCGCCAGCACAATCTGAAGAATATTGACGTGGAGATCCCCCGTGATAAGCTGGTGGTGATCACGGGCCTCTCTGGCTCTGGCAAGTCCAGCCTGGCCTTCGACACCATCTACGCCGAAGGGCAACGCCGTTATGTCGAGTCGCTCTCCGCCTACGCCCGGCAGTTCCTGGGCCAGATGGATAAGCCGGATGTGGACTACATTGACGGTCTCTCCCCGGCCATCTCCATTGACCAGAAGGGCGTCAGCCACAACCCGCGCTCCACGGTGGGCACCATCACGGAAATCTACGACTACCTGCGCCTCCTCTTCGCCCGCATCGGCCATCCGCATTGTCCGCGCTGCGGCCGCGAGATTCAGCAACAAACGGCGCAGCAGATCGTGGATGCCGTGCTGGCCCTGCCCGAGGGTAGCCGCATCATGATCATGGCCCCGCTGATCCGCGACCGCAAGGGCGAGCACCTGGGCGTGTTCGAGGATGCCCGCAAGGCGGGGTTCGTGCGCGTGCGCGTAGACGGTCGCATCTACGACCTGGCCGAAGACATCCAACTGGAGAAGAACAAGAAGCACACAATCGAGGTAGTGGTGGATCGGCTGGTGATCAGGCAAGGTGCGGAGGCCAGTAAACAAGTAGACAAGGAGGCGGGGAGCAGGGGAGCAGAGGAGCAGAGGAGCAGAGATGAGGCGAAATCTCCTCTGCACCCAAGCACCTCCGCACCTCTGCCTACTCCCGACCGCGCCCGCATTGCTGATTCCATCGAGACGGCGCTGAAGCTGGGGGCGGGAGTGGTGCTGGTGGCCGTCCAGGATGGCGCGGCGGAGGAGCTCCTCTTCTCCGAGCACTTCGCCTGCGTGCACTGCGGCATCAGCCTGGGCGAGATCGCCCCCCGCACCTTCTCCTTCAACAGCCCGCACGGCGCCTGCCCCGCCTGCACTGGCCTGGGCACCACGCTGGAGATTGACCCCGAGCTGGTCATCCCCAACAAGGAACTGTCCATCAGCGAGGGGGCCATCCAGCCCTTCGCCCGCATGAGTACCACGCAGTCCTGGTACGCCAAGCTGCTGGAGGCTCTGGCCGAGCGTTACGGCTTCTCCCTGGACGTGCCGGTGAAGAAGCTCAAGCCAGAGCACATAGACCTCATCCTGTACGGCAATAAGGGGGAGACAATCACGGTGCGTGGGGAGAACCAGTATGGCCGCGTGCGGGAGTACCAGACGAGCTTTGAGGGCGTGATCCCCAACCTGGAGCGGCGCTACAAGGAGACCGACTCGGACTACATGCGCCAGGAGATCGAGCGTTACATGGCCAATCGCCCCTGCACCGTCTGCCAGGGACAGCGCCTCAAGCCAGCGGCCCTGGCCGTGACCATCGCCGGCCAGAACATCGTGGAGGTCAGCCGGCTGAGCGTGGCCGAGGCTTTGCGCTGGGTGCAGAAGCTGCAGGGTGTCGGGGCCGACTCTGTCGCGCCCTCCCCGCTCAGCCCGCGGGAGCAGACCATCGCTTACCAGATCCTGAAAGAGATCAGGGCCCGGCTGGGCTTCCTGGTGGACGTGGGCCTGGACTACCTGACCATTGATCGGGCGGCGGCCACCCTGGCCGGCGGCGAGGCGCAGCGCATTCGCCTGGCCACGCAGATCGGCTCCAGCCTGATGGGCGTGCTCTACATCCTGGACGAGCCCAGCGTCGGCCTGCACCAGCGGGACAATAAGCGCCTCATCGCCACGCTCACCCGCCTGCGCGACCTGGGCAACACCGTGCTGGTGGTGGAGCACGACGAGGAGACCATCCGCTCTGCCGATTGGATCGTTGACCTGGGGCCAGGGGCAGGTGACGAGGGCGGGGAGGTGGTATGCGAGGGACCGCTAGAGGCGATCCTGGCCTGCCCGGAGTCCATCACCGGGGCATTTTTGAGGGGCGAGCGCAAGATCGCCGTGCCCAAGAAACGTCGCCCCGGCAACGGCAAAGAGGTCGTGGTGGTGGGGGCGCGGGAGCACAACCTGAAGAACATTGAAGTGCACATCCCGCTGGGCCGCTTCGTGTGCATCACTGGAGTGTCCGGCTCCGGCAAGTCCACCCTCGTTGCCGAGATCCTGTATAAGAAGCTCAGCCAGGTGTTGTACCGCTCGCGGGAGCGTCCCGGCGACCACGACACGATCCTGGGCATAGAGCACCTGGACAAGGTGGTCAACATTGACCAGTCGCCCATCGGCCGCACGCCGCGCTCCAACCCGGCCACCTACACCGGGGCCTTCACGCCCATCCGCGACCTCTTCGCCCGGCTGCCCGAGGCCCGGCTGAGGGGCTATGCCCCCGGTCGCTTCAGCTTCAACGTCAAGGGGGGACGCTGCGAGGCCTGCCAGGGCGACGGCATCGTGCGCATTGAGATGCAGTTCCTGCCCGACGTGTACGTGCCCTGCGAGGTGTGCAAGGGCCAGCGCTACAATCGCGAGACGCTGGAGATTCGCTACAAAGGCAAGACCATCGCCGACGTGCTGGAGATGACCGTGGAGGAGGCGCTGCGCTTCTTTGAGAACATCCCGGCTATCAAGAACAAGCTGGTCACGCTGCACAGCGTGGGGCTGGGCTACATCCGGCTGGGTCAGTCGGCGACGACCCTCTCCGGCGGCGAGGCGCAGCGGGTGAAGCTCTCCGCCGAACTCTCCCGCCGGGCCACCGGGCGCACGCTGTACATCCTGGACGAGCCGACTACGGGCCTGCACTTCGCCGACGTGCAGCGGCTGTTGGACGTTCTCAACCGGCTGGTGGATGCCGGCAATACGGTGCTTATCATCGAGCACAACCTGGACGTGGTGAAGGGGGCGGACTGGATCATTGATCTGGGGCCGGAAGGGGGCGACGCCGGCGGCTGGGTCATCGCCGAGGGCACGCCGGAGCAGGTGGCGCAGATGCCGCAGTCCTACACCGGGCAGTTCCTCAAGCGCTGGCTGGCCGCCTAACTGTTACTCCGTCATCTTGGTCAGCACAAAGCTGACGATGCTGACGACCAGCGCCCCCAGGAACACGGTCAGGAAGCCGCCGGTGATCTGGAAAGGAATGCCTGCTTGCCCGGCGATCCAGCCGGTCAGGGCCAGCATAGCGGCGTTGACGATGAGGGTGAACAGCCCCAGGGTCAACAGGTTGACCAGGCAGGTCGCCACCAGGACGATAGGCCGGATCAGGGCGTTCACCAGCCCAAAGATCAGGGCCACAAGGGCGATGGCCTGCCAGCCTTCGTAGCGAAAGCCAGGAACGAGGCTGGCCGCCGCCCACAAGGCCAGGCCGTTGATCACCCAGCGCAGAAGGAAACGTTGCAACATCAAAAACCCTCCGTCGTAGGGCGGGCGCGGCGCCCGCCGCTTCGTTCTCCTACCTCTGGGGGCTCCGTGATGAGTTTAGTAGGTGGACAAGAAGCAAGGAGCAAGTAGACAAGTAGACAGGTAGCAAGGAATCTCAGTTAGCGGCTATCTGCCATCGGCTATCCGCTATTTGCCATTAGCTATCAGCCATCAGCCATCAGCCATCCGCTACTCCACGTAGACCTCCACCAGCTCCCCCTTTTCCTCATCCTGCACGTCTACGATCTTCCCCTCGGCGCCGCTTTTGATGGCGGCGATGATCTCGTCGAGATTGATATCCCGCAGTTCTGGCGCTTTCTGCGCCCCGAAATGCACACCCATGCGGCTGGCCATCTCGACCAAGCCTAGCGGGACATTGACGTTGACCTTGCGTTTGCCCGTGCGCTGGTCGGTGACGCGCACGCGCAGCCAGCGCTTCTCAGTGCTCTTGGCCTCGGCGGACTCTGGCGGGCTCTCCAGCGCCGCCAGGAGCTTGGCCGCCTCCTCGGCGCTGATCTGTCCCGCCTCCACCATCTTGAGCACCTGCAGTCTTTCTTCCATTGTCTGCCTCCCTATGTTAGGAAATCAGGGAATCTGGGAATTAGGAAATCAGGGAACCAGTGATAAGGGTCCCCTGATTCCCTGATTCCCCGATTTCCTGATCGCCTGATTCCCTATCACTCAACATACACTTCCACCCGCTCGCCCTTCGCTTCATCCTCCACCTCTACGATCTTCCCCGAGCTGCCACTCTTGATGGCCTTGATCACCTCATCCATATTAAAATCGGCGGGGCCGAAGCGGGCACCCAGCTTGAGGCCGACGTCTACCAGGTTGAGCGGGATGTTGACGCTGACCTTGCTCCGCCCGGTGCACAGGTCGGTGACGCGCACGCGGAACCAGCGCCCCGGGCGAACCCCGGTAACCTCAGTGGCCCCAGGAGCGCCGGGCGGCTTGGGGGCACGTCGCTTCAGGGCTGCCAGGAGCCTGGCCCCCTCCTCCGCCGTGATTTTCTTCTCCTGGATCATCTTCAAGACTTGCATCCGTTCTTCGAGCATAGGATTACCTCCCGCCTTCAGGCTCTAAGATTGTCCGAGGCGTGATGCGTGATGCGTAATGCGTGATGCGTGATAATGACGTTTCACGTTTCACGGATCACGTTTCACTCCTTTACGCCCACGACTCTTCGACTTTTGGCAGAGCTTCACGCCCAGCATGGTTGTTCTGTTCCAGATTGACGATGACGGGCACAAAGCAGGCGCCCAGCCCCATCAGTACGCACAGGACACCGCCCATGACGAACCAGGGTCGCACTCCCACCACGTCGGCCACAGGTCCAGCAATGGCCAGGCTCAAGGGCATCATCGCTGAGCAGAGACTGTTGATTACCGTGAAGACGCGCCCCTGCATCTCGGGGGCTACGGTCGTCTGCAGGATGGCGAAGAGTGGCCCGTTGACCAGGGGGTTCATGAAGCCGGCCACCAAGTGCCCCACTACCGCCAGCCAGAAGGCCGTCGCTGGCGTCAGGCCAATCGTGATGAACCCCAGCCCCATCAGCGCCAAGCCCACCAGCGACGTGTAGACGCGCCGCTTGAACCCGCCCCACACGCTCAGGGACAACCCGCCCAGGATGACGCCAATGCCCCAGGCCGACTCCAACCAGGCCAACTGCGGGGCCTGCCCGTGAAAGTACTTCGTTACCAGCAGCGGCAGCAGGGCGCTGGCGGGGGCCAGCAGGAAGTTGATGAGCACGGCCATGACCAACACGCCCAATACCCCCGGCCAGTGCCACACGTAGCGCAAACCCTCGCGCACGTCCACCCAAATGGACGGCTTGGGCCCATCGGCCCCCGGGCCATCGCCGGAGGCGGTTAGAAGGCGTTGGGGCTGCGGCACCTGCACCAGAAGCAGGGCGGAAATAGCCAATATCGCCGTACCCACGTCCAGGAGCATGATACCGTGCAGCGGCAGCAGGGCCAGCAGCAGCGCCCCCAGGGGCGGTGCGGCGATGTTGATCACGCCGTTCATCGTCTGGTTCAGGCCAGCCACGCGCGTCAGGTGCTCCCTGGGCACCATCAGGGAGGTCGAGGCCTGCATCGCCGGCCAGTGGAAGGTGCCGCCCAGGGCACGGATGAAGACGATCACGTACACGTGCCAGGGCTGCATGGCGCCGCTCCAGAACATGTACGCCAGCCACAAGGCGGCCAGGGCGACCAGGCCGTCGGCGACGATCATCACCGTACGCCGGTTCCAGCGGTCCACGTAGGCGCCAGCGAGGGGGCCCAGGATGATGCCTGGCACCAGCGCGGCCATGGTCGCCGTGGCCAACACCGTGGCCGAGCCAGTCAACTGGGTCAGCCACCACACCAGCGCAAACTGGGCCACGCTGCTGCCGATCAGGGAGAAGGCTTGCCCTGTCCAAATGACGAAGAACGAGGGCAGCGCCCGTGGTTGTTGTGCGTTCTCCATGTTTTATATCCAGAGTTCCAAGTTTCACGTTCCACGTTTCACGTGCCACGTCTCATGCCTCACGTTTCACTCGTCACGTTTCACGTCTCACTCGTCACGCCTCACACTTCAGCACCAGGAGCGTCCAATCGTCAAACTGGGGCTGAGGGCCGGTAAACTCGCTCACCGCCCGATTGATTTCGCCCACCAGAGCCGGGGCGGGCAGGCTGCGCCGGGCACTCACCAGCTCGGCCAGGCGATCCGTGCCAAACTCCTCCTCCCGGTCGTTGATGGCCTCAATGACGCCGTCAGTGTACAGCACTACCACGTCGCCCTTCTTCAAAGGCACCGTGCGCTCCTCCAGGTCGGCGTCTGCCAGTACGCCCAGGGCGATGCCCCGGCCCTCCAGCATGATCGGGCTAAGCGTCCCATCCCACATCAGCGGTGGGTTGTGCCCGGCGTTGACGTAGGTGAGGGTGCGCTCCTCCAGGTCAATGACGGCGTAGAACAGGGTGACGAACATGCCAAACTTGGCTTCCTCGGCGATCAGGCGATTAGCGCGCTTGAGGCCATCTACCGCCCGCTGGCGAGCGGCCACGCTGGCGCGCACCAGGCTGCGGGCCAGGGCCATGAACAGCGCCGCCGATACCCCCTTGTCGGACACGTCGGCGATGACGATGCCCAGTCGCCCGCCCTTCAGCGCCACGAAGTCGTAGAAGTCGCCGCCTACCTCCCGGGCGCTGCGCCAATCGGCGGCGATGTCCAGGCCGGGGATTTGCGGCACGTGGCCGGGCAGCAGGCTGGTCTGCATCTGCCGGGCGAGCTGCATCTCGTGCTCCAGGCGGGCCCGCTCCAGCGATTCCTGCCGCAGCCGGACGTTCTCAATGCCTACCGCCGCCTGGTTGGCAATGCTGCCGATGATGGCGATCTCTTTCTCCGAGAAGTGGTGTATCGTCTCCGTATGCCCCACGATCATGACGCCCAGCAGTTCGCCTTTAGCGATCAGCGGCACGGCCAATGCCGAAAGGCCGTGGATCAAGGGAGGCAAGTCAGGCGGCAAGAGGCCTTTCTGATCGGCTTCGGCCAAGAGTACGGGCGACCTTGTGGCCAGCAGTTTGTCGAAGAGCGGTGCTTCTCCAGGGTAAAAACGCAGCGTCTCAAAGGTAGGCAGCAGCTCACTGGGCAGCCCATAGGCTTTGGCTGGCCGGAAGGCCGCGGCCTCCTTGTCCCAGAGGAAGACGGTGCAACGATCCACGCCGGCCAGGAAAGAGGTGGTGTGCACCACGGAATCCAGCAAATCGTCCAGGTTTTGGGCATTGGCCACCGCTTCGGCCACCTGGAGCATAGCCGTGAGCATCCAGGCCTCTTCTTCTACCGCCTCCTCGGTGGTTTCTTCGGCGGGCGGTGTCTCCAGGGCGGTCAGCAACTCCGCCCCCTGCTCAGCGGTGACCTGCCCGGCTTCGATCATCTTCAGGATTTGCAGCTTTTCTTCGTCCAGCACTGTCGTCTCCAGTAGAGGATGTCTGCCTCGGTCCATGCCACCCTTGACAGGACAACCTCTTTGCCGTATAATCATGTACAGAAAACCGTACCACTGTTCGAGGAGATGTGTGTATGTCTACGATTCTGCCTATTACTGAGGCCAGAGCGGCTCTGCCCAAAATTGTCCAGGCTGTCAATGAGCTGTACGAGCGCTATATTATCACCCAAAAGGGGAAGCCCGCTGCTGTGGTGATGAGCTATGCCGAGTTCGAGAGCTGGCAGGAGACCCTGGACATTGTCTCCAACCCCCAACTTATGGCTGCTCTCGCCCAGGCTGAGGAAGACCTGGCTGCTGGTCGGCTGCATACCTACGAAGAGGTATTCGGCCATCCTCAACCAGAGGCAGCCTGATGGCTCTTCACCACCTGGTCTTTTCGCCTGGGGCCAGTAAGACCATCCAGGCTCTACGCCCGCCCCTGCGGGAGCGTGTGGAGCGTGCCCTGCAGCGCATTGCTGCCGATCCCACGACTGGCAAGTCCCTCAAAGGCCCACTCCAGGGCAGGCGTTCCTACCGGGTAGGAGATTGGCGCATCATATACTTGGTCCAGGAAGACACCGTCTACGTAGAGACACTGGATCACCGCGGGCGGGTATACCGGTAGAAGGGGAATAAGGGAATCGGTGATCAGGGAATCAGGGCTCATCAGGAAGCCTGATTCCCTGATTTCCCGATTCCCTATCCTCCCTCACTGACTTCCCTCTAACTTCTTCAGTGCCTCGTCTACACTCATCTCACCACGCTCCACGGCGCGCAGGATGTCCATCGTGCCAGGCTCGCTGGGGGCGCTGGCCTTGGCAGGCGGCGGTGTTGGCTGGGCTGGTGGTGGTGGCGGTGGCTGCGGCTCGCGCCGACGCTTCTCGTAGCGGTGCATGGCCTGGTGGATGGCCTCATCCACCTGCCGCCCGATTTTCTCGAAGTCCACCCCGGCCATGGCCTGCTGCACGGCGATCTCCACCTGCCGCCCCATGGCTTCAAAGTCAATCCTCTCCACCTGATGCATGGCCCGCCGCATCTCGCGATCCACCAGGCGGTCAATGTCTTCGGCCGTCCAGGTGCGATGTCGCTCTTCGTGCCGGTAGGCGTGTGGCTCACCCCCAGCGCGGTGCAGGGACACGTCGCCGCCGTGGCTGATCAGGGTCAGCGTCGCCGCGCCATCGCCCAGGGTGCCGCTGCTCTCGCCGCTCGCCGCCACGCTCAGTGGCCAAGCGCTGGCCACCTCGCCGTCGTCACTCCTTAGCCGCACCTGCGCCGAAAGCTCGCCCACGACGTACAGGTCTATGTCGCCCTTACCCTCGACGGTGTAGGTCTGCCCGGCGGTCAGGTTGGTGGTGATCTCCACGTCCCCCTGTGCCTGGGCGATCTGCACGCCAGCCGGCAGGTTTTTGGCCTCCACCTCGCCTTGCACTTGGACGATGGTTACGCCACCGGCCATGTCCGTCAGACAGACATCGCCCTGCACCATCTGCACGCTGGTCGCCCCGCCGATCCGCCTGAGCGTCAGATCGCCCTGGATGGTAGCCAGTTGTACATTGCCACCGACATGGCTGGCCTCCACGTCGCCGCCTACGCCAGCCAGGGTAAGATTACCATTCACGCCGCGTAGCCACACATCGCCCCGGATTTCGCCGGGCGATTGCAGACTGGCCAGCTCGTGTCCCTCCAGATCCCCGCCGATGTGCCGTACTTGTACCGCCCCGACGTGGCGCAGAGAGACGTCATCTGTCACTTCCGCCAGGGCGAGGGCGCCACGCACGCCACTGACCTCCAGGTCGCCGCTGACGTGGGCGATGGTCAGACGGGCGCTGCGCGGTACTTCCAGGGTGCAATTGTCCCGGCTGGTCAGGCGCAGATGACCCTCCTGCTGCTCGATCTGGACGTCGCTGGGGGCGCCGCGGGCCATAAAGTGCACCATGGGCCGCTCCCAGCCGCGCACGACCACGTCGTCCTGGCCGCTGACCTCGATCTGCACGTCTGCCGCCACGGAGAAGGTCTGCTCGAACATGTTCTCGCCTCCTCTAGCCCTGGCTCACGGCTTCCTCGATCTCCGTGAGCCGCTGCAAGGCTTCCTCCACACCCATCTCGCCCCGTTCTACAGCCTTCAGGATAGCCATCTCCGCCGACTCGCTGCCGGGCGGGGCGGATGGTGTGGGTGCAGCGGGCGGGGCAACGGGGACGTTGGCCACCTGATCGCTAACGGCGATGGTCAGGCTGCCATTCACCGATTTGAACGTGATGTTGGCGCCACCGCCGCCGAACTGTCCGTGCCAGTGGTTGCGACTGCTGTCCAGTAGTTGGCAGGGCAGTTCGCAGGAGACGCCGCCATTGGTGAAACGCGCCTCCACCGTGCCTCGGCTGTCCTGGGGGATGGCCAGGCGGCAGCTTCCATTGACTGCGCTGGCGCTGTAGCTACCCTGCGGGTCAAGGCTGGTCTCTATGCTGATCTTGCCGTTCACCGTCTTGGCCTGCAGGCTGGTCAGCGAGCAGCGGCGCAGGTCTATGCCGCCGTTGACGCTCTTCACGCCCAGAGTGCCGCCCAGCTCCGCGCCTTGAATTTGACCGTTGGTGGTGCTCAGGATGATGTTGCCGCTGATGCGTTGGACGTCTACGGTGCCGGTCACCGAGCGGGCGTGCAAGGAGCCGATAATGTCGCTGGCGACGACCTCGCAGGCCACCGTGGAAATGGAGACGCTGCTGGTGGCGGGCACTTTGACCGTGTAATCCACGGGCGCGGGCCCCCGCCCACCACCCCACAGCCAGTCGAAGAAGCCGCCCTCGTGCCGACGTCGCGTGCGGAGGTAGATCTGGCAGCCTTTTTGCTCCATCTCCACCTCGGTATCTTCAAAGGCCTCCCGCGCTCCCCAATGGGTGCCCAGGCGTTTGACGGCCACCACGCTCACCTCTGGCCTGTCCCAGCCGGTGACCTCCACCTGGCCCTGCACGTTCTTGAGTGCCAGCTCGCAGCACTCAGCGACAGTGAAACTCCGCTCGTAGCGTTCCTCAGTTGCCATGGCTGTCCTCCTTTATGCATGCCTGACGAAATTCCAGCTTTATGACGAAAGACCAAGGACGAATGACGAAGTTGGGCTTTGGTCCTTCGTCGTTCGTCCTTCGTCCGTCTATCCCTTCGCCCGGAGCAGCCTGGCCGCCTCGTCGGCAGTGATCTTGCCGGCGGCCAGGTCGTCCAGGATGGCCTTGCGGCGTTCGGGGGTGGGGCCGATCTCTTCCGGCGGCACCTCGTAGCCCAGGGCGCGGATCACCTCGCGCAGCTTGGCGCGCACCGTGGGGTAGGAGATGCCCAGCTCGTCCTCGGTGTCCTTGATTTTACCCTCGCACTTGACGAAGATCTCCACAAAGTGCAGTTGTTCGGGGGTAAGGTGGTAGAATTTGCCCAGGGCGAAGTGCCCTTCCAGGGAAGAATCGCAACTGCGGCAGTAGAGGCGGGTGACCTCCATCTCCTGGCCGCAGACCGGGCAGCGACCGATGACCGGATACATGTTTGTTTCTCCCAGGGTTCTAGGGGTGCTAAAGATTCTCACCAAATAGCTTGATTTTCTTAAGCTTGATATTGATAATCTTAGCATATGGATTGATTTTTGTCAAGAGGGGGAGGGGGTATTTTTAGGAGAAAATGCGTCTCGGCTAAAAAGCTAACCACCAAGGCACGAAGAACACCAAGATCTCCCTTTTGGGCCTCCTGCCGTGGGGGGTTCAAGCTGGTGCGGGTGTCCGGGCAGCGCCTTGGGGCTGAGGCTGCAGGGCGGGGTCAAAAGATTGCATGCGGAGGCCATTTGTGGTATAATAGGGCACGTTGGTGAGGATTGTGGATTCGCAGAACTGCATCAGGCGATTGAGGGTATGGGGAGAGCACTTGCACTAACTGCGAAGTTCAAGCGCGCTTTTCGAAACGTTGTATGGCACAATCCAGGCGCAAAGCCGCATATATTGGCAATGTTGTTCGTAGTGGCGTAATATTCAGCAGCACTATCCAGCCACCACCAGTCGGGTATAGCCAACCTCTGGACCACTTGGGTCTGCGGGCCGAAGAGGTTGTCTCACCAATAACCAAATAGGCACTGAAAGGAGACCCACGCATGAAGCTTAAACTGTCTGCCCCTAAGCAGATCACCTGGTTGGTCGCGCTGGTCCTCGCTGTGCTTGGTGTGCTCGGATACTTTGTGCAAATCCCGTTTCTGAGTGCCGCCGACTTCTGGCTGGTACTTCTCGGTTTCGTACTCCTGCTATTGGGCACCCTGCTCGAGGGTCTATAAGCGTAGATCAGGCATGGGCCGGCAGGGCGAACCACGGCCCGCTTCGTCGGCCGGCCCGTGCCGATCATCTATGCAGGTAAGCAAACTTCAGAGGAATGAGTATGGAAACAGTCACCTATTCGCAGCTTCAAGAATTGGTCAGGCGGTTGCCAGCCCAGAAGCTGCCAACTGCATACCGTCTGTTGGCTGAGTTGAGTGTAGGCGAGATAGATTCGCCTCAACAAGAATTTATGCTGTTGCCTTTAGCAGAGCGCCGCCGCCTCATGGCAGAACAAGCCGAACAAATGCTGGTACACTACGCGCAAATGCCCACAGAACGTCAAGCGTGGCAAGCGGGGGACTTTGTTGACTATTAGTACTGGTACTTCGGATTTATTGTCAAGTGCTGGCATTGCACTGCGTTTCTTGATATAATGTGGGGTAGGAGGTGGCGCTATGAGCATCGAGGTTTCTCCCTATCCCATCCCGGAATTGAAGGA
>Ga0315268_10001072_pt1 | contig 31887 bp, 27 predicted proteins | sample C1_top_MG_FD_204535 | JGI IMG/M metagenome (GOLD analysis project Ga0315268, IMG submission 204535) | Sediment microbial communities from Yellowstone Lake, YNP, Wyoming, USA - C1_top | ecosystem: Environmental > Aquatic > Freshwater > Lake > Sediment | place: USA: Wyoming | collected 2017-08-01
GTTGCTCTCGACCATATGCCAGACGATCTTCTTGAGGCCGGCGGAGAACAGGGAGCCCGCCAGGCACAGGATCACGCCGCACTCCTTGTCGGCGAGCATGCGGTCGTAGATGTCGCTGGCGCGCGCGAGGTCGCGGGCCGAGAACGCCATCTTCGAGTAGGCCTCGACGAGCGGGCGGGCATCGAATTTCGTGATGTCGATGTGTTCGATCTGTTCCTTGAGCAGATCGGATTTCTTGATGTTGGCCATGGTTTCGCTTGTCTCCCGACGAGGATGATGTTCGTTTATTTTATAACATTGCGTCGCGACGATGAACAGCGAATATGGAAAGCGCGCGACCTGCGCGGCCCTGGCGCTTCTGCTCGCCGCCCCCGCGGCGGCCCGGAGGCCGCTGAACTGGCGCATGCGCAAGAAGCCCACGGTGTCCACCGCGGCCGTGTCCGGCGTGGAGGCGTCCACGGTCCCGGCGCGCCCCGCGGTGAGGCTGATGGCGGGGCGCTGGACCCCGGAGACTCGCGCGGCGATCGAGGACCTGATCGCGAAGCGCGGGCGCGGCGCTCCCGGCTACGACGCGAAGGTCCCCCCGGTCGCCGTCCTGCCGTGGAGCGACGCGGCGGTGGCCGGCGACCCGGCGGAGCTGGTGTTCCTGCGGCTGGTGTCCGAGGCGAAGTTCCGCGTCGACGACGCGTGGTGGCAGCTCGTGCCCCTGGGCTACGGCCGCCAGCCGACGCGCGCGGCCTACGAGGAGTTCGTGACGCTGTCGTCGTCGGTCTGGACCTCCCAGCCCAGCTACCACGCGTGGCGCAAAGGCATGCTGTCGAGCTATCTGAGCCTATGCCGCGGCGTCGGGCGCAAGGAGTGCCGCTCCTACCTGGCGCGGCTGTGGTCGGGATGGCGCGAGGACGACGCCCAGGACTACTCGAAGCAGACGCTCGCCGACGAGATGCGCCGCGTCGCCCCGCTCGAGATGGTCTCCGGCGAGCCCGGCGACCGCCGGCCCCTGCGCGCGCGGCGCGGCCTGCGCGTGGTGCCGGAGATGCGGGACCTGGTCGCCAAGCTGCGCGGCGCGGGCTTCGACGTGTGGGTGATCGACGACGTGCCGCAGCCGGTGCTGGCCGCCTCGGCCGCGGACTACGGCGTGGACCCCTCGCGCGTCTACGGCGTGCGCAACTCCACCGCGGGCGTGCGCATGGGAGACGCCGTGACGACGCCGGTGCCGACGCGCGGCGGGAAGACGGACATCGTGCAGTCGGCGTTGGGGCGTCCCGCGGACCTCGTGATCGGCCGCGACTCCGCCGATTTCGAGATTCTCGCCTACGGCGACGGCCTGCGCGTGGTCCTGGACGCGGACCACGAGCTCGTCAAGAAGGCCCGCGAGCGCGGCTGGCTGGTCCAGCGCTCGTTCGCGCGTTGACAAGGCGCGCCTCATGCGCTAGAGTGAGCCTTCGCGCCGAGAAGGAGAGTCCCATGCCCGAGAAGTCCAAGCAAGAGTACGAGGTCGGCGATCTTTTCGTCACCGAGACCGCCCTCACGCTGAAGCTGATGCCCAGCCGCAAGAGCGGCACCGTGCCGATCCGCTGGTTCGCCAAGGACGGGGGCGTCACCAACGTCCGCCGCGCCGCGAAGGACATCCAGTTCCTCGTCGGTAAAATCCAGGGCAGCAAGCTCGCCGTGCGCGGCCTCGTCGTGACCACCGACCAGGGCCTGGACACCGACCTGGTCCGCACGCGCCTGTCCGAGGCGGTCGAGAAGGCCGGCTTCGAAGTCATCGCGTAGGGGAGCGGTCATGAGCGGACGCCTCGACGGGAAAGTCTGCCTGATCACCGGCGCCGGCTCCGGCATGGGCCGCCTGGCCACGGTGCGCTTCGCGCAGGAAGGCGCGAAGATCGTCGCCTGCGACCTGGACCTCGATTCCGTGCGCGAGTCGGCCGCGATGGCCGAGGCCGCCGGCGGGCGCGCGCTCGCCGTCCGCGCCGACGTCTCCAAGGAAGCCGACGTCAAGGACGCGGTCAAGGCCGGCGTGAAGGCCTACGGCAAGCTCGACGTGCTGTACAACAACGCGGGCATCTTCCCGTCGGCCGACCATTCCGTGGTGGACACGGAAGAGGCCGTCTGGGACAAAGTCCTGGCCGTCAACGTCAAGGGCGTGTATCTGGTCTGCAAGCACGGCATCCCGGAGCTGCTCGCCGCGGGCGGCGGCTCGGTGATCAACGTCGCCAGCTTCGTGGCCCTGGTCGGCTGCTCGGTGCCGCAGGACGCCTACACCGCGTCCAAGGGCGCGGTGATCGCGCTGACCAAGTCCCTGGCCGTCCAGTTCGGGCCGAAGGGAATCCGCTCCAACGCGATCTGCCCGGGTCCGATCGAGACGCCGCTGCTGTCGGCGTGGCTCTTCAAGGAGCCCGCCGAGAAGGCCAAGCGCCTCAACCGCATCCCGATGGCGCGCTTCGGCAGGTCCGAGGACATCGTCAACATGGCGCTGTACCTGGCCAGCGACGAGGCCTCCTGGACCAACGGCGCCGCGATGGTCGTGGACGGCGGCATCACCTCGAATTATTTCTAAGGCGGAGGCCGCCATGCTCACCAAGCTCTGGATCGACGGCAAGGCCGTCCCCGCTCTCTCCGGCCGGACCTTCGAGGTCGTCAACCCGGCCGACGGCAAGGTCCTGGCCCGGGTCTCCGAGGGCGACGCGGCCGACGTCGACGCGGCGGTGAACGCGGCCGCGAAGGCCGCCTCGGGCCCGTGGGGCCGGATGAGCGCTCGTGCGCGCGGCAAGACCCTTCTCGAGATCGCGCGGCTGATCCGCGTCCACGCCGAGGAACTGGCGCTTTTGGAAACGCGCAACGCCGGCAAGCCTCTGGCGGACTCCCGCGACGAGATCGGCCTCGCCGCCGACGTGTTCGAGTACTACGCCGGCGCGGCGACCAAGCAATTCGGCGAGACGATCCCGGTCGGCGCCGCGGGCCTGGACTTCACCGTGCGCGAGCCCGTGGGCGTGTGCGGGCTGATCGTGCCGTGGAATTTCCCGCTCGTGATCGCGACGTGGAAGCTGGGGCCCGCGCTGGCCTGCGGCAACACCGTCGTGCTCAAGCCGTCGCCGGAGACGCCGCTCACGGCCCTGCGCCTGGCCGAGCTCTGCGCCGAGGCGGGCCTGCCGGAGGGCGTGCTCAACGTGGTGCCCGGGCCGGGGCCGGGCTGCGGCTCCGCTCTCGTCGAGCATCCGCTGGTGCGCAAGATCTCCTTCACCGGATCGACGGCGACGGGGACCTGGATCATGAAGGCCGCCGCCGACTCCCTCAAGCGGGTGTCGCTGGAGCTGGGGGGGAAATCGCCGAACATCGTCTTCGACGACGCGGACCTGGACCTCGCGGTCGAGAAATCGGTGTGGTCGGTGTTCGGCAACGCGGGGCAGGACTGCTGCGCGCGCTCGCGCTCGATCGTCCACCGCAGGATCTACGACAAGTTCGTCGACAAGTTCGTCGCGCGGACTAAAAAAATAATCGTCGGCCACCCGGAAAAGAAAGGCTCCCAGATCGGGCCGCTGATCTCGCTGCGCCAGCGCGAGCGGGTCTGCCGCTACATCGACATCGGGGAGACCGAGGGCGCGGAGCGGCTGTGCGGGGGGACCATCCCCGGCGGGGCGCTGGCCAAGGGCTTTTACCTCGCGCCGACGGTGTTCGCGGGCGTCGGCTCGAAGATGCAGATCGCTCAGGAGGAGATTTTCGGGCCCGTGGTGGCCATCCTTCCTTTTAAAGACGAGGAGGAGGCCGTCCGCCTCGCCAACGACAGCGTCTACGGGCTGTCCGGGTCCTTGTGGACGCGCGACGTCGGCCGCGTCCTGCGCGTGACGCGCGCGATGCAGACCGGGGTCATCTCGGTCAACTCGAGCAGCAGCGTCCATCTCGAGGCGCCGTTCGGCGGCTACAAGTCCTCCGGCGTGGGCCGCGAGCTCGGCCTCAAGGCGCTCGACCTCTATTCCGAGATCAAGAACGTCTTTGTCTCGAACGTGTAAGCTCGTCGTTTGGGCGGTCCTTCTCCTGCCTTGCGCCGCCCGGTCCGCGCCGCGCGCCTCGGACGCCGTCCGCTTCCGGGTCGACGCGGGCTACCCGGCCAGCCTGTACTACCTGATCGACAACATGGCGGGGGGGAGCTTCCGCGCGTCGGCGTATTACTGGGAGTTCTGGCGCAAGCGCTACGGGCTGGGGGACGGCGACCGGGCCGCGCTGGAGCGCTACAGGGGTTTGCGCGACGCATTCGAGGCCGGGCGCGGGAGCGGCGACGCCTGGGCCTTGCTGTTCGCCGGCAGCCGCGACCTCGACGAGGTCTGGGCCAAGGCCGCGGAGAGGCTCCCGGCGAAGGACGCGCGCGCGCTGAAGGCCGTCGTGCTCCGCTTCGACCGGAAGTTCCGCCCGTATTGGAACAAGCACGGCGGGTATCTCGCCCGCGAGGCCGCGCGGTTCGAGTCGGACGGCATGCCCGCGAAGATCGCCGCGTTTCTCGCCCGCGTCGCCGGCGTCCTCGAGCTCCCCGGGGATTTCACGAGGGACGACCTCCTGGTCCTGGCCTGGCACCCGGGCCTCAAGATCTCCGCGAACATGATGCACGGGTTCCGCCTCGGGCGGGTCCTGATCGTGGAGCTTCCCGAGGGCGTCGGCTACGAGGACCAGGTCGACGTGGCGGTCCATGAGCTGGTCCACGATCTATTCGCCGCCGTTCCGAAGCCGGTTCGGTTGGCGCTGTCGGAGCGGGCGTTGAACGGCGACCAACGGTCCGGTCTTTTCTTCCTCCAGGGCATGAACGAAGGGCTGGCCACGGCGCTGGGTCAAGGCGCGTTCATGGCCGAGAACTTCCCGAAGAAGTTCGACCCGGGCGGCGCCTGGTACGCCTCGGGCGTGGACGCGTTCGCCAAGGCGATTTTCCCCGAGATCCGCCGCGCCCTTGAGGCGGACGGGACTTTGCGCTCGTCCGAGGGAGCCATGATCGCGGCGCTGAAGCCCCTCGCCGAGAGAGCCAAGCTCGGCGCGTTCTTCAAGAGCCACGTCCTACTGACGGACGGGGCCGACGAGTCTCTAGTGGAATCACTGTTCAACGCCCTGGACGTCGGCAGCGTCGACCATTACTCGCCGAACGCGGACCCGGCCCAGCGCGAGGAGGCGCGGCGGCGGATCGTCTCCGATCCGGCGCGGCCGGTGGTCGCGATGCTGGAGCCCCGGTCCCTGCACGCGCCGCTGACGGACCTGCTGGACGGGATGCTCGACGGCGATAAGCTTGCGACGGTAAAAAAACTCGCCGCGGGGCGGGCGGTCGCGGTCGTGAGCCGCTCGAAATCCGGACGTTTGTACCTGCTTCTCCTCGGAACCAAGGAACAGCTGGAAGACGGCCTGGCGATTCTGCCGGCACTGGACTACCCCGCGGCGGGCGCCGTTTACTCCCTGACGGACGGCCGGCCCCTGTCGACTTGGTAGCATAGGACCATGGCGATCCGATCCCACGACGCGCCGAAGGACAAGAATTGGCGCGAGCGCCTCGCCGAGGGAAAGGCGGCGCTGGCGAACGTCCCGCGCGCGTTCGCGCTGCTGTGGGAGGCCGCGCCCGCCGGCACGCTCGGGCTGACCGCGATCACGTTCACCGACGCGGCGTACCCCGCGGCGCAGGCGTGGGCCGCGAAGATGATCCTCGACGGAGTCGTCGCGTCGATCAAGCTCGGACGGACGCCCGGTGAGGGAGTGCGCGCTGTCGCTCCGTATCTTTTTCTCGAATTCGCGCTGGTGCTGGCCAAGGACGTCGGCTCGCGCGGCCGCCAGCTCGTGCAGAACCTGATCGACCTGCGCCTCGGCTACCTGGTGACGGGGCGCATCGTGCGCAAGGCGCTGACCTTGGAGATGCGCTGGTTCGAGGACCCGGAGTTCTACGACAAGCTGCAGAACGCGCGCCGGCAGTCCGAGTACCGCGCGATGACGGTGGTCAACGACGGCTTCTACGCGGCGCAGAACGCGCTGTCGCTGGTCTCCTTCATGGCGATCCTGCTCGTGTTCAACCCCTGGATCGCGCTCGTGCTCTGCGCGGCGGCGATCCCGACCTTCGTCGTGCAGACGCGCTACAGCCGCGACAACTTCCGCCTGCAGACCTGGCGCGCCCCCGAGACGCGCGAGATGAACTACATCGAGCAGCTGCTGACGATGGACGACGCGGTCGAGGAGGTGAAGCTGTTCGAGCTGGGGGAGTCCCTGCTGAAGGAGCACGGCGAGACGTTCTGGAAAACCTTCCGCGAGGACGCGGCTTTGGCCCGCGCGCGCACTTTATACGGCCTGCTGTGGGGGACGCTGTCGACGGTCGCGTACTACGGCGCGTGGATCTGGGTGATCCGCCTCGCCGTCCTGGGCAAGATCACCCTCGGCGGCATGACGTTCTACATCGCGCTGTTCAGCCAGAGCCAGGGCGTGTTCCAGGGGCTTCTGAGCAACGTCGCCGGCCTGTTCGAGAACGGCCTGTTTCTGCGCAACCTCTTCGACTTCCTCGACCTGCCCGGGGCCGCGCCGCGCCCGCGCGTCGGCCCGCGCCCGGCCGAGGACCGCTCGCGCGGCGTGGAGTTCGACCACGTCTGGTTCCGCTATCCGAAGTCGGAGAAGTGGATCCTGCAGGACTTCTCGCTGGCGATCAAGCCCGGAGAGAAGCTGGCGCTCGTGGGCGAGAACGGGGCGGGCAAGACGACCTTGATCAAGCTGCTCACGCGCCTGTACGAGCCGGAGCGCGGCGCGGTGCGTCTCAACGGCGTGGACCTGCGCGACTTCGCGCCCGAGGAGATCCATCGCCGCATCGGGGCGATCTTCCAGGATTACGTCCGCTATCAGCGCACCTTGGGCGAGAACGTCGGCTTCGGCGCCATTGAGCGGGCGAAAGACCTCTCGGCCGTCGAGGCCGCGGGGCGCAAGAGCGGCGCCGACGAGGTCGCGGCCGGCCTGGCGCGCGGCTACGCGTCGCGCCTGGGCCGCTGGTTCGACGACGGCCACGACCTGTCGGGCGGCCAGTGGCAGAAGGTCGCGCTGGGCCGCGCCTTCATGCGCGACGGCGAGGTTCTGATCCTCGACGAGCCGACCTCGTCCTTGGACGCCCAGTCCGAGGCCGCCGTGTTCGAGCGCCTGAAAGCGCTCGCCGAGGGCAAGACCGCCTTGCTCGTCTCGCACCGCTTCAGCACCGTGCGCATGGCCGACCGCATTTTGGTGCTCAAGGACGGCCGCATCGAGGAGATCGGCACCCACGACGAGCTGGTCGCCCGCGGCGGCACGTACGCCAAGCTCTTCGAGCTCCAGGCCCGCGGCTACCGTTAACAGCGAAACGCCTCAAGGAACTTGCTCCGGAGCAAGCCGTGATCCATTGTAAGGGATCGGAGCTCGCGCCGGCGCGAGTCGTCGTGTCGCTTAGGACACGGGTGAGCGCTTGAGCGTCCAAAACGTCGGCCGCACCGGTGAGGCGACTTCGACGCGGCGGGTGAAGCCGCGCGCCTCGTACCAAGAGGCGTTCTCCGCGGTGAACGTTTCCAAATACAACGAGCGACCGTGCTTCAAGGCGTCGCGAAGCAACGCCGCGCCGATGCCGCGCCCCTGCGTGGCGGGATGGACGGCGAGCAGGTGCAGGTAGTCGTCGCCGGCGGGACGCAGGCGCTCGACCGCGTCCGCCAGGGCCAGCGCGCGCAGCAGCGCCGCGGGGTCGCCCAGCAGCCAGCTCAAGCCCCGCGCCTGCTTGATCCAGCGGCCCAGCGTCGGGTTCGGCGCCCCGGCCGGAAGCGCCGACGACACGCCGACCAAGGCCCCGTCGTCGAAGGCTCCCTGCACGCGCCCGCCCGCGGCGGCGTCCACGCGCAGGATGGCCTCGATCAAGGACGGCAGCTTCAGCCGTCGGGCGGCGTCGTCGGGGAGTATGTGCGAGAACCCGGGGTCCTCGCGGAAGGCGGCCGCGGCCAAATGAGCGGCGGCGGACAACTCGCCGTCGTCCAGCGGGCGGATCACGGCCAGCGGTACAGCGCGGCGGCGTTGGCGCTGGTGGCTTTCGCGACTTCGGCGACGGGCAGGCCCCACACCTCGGCGAGCTTGGCGGCGATCTCGGGGATCGCGCGCGGCTCGTTGCGCTTGCCGCGGGAGCTTTGCGGCGGCAGGTACGGGCAGTCGGTCTCCAGCACGGCGACGCCGGGTCCGGCGGCGCGGAAGGCCTCGCGCAGGGCGTCGTTCTTCTTGTAGGTGACCGGCCCGTCGGCGCCGAGGGCGAAGCCCAGCGCGGCGCAGGCGGCGGCCTCGTCGGGCGTGCCGGAGAAGCAGTGCACGACGCCCCAGAAGCGCCGGCGCTCGGGCTTGCCGCCGAACGCGTCCTTCAGCATCGGCACCAGGTCGGCGTACGCGTCGCGGCAGTGCACGACGACGGGGACGTCCCAGCCCCGCGCCGCGGCGAGCAGGGCCGCGAAGGCGCGGCGCTGGACGCCGGCCGGGACCTGCGCCTTCGCGTAGTCCAGGCCGATCTCGCCGACGGCGACGGCCTCGGGCGCGGCGTCGAGCGCGGCCTTCAGCTTGGCGGCGAAGGCGTCGTCGAAGCGGTCGGCGTAATAAGGATGCAGTCCCAGCGAGCAGCGCACGCGGTCAGGCCGCGCGCGCGCGATCGCGACGGCGCGGTCCCACTCGTCGGGGTTGTCGGCGATCTCGACCAGGCGCTCGACGCCCGACTCGGCGGCGCGGGCGATCACCAGGTCGCGGTCGGCGTCGAACTGGGCGTCGCCGAGGTGGACGTGCGTGTCGACGAAGCCGTTCACGGCGCCGAAGCCGCGAAGCGCTTCACGAAGGCGAGCGCGTCGGGATCCTTCTCCTCGGCGAAATAGCGCGCGCGGGCCTTCGCGGCCTCGGGAGAGTTCTTGTAGTAGTGGTCCAAGACCATGACCTTGGCGAAGGCGCGCACGCCGGCGTTGGGGTCGCGCAGGGCGGACAGCACGGCCGGGAAGGCGTTTTTCCCCTCGAGATCCGCGAAGAGGTTCAGCGCGCGTATGCGCACGAGCGGCCGGTCGCTGCCCAGCCACGTCTCGCGCCGCGCGCCCACCGCGCCGGGCTCCTTCTGCGCGATCTGGTACAGCGCGTAATCCGCGTTGCGGCGGACGATCTCGGCGTCGTCGTCGAGAAGTTCTCCGAGCGCGTCGATCCAGCGCGGGTCCCGGAAGGAGGCCGCGCGCAGGGCGGCCTCGGCGCGCAGCGACGCGTCGTCGATCTTGAAGCGCCCGCCCAGGCCCTCGACCGGAGCGTCCTTCAGCAGGTTCTCGCGGCGGGCATCCAGCGTCTCGCGGATGCGCGTCTCCGCGGTCTCATCGTCGGCATAGTCCGGATTCTGGCGGTACAGCGCCAGATAGTAGGGGAGCGCGCCCTCCGGGTCGCCGCGGCGCTTGTCGTAGATCTGCGCCAGCTTGGCGGCGCTGTAGAGGTCGTCGGGATTGCGGTCCCAGGCGGCCTGCAGCCACTTCATCGCGGCGCCCAGGTCCTTGTCCTTGAGCGCGAGCATGGCCATCACGCGCGCGGCGCCCGCGTGGCCGGGGTATTTGTTCCAGGCGTCGTTGGCCAGCGCCGCGGCCATGTCCGTCTCGCCCCGGGCGAACGCGGCTCCGGCGAGCGCCGCCAGCTTCTCCGGGTTCTTGGGGTCGCTGCGGTACAGCTCCTCGAGCGCGGTGCGCGCCAGCCGCGCCGCGTCGCCGCCGGGGCCGTTGTCGGCGGCCATCGCCAGCTGCGAGAGCTGGTCCAGGGAGTCCCGGCCTTCGGCCGTGTCGGCGTAGTCGCGGGCGACCTCGGCGTGGATCGGCACGGTCAGGGCCGGGTCGGTCAGCCCCTTGAGCCGCGCGCGGGCCGCGGAAGCGGGGCCGCCCACGCCCAGCACGACCTCGGTGTGCGCCTTGCGGAAGGCGTCGTCCGGGAAGAGCTGGCGCGCGGCGTACATCACGTAGAAGGCGTCGATGGGCCGGCCGTCCTTCCACAGGGCCTCGGACAGTCGCAGGTGGGCGCGGGGGTCGAGCAGGCGCTCGCGGAAATCCCGGCGGGCCGCGGCCAGCGCCGCGTCCGCGGCGGTCTTCGCGTCGGCCGCGCCGGACGTCGCGGCGGCTTGAGGCGCGGAGAACCAGCGCATGACCAAGGCCGCGTAGGCGGCGAAGGCGGCCGCGACCATCAGCAGGGCCGCCAGCAGGAGGAGGTTCGTCCGCCTCGATTCGCGCATGGGGGATTATAGAAAAGAGCCCGCCCCCCGGTCTTTCGTCCGGGGGGCGGGAAGCGATCCGCGCCTAAGCGCGGCTACTTGGAGAAGAATTTCCAGCGCCTGTCCTGGTCCGCCGACGCGTGGGCCAGGAGGTGCTCCTCGACCTGGGTCCAGGTCTCGTCGCCGTCGGGAGCGGCCGTCATGCGCAGCCAGGCCTTCTCGGCCTCTTCGTAGCGTTGGGAAATATTTTCGAGGTGGATCACCTCGTCGGGCGTCATCTCGGGGGCGCGGGCCTTCTTGACGAGCAGGCGGGGCGCGGGAGTGCGGGCTTTGCGAGGGGCCTTAGCGGCCGTTTTGCGGAGCGTCTTTTTCATGCGGTAAACCTCCGGGCCCGACCGCGGTACCTCGGCGTGGCCGCGGGGGCCTCGGTAGTGTAAGGGGTGTAATCCGTTTCCGCAAGGGGGGGCGTCAGTTTTCGGAGTGGGCGTCGCGCAGGCTGAGGACGATGTCGCGCCAGATCTCGTCCTCCTGGCCGGCGTAGAAGAAGTACAGGTCGTTCTGGCCCAGCACGTAGGCCTCGATGCGGGGGAATGGGGACTGGACGTTGACCTGCACGCCGACGAGCGTGCCGATCTGGATGTTCTTCATCACGTATTTCTCGCCGCGGGAGGTGATGCGGCGCGCGACGGCGTTGGCCAGGTTGGCCGCGCCGGTGGGATTGGCGGGGAAATCGCTGGGCGCGATGGTGAGGCGGACGATGCCCATCTCGCCGAACAGGCCGTCGTTGAGGAAGTTCGTCGGGTCGGTGCCGCGCTTGCAGAAATGGACGATCTCGACGGCTTTGTCGTCGTCCTTGAACTGGGAGACGCCGACGTAGTCCTTGGGCAGGCGCACGACCCAGCCGTGGGAGCCGACGTAGCCGGACTCTCCCGAGGAGGGCGCGGAGGTCGAGGGGTCGGGCGCCGGGGGCTCGGACGGCTTCTGCGACAGCGCGTACAGGCCCACGCCCACGATCAGCGCCAGCCCGGCGACGAGCATGAGCTTGGCGGCCTTGCCGGCGGGCTTGGGCTTTTTCGACGCGGGGACGGTCTTGGGGCCGCGCAGGGCCTCGGCCAGGCAGTGCTCGAAGTCTACGTCCGAGACGCCTTCCTCGGCCAACTGGCGGCGCAAGGCCTCGACCGGAAATTTCGGGAGGTTCTCGCGCAGGTAGTTGACGACCTCGGGGCGCATCATGCGCGCAGTTTCTCGTCGGCGAGGCGCAGGAGGTATTGGCCGTACTCGTTCTTCTTCATGGGCTCGGCCAGGGCGCGCAGCTGGCGGTCGTCGATGTAGCCCAGGCCGAAGGCGATCTCCTCGAGGCAGGCGACTTTGAGGGCCTGGCGTTCCTCGATGACCTGGATGAAGGTGGAAGCCTGGAGCAGAGCCTCGTGGGTGCCGGTGTCCAGCCAGGCGATGCCGCGGCCCAAGCGCTCGACGTTCAGGGCGCCTTTCTTCAAATAGGCCTTGTTGACGTCGGTGATCTCCAGCTCGCCGCGCGGCGAGGGCTTGAGGTTGGCGGCGATGTCGAGGACGGTGTTGTCGTAGAAGTACAGGCCGGTGACGGCGAAATTCGACTTGGGCTGGGCGGGCTTTTCCGCCAAGGACACGGCCTTGCCCGAGGCGTCGAACTCGACCACGCCGTAGCGCTGAGGGTCGCGCACCTGGTAGGCGAACACGGTGGCGCCGTCCTTGCGCTCGGCCGCCGAGCGCAGGTAATTGGGAAGGCCGTGACCGTAGAAGATGTTGTCGCCCAGCACCAGCGCGACGTGGTCCTTGCCGACGAATGTCCGGCCGATGATGAAAGCCTGGGCCAGGCCCTCGGGCTTGGGCTGGACCTCGTACGAGAGTTTTAGGCCGAGGGCGGAGCCGTCGCCGAGCAGGCGCTGGAAGCTCGCCTGGTCCTCGGGGGTGGTGATGATCAGTATCTCGCGAATGCCCGCCAGCATCAAGGTCGACAGCGGGTAGTAGATCATCGGCTTGTCGTGCACGGGGACCAGCTGCTTGCTGATCGCGCGCGTGACGGGATACAGGCGGGTGCCGGATCCGCCGGCGAGGATGATGCCCTTGATCTTGTTGGCGGCCATAGGTCTCCCGGAAAGGTATGCCCCCGGCTGGGCTCGAACCAGCGACCAACCCGTTATGAGCAGGCTGCTCTGACCAACTGAGCTACGGGGGCGTGTCCGGAGATTTTACGACACTTTACGTCGCCGCGGGGGCGTGCCGAGAAAGCGTATCTGGTATTATTGTTCCATAGGCGTATGACGGAGAAACCCATGCCCACCACCGCCGAGAAGACGAAAAATTTCCAGCTGCGCCCGCGCCGCGCCGTGTACCTGACCCCGGAGCCCATCGAGACCCCGGACCGCGAGATTCTGGAGGCGATGGACGCCGCCTACCGCGCGCTGTGCGCGATCATGTTCAACTTCGTCCCCGGCTCCGGCCATCCCGGTGGCAGCATCTCCTCGGGCCGCATCGTGTTCTCGCTCCTTTATAAGAATCTGCGCTACGACTTCTCGCGCCCCGACTCCCTGGACAACGATCTGCTCGTCTACGCCGCCGGCCACAAGGCCACCGGCCTGTACGGCATGTACGCCCTGCGCGACGAGTGGGTCCGCATCGCCCGCCCCGATCTCCTGCCCGCCGAGCGCCGGCGACTGCGCCTGGAGGACTTGCTCGGCTTCCGCCGCAATCCCTCCCAGAGCACGCCCTTGTTCCGCGATTTCAAGGTCACCGCCTTGGACGGACATCCCACGCCGCTGACCCCGTTCGTGCCCGTCGCCACCGGCGCGTCCGGCGTGGGCGACACCTCGGCCGTCGGCCTGGCCGTCGCCGCCGCGGACGCCTTCGGCGTTCACGGCCCGCGCATTCACATTCTGGAGGGCGAAGGCGGCATGACCGCCGGCCGCGTGCACGAGGCCATCGCCACCGCCGCCACCACGGGACTGTCGAACACCATCATGCACATCGACTGGAACCAGTCCTCCATCGATTCCGACGCCGTCACCGCCGAGGGCTCCAAGCCCGGCGACTACGTCCAATGGGACCCGCGCGAGCTCATGTACGTCAACGACTGGAACGTGATCGAGGCCGGCGACGGCAGCGACTTCCGCCGCGTCCTGGCCGCCCAGAAGGCCGCGCTCGAGCTCGACAACGGCCAGCCCACCGCCATCGTCTACCGGACCACCAAGGGCTGGAACTACGGCATCACCGGGAAAGCCTCCCACGGCGCCGGCCACGCGTTCTGCTCGCCGGAGTTCTACAAGAGCGTCGAGCCCTTCGAGAAGGCCTTCGGCGTCACGCTCCCGCGCTTCAGCGGCGAGAAGACCCCGGCCGGCGTCGAAGCCGCTTACTGGGACTGCTTGAAGGCCATGCGCGCCGCCTTCGAGACCAAGCGCCCGGACGTGGCCAAGTACGCGGCGCAGTGCGTCGCCGCCGCCGCCTCGGCGACTCCCAAGGACCGCAAGGTCCGCGAGAACGGCCCCGACCTGGAGGCCCTGTACCGCGCCGACCTGAAGATCGAGGAGACCCCTGAGGAACTGCGCCCCGTGATCGGCAAAGCCGCGACCTTGCGCGGCGCCTTGGGCGACACCCTCGGCTACCTGAACAAGCTGACCCGCGGCGCGATCCTGGCCTGCGCCGCCGACCTGTCCGAGTCCACCAGCATCGCCCCCATCGGCAAGGCCTTCGGCAAGGGTTTTTGGAACGCGAAGACCAATCCCGCCTCGCGCCTGATTCCCGTCGGCGGCATCTGCGAGGACGCCATGGGCGGCGTCATGTCCGGCGTGTCCAGCCTGGGGCTGCACATGGGCGTGTCGAGTTCCTACTCGGCGTTTCTCGCCGCGCTGGAGCACGTGCCCGCCCGCCTGCACTGCATCGGCCAGCAGATGCGCCACGAGGCCACCGGCGAGCCCAACCGCACCTGGATCATGGTCAACGCCCACTCCGGCCCCATGACCGGCGAGGACGGCCCCACCCACGCCTGCCCCCAGCCGCTCCAGCTCCTGCAGGACAACTTCCCGAAGGGCTCCTCGATCACGCTCACGCCGTGGGACCCGCAGGAGATGTGGCCCCTGCTGATCGCCGCGCTCAAGACGCGTCCCGCCTTGCTCGCGCCCTTCGTCACCCGCCCCGGAATCCCCGTGGTGGACCGGGCGAAGCTGGGCTTCCCGCCCGCCCACGCGGCGGCCAAGGGCGTCTACGCCCTGCGCCGCGGCGGCAAGGCCGCCGTGGTCCTGCAGGGCCACGGCGTCGCGACCTTCTTCATCCGCGACGTCCTGCCCAAGCTGGACGAGAAGGGACTCAAGCTCAACGTCTTCTACGTGACCAGCGCCGAGCTGTTCGAGAACCTGAGCGACGCCGAGAAGCGCGAGGCCTTCCCGCCGGAGATGGCGCAGCGCTCCATGGGCATCACCGACTTCACCTTGCCCACGCTGTGGCGCTGGGTCCGCTCCGACGCGGGCATCGCCGCCAGCCTGTACCCGCACCGGATTCACGGCTACCTGGGCAGCGGCTCCTGGGATAAGGTTTTGGAGCAGGCCGGACTGGACGGGGCCAGCCAGCTGGCCGCCATCGAGGCCTGGGTCAAGGCCGTCGAAGCTCGCGCTTAAGCCGGCCGGCCGTCAGTTGTTGATTTCGGCCTGATTGTCGACGACGGCCGGGAAGCCGAGGAGCTTGCCGCCGCGCGTCGCCAGCGAGGAGTTCAGGTCGAGGATGACCGGATTCCCGTCCAGGATCGAGCCGGTGACGGTGATCTTGATGCCGAGGTTCGCGGCGCGGGACTGGACGGAGAAGCTCCCGTCGGAGTCGTAGGCGTGGTTCAGGCAGGTCTGGACCAGCAGGGCGGCCTGCTTGACGTTGTGGACCGTCAGCGCCGTCTCGTCGAGGGCGGCGCAGCCCTCGAAGACGTCCTTGCCGCGGCGCGGGATCATCAGCGGGGCCTCGGCGGCGGCCATGGTCCGGACGGCTTGCATCTTCTGAATCAGCGGGGCGGCGTCGATGCCGGCTTCCTGTCCGAGCTGCTGCAGAGCGGTGGCGGCCATGGCGGGGCGCGAGGCCAGCGTCAGGGGCAATCCCATCAGTACGGCGGCGAGCGTCAATGCTTTCTTCATCGGTTCAGTGTACCCCAAAGACCCAGGGGCCTCGTAGGACCTTCGTCAAAAGCGGGGGTTGACCTAAATCAACCGCCCGCGCCGGGCTTGACGCCGCGCGCGCGGGGCGCTACCCTTGGGTCTCGGAGGATCACCATGTCCGTCTTAGACCGCGCCGGCGACGCGATGAACTGGATGTTCCCGGCCATGCCGTACACCATCCGCATTTCCTACAAGGGCCAGAGCCGCGCCGTCGGCAGCGGGCCCGAGAAGGTGGAGATGGCCTGCAAGACGGAGGCCGCCGTCCGCGCTTTGGCGAACCACGACCTCTCGAAATTCCTCGACCACTACGCCGAGGGCGACGCCGACCTCAACGGCGACATGTACGCCTTCGTCGGCGCGCGCAACCACGTCCGCCAGGACGAGCTGTGGCGCATCAAGTGGAAGTACCAGCTGCGCTACCTGTGGACCGCGCTGTTCCCGTCCTCGGTGCGGCGCAAGCTGCGCGCGGTGTCCTCGCACTACGACCTGCCCAACGAGTTCATCCTGTCCTACCTTGATACGAAAACGAAGGCGTACTCCTGCGCGATGTGGGACGACCCGCTGAAGATCGGGAACCTGGACGACCAGACCTTGGAGGACGCCCAGCACAACAAGTTCTCCATGGCCCTCGACGAGCTGCAGATCCAGCCCGACGACAAGTTCCTGGACATCGGCTGCGGCTACGGCTACGCCGTCCATCTCGCCGAGACGAAATACGGCTGCAAAAACGCGCTGGGCATCACCCTGTCGCAGAATCAGATCGACGAGGGCTACTCGAAGAACCTCAAGCTCCTGCACTACCTGCAGCTGCCGGCCGAGGCTCAGTTCGACAAGGTCTACACCTGCGGGATGATCAGCCACCTCGACCGCTCCGAGGTCGAGCGGTACTACCGCCACGTCTACGGCATGATGAAGTCCGGCGGGAAGGTCTGGTTCCACGCGATCATCCCCCCGGCCAACGACGCCGGGCTGACCAATTACACGACCATCTCCGGGACGTTCAGCCAGAAGTACGTGTTTCCCGACCACTTCCAGTTCCCGCTTCACGTGCACCTGAAGATGATCGAGAAGCTGGGCTTCCGCGTGAAGAAGGTCCACTTCCGCTACGGCCACTACGCGAAGACGCTGCGCCACTGGTACAAGCGCTACGTCGACAACCTCCCGCGGACGCGTCACATGATCACCCCGCAGATCGAGCGCGCCTGGCACCTGTACCTGACCTACGCGTCCATGGTGGACGGCCCCAACTCCGTCTTGAAGCAGATCGTCTGCGAGAAGCCCTAGCGTGCATCCGATCCTCTTCTGGTACGGCGGGGAGCCCCACGCGACGTACTCCGTTCTGGTCCCGCTCGGCTATCTGGCCGGCGTGCTATGGCTGCGCGCCCAGCTGAAGCACCACGGCGCCGCGCCGGCCGAGCTGTGGGGGATGATCTTCACCGTCCTGGCCGGGGGCCTGCTCGGCGGCAAGCTCGGATTTTTCATCGTCGAATGGCGCGACTTCGTCGCCGATCCGCTGGCGATGATCCGGGAGTGGAACACCGGCTGGGTGTTCTGGTTCGGCCTGCTGATGGGCATACTGGCCGGATTCGCCTATCAGTGGTGGCACAACCGCCGCTACCGGCCGCGCGCCTACCTGCCCGTCGCCGATTACTGCGTGACGGCGCTGGCCATCGGCCACATCTTCGGCCGCCTCGGCTGCCTGATGGAAGGCTGCTGCCACGGCCGCCCCACGACGATGCCGTGGGGCATCATCTTCACCGATCCGGCGTGCAGCGTGATGGACCCGCTGAAGGGCGTGCCGCTCCATCCCACCCAGCTTTACGAGGCCTTCGGCGAGGCGCTGGCGGCGTTCGTCCTGATCCGCGTCGTCCTCCCCGGCACGCGCGCCGGCAAATACCGCTACGGCACCGCCTTCTTCGGCTACCTGCTGTACTACTCGTTCCTGCGCTTCCTGGGCGAGTGCTTCCGCGGCGACGACCGCGGCGTCTTCCTGTCGCCGATCCTGTCGCCGTCGCAGTGGACGTCCGTGTTCTCGGCGATCGTCGTCGGGATCATCCTGTGGAAGCGCGGCGTGACCGAGCGCGACCCGGAGCACCGCTCGATGTTCACCGACGGCAAGCCCTAGGGGAGCTTACTCCGGAGCAAGTTCGGACGTGCGGGCGCCGTCGAAGAGAAGGCCGGGCGCCTTCGGCGGCCGCGGCAGGCGGACGCGGGCGGCGCGGACGGGGAGCAAAGTGTTCTGGATCATCGCGTCCTCGGCGGCGCGGCGCGTCACGGGGTCGAGTCCCTTGGCGACGAGGCTCCAGGCGTCGAGCACGCTCGACGTGGTTCCGCTCGTGACGCCCTTCCAGATCGGCGCGAAGCCGAGCGCCAGGCGGTCGAGGCCGTCGTCGTGGCGGTCGTAGAGGTCCCAGAGCCCGGCGAACACGCGCCACTCGCTGGCCGGCCCCGGGCACACGTCGGCGGGGACGTTCTCCACGCGGATGGGGGCGCGGCGCGGGACCATGAATTCGAACTTGGCGTCGGCGTCGTCGGGGGAGAGATGCACGGCGGCGGCGAAGAAGGACGCCCAGCCCTCGGACCAGGCCAGGCCGTCGGAGTAGCACTCGTCGATCTTGTGCGAGCCGCCGGAGGTTCGCGCGTCCATCGCGCCGTCCATCACCGCGTGGCCCAGCTCGTGGAGCACGACGTCCCAGGCGAGCGGATCGGTGAGGTGGAGCGTCCATTGGCCGGGCGAGAAATAGTCCGAGCCGCCGGGCCAGACCACGGCGAGCGGCTTGTTCCACCAGCCGGTCGTCGCCTCGCGGTCCAGGAAGTCGAGCGCCTCCAGATAAGTGAGGTGCAGGACGCCCAGCTTCGCGTTCTCCGAGCCCGCGGCGGGCGTCAAGGCCCCGGCGTCCGCGCCGGAGGCGACGGGGGCGGACTCCCACTCGTAGGCGTCGCCGCCGTCGGACTGGAACGCCCATTTAGGCCCGTCCAGGCTGACGCGCACGCGGAACGGCCCGGCGCCGGCGGCGGCGAGAGAGAAGCTCCCGTCGTCGGCGACTTGAGTCCACGCGCCGGATCCGGTCAAGCGGACTTTGGCCAGCCGCGCCGGGCGCGGGACTCCCGCGCGGTCGAGAAGAACGAGCCGGCCGGTCACGACGCCCGGCTTCGCGGCGAGCCCCGACGCTCCGGCCGCGTCCAGCGCGAACACCCGCGCGCCCGTCTCGCGGCGGCCTTCGACGGCGAGGCCTCTCTCGGATTGCGCCGAGAGAACGGGGTTGGAGAAATCCGAATCGTCGATCCCGGCCGCGCGCGCGGACGGGGCCAGCAGGACGGCGGCCAGCAGGGCGGCGGGCGCGAGGATCATTTTTTCTTGAGCCCGATGCTCTCGAGGAACGCGGTCTCGTTGGGCTCGCGGCCGAGGAAGGCCTTCAGCGAGTCCATCTCGTCGCGCGAGGAGCCGCGCTCGAGTATTTCCGTCCGGTAGCGGCGGCCGACGGCGGGGTTCATGATGCCCTGGGCCTTGAACACGCTGAACATGTCCTGCGCGTACACCTTCGACCACAGGTAGCCGTAGTAGCCGGCGTCGTAGCCGCCCATCAGATGGCCGAAGCTGGCCTCGGGGTGCGTGCCCTCGGACATCGGGATCAGGCCCACGTCCTTCTGGACGCGGGCGTAGAGCTTCGTCGTGTCCTTCGGCGGGTGCGCGCCGTGGTAGGCCATGTCCACCGTGCCGAACACCAGCTGGCGCAGGTTGAACAGGCCGACGTCGGCGTTCTTGGCCGCGAGCATCTTGTCGAGGAGCTCCTTGGGCAGCTTCTTCGAATGGTCCTTGTAGTAGCCCGACAGCGACTGCAGCACGTCGGCGTCCCAGACCCAGTTCTCCAGCATCTGCGACGGCGCCTCGACGAAGTCGCGCGCGACGTTCGAGCCGGAGAAGCGCCCGTACTTCGCCTTGGTCAAGGTCTGGTGCATGATGTGGCCGAACTCGTGGAACAAAGTCTCCACCTCGTCGTGGTTCAGCAGGGACGGCCGGTCCGGCGACGGCTTGTCCAAGTTGGCGACGATGGCCGACACCGGCTTCTGGTACGTCCCGTCGGTGCGCAGGCGGCCGGTGACCAGCTCGAAGGCGGCCGCGTGCTTGTACTTGCCCTCGCGCGGAAATAGGTCCATGTAGAAGTAGGCGATCGGCCCGCCCCCGGACGCGTCGGAGATCTCGAACAGCTTCGCGTCGGGGTTCCAGGTCAGGCCGCCGGGGATTTCGCGGAAGCGCACGCCCAGCAGCTTCTGGTAGACGCCGAGCATCTGCTCGACGACCAGATCGGTCGGGAAGTACTCGCGGACCTTCTCCGAGTCCACCTCGTACTTCGTCTTGCGCAGGAGGTTGTCGTAGTAGCGCCAGTCCCAGACGTGGAACACCCCGTCGGACGCGCGCCCCTCCATGCCGCGCTTGAAGGCCAGCAAGGTCTCCAGCTCCTCCCGGCCCAGCGGCTTGAGCTCCCCGCGCAGGCGGCCGAGGAAGGCGTTGATCGTCCTTGGGTCCTTGGCCATGGTCAGCTCGTCGACATAGTCGGCGTGCGTCCTGTAGCCGAGGAGCCGCGCGGCCTTCCGCCGGAGCTGGAGCGCTTCCTGGAAGACGGACAGGTTCTCGTGCACGGCGCGGTTGTTGAACTTGTACTCGAGGAGGCGGCGCGCCTCGGGGTCGCGCGCGGTTTCCATGAAGGGGAAGTAGGTCGGGTAGTCGACGCCGACCTTGTACTTGTCGCCGACGCGCTCCAGCTTCGCGATGAAGTTCTCCGGGGTCCCGTCCAGCTGCTCCTTCGAGAGCAGGACGAAGTCCTTGGATTCGTTGATGTTCTTGCCGAAGCCCGACTCGAGCTCGGCCAGGCGCTTGCGGAGCACGCGGACCTCGTCGCGGGTCTTGACCGGCAGCTCCAGGCCGGCGCGCCGGAAATCGAGGAGCGTCTTGTCGAGCAGGCGGGCGTCCTCGCCCTTCAGCGGCTCCTTCTTGGCGGCGTAGTCCTTCAGCGCCTTGTACAGGTCCTCGCGGCTGAACACGTCCACGCCGAACTGGGACAGCAGGATCTCGCACCGGTTGCCCGCGTCGCGCACCGCGGCGGAGGTGGAGACCTGCTCCAGGAACGTGTCCGCCGCGCTCTGGTCGGACAGGTCGTACACCGCGCGGTCGAAGGCCGAGACCGTGTTGTCGAAGGTGCGCGCCGTCGGCGGCAAGGACGCGATCTGCTGGAGCGCGGACTCGGCGCGTTTCTTGAGGTTCGCGCAGTCCTGCGTCAGCTCGGCGGGCGTCGGGTCGAAGCGGAAGGGCTCGTAGGGCGTGAAGACGGCGGCCCGGGCGGCGGCGGAGACGAACAGGAGGACGAGAGCGTTTCTCATGGCGCTAGGATACAAAACGTCCGGCCGCGGGTCAGTTCGCGGCGTTGACGACCAGCTCCCCGCCGGACGTGCGCGTGACCGCGATCCTCGCCCCGCCCAGGTCCACGACGGCGGGGGCGTCGGGCTTCAGCGCGGCCTCGGCCAGCGGCCAAGCCTTCGAGGACAGGCCGTTCATGTGCACGAACAGGAAGCTCTTCGTCGGCGCGAAGCCGCCGCCCTGGGGGAGCGCGTCGCGGCCGTAGAAGATCCAGTACTCCTCGCCGCCCAAGGTCATCAGCGTCGCGCGCGCGCGCACGGCGTCCAGGACCGCGCCGGTCTTCACGCTCTGCTCCGGGCCCGAGGTCCCGGCCGTGGGCGTCATGTGCAAAGTGCTGCCGCGCACCGGGTTGAAGATGCTGATGGACACCTTGAAGTTGTAGACGGTGGCCGCGTCGATGCGGATATTCACCCCATTGCCGCGCAGGCCGTTGAGGTCGCCGATCGGGCCGAGCGTCGTGCCCGCGCGGTCCGTGAACGTGAAGAAGAACCTCTTGAACCCCGCGTCGGTCGCCACGCCCAGGTCGAGCGGGCGCGCGCCGAACTGGTAGTTCGTCACGTGCAGGTTGCGGTCCAGCTGCGCCGCCAGGTTCAGGCGCGCCAGCGGCGCGCCGAGCGCCGCCGCCGGGCGGAACGGCGCGGGCTTCAGCGCCGGCTGGAGCACCGGCTCGGCGTTCGCGGCGGCGGCCTGGAGGGCCGGGCGCGCCAGGAGAGGCGCGGCGGCGAAGCCGGCGTCGGCTCCGGCGCGCAGGGACTCGAGCGATTGGGCGGAGGCTCCGGCCGGGACGAGGAGGGCGAGGCTCAGCAGGACGTTTTTCATCGGACGGTCTCCGTGGTCTGGGGTTTGAACTCGAAAGCGGTCAGCGTGGGTCCCTGCGCGGCGCGGCGCGGGTCGTCGGCTAGGTCGATCAGGTACAGCATCGGGCGCCAGTTGAGCTGGATGGAGCTGGCGATGGCGGCCGTGCCCGGGTAGAAGCCGCCGTCCCACATGGACTTGGGCAGCATCTCGAAGGTGAAGGAGAAGATGCCGTGCTCGCCCCAGGACCAGTCGGTCAGGTCGCCGGAGGCGACGTACAGGGCGCTGGACTGCTCGGGCGTGTAGCCGGTCATGCGGCCCATTTCCCCGGCCATGGCCTCGTACGCCTTCAGGGCGGTCTTGTCCTCGATGGGCGCTTCCTGGCCGCCCCACGGGTACAGCACCAGCTCGCTGAAGGTGTGGTAGGAGAGCAGGACCTTGATGTTCGGGTGGGCCTCGATGAAGGCCTTGACGGCCTTGGTCTCGGGCTCGGAGAAGGCCGACGGGCCGCGGTAGGTGTCGTCGGACGGGTCCGAGGAGGCGCCGGGTCCGCCCCAGCCCCAGCCGTAGTTGCGGTTCAGGTCCACGCCGAAGGAGCCGTCGCCGTTGTCGCGCATGTTCTTGCGCTGCATGTGGTACTTGTCGCCCTCCACGTCGTACTCGGCGCCGTCGCCGTTGAGCGTGGGGATGATCGTGATGTCGCGCGAGGCGAGCAGGCGCGCGACCTCGGGGTCGCCGCGGCCGTCGATCAGGCGTCCGGCCAGGGCCAGGGGCACCTCGTTGGACAGGTGCTCGCGCGCGTGGTGCTCGCCGATGAACAAGGCGCCGGGGAGCTTGCTCGGAGCCGCGCCCTGGGCGTCGGCGCACAGGCGCAGGGCCCAGATGTCGCGGCCCTGGACGGTCTTGCCGATGGAGAACAGCGACGCCAGGCCCGGCGCCTGGCCGGCCAAGATCTTGAGCTGGGCGACGGTCTGGGCGTAGGTGTGGTAGGCCTTATCCTGAGTCGGAAATCCGAGCGAGCCGAGGCGCGCCGACACCGGCGCCGAGGAGAGGACTGTGAGTCCCGCCGCCCGGGCGCGGGCCAACGCGGCGGGCGTGGCGAAGCCGCCGATCTGGCCGGGGCGGAGTTCCTCGATGCTGACCCCGGCGTTCGCGGCGGCCGAGCGCGTTTGGGCGTCGCCGGCGTTGAGGACCACCCACAGGCGCTCGTCGCGCGGCGCGGACGCGGGCGTCTTCGCGGCGGGCTCCTCGGCGGCGGACGGCGCGGGCAGTCCGGCGCCGCCGTCGAAGCGGGGGTCGGGAGCGGCGGAGGCGGGGGCGGCGGACAGCAGCGCGGCCACGGCGAGGATGAGGGGATTCATCGAGCCTCCGAGGACGACAGGCTCTCATTATAGGCGCGGCCTTCCGACGGAGTCAAGCAAAAAGAGGCCTTAAGGCCTACTTTGTTTGCGGGTCTTTCGGCCCGTCTTCGTCCGGGGCGGACTCGATGGGGGAGCCTTCCTTTCGGCCGGGCAGGATGCTCGGCGTCGTGCTCGGGAGGGCGACGGTCTTGTTCTTGTCCTTGTCGATGACGTGGCGCTGGGCTTCCAAGTCGCGCGCGAGCTGGCGCGTCTGGCTCAAGCCCTCTTGATAGGTGAGGGGCGCGCGCACTTCCTCGGTCTCGGAGCCTTGGCTGGAGGGGCGGCCGAACTTGGTGATGCCCATCTTGACGGCGTCGTCGCGCAAGGTCTGGGCCTGCATCTCGTTGGTGTAGTCGGTGGTCTCGACGCCGAGAGGGCTGGCCACGGTCGCCGAGGACGGGGCGGGGGCGGCGAGCGACACGCCCGGAGCGACGCCCGTCGCGTCGGGCGCGGCGGGCCGGCAGCCCGCGGTCAACGCGGCCGCCAGCGCCGCGCCGGCGAGACTCTTATTTCTTCTTCGCACCGAATTTGAGCTTGAGCTTGCGGGCGACGAACGGCGTGACGAACTGGTCCGCGCCGGCGCCCAGGCGGGAGATCTCGCGGACCATCGACGAGGCCAGGTAGGTGTACTGGTCGTCCGGCATCAGGAACACCGTCTCGACCTCCTTATATAAGCGGCGGTTGAAGGAGGCCAGTTGGAACTCGTAATCCATGTCCGAGACGACGCGCAGGCCGCGGATCAGCACGCGCGCCTTCTTCTTCTTCAGGTAGTCCACGAGCAGGCCGGTGATGGTGTCGACGTCGACGTTGGGCAGGCCGCGGATGGCTTCCTCCACCATCTCGATGCGCTCGGAGGAGGAGAAGACGTTCTTCTTGGACGAGTTGTTCGACACGGCGATGATCACGTGGTCGAAGATCTTGGCCGCGCGCTGGATGATGTCCAGGTGTCCGCGCGTCAGGGGGTCGAAGCTTCCGGGGTAGACCGCGATGCGAGTCATGGCCGCAGTATAACGGGACGGGGGTAAATTGTCAACGCGCGCGGCGAGCGGCCGCTTGGCCGACTTGGTGCGTGATTGGCCTGCGAGAGGCCCCTATGAAAATCATGCTGCCGTCGCTGATCGCACTCGCGCTCGCCGCCGGCTGCGCGACGCCGCCGATGGAGCTCCACCCGCGGACGCCGGATCTCGGTCTCGCCGCCGCCGACAAGCGGCCGGAGCGGATCGCGGTCGTCGTCTCCGACCCCATGCCGTACTCGCTCTTCTATCAAGGCGCGGGCACGTACACGCGCGACATGACGGCGGACATCCGCGGGGGCGGCTTCCCGCTCGAGCGGGAGCTGTCGAAGGTCGCCGCGGACACGTTCTCCCAGGCGTTCGCCCAGGTGGTGGTCCTGCGCGAGCTTCCTCAGCCGGGTCAGTACGACGCGGTGGTCAGCCTGTCCATCGGCCAGGTCCTGATGAAGGAGCACGTGGTGCTGACGGGGGAGACTTGCGACCTGACGGCGGAATGGGCGATGAGCGTGCTCGACCGCAAGAACAAGGAGATCCTCGCCAAGAAGGGAGTCTCGCCGTCGCGCAACTTCTCTTGGAGCGCGTTCAATCCGGGACCGGGCTTCGCGCGCGGGATCGACGCGACCCTCTCGCCGATCCTCAGCGAGCTGGCGCGGCAGTGGGGGACCGACCTCCGCGCCCTGGACCTCGGTCCGCGAGGCTGATGCGTCGCTCGATTCTCGTCTGGGCGTTCCTGCTCGCGCTGCCGGGCTGCTTCCCGACGATGAGCGCTCCCGACGTCGTGCCCGTTTCGGACCTGATGCCGCGGGTCGGCAGCGGGACGGCGCGCGACCCGCTGTTCGCGGTCGTCTTCGACCGGTTCCGCGACGAGCGCTCCAGCCGCAGCGTCCTGGGCCAGTACGACCGCGGCGGGAAGGGGGGCTTCTTCGGCACCGTCACGATCGTGTCCGACCGCGACATCACGGGCGTGTTCGAGGACCTCACGAAGGACGCCCTCGCGCAGAAGGGTATCCTCGCGGGTCCCTCGCCGTTCGTGCTGTCGGGGACGATCCGTCAGGTCATCGTCGGCGCCAGCCCCGACTCGAAGACGCTGCGCGCGGAGGCCTTCCTGGAGCTGCGCCTGGTCGATTCGACCTCGGGCTCGCGGCTCTGGCAGAAATCGTTCCTAGGCTCGGCGCAGGGCGCCGAGGCCAAGGAGACCCTCGCCTTGGCCTTCCAGGACCTGGCCGGCGCGCTCGACCGGGACGATTCTCTCTACGCGCTGAGGCCGGCCTTCCTCGCCGCGGGCGGCAAGATCCCGGAGGCCGCCGCCGTTCCGTCCGCCGCGCGGGCCCCGAAGCCGATCCGCTCCGACGTGGACGAGCCGCCCGCGCTCCAGGCGGCGCCGGACAAGCGCCGCTTCGCGGTGGTCGTCGGCATCGAGCGCTACCGGCAGAGCCTGCCGCGCGCCGACTTCGCGGCGCGCGACGCGCGGACCGTGACGGATTACCTCAAGAAGCTCGGCTATCCCGAGGAGAACATCGTCACTTTGCTCGACGACCGCGCCGCCAAGAGCGACTTGGAGAAGTACATCGAGCAGTGGCTTCCGGCGAACGCCGGGGCCGGCTCGTCGGTCTTCGTCTACTACTCGGGCCACGGCGCGCCGAACCTCGCGTCGGGCGACGCCTACCTCGTCCCGTACGACGGCGATCCGTCGTTCATCGAGGCGACCGGGTTCTCGCTCAAGCGGCTGTATGCGTCGCTGGGCAAGCTCCCCGCCAAGGACGTCGTCGTCGCGATCGACTCGTGCTTCTCGGGTGCGGGCGGGCGCTCGGTTCTGGCCCGGGGGGCGCGCCCGCTCGTCAACGTGCGGGCGGCGGCGGTGCCGAAGGGCTTGACCGTCCTTTCCGCGTCGGCCGGCGAGCAGATCAGCATGTCCTACGACGAGAACGGCCATGGCCTGTTCACGTACTACCTGCTCAAGGGGATCAAGGAAAGCGGCGCGGCGCGCGCCGGCGGCGAGCTGGACGTTCCGGCGCTGTTCTCCTACCTCAAGCCGCACGTGCAGAGCGTCGCGCGCAGCAAGTACGGCACCGAGCAGACCCCGCAGTTGATCGGCACGCCGGGGGACTAGCCTCGGGCTCGGCGGCGGCCGTCACCAGCGCGCGCCGAGCGTGAAGCGGTGTGTGGAGCCCAGCTCGCCCATAGGCACGGCGGCGTAGTCCAGGCTCCAGCGCTCGCGGCGCAGGCCCAGTCCGAGCGTGAGGCCGTGGGCCGCGTCGAAGCCCGAGCCGCCGGCGATGGCCGACTGCGTCGTGTAGCCCGCGCGCAGGAACACGTCCTTGACCGCTTGGTATTCGCCGCCGAAGCCCACGTCCGTGCCCGCGCCGCGCGGGCCGTTCGTTAACTCGGCCGCGACCGCGTGGCCGCCCGCGAACTTATAGGCCGCGCCGAAGGCCGCCCTCAGGGGCAGGTCGTTGCGCTGAACATCGTACTTCATGCCGGGTCCTGCGTTGCGCAAGGCGGCGCCCAGAACGACGCGGCCCAGCGTCCGTCGCGCGCCCGCGTCCACGGCGAAGGTCTGCGCCTCGGCGGAACCTATGTGCGAGCGCACGTACTTGACCGTCGCGCCCGCGTCGACGAGATCGGTCTTGCGGCCGTAGCCGAAGCTCACCGCCGCGTCCGAAGCTTGGAAGTTCCCGGTCGGGTGCCCGGCCGCGTCGCGGCCTTCGAGGGCCGTCTGGCTCAAGTAGGTCGCGCCCGCGGCGAAGGTTCCTTGAGACGTCGGGTGGGCGTAGGCCGCGAAGTCCAGCTTCGCGTATCCTGTCCGCCTAAGTTGCGACGTTGTTTGACGTAGAGATCTGTTAACGCTTTCCCTTCCGAACGTGTTTCGATAACGGAGGGAAAGATGGGCAAGAAACGAAGGACGTATACGGTCGAGGAGCGGCTGGAAGTGGTGCGTGCGCGTCAAAGTGGGCTGAGCCTGCACGACGTGTCGAGGCTGTATGGCGTGGGGACGACGAGGATCGCCCAGTGGACGCGGCTATACGAGAGCCAGGGGCTGGCCGGACTCGACATAAAAATCGGCGGCCCGGGCAATCGGGATATCAGCACGAAGATGGCGGCCGCGGAACAGGCGGTCGCCCAGGCGACCGCCGAGAATCCGAGCGCGGGTATCTCGAAGATTCAGGGCGCGGTATACCGGAAAGGCTTCCTGGACCTGGCGCGCGAGACCGTGCGCAAAATCATGCGTCGGCAAGGCGTGGAGCCCAAGCCGCGGAACCTGAAGCGGCGCAACAAGCCGCCGGTGGTGAAGACGTTCGAGCGGGCCAACCCCAACGACCTTTGGCAGACGGACATCATGACGTTCATGCTGAAGGCGCAGTACCGCGTCTACATGATCGGCTTCATGGATGACAACAGCCGGTTCATCGTGAGCTGGGGTTTGTACCGCTTCCAAACGGCCAACAACGTGCTGGAGGTGTTCCGGGCGGGCCTGGAGAAGCACGGCAGCCCGAAGGAGGTCTTAAGCGACAACGGTCGGCAGTATCACACGTGGCGAGGAAAGAGCGCGTTTTCGAAGACGCTGCTGAAGCTGGGGATTCGCCACGTGCGGGCGCGGCCGTATCATCCGCAGACGTGCGGGAAGATCGAGTCGTTCTGGCGGAACCTGTATCAGGAACTTTTATCGCAGGTGCCGCTGTCGAGCTTTGAAGAGGCGCAGGCGAAGATTGGAGAATACGTCGAGTACTACAACTTCAAGCGGCCGCATCAAGGCATCGGGAACCTGATCCCGGCGGACCGGTACTTCCGGGTGGCGAACGCGGTGAAGGAAGCTGTGGCGGAAAACACCGAGCAGGTGGCGCAGGCCAAAGAGCCGGTCGTGGACTACAGGCCGCCGACGTACATCATCGCCAACATCGGCGGCAAAGAGATGCGGCTGGTGGCCAAGGACGCGCAAGTCACGCTGGAGGGTCAGGCCGATGGGAATACAGCAAGCGAAGCTGCCAAGCCCGCAGGAGCGGATGGAGTTAATCGTGCTGGGGATGGGGCGCCGTCGGCCGGTGAAGGAGTTGTGCCGGGAAGCGCGGGTGTCGAAAGTGCTGTTCTACCGGTGGATGGGGCGAGTGAGGCGGGCGGGGCTGCGGGAGTTGGAGCCGGAGCGGCCGGGCCCGAAGGAGAAGCGAGTGGACGACGTGGAGGCGGAGATCAAGAAGCTGCGAGCACGGATCGCGGCGCTGGAGAAGGACAAGAAACGCCTGCGCAAGTCGAACGATTACCTGGAGCTGGTGGTGAAGACGGCGAAGCGGATCATCCGGCGGCGGGGCTGGGAGGAGCCGGAGGTCCCGTCTAAAAAAAACGGCTAGCGAGCCGGAGAACCAGAGAAATGTACCTTGAAGATTGGGCGGCGGAGCGCGCGGGTGGGGCGAGTGCGAAGGCGCACGCGTCCTGCTGGGGCATTCATCGCTCGACGCACTGGCGCTGGGCGCGGCGGCCGCAATCCGTGGCGGTGCGGCGGCCGCGCCTGGCTGAGGCGCGGGTGAAGGCCGTCCTCGAGGTTGACCGGCGTTATCGCTCGAGCTGGGATGTTCGCGCAGTCGCGCATGTGACGGGCGTGGGCAAGACCAGCGTGGCGAAGATCCTGCGCCTGGCACGCGGCCCTCGCCCGAAGGCGCGTGAGAAACCGCACGACCTGCGCACGCGCTTCTTGGCGCGCGACGTGATGTGGTCGAGCGATTTCGTCGATATGCCGGATGGGCGCAAGCTGCTCAAGACGCTCGACGAGGCAAGCCGCTTCCGCTTGGGGTGGGACCCTGCGGCCGAAGAAACGGCCGGAGACGTCGTGAGGCATGCGCGCAGGATCATCGAACGGATGAGACGCGCGCCGCTGGTGTGGAAGTACGACCATGGCTCGGCGTTCACGAGCAAGGCGTTCCAGGCGTTACTGGCCGAGTACGGGATAGTCGGCTATCCGATCCCGCCGCGCGCGCCGTGGGCGAACGGCCGCACGGAGCGCGACCATCAGGAGATCCTGAATTGGCTGGCGCCGATCAGGAACCTCGCCGGCGACGCGCTGGATCGGGACATCGACGAGGGGATGCTGATGCTTAATTTCGTGAAGCCACGGGCGGTGCTGGGCTTCAAGACTTCAGCCAAAGCTTACTTCGAAGATCAGGGCGTTCCTGAGATTAAAAAAATCGAGTTTCGTGAACGGTTGCGTTGCATGCTGGCCGGCAGTCGTGACGAGCGCTTGCGAAGACGGGCAATTCGTAGCATACTTGCGGAGTTAGGGCTGTACGAGGAGTGGCTTCAGGCGGGGAATGGGTCGGGAAGTGTTAACAGAACTTAGGAGCTAAATGTCGCGAGTTGAAGTGGACAGCACATGGATCAGTTCAGAAATCTACTGTCCGGCTCTGCGGTTGGAAACATGCGGATGTTCAATGGTCGTGAGTTCGATAGCGAGACCATGCTGTACCTTGAGAGAGATCGCCAGACCTACGATTCTGATATTGGGCGCTTTGCTCAAGAAGATGCTGACAATTCCGTGATAAAGATGCGCCAGCGAGTTTCCCCGCAACAGAAAAAACCGCGATAGCAGATGAGCTCATTGGCCGCGACGTGGGGCCCGCGCGATTCCAATCCAATCCCACAGAGGCGCTGCTATCTTACGGGTACGCACGAAACAATCCCATCCTTTATTCCGACCCGCTCGGAAGACAAGTGGTTGCTCCACCCCAGTTAATGTTGACGTATTTTCTTGCGACAGAATACCTGCTTGTTCTGGGATGGTATGCAGACTGCTGGGAATTAAAACCTGGACAGAGTACGTCCGTCATTCTTCCCTATGGACCTGTAGGCACGTTGCGTCTGCAATGCACGAAACGTTGCGATGGGGCCCTTGATCTGGATGCAAAGTGGGGGCCGCTACAATCATTGCCTCCAGCAATGCCGCCCGGAGGTGCATAGTGAGAAAGCCGGACGGAAACTGGCGACTGCAACCTGATGTGGCTCTATTCCTGGCCGCTATGATCGTCGGTTTCCTGTTCATTTTAATCATGAAGCTAACTGGACAGCACGTGACGTTTTCGCAGTGATACGTGTTCATCTGGGCCATCAGCGTGCGAACGGGCAAGGTCAGCCTGTACCCGAGGGTTCTCCGGCGCCGCCGGTCTTCAACAGCGGGAGCGATCTGATCACGGTTTGGGGGCGGGGCTGGACGTCCGACAGCGACCAGTCGATCGCGCTCAATGGGGATCGCTCGGCGACCTGGGTGGATGGGACGGGGGCGCAGACGACGTTCTTCGCGACGTCCGCCTCGACCAGCACGACGCCCACTTACAGCGTTCCTATTAACTCGTACCTGACGCTGACGGCGGTGACGGCTTCCAGCGGAGTTCCCACGGGGCTCCTCGAAAAAGAGAAAGACGGGACGTCGCGGCTTTTCACGGTGTTCGAATCCACCAGCGTCCTAAGGTTGAACCTGCTGACCGATCGCAACGGCAACACCATCGCCTACTCGCGCGACGGTCAGGGGCGGCTGACGCATCTCCAAGACGTGCACGGGCGCTACTTCGACATCAGCTACAACGGGGCGGGCTATGTGAGCACCTTGGCGGACTCGGGCGGGCGCAGCTCAAGCTTCGTCTACGACGCGCAAGGTCACCGGACGAGCGAGACGGGACCTCAGGGCATCACGGGCTACACCTACGACGCCCAGAACCGGATGACGCAGATCACCTACCCGAACGGGGGGGTGAAGAACTACACGTACGATTCCAGCGGGCGGGTGCTCACTGAAGACGACGGCAACGGCAACAACGCGCTGAGCTACGCGTACTCCGCTTCGAGCACGGCGGTGACCGACGCGCTGAACCGGACGACGATCTATCAATACACGAAGCAGCAGGGGCTGACCAAGGTCACCAGCGTGACCGATCCGGACGGCCATGTGACCAGCTACACCTACGACGCGAATTTCAACTTAGCGACGATGACGGACCCCCTGGGGCGGGTGACGACCTATACTTACGACGCCAACGGCAACGTGAAGGTGCTGCAGGACCCGGCCAACGGGCTGACGCGGGCCAGCTACGAGCCGGTGTTCAACCATCCGACGGCGATCACCGATCCGCTGAACCACACCACGAACATGGCCTATGACGTGCTGGGCAACCTGACGCAGATTCAGGACGCGGCGGCGGCGGTCTCGAAAAAGAGTTACGACAGCATGGGCCACGTGACTCAGGACCTGGACCCGCTGGGCCTCGCCACGGCCTACACCTACCAGTCGAACAACGGGGCGTTGGCGAGCGTGACGGACCCGCTGGGCCACACGACTTTGATGACGACGGACCCGCTGAGCCGGGTGACGCAGAACACGGACCCTACCAATAAAACGACGCAGTATCAGTACGATGCGTCGGGGAACGTGACGCAGGTGACGGACGCGCTCAATAACGTGACCCACTACACGTACGATCCTGGGAGAAATCAGAAGTTGCTGAAGACGGTGACGGACGCCAACGGCCACACGACGACGTTCGGCTACGACGACCAGGGGCGGGTGACGAGCGTGACGAACGCGCTCAATCAGACCAAGACCAGTCAGTACGACGCCAAGGGCAACCTGACGCAGGCGACTAACGCCCGCGCCCAGACCATCACCTATGCCTACGACAGCCTGGACCGGCTCACGCGCAAGTCCCTGCCCGAGGGGCACATAGACTACGCCTACGACGCCGCCGGCAACCTGCTCAGCGCCACCCACTACAACGGCAGCAGCATCCAGAATACATACGACAGCCTCAACCGGCTGACCCAGCAGATTCAGACCCTGCCCAACGGCTACGCGGCCACCATCGGCTACACTTACGACGCGGCGGGCAACCGGACGAGCATGACGACGCCG